>MWVW01000011.1_pt1 | contig 48962 bp, 45 predicted proteins | sample 1047191 | NCBI WGS metagenome assembly MWVW01 (sample SAMN06349985, study PRJNA376086) | soil metagenome | isolation source: MtG22-5 sample Antarctic (ecotone) | place: Antarctica
CACAACCCGGGCGTAGTTTATCCAAATCATTTGTTTTAACAGCGCCTTTACCTGTACCAGCCACCTCTTTCACTTTAGTTTCCTCTCTTGTGGCAAGAGCCGTCAATAGCAGCAGCCGCTTCGATGTGCTGCTAAATAACAAAAATATTGACCAGATTGTAATTCCTTCAGTTGGTACCGGTGTTTATGATCCCTTTGCTCAACAGGCAGAAAAAAGCAGTTCGGGTGTATTGGAAGGGCCTGATATCAGTATCATGTATAATTATGTGCCGGGAGGCATTAATGCACAGGGATGGATCGATAAGTTCAATCTTTTTTACAGGCGTCAGTTGATTATTCAAAATGCGCAAATAAGCTTTAGGGATTGGAGTTCAGCGGGCAATGGAGCTGTTGAATTCAGGTTAGGAGGCGCCGGCCAATCCACCCAGGTTTGGGATGTTTCAGATCCGGTAGCCCCGGTAGTTATGAAAACAGTTCTTAATGGGAGTGAAGTAAGATTCAGCAATGAGGCGTTCACTTTAAAAGAATATATCAGTTTTGGAACGCAATTTTTTACGCCTGTTTTTTCAGGAAAAATAACTCCACAGGATTTGCATAATTGTGTTGAAAACGACTATTTCATTATTACACATCCTTCATTCCTTTCACATGCACAAAACCTGGCTAAGTTTCATCAGCAAAAAAATAACCTGCGTACCGTGGTAGTGACCACCGAACAAATTTTTAATGAATTTTCAGGAGGCATACCGGATCCCACTGCAATAAAGGATTTTATTAAAATGTATTATGATAAGTATAAAGCAAACTGGAAGAACTCCGGAAAATATCTTCTGCTTTTCGGTAAAGGGAGCTTTGACTATAAAAACCGTTTGACAAATAATACCTCGTTTGTACCCGTATATGAATCCGTGTCTTCACTTGATCCGTTATCCACCTATACCTCTGATGATTTTTTTGGTTTTCTTGATGGCAATGAAGATATCAATTCCAATCTTTTGATCAATCAATTGGACATTGGTATAGGCAGGGTGCCGGTGAAAAATGCAGATGAAGCAAAAAATTTTGTTGATAAGGTGATCGCCTATCATACGCCTCCTGGCCTGGGGCCCTGGCGTAATCATATCAATTTTATAGCTGATGACGAAGATTATAACCTGCATCTGCAGGATGCGGAAGTATTGACCTCAACAGTTGCCAGCGTGGCGCCGGTTTTTAATTCATACAAGATTTATCTGGATGCCTTTCGCCAGGAAAGCAATGCTGCCGGTGGCCGCTATCCGGCCGCTAATGAAGCCATCAATAATAATATTTTAAATGGCACATTGATTTGGAATTACAGCGGGCACGGAGGTCCATTTCGTCTGGCAGAAGAAGTAGTGCTTGATCAGCAAATTGTAAATAAATGGAATAATGCGGATAAGCTTCCCCTGCTCATTACTGCCACCTGCGACTTTGCTCCATATGATAATCCCCGGCTTAATTCTTTGGGTGAGCAAATATTACTACGACCAAAAACAGGGGCCATTGCTTTAATGACAACAACAAGAGTGGTATTTGCTTACAGCAACCGCATCATGAATAATAATTATTTGCAAACTGCATTGCTGCCTGATAGCAATAAGCGATTCAAAACTTTGGGTGAAGCAGTAATGGCTGCAAAAAATTTTACTTATACCACGGGAGGCGACATTACAAATAATCGAAAATTTTCTCTATTAGGCGATCCTGCTATGACACTTGGATTTCCACGGTTGAAAATAAAGCCAATATTGGTAAATGGAAGAAATATAGCTGCACAGCAAGATACATTGAGCGCCACAGAAATGATAAATATAGAAGGTGAAGTGACAGATAATAATGAAAACAGAATTACTGATTTCAATGGTATTGTTTTTCTGACCTTGTTCGATAAACCCCAGACGATCACTACACTTGGTAATGATGCTACGAGCCTGCCGGTATCTTTTCAATCACAAACAGAGGCACTGTTTAAAGGAAAAGTTTCAGCAACTAATGGAAAATTTTCATTTCGTTTTCGCTTGCCAAAAGATTTGAATTATCAATATGGCAGAGGCAAGATGAGTTTTTACGGACACGATGGACTAAGTGATGGAAATGGTTTTTCAAATGAAGTATCAATAGGTGGTATAGCATCTGACTCTGTCCGGGATAATGAAGGTCCTGCTATCAAAGCTTATCTGAATGATGAAAGATTCGTCAATGGCAGTATAACAAACAGCAACCCGGTATTGATTGTAAAGCTATCAGACTCTTCAGGAATTAACACAGGCACCTCAGGTATCGATCATAATATAGCGGCTACACTGGATAATGACAATAATAAATATTATGAACTGAATGATTATTATGAAACTGATCTTGATAGTTACCAGCAGGGTACATTGCGTTTTCAATTGCCCGAGCTCTCACCCGGGCATCATACGTTGAAAATAAAAGCATGGGATGTGCTGAATAACTCAAGTGAATATATTCTGGAGTTTACTGTAGTAAATGATGAGGAAATAATAATAGAACATGTATTGAATTATCCCAATCCATTTACAACTAAAACAACTTTTTGGTTTGAGCACAATAAGCCGGGTGTGGAATTGAAAGTATCAGTAGCGATTTTTACTATTACAGGTAAGATAATAAAAACGCTCCGGCAGACAATAATTACCGATGGAAACCGTTCAATGGATATTGAATGGAATGGCCGGGACGAATATGGTGACCGAATTGCCAGAGGTGTTTATCTGTACCGGTTAACTGTTCAGACCCCGGATGGCAAGCAAGCAAATAAACTTCAACGCCTCGTAATGATCCGCTAAAAACTGCGAAAAATCAATAATTAATAGTACATATAACCGAAACTCTATATTTTCACACACTTTTTAAAATTAACTATGAGAGCAACTGCTTTAAAACTATTTGCTGCTTTTACTTTATTAATTGCTACTTCCCCGTTATGGGCGCAGGAAAAAATTAATGTGGTAACCACAGCCGTTCCGTTTCTTCGCATTTCGCCGGATGCCCGTGCAGGAGCTATGGGTGATCTTTCTTTAGCTACATCTGCTGATGCCAGTTCTTCTTTTTTTAATATAGGTAAAGTACCTTTTAATGAATCGCAGGCCGGTATAAACATTACCTATACACCATGGTTAAAAAAACTGGTCAATGATGTATACCTGGCTTCCCTGGCAGGTTATTATAAGCTGGATGATCAGCAAGCCCTTTCAGGATCTTTGCGTTATTTCAGTCTTGGAGATATCCAGTTCACAAATGAAAGAGGGGAGGTGCAAAGCAATGGTAAACCCCGCGAATTTGGTGTGGACATTGGTTATTCAAGAAAATTGTCAGAAAGCAGCGGACTGGGAATTGGTTTGAAATACATCAACTCCAATCTCACGCAGGGTTTCTCAGGTACAGGAAGTACCTATAAAGCGGGCACATCCGTAGCTGCAGATCTGGGATTTTATACCAATCGCCAAAATGAAGCCGGACAAGGCTGGGCATTTGGTCTTGCATTGACCAATCTTGGAGCCAAGATCGCATATACTGATAATGCTGATCAGAAAGATTTTATTCCGGCTAACCTGGGCGCCGGCACCACTTATACCCGGGTCATTGATGAAAGCAATAAAGTTTCATTTGGTTTGGATGTAAATAAATTGTTAGTGCCTACACCACCACAGTTTCAGCCTAACCCCGGCAATGATCCCGACATTGATGAGCAAAATAGTGCATTGGCAGAAAAATACAGGAGCAGCAGTGTGATCAACAGTTGGTTCAGTTCTTTTGGTGATGCACCTGACGGCTTCAGCGAAGAATTAAAAGAGTTTCAGGTATCAGTAGGTGCTGAGTATTGGTACAACAACCAGTTTGCACTGCGTGCGGGTTATTTTTATGAGGACAAAACAAAAGGTAACCGCCGGTTTTTTACTACAGGCGTAGGCGTAAAGTATAATGTATTCGGATTGAATTTTTCTTACCTTATTCCATCAGGTACAGGCAGCAATCAAAATCCATTATCAAATACCTTAAGGTTCTCATTGATTTTTGACCTTGATGGTACAGGCGTGGGCGATGAGAGTCAATAAATAATAAATAACTAATTCATTCTAAGGTGAAGGCGGCGCTTTCGCCTTTTTCTTTTTGGATATTTGCAACAAATTGTTCGCATGACATTTCGAATCGGTTCCGGAGTAGATTATCACCAGCTTGGTGAAGGCAGAGATTTTATGTTGGGTGGTGTGCATGTGCCTTATACAAGGGGTGCTATCGGGCATAGTGATGCAGATGTGCTGTTACATGCTATTTGCGACGCCTTATTGGGTGCGGCTTGTTTAGGTGATATAGGTCTTCATTTCCCCGATATGGATGATCGCTATAAGAACATAGACAGTAAAATCTTATTGCTGGAAACAGCAAAGCTCATAGACAAAGAGGGTTATATCGTGATTAATATTGACAGCACTGTCTGTTTGGAAGAGCCAAAAATCAAACCTCATATAAGTGAAATGCAGCGCATCATTGCAGATATTTTAAAAATAAACAGGAACGATGTTTCTATAAAGGCCACCACTACAGAGGGAATGGGCTTTATAGGCCGTAAAGAAGGAGTGAAGGCATATGCCACTGTTTTATTGCAACGTATTTAACATCTTTAGTTAGGCATCAACTTATCTTTGAAAGCGATGGCTATGGTCGATATCAATATTGTAAATACTTCGAATAATAAATTACCCGGCTATGCCACAGATGGATCTTCCGGAATGGATATAAGAGCATATGTAAATGAACCTGTCCCATTAAATCCATTGCAAAGAGCATTAATACCCACCGGCCTGTACATAGAATTACCTGCCGGCTTTGAAGCTCAGATTCGTCCCAGGAGCGGGCTTGCCATTAAACAAGGACTTACCTGCCTCAACACACCAGGCACCATTGATAGCGATTACCGCGGAGAAATTAAGATTATCTTGATTAACCTTTCAGATGTAAAACAAATCATACAATCCGGAGACCGTATAGCACAACTGGTAATACAGCGTGTGGAAAAAGGAATATTAAATGAAGTTGATGAACTTTCCCCGACAGAAAGAAGTGCAGGTGGTTTTGGGTCTACCGGAAAAAAATAAAATTATGATGAGAATTTTAAGTTTGTTTATCGCTTTTGGAATTTTGATTTCATGCCGTTCTACTAAGAAAATAGGAACTGCTATTTTAAAAAAAGATACTACCCAGTTAACCAGCAAGCCTGATGCAAGGAAAGATTCACTGCAATTTATAAGCAGCATAATTCAAAATATAACAGCTAACCGTATTGGGTATAACACATTTACTGCTAAAGTAAATATAGATTACCGCGACGATGCAGGAAAGAATTATGATGTAAATGCAACCCTGAGAATGTATAAGGATAGTGCATTGTGGATTTCGGCCAATGCCGTGTTGGGCATTGAAGCCATCAGGGTATTGATTACCAAAGATTCTGTGAAGGTGCTGAACAAACTGGAAAAAACTTATAGTGCTAGAAGTGTGGACTACCTGCAGGATGTTACGGCTTTGCCTCTTAACCTGGCCACTGTGCAGGAATTGCTTATTGGTAATCCTGTGTTTTTAGATAGCAATATAGTTTCTTATTCGCGGGGCGAAGGCACCATATCTCTTCTTAGTCTTGGTACATGGTTTAAAAATTTACTGACGATAAATGAAGTGGATAAAACATTAGTCAGGAGCAAATTAGATGACCTCGATATAAGTCGTAACAGGACTGCTGAATTAACCTACTCAGATTATGAAACAAAGAAAGGTTCATTGTTTGCAACGAAAAGGAAAATAAGTGTTGCAGAGAAAAAAACACTGGACATTAAACTGGACTTTAAAAATTATGAATTCAATAGCGAAGTAAGCTTTCCGTTTTCAATTCCACGGAATTTTAATCCTTCCTAAAATTTAAACTCTATTTTGTCGTTATATTTTATATAGTGCAAATTGTTCCAATGAAAAAATTACTCTGTATAATCATACCCTTATTCCTTGTTACAATTGTGGTGGCACAATCAACTGATAAAGCCACTATGGAAAATGAAAGAAAAGCCCTGCAAAAGGAACTGAAAGAAATACAAAATGTTTATAATAAGGTAAAGGGTCAAAAAAAAGAAAGCATTGGACAATTGAATCTTCTGCAAAAGAAAATGTCTTTGCAGGGCAAGTATGTAAGTAATATCAACAAAGAAATCAAGCTGGTTACAAATGATATTTATTTAAGCACTTTAGAAATCAGGAAGCTTCAAAAACAGCTCGATACTTTAAAAGCACAATATGCCAGGAGTGTTGTGTATGCTTATAAAAACCGCAGCACGTACGATTACCTCAATTTTATTTTTTCCGCAAACACATTTAATGATGCTTTAAAAAGAATAGCCTACCTGAAATCCTACAGGTCGTACCGCCAGGAGCAGGTAGCAAATATTATTGAAACACAAAAATCAATTGAAGAGCGGAAAAACCAGCTGCTCGGCAAAAAAAACCAAAAAAGTTCAGCCCTGCAAAATCAGACTCAGCAATTAAAAGTGCTTGAAGAACAAAAGAAAGAAAAGGATGTCGTGGTATCAAAGCTGAAATCAAAAGAATCGGAATTAAGCAAACAAATAACTGTTCGGAAAAAGAAAGATGCTCAATTAAAAAATTCAATTTCGGCGATTATACGCAGGGAAATAGCAGAGCGTCGCAAAGCAGAAGAAGCTGAACGGGCGAGGAGAAAACGTGAGGCAGATGCATTGGCTAAAGAAGATGAAACAAGTACCGGAACAGCCACTGTAACTAAGTCAAAAACTGCTTCGGCAAAAAAAGTAGCAGTTCCGCTTAATGCCAAGGAAGTAGCCTTATCCTCAAGCTTTTCAAGCAACAGAGGCAAGCTTCCATGGCCGGTTGATAATGGCTATGTAAGCATTCCTTATGGCACATACTCTATCCCCGGTACCTCCATCAAAGGCGATAACCCCGGGCTTACCATCACTACTCCTTCACCAGGCACCAATGTAAAAGCAATCTTTGATGGTGATGTATTAAGCGTATTTAATTTAGGCGATGGTACAATGGCGGTAACTATCAGCCATGGAAAATACTTTACTACTTACAGTAATTTGTCAGGGGTAAATGTAGGAAAGGGAAGTAATGTTCGTACAGGCCAGTCCATAGGTCGTGCAGCAGTAGATGATGAAGGGGGTGGTGGAGGAAAGATTGATTTTATACTGATGATAGAGATGAAGAATGTAAACCCCAGTCCCTGGTTGAGACGCAGCTAAATTGCTAATTCTTACGCCAATACTTTATCATAAAGCTTTTCATAAAGGGGGATAATATTATTAATATCAAATTTATGAGCATGCTTTGCTGCAGCCTGCTTGAAAACATTCAAACGTTCATCGTTTCTTAAAATATCTAGCGACTGTTCACTCATTGCTTCCACATCGCCTACATTGCTCATGAAACCTGTTTCTCCCTGCACCATTATTTCGCCAAGCCCACCTGCATTGGTTGAGACCACAGGCACTCCTGCGGCCATGGCTTCGAGGGCGGCAAGTCCAAAACTTTCATACTCCGAAGTCAAAAGGAAAAGATCAGCTATCGCTAAAATATCTTCTATCTGTTCCTGCTTACCTACAAAACGTATATGATCGCAAACACCTAATGTACGCCCAAGGTCTTCGGCTGTAGCTCTTTCGGGGCCGTCGCCTACAAACAGCAGCTTGCTTGGCAGCTCTTTATTTATATTATTAAAGATCTTCACCACATCCTGTACCCGTTTGATCTTTCGAAAGTTGGAGGCATGCAGCAAAATGCGTTCTCCATTGGGTGCAATTACTTTTTTGAATGCATCAATTGGTTTCCGTGTAAAGCGCTGCACATCTACAAAATTGTGAATGACCTGGATCTTCTTTTCTATTTTAAAGGTCCTGTAGGTTTCCTCACAAAGGTTATGTGATACTGCGGTTATGACATCGCTCTGGTTAATAGAAAAAGCCACTACAGGGGCGTAAGTTTTATCCTTACCTACAAGAGTTATATCTGTACCATGGAGTGTGGTTATCACCGGGAGGATAATTCCTTCTTTTTCCAAAATACATTTGGCCATAAATGCTGCGGAAGCATGGGGGATAGCATAATGTACATGAAGCAATTGCAGTTGATTGTTCTTGATTACATCTACCATAGTGCTGGCCAATGCTGTTTCATATGGAGGATAATCGAAGAGCGGGTAAGTGGGCACCTGCACTTCGTGGTAAAATATATTCGGTATAAAACCATTGAGCCGCACCGGTTGCTGGTAAGTAATGAAATGCACCTGGTGGCCTTTTTGTGCTAAGGCTTTGCCTAACTCAGTAGCCAGTACACCGCTGCCCCCAAAGGTGGGATAGCAAACAATACCTATTTTCATCATGTCCTTCATTCTATAACTAAGGTAGTGACAAAAATGGATGCGGTTTTTATTGTGCCTGTTAAATAATTTGTGGCTGAACATTTTTCATTTTTATCTTTAAGTGTGAAGAATTTTTTTTCATTGTTATTCATCAACGCTGTTTCTTTTGCAGCTTATACACAAAATGAAGATTCCATTTTCCTGCGCAGGTTGGCGGATGAGATTTTAGTGAACAGCCAGGCTTATAAAAACCTTCGTGAACTGACCAAAGGCATTGGTGGTCGCCTTGCAGGATCTCCGCAAATGGTGAAATCTGAACTATGGGGGCTCGCTGCTATGAAAAGGGCAAACGCAGAAAAAGCCTGGTTGCAGCCATGTATGGTGCCTCACTGGGTGAGAGGAGGTAAGGATAAAGCCGTTGCCGTTTACAATTCGTCAAAAGTGATGAATAAAAAGCCCCCTGTAAAAAAAGAACTTGATGTGATAGCATTGGGCAATTCTGCAGGAAGTATGAAACCATTAACTGCGAATGTTATTGAAATAAAAGATTTTGACGACCTCATTAAGAAAAGAGATGTTGTAAAGGGAAGAATCGTTTTTTACAATTACCGTTTCAACTCTACATTTATTAAAACATTCCAGGCTTATGGTGATGCGGTACGCTACCGCGGCCAAGGCCCAAGCCACGCGGCCCAATATGGCGCTGCTGCAGTGATAGTACGCAGCATGACGCACAGTACTGATAATTTTCCGCATACGGGCTCTACTAATTACAATGATTCTTTTGCAAAGATTCCAGCCGTGGCCATCGGCCTTCGAGATGCTGACTGGCTGAGTGCTGAATTGTCGAAGAACAATGTATCCGTTACCATGCATACACACGGAAAATTTTTACCTGACACAATCGGGCACAACGTGATCGGTGAAATAAAAGGTTCTGAATTTCCCAATGAATTCATAACCATCGGAGGTCATCTCGATAGCTGGGATAATTGTGAAGGGGCTCATGATGATGGCGCAGGATGTGTACAAACAATTGAGATCATGCGGGCATTTAAAGCATTGGGTTACCAACCCAAAAGAACAATGCGCTTTGTACTTTTCGCCAATGAAGAAAATGGACTGCGTGGCGGAAATAAATATGCAGAAGAGGCCAAAGCCAAAGGTGAAAAACACATATTTGCGTTGGAGAGTGATGCAGGAGGTTTCACTCCCCGCGGCTTTGGATTCACTGCAACAGATATACAGTTTGAAAAAATATTGGCATGGAAAAGCTTATTGCATCCATATGGAGCATCAGACTTGGTACAGGGTGGCGGCGGTGCCGACATTGGTCCGCTTAACCGTACACAAGGTACACCGTTAGCGGGTTTGCAGCCCGACTCACAACGCTATTTTGATTACCATCATGCCCGCAATGATACTTTTGAAGCTGTGAATAAAAGAGAGTTGGAATTAGGTGCTGTGAATATGGCTGCCCTGGTTTATTTAGTAGATAAATACGGACTGTAACAAAACTATTGTTAAGCATTAGCTGCATACATTAAAAAAATGGCGGGTCGTTTATGTAATTGCGGAAGTGCCCCTTTCCATTGCTGTACAGTTTTCGTTTGAATCATTTCGGTTGGTGCCGTCAGGTCCACAGCAACGCAAATTTTTGTATGTGGCTGGCAGGTTTTTATGAGTGCTTCGAGCAACTGGTTATTCCTGTAAGGCGTTTCAATAAATATTTGTGTGCAGGCCTTTTGCTTTGATTCCGATTCTAATTGTTGGATTGATCTAACCCGCTCTGCAGCATCAATAGGAAGATAACCGTTAAACCTGAAGTGCTGTCCATTCATACCACTTGCCATAAGAGCCAGCAGAATGGAACTAGGACCTGCAAGCGGTTTAATTTCCACATTCATTTGTTGGGCAATGTCCACCAGTTCCTGGCCCGGGTCAGCAATGCCGGGGCAACCTGCTTCGCTGATGATACCTATTGTTGCACCATCTTTTATTTTTTGCCTAAAAGAGGTAGTCATTTCGCTGCTGATATCTTTGATAGTATACCATTCAAAATCATTGATCACTATTTGCTTCGAAAGAGTTTTTAAATAACGCCTGGCTGTTCGCTCATTTTCTACAAAAAAGACAGTGCATTTTTTAACAGCATCAAGGATGTATGGAGATAAACAATCTACAGCTCCTTCGTGCAGAACGGTGGGAATTAAATAAACCACAGCCATCAGGCAGTTTTTATTTTGTGCAAACTAAGCGTAGCAGCCACCACGGCATATGCCGGCGCCAGTATCCAACCGATGATGATCACGCCATGCATCAGGTAAAACATCAGACCGTTACCAATCGCAAGCCCCCTGTGTTTGCCTACAAAATCAATGCTTTCCGCCATAGATAGTTTATTTCGTTCGCAACTATAATCCAGCATGGAGAATCCATAATAATAACATTCAACTGAAAGGGCGATCAGCGGCGATATCCAACCAAAAACCGGAATGAGCGAAAGCAATAATAATGACACTACATACACCGTTTGCCAGAGTGAATTCCTGACCGCCAGTTTACTGCCCCGCCAGGCATCATGCATGAGTTGCGAAAAAGAAAACGGGTAATCACGACTTTCCAATAGCGCCGCCGTCTTTTCACTCAGATAAGCAAATACAGGAGAGCCTATGATGAGGAACACATATTTAAAAAGAGAAAAATAAAAAAATACAAGGATCAAGCGGAGTACCAAACCTACCATCATGAACAAAAAACTCAACCATTCGCTACGCTGTTTTTGTAACCATGTTTCCAAACCTATCTGCCGGCTCAGCCATGTGACTGCATCGTTCGATGATTGCCAGAAAAAATACATTCCGACAATAAATAAAATGCAGTAAATCAGGCCCGGAATAATAATCCACTTCCAAAGCCTGTGCATGCGAATGAATTGGTGGGCTTCAAAATAGGATTGTATGGCAATGATAATTTCTTTAAGCAAACGCTAATTTTGAATGAGTAAATATATTCAATTCAATACAGTTGCGAAAGAAGGGCATTATAAAGAAATTACCTCAGTCTTTTTATCTCCGTGATGATGTGGTGCAGGTTGCAAAAGATCTACTTGGCAAGGTACTGGTCACCAATTGGAATGGGAAAAAAACTTCAGGGCGAATAGTGGAAACTGAGGCCTATGCAGGGAGCATGGACAAAGCATCGCATGCATGGAAAGGAAAAACAAACCGTACTGCAGTTATGTTCGGCCAAGGTGGCGTAGCCTATGTATATCTGTGTTATGGTATCCACCAGATGTTTAATATTGTTACCAATAAGGAAAATACAGCACATGCTATTCTAATTCGCGGGATAGAACCTTTGGAAGGCATAGAACTTATGCTGGAAAGAACCGGAAAGAAAATACTCAATGAAACGCTGACCCGGGGGCCAGGAAACGTAGGGAAGGCATTTGGCTTTCATACATCGCAATGCGGATACAATTTGCAAAGCCACGAGTTATACATTGCAGATGATGGATTTAATATCAAATTGTCTATGATCGGTGTATCACCAAGAATAGGAGTGGATTATGCAGGTGATCATGCGGCTTGGGATTATCGTTTTTTTATCAGGGGCAATCCCTATGTCAGTAGTAAGATCAGGTAAGGTTGATTGTTATTTGTATTTTAGAAAAAATCTTTAATTGAAAAATTTAGTTTCCCCGAAAACAATTTTTTTAATAAGCAGCCTTTTGCTTGCTGTGGTGCTTTTCCACATCAACCCACTTTCTTTATCATCACCTTCTAACAAAGTCATTGCTATTGCAGCATTGATGATTGCGTTGTGGGTGACTGAAGCATTGCCCATGCCGGTGGTTGCTTTGTTGCCTTTACTTCTTTTTCCATTATTCAATATAGCACCTATAGAAAGCACAGCTTCATCTTATGCCAATCCGGTAATTTTTTTATTTATGGGAGGGTTTATGCTGGGATTAGCTATCGAAAAATGGAATCTGCACAAGCGTATTGCATTAAATATTGTAAGGATCACCGGAACCAGTGGAGACCGTATCATACTTGGGTTTATTGCTGCTACGGGACTGATAAGCATGTGGCTGAGCAATACCGCTACTACAATGATGATGTTTCCCATTGCACTTTCCGTAATAAAAGTTATTGGGAACAGTCATCCTTATAAGCAGGGCGTTACCAACTTTTCCTTAGCAGTAATGTTATCCATTGCACTGGCATCAAACCTGGGGGGCATTGCCACCATTATCGGTACACCACCCAATGTGGCCTATGTGGCCTTCATCAATAAAAAATACGGTTATTCAATTGACTTCCTCGATTGGATGATCATTTGCACTCCTCTTTCTTTGTTGTTGCTTTTATGTTTGTATTTGGTAATGGTCAAATGGCTTTACCCCAATAGAATGAAAAAAAATGAAGAGACAAAAGCATTGATTCAAACTGAGATTGCTGCATTGGGAAAATTCTCAGTTGCAGAAAAACGTGTGCTTATTATTTTCATCACTACAGCTTGTCTGTGGATAACGAGAGATTTCATCAATAAACTAGGAATAATAAAACTGGATGATAATATGATCGCCCTTTTTGGGGGCATACTCTTATTTGTTTTCAGTTCTGGCAATGAAAAAGGAGACAGGCTGCTTGGCTGGAATGACACAAAGAATCTTGCCTGGGGCATCTTATTATTATTCGGGGGTGGTATAGCCCTTGCCGCGGCCATGGAGAAAGCTGGATTAATTGAGCAATTGGGACATTGGTTTGCAAATTTTGGATTCAACCATTTGGTTCTCATTTTCCTTGTCACATTTGTTTCTTTATTTATCAGCGAGTTGATGAGTAATGTTGCACAGGTTATTGTTTTTGCGCCGGTGGTCAGTTCGCTTGCAGAAGCTTCCGGTATGCATCCTTTAGCATTGGGTATACCTATGACGCTTGCAGCCAGTTGCGCTTCTATGTTGCCAATGGGTACACCACCAAATGCCATTGCATTTTCAAGTGGTTATATCCGGTTACAACAAATGACAAGAGTAGGTTTTGTAATGAACATTGTTTGTATTTTGCTCATCACTCTATTCTCGTGGTTGCTTCTTCCGTTGATTTTAAAAAGTTATTAAAACTTGGGGCAATTGAGTTTTTTAAAGTTGGGGTCTCTTGGCTGACGAATGTAAATGAGAGAGATCTCAGCACCACCCCGCATATTTGATCCGGGTTTCAGTGTCGATGTATTGACATCGTAAGAAGCGCCAAAATGAAGTTCACCAAACTCCAAACCTACATAAGGAATTATTGCATCTTTCAATCTTATCCAGCTACCAATATAAAGCGTAAGCGGTTTGGCTTCATAAGTGGTCATGTTCAGGCCATAAGCACCGCCAAATGTGGTATTGACCGCCCCTGCCTGCCGGCTGTGATTGGCGCTGAAATGAAAGGCGTTCTTTTCTCCTGCAGGCACGCGGCCTCCGGCCTGCAAAGTTATTCGTGGCTCAAGAAGGTATTCGCCATTTTGAAAACTTTCTTTGTTGCGGTTGATATGATACATGGATGCTCCGAAATATATATTGTTAAAGCCATCAGTAGTGCCATTATAAAAGAGCCCTGCATTTACATCTACATACGACACACTTATTTGTTGTTGTGAAAAGTTTTCCGAAGTGATGCCGGTGAAGCCATCGGATCGTAGCTGATCTTCAAATACCACTCTTGTTACATCAAGACGTTTGTTTACAAAACTACCCTGGAAGCCCAGCCCCACCTGGTGGGCTGCATCTTCATCCAGCCCTTTGTGATAGGCAGTGGATAAAGAAACATAGTTGTTTTGTAAAATGCCATTGCCGCTTTTATCAGAAAACATCATTACACCTACTCCGAACTGGTCTGTTGCGGGTATCCTGTTCTTAAGAATTCCCATATCGACAGAGGTAGTATAAGTAGTGAATGCATTATTGAATGTTGGCCATTGGTTGCGGTAGTTGCCGGCTACCCGGTACAGTCCGTCAAACTTACCTGTCATAGCAGGGTTGAGTGTAAGGGGTGAAGCAAAAAATTGAGAAAAGTTGGGATCCTGGGCAACAGCGCAAAAGAAAAAAGAAAAAAAGAAAATGGAGCACCAGAGTTTTTGCATTCTCACAGAGTTGGGGTGGAAATTACTATTAATAAAGTTTCTTTCAAAATTTGCAGGTTCATGATTGAATTTTAACACCAAAGGCCAAATCGCCTGCATCTCCAAGCCCCGGTACTATATAACCTTTGGCAGTTAATTCATCATCAATATCTCCACACCATATAGTAGCTGTGGGTACGTTACGACGCACATGTTCGATGCCTACTGTGCATGCTATAGCGGTTACGATATGGATGCTCCGCGGTTCACCTTCTTCCCTGAGGTAATTGATGGTTTTCACCAGGGATGCTCCGGTGGCAAGCATAGGATCTGAAATAATCACGATACGGTTTTCAATTTCGGGCGAAGAAAAATACTCGAGGCTGATTTCAAAACTGCCGTCTTTATCATGTTTGCGGTACGCGGAAACAAAAGCACAATCAGCCTGGTCAAAATAATTTAATAATCCATCATGCAGCGGTAAGCCTGCACGAAGTATGGTAGTAAGCACTGGTTGTTCCAATAACCTTCGTGTTGTAGCCAGGCCTAAAGGTGTTTGCACTTCTTCTTCTTTAAAAGGCAATACTTTACTGATCTCATAAGCTGCTATTTCACCAATGCGCTGCAGGTTGCGGCGAAAACGCATGCGGTCTTTCTGAATCTCCATATCCCGTATTTCAGCGATCCAGTTGGTTATAAGAGAATGTTCTTTACTTAAATTGATGACCATGAGCTCAAAGCTAAGGATGATGCGGGAAAGTAAAACACCGCATTTATTTTATCGTAATTTATATAAGCTTTCTAAAGCTAAGCTAAAACCTGTAGGACAATAACAGGGCGAATATTTACTACCCTAACAACCTAAACCCATCCCCATCAAACAAACCTTTATCACTTAGTTTTAAATGGGGTATCACCAATAATGCCATGAATGAAAGCGTCATAAACGGTGCAGAAAGAGCAGAACCAAGTGCCTTGGCGGCTTTATCTATTTCAGAATATTTTGCAGCCACATCATAGCCATCTTCTTCACTCATTAAACCACCTACAGGCAGTGCCAAAAAATGTTCTTTCGTTCCATTCACAGCACTGATACCCCCTTTGTTGGCAATAATAAGATTGACAGCCCTGCATAAGCTATCATCATCAGCACCCACGCCTACAATATTGTGGCTGTCATGTGCTACAGAAGAAGCAATGGCGCCTTGCTTCAATCCAAAATTTTTAATAAAAGCTTTAGCTACAGCTGCATCCTGATAACGGTTGACCACAACTATCTTCAAAATATCTCTTTCCACATCACTCACTATTTTCCCTTCTGCAATTTTGGGAGCAACTGCAAGCTTGTTCGTAATAAGCTGACCATCCAGCGCTTCTATAACAGCTATGGTTGAAGGTGTATCATTTGTTATTTGTATAGCAAAATCCTGAACTTCTTTTTTGCAGCAATTAAAATTATTAACAGACTTTGAACTTTGAACTTTGAACTTTGAACTAATCTTGCTTTTACCATTTTCTGCCACCAACTCACCGCCGATATAAGTTTGCACTACTTCAAAGCTTTTCAAATCTTTCACTACGATAAAATCTGCCGCATCTCCTTGTTTAAGCAAACCCACACCAAGCTTGTAATGGTGTACGGGGTTGATGCAGGCAGCTTTTAAAACATTAAATACATCAATGCCCTTTACTACAGCCCGTGTACAAAGTTGATTGATATGCCCTTCAACCAGGCTATCAGGATGTTTATCATCTGAACAAAACATGATGTGATCAGGATGATCATTTAATAAATCAGCCAGCGCTTCAAAATTTTTAGCAGCACTGCCTTCACGGATGAGGATCTTCATTCCATATTTTAATTTATCAAGCGCTTCTTTTTTTGTAAAGCATTCATGATCAGTAGCAATGCCGGCTTCAATATATTTTCTTGCCTCATCACCTACCAACCCTGGTGCATGTCCATCTACTGGTTTGTCCCTGCTTTTTGCCGCGGCTATTTTTTGGAGTACTTCAGGATCACCTTTTAACACACCCGGAAAATTCATCATCTCACTCAAGTATTTGATCTCTTCTTTATCCAGCAGCTTTTCAATTTGAGATACATTCAATGATGCACCTGTAGTTTCATAGACAGTGGCCGGTACACAACTGGGAGCACCAAAATAAAATTTGAAAGGAGTAAGATTACCATTTTCTATCATAAAATTTATCCCTTCCATTCCGCATACGTTAGCTATTTCATGAGGATCGCTCACTGTGGCCACAGTGCCATGTACTGCTGCCAAACGTGCAAATTGAGCGGGTACAAGCATAGAACTTTCAATATGTACATGGCTGTCTATAAAACCCGGAAGAATATAATTGAGCGTCTGATCAGTTGCGGGGCTGAGCTCTTCAATAGATTCAATTTTTTCCTGTTTTATTATTATTTCCCCGTGGTAAATTCTTTTATTTTCAATATCTGTTATATTGCCCCTGACTGAAAAAAGCATGTTTTGATTTTTTGACTGTTATGATTTCGTAAATTTCAGCCTTTAATTTTCTCTTATGCATAAAATTGGATTCTTTGTTTTAACTCTGTTTACCATTACAACCTTTGCACAAAGCAAAGGCGGAGGCAGCAAAAGTGACGATGTATTTTTTTCTAAAATGAAGTACAGGCTCATCGGCCCTTTCCGGGGTGGGCGAAGTGCTGCTGTGGCCGGTAGTTATCAAAACAGAAATACATTTTACTTTGGAGCTACAGGGGGCGGTGTTTGGAAAACGACAGATGGTGGAAGCAACTGGAAAAATATTTCTGATAAATATTTTGGGGGAAGCATCGGTGCAGTGGCTGTAGCACCCAGTGATGAAAATGTACTCTATGTTGGTGAAGGCGAAAACACCATGCGGGGTAATGTCAGTGAAGGGCTGGGTGGCGTATGGCGCAGTGATGATGCCGGACGTACCTGGCGAAATATTGGTTTAAAAGATGGAAGACATATTATACGGCTGGTTATTCATCCACGGGAGCCTAATATGGTATGGGCTGCTGTCATGGGGCATTTGTTTGGACCCAATGAAACACGCGGGGTCTATAAAACAACAGATGGTGGTAAAAACTGGAAAAGGGTTTTGTATGTAAATAATCAAACGGGTGCATCAGATCTGGTGATGGAACCGGGCAATGCGCAGGTATTTTATGCAGGAACTTGGCGGCTCATTCGCACACCTTATTCGCTGGAAAGTGGCGGTGAAGGAAGCGGTCTATGGAAAAGTATAGATGGTGGGGAAAGCTGGACAAATATTTCAGCTAAGAAAGGATTGCCAAAAGGAGTTTGGGGTATTGTTGGCGTAGCTGTTGCACCATCTAATCCCGATAAAGTATATGCGATCATTGAAAATGCATTGGGTGGCCTTTTTGCATCGAATGATGGAGGAGAAACATGGACATTAACCAGCAATGACAATAACATAAGGCAGCGTGCCTGGTATTATACCAAAGTATTTGTAGATACAAAAAATGAAAACCTCGTATATGCACCGAATGTAGGTTTTATGCGCAGCCGTGATGGGGGCCGTACTTTCCAGTCTGTACCCACTCCGCATGGCGATCATCACGATCTGTGGATAGACCCGGAAGATGGCAATAGGATGATCGTGGCTGACGATGGTGGAGCGCAGGTTTCTTTTGATGGCGGCACCAATTGGAGCACTTATATGAACCAGCCTACAGCTCAGATCTACCGTGTTTCTACTGACAATTCTTTTCCTTACCGCATACTGGGTGCCCAGCAGGATAACTCCACACTGCGTATCAAAAGCCGCACAACAGGTGCTGCCATCACAGAGCGTGACTGGGAATCAACTGCCGGCAGCGAAAGTGGTTATGTAGTAGCTGATCCTCAGAACCCTGATATTGTATATGGTGGGAATTACGGCGGCTACTTATCAAGGTTAGATCATAAAACTGGCGAAAATCGTGCTGTCAGTGTATGGCCCGATAATCCGATGGGTGCAGGGGCTGATGTACTTAAATACCGCTTTCAATGGAATTTCCCAATCTTTTTTTCACCACATAACCCCAGGCGGATATATGCCGCAGGCAATCATTTGTTTGTAACAGAAAATGAGGGGGCAAGTTGGCAGGAGATATCTCCCGACCTTACTACAAATGACAAGAAAAAACAAGCTTCCAGTGGCGGACCCATTACCCAGGACAATACCTCTGTAGAATATTATTCTACAATATTTACAGCTGCAGAATCACCTCTTGAAAAAGATCTTTTGTGGGCAGGCAGTGATGACGGACTCCTTCATTTAAGCAGGAATGGGGGTAAGACATGGGACAATGTAACACCGGGCGATGTACCGAAGTGGGTGATGTGGAACAGTATAGAAGCAGACCCTTTCAAAAAAGGAGCTGCATATATGACGGGCACACGGTATAAAAGTGATGATTACAGGCCATTTATATATAAAACAGAAGACTATGGCAAATCGTGGCGCAGGCTCACCAATGGTATCAATGCTATGCATTTCACCAGGGTAATGAGGGCAGATAAAAAAAGACCCGGTTTATTATATGCCGGTACGGAATTCGGAATGTATATTTCATTTGATGATGGCGCCAATTGGGAGCCCTTTCAATTAAATCTTCCTGTAGTACCCATCACTGATCTCACTATCAAAGACAACGACCTCGTTGTGGCTACGCAGGGCAGGTCATTTTATGTGCTGGATGATTTGAGCATAGCTCAGCAAAAGAACTCAAAAATTGCAGCTAAAAACCTTCATGTATTCGATGTAAATCCGGCTTATCGTATGCAGTCAAATCCTTTCTCTGCATCTTTTGGCACTCCGAGGAACGCCGGAACGAATCCACCTGCCGGAGTGGTTTTTAATTATTATGTGAAATCAGTTCAGGATTCTGTAAAAGCATCTGTCAGCATATTTGATAAGGATAAAAAACCGGTGAAGACTTTCAGTACAGATGCAAAAGAAGCAAGCGCAAAAATTGATGTATCAAAAGGAATGAACCAATTTGTATGGAATTTTCTATATCCCCAGGCAGAACGCATTGAAGGAATGATCTTATGGAATGGTTGGCCGGGAGGTATTATAGCTCCACCAGGAAATTATTTTGCGAGGTTCAGGGTAGAGAAAGATTCAATGGAGGTTCCTTTTACTGTACTTGCAGACCCTAATTATAAAACATCTCCGCCGGATTATCATGAGCAATTTAAATTTCTTACAACAGTAAACCAGAAGTTTAATGAAACGCAACAGGCTATAAAAGATATCAGGGTTTTGCGCACCCAGATTAATGATTTCGTAAGCAGGCAGGGAAAAGATATTCCAAAAGATGTTAAATCTGCTGCAGATAGCATATCCAAAAAACTCAATGGCATTGAAGAAACACTTTACCAGACCAAAGCAAAAAGCGGGCAGGATGTATTGAATTACCCAATTAAGCTGAATGATAAATTAAGCGGTGTATTCGATGCAGCCAACAGTGGCACTACAGCACCAAGCAAGCAGGTAATTGATGTATTTAATAATCTTGCTGCTCAGGTTGACAAAGAATTGGCAAAGCTAAAACTGGTTAAAGAAAAAGAAGTCCCTGCATTCAATGAACTGATCAGGCAGAAAGCTTTACCGGTAATTGGGGTCAGACCTATGTAATATGATATTCAGAAATAATCATCATAACAAATAATTTTATACAACAGGATTTACCACATTGTTATTAAATTTGTTTTACATCCTTAATCATGAAGTGCCTTATAGTAGATGATAATAAAATGGCCCGTATGGCTATGAAACAATTGGTAGGACAGGCAAAAGACCTCCAATTGGTAAAGGAATGCGCTGATGCACTGGAAGCGTACAATACGATCAATAGAGAGCAGGTCGATCTTTTATTATTAGATATAGAGATGCCGGGTATGACTGGTTTTGAATTAATAAAAAACCTGGGTCCAAAAAAACCACTGATCATTTTTTCTACAGCAAAAAAAGATTATGCCGCCGAGGCTTTTGAACTGAACGTGGTTGACTACCTTGTAAAACCTGTTTCGCCTGTTCGTTTTTTGCAATCGATAGAGAGAGCCAATGAAGTGTTTGCCAGCAACAGGGAAGAAGTGAAAGTAGAAGAACAGGAATTTGTTTTTATCAAAGATAATGGTGTACTGAAGCGAATAAATGTTGATGATATTTTGTACCTGGAAGCTATGGGGGATTATGTAAAAGTGTATACAGCACAGAAGTTTCATGTGCTTCATTCCACCTTAAAATCAATTGAAGAAAAATTGCCGCCCGCCAAGTTCATCAGGGTACACAGAAGCTACATAGTTTCTTTAAATAAAATAGATTTCATCCAGGAAGGTGTTATTTCAATAGGTAAATCTACCATTCCGGTTGCAGACACCTACAGGTCATTGCTAAATAAGCGGTTGAACTTATTGTAAAGTTTTAAACCCTTCCTTTACCTTATTCACCGAAGGTTTATTCCCTGCCATCTAATAGTGTGCTTTTCTTTTAAACCACGGGATATATTTGATCTCCAAACCACTATATTTTATCCAATATCTTTTAAAAATGCTGCAGCCGTACCATTGTTAAAGCATTAAGAGGGGTCGCAACCAAAACTTACTGATATCAACTTTATATATAAGAATTTGAATAATAATAACAGAACAGCAGCCGGAAATGCTATTGTCATATCCGGAAATTCTTCCATGACAAAAAAATATTTCATATCGTTCATTATTTTTACTGGCCTGCTCATATTGTCTGAATATTACCTGCTTCAGGAAATTTATGACAGGCAACGCATCTCTATTATTCTCATCAGCGGTACAGGTCTGGCTGTTAGCATAATCTTCTTTGGATTATTTTTTAAAAAATACCGCCGGGCTGGTAAGTAGTCAAACCATTCTTTAGCAATCATTTTGTATTTTAGATTTACTCATGCAGAAGAGTAATATGAAATACCTGGCTATGTGGTTGTTCCTGGCAGGAGTAGCGCTCATTGTTTTCATACAATTTATATCTGGTAAAAATATCAATCGCCTTATACAAGGCAATAAACAATTATTAGCTGAAATAAATATTCAAAATGACCTGCGCAAACTGGAAACTGATGTATTAACAGTTGAAAGCGACATACGTGGAATGGTGATCACTAATGATACCACACGCCTTACTGATGTACAGAAAAAATTCAGGAATATTGAAACAGAATTAGCGTTAATACAACACGAATTAAAAGGCCGGACAAGTAAAAACCAAATTGATTCACTCCAGTCACTTGTTCGTAGTAAGATTGCTTTTAGTTACCAGATTTTAAATGCTTATGCTCTGAATGGTAAAGACGGCGCTGAAGCTGTCATTAATACAGAGAGAGGAAAACTGCTCAGGGATAATATCAACAATCTGATCAGTGATCTCGATCGTATACGCCAGAATGAATTAAAGAGCATCATCAGTTCCATAGAGGATACAGGTAACCGTGCACGCCTTATGGGATTTATTTTGGCAGCCATTGCCTGCCTGGCTTCGATATTTACTTTTTTGTATTTGTTGAACAAGGGAAGACAACAGCAACGAATGATTTTGGCCCTGAATGCATCTGAAAAAAAAATCAGGGAAATAGCACAAATAAAAGAACAATTTCTGGCCAATATGAGTCACGAAATACGTACACCTATGAATGCCATCCTGGGTTTCACCAATCTGCTTAAAAAAAGTAAACTTGATTCGCACCAGCATCAATATGTGGAATACATATATTCTTCAGGTGAAAATTTACTAACACTTATCAATGACATTCTTGACCTGTCCAAAATAGAGGCGGGGATGATGAATATTGAAACCTCTCCTTTTAGCCTCAATGGTTTGGTGAGTTCGGTAGAGATCATGTTTCGTGATAAGGCTAAAGTGAAAGGACTTGATTTGAAAGTAAATATTGAGAGCCACATACCTGATACACTTAGCGGAGATGCCGTACGCCTCACTCAAATACTGATCAATCTGTTGAGTAATGCAATCAAATTCACTGAAAAGGGTTTTGTTCAAATGAATGTGAAAGAAATGAAACAATCAGCCGAAGAAGTGGAACTTGCTTTCAGCGTGCAGGACTCCGGTGTGGGTATAGTACCTGATATGCGCCAATCGATATTCGATAGGTTTCAACAGGCTGATGCAGAAACCACGAGGCGTTTTGGTGGCACAGGGTTGGGGTTGTCCATTGTAAAACAACTGGTGGATCTGCAGAAAGGAAGTATCCAGGTGAACAGCGAGGCAGGAAAAGGCTCTGAATTTATTGTTACCCTTACATTTAAAATATTGCATGATAACGAGGCTTCCTTTGTTATCAGTGATGACGTTCCACACCTTGCTGTTAGCGGGCAACGAATACTTGTTGCGGAAGATAATATAATGAACCAGCAACTGATCAGGCACCTGATGAAGCAATGGAATATTAATTATGTTTTGGCAAATAATGGAAAAGAAGCAATAGAAGCTTTGAAACGAGGCTCTTTTTCACTCATACTTATGGATATTCAAATGCCGGAGATGGATGGATACACTGCAACTTTGGCCATAAGGAATGAGTTGGAAGATGATATTCCGATTATTGCCATGACAGCACATGCTATGGTGGGTGAGCGGGAGCGTTGCCTTGGTTATGGTATGAACGACTATATCTCAAAACCAGTAAAAGAAGCTGAACTATATAACATACTCCAGACCTATGCAAAAGAAGTCCGCGGCGTGTCGAATTTAAATGGTCAAATCATCGACCTTAAATATTTAAAAGAATTATCTGCAGGCGATACGGAATTTGAAAATACCATCATCCGTCAATTCATTGTTCAAATGCCGGATGAACTTCAATTGCTGGATGAAGCCATCAGGGTTAAGAATATGATACAGATAAAGGGCCTGGCACATGGCTTGAAAAGTACAGTGGCTTACATGGGGTTGAATGACTTGCTGCACTCTCATCTTCACCGGATGGAAATGGAATCGATTCAAAATGAAGCAAACCCCCACTTCCTTGAAGACCTGAAGCAAGTCAAAATAATTTGTAACCAGGCTATAGATGAAGCCCGCCAGTTTTTACATGCTCCTGCAGAGAAAGGCGACCTTTAATCATTTAACAGATCAGGCCTTTTTTGCATAGTCCTTTTTACCGCTTCTTCATATCTCCATTCTTCTATTTTTTTAGGATCGCCACTTAATAATATGTCAGGGATCTTCCAGCCATGAAAATCTGCCGGTCGTGTATAAACAGGTGGTGCCAATAAATTGTCCTGGAAAGAATCTGTGAGTGCCGAAGTGCCATCATTCAACACGCCTGGCAATAAGCGACCCACAGCATCGACCACTACAGCAGCTGCCAGCTCTCCGCCACTCAATACATAATCGCCGATTGAGATCTCCATGGTTACATAATGCTCACGTATACGTTGATCGATTCCTTTATAATGTCCACAAATCAAAAGAAGATTATTTTTAAGTGACAGGGCATTTGCTGTTTTTTGATTTAGTGTAAAGCCATCCGGAGTTAGGTAGATGATCTCATCATATTTATTTTTCTCATCTAATTCTTTAATGGCTTTTTCAAGGGGTTCGCACATCATTACCATGCCTGCACCGCCTCCATATTGATAATCATCTACCTGTCCATATTCATTAACAGCCCAATGCCTAAGGTCATGCACATTCACTTTCAACAGGGATTTGTCCTGTGCCCTCTTCATGATAGAGTGTGAAAGAGGACTTTCCAGCAATTGAGGTAACACACTAAGAATATCTATGTGCATGGAACAAAGATAAAAGCTAAGCCAGGTAGCGGCAAACAAGGGCAATGATTATTCATTTTTGGGTAGCAGAATAACCAATTAATGTCTAATTGATGAATCTGGGTAACCTAAATCAGTATTTTATGAATCAATAAGTTTAGCATCTTTTTTGAAGTTACAAAAGAATGGATAAGACAGTGGTGGTGTTGCATAAAGGATCATTAGCCCGTTATAATGTTTGTCAGAAAAAAAATGGTGATTTTATAGCCCGTTTGTTAAATTATAGTGGTCGGAGGGAAAATCAACCTCAGGAGCAATTTTCCCTTCATAAAGAAGGAAGGCATTGGGAAGACGATGGAGTTGAACAAAACCTTGTTGATGACGTAGGGTTTGGCCTAGAATATGACCGAAAACAACCTGATGAACCGGTTTATTATCAGCGCGGGCAAGATCGCAGAGATCAGGGCGATCGACCTTGATACACTAAACATGTTTTCACGAAGTATCAGAGATTTTTGCTTCCGGCAATCATCCTGTAACAATGAATGTTAACAGGCTGTTTTAAGATATGCTTCAACTCTTTTTTTCTTGTTGAGAACCACCATTTACCCGAAAGTTTAATGACACGTTGTAATTCCCTTTTATTGATGGCTATCCAAATTACTCATCACTTATAAATTCATCAAGCTCCCTGCGTCTTTTTTTTGTAGGACGGCCAATTTTACTTTGGCGTTTTCCTGTATGAAAAGATGCGGCATGGAATTGCAGCGTATCTTCTTCTGCCTGCGGGGAAATATCAAGATAATATTTAACAGCTTCTGAATAAGCCAAGCGATTATTCAGCAAGCCAGTTACTTTAATTACCCATTTCTTTGCTTCCGTTTTTATTTCAAACTCATCACCAACTGCCACATTTTTGGCTGCTTTTACCGATGAGCCAAGTTGTTTTACTTTTCCTGTATCGCAGGCAGCAGCAGCCAATGTCCGGGTTTTGAAAATACGTATGGCCCATAGATACTTGTCCAGTCGAAGTTTTTGTTTTTCAGGCATTCAAAATGAAAGTTCTAATATGTAATTTCTCCTTTTTTATTTGCTCAGGCTTCTGCAAAATGTTTATGGAAATAAGGAATGGTTTCAATGCCTTTATAATAATTTTCAAGGTTGAATTTTTCATTTGGCGAGTGTAAGTTATCACTGTCTAACCCAAAACCCATAAACACGATTTTGATGCCTAATTCTTTTTCCAGTATAGAACAAATAGGAATAGAACCACCACCACGCAAGGGAATAGGTTCCTTGCCAAACGTATCTTTTACAGCTTTGGCAGCAGCACGGTAAGCCTTACTGTCAATAGGTGTCATATAAGCTTCACCTCCATGATGCTCAAATGCATTGACACTAACAGAATGTGGTGCAATGCTCCTGAAATGATTGAGCAACAATTCGGTGATCTTTACAGATGATTGGTTGGGTACCAACCTGGCAGAGACCTTGGCTGTCGCTTTAGATGGCAACACAGTCTTAGCACCTTCTCCGGTATACCCACCCCAGATCCCATTAATCTCAAGTGTAGGGCGAATGCCGGTACGTTCGTTGGTGGTGAAACCATTTTCACCCCACAGCTCCTGCACGCCAAGGTCTTTCATGTATTCATCTTCATCATAGGGTGCTTTGGACATTAATTCCCTTTCTTCTTTAGTGGCCTCCACTACATCATCATAAAATCCGGGAATGGTAATGTGATTATTTTCATCGTGACAGGAAGCGATCATTTTGGCAAGTATGGTAATAGGGTTGGCAACTGCTCCTCCATAAATACCACTGTGAAGGTCACGTACGGGACCTGTTACTTCCACCTCTATATAAGAAAGTCCGCGTACACCGATATCAAGCGAAGGATTTTCCATTGAGATCATAGCGCTGTCAGATATGAGGATAACGTCCGCTTTCAGTAATTCTTTATTGTCCCTTACAAACTTACCAAGATTGGGAGAACCTACTTCTTCTTCACCCTCTATCAGAAATTTTATATTCGTTGACAAAGAATTTGTCTTGATCAATGTCTCCAATGCCTTCACGTGCATATAGAACTGGCCTTTATCATCTGCGCTTCCCCTGGCGTATACTTTACCGTCCCTGATTACCGGTTCAAAAGGGCCGCTATGCCATAATTCCAGCGGATCTGCAGGCTGCACATCGTAATGTCCATATACCAACACAGTTGGTTTTGCGGGATTAATAATTTTCTCACCATATACTACTGGGTGTCCTGCCGTTTCCATCACCTCTGCCTTTCCGGCGCCGGCATCCAGTAAGCGTTGACACACCATCTCAGCGCACTTGCGCATATCTTCTTTATGTTCACTCTTAGCCGATATGGAAGGAATGCGTAAAAGCTCCAGCATTTCTTCTAAAAAACGATCTTTATTCTTTTCCTGGTAATCTTTCCAAGCCTGCATAATGTATAAATTTAAAAGGCTTAAAGGTAAGAAGATGTAGTTGAGTAATGAGTATTAACAGTATCAGATAAATGACCAGCTATGTAACATTTTAGGCTGTCAATTTATTTATTACATAATATCGATTTGTAAACATGTCTATTACAAATCTTTTTTTTCAGGTGTTGATGGGGTTTTGAGTGTTGTTGCTTTCATTACAGCTTCCCGTCCAAATTGATTTTTAATACCATCAATAGTTTTGAATAATTCCAGTTTTTCTTCTGATTTTTCAAACAGGTCCATTTGCAAAGTCATTGGGATAAGATGCGAAAACCTCACACCCAAAAGACGTATTTTCTGTCCTTTTTTATAGAGCTTTTGAAACAGGTCTTTTACTTTGGCCATTAATAAATCATCAAGTGCGGTATAATCAATGATTGCCTGGCGCGACACTGTGGTAAAGTCTGCATAACGAAGCTTAACGGTGACGCATCCGGTAAGTTTTTCTTCCTTGCGCAGATCATAAGCAGTTTCTTCTGTCAGTCTTATCATTTCCTTATGTAAAAAGGAAATGTCAGTGCTGTCTTCATTAAAAGTGTTTGCATGTGATATCGATTTTTGTTCACTATATGGTTCCACCTGGTTTTCATCTATAGCATTGGCTTTTTCCCATAACCGCTTACCCCATTTGCCAAAAATATGTTCCAGCTGATGAACAGAAGTATTTGCTAATTGTTCTATGGTGCGAATGCCGATACTGAATAATTGTTGTTGCGTTTGTTTACCGACCATGGGTATCTTATCTACAGTAAGCGGCCATAAAAAAGCTGTTTCTTTGCCGGCAGGAATTTCCAGATACCCATTTGGTTTGGCTTCATTGGTTGCTATTTTGCTCACCAATTTACTGGTAGATAATCCATAGGAAATAGGCAATCCTGTTTCCTTTATAATTTTTTCACGTAGTTCCCTGGTGAACTGGCTGACACCAAAAAATTTATCCATACCTGTCAGATCACAATAAAACTCATCAATGGATGCTTTTTCAAACTGAGGAACAGCCTGTGCTATGATCTGTGTAACGATTCTTGAATACCTGGTGTACTCATGATAACTGCCTTTTAAAAACTTTGCATCAGGACAAAGTCTCTTTGCAGTCATAGCCGGCATGGCACTTTGTATTCCAAATTTTCTTGCTTCGTAACTGCACGCAGCCACTATGCCCCGTTGTCCATCGCCACCCACAATAATAGGATGCCCTTTCAGCACCGGGTTTTTCAATATCTCTACTGATACAAAGAATGCATCGAGATCAAAATGGGCAATATTTCTATCAGGCGGCACTAATCAAATGTAATTAATCATAGCATGTTTTCCTTTATCCGTTTTTATTTGCGAGGCAAAGTTTTTTTTTGAATTTCATTGTAATTAACCCATCATCTGGTCTGCATTTTGAATGGATGTCAATAGCTTTGTTAAAAACCAACAGTATGGCTAAGTTCAAAACTGATGACCTCTTAAATGAACTGGAAGAAGATGTGCGAAAAATTATTGCAGTTTCAGATCACCTCAAAGGTTTGGAAAAAGGCAAGCTAATATACCAGTCATCGTCGGATAAATGGAGTGTGGTGCAGGTACTGGAACACCTGAATGCATATGGACGATATTATTTACCTGCTATAGAAAAGGCAATCATAGAAGATAAAGGGGGCAAAGATGCCTGGTTTCATTCCGGCAGACTCGGTAATTATTTTACCAATTCTATGAAACCGAAAAATGTGTATGAAATCAAAAATAAAATGAAGAGCCTGAAAGATTATAAATTTCCAAACAGCCTCAATGTAGATATTGTGCTCAGGGAGTTTGCCGATCAAAAAACCAAGCTAATGCAATTGCTGCAAATGGCAAGAGAGAGAAACCTAAATTCAATACGAATTCCTATTACCATCAGTAAACTGATAAGACTGAAGCTGGGAGACATCTTTCGTTTTTTAATTGCTCATGATCAAAGGCATATGATACAGGCAAGAAATACATTGAAAGCTACAGGTGTGCCTACAGATAGATTTCCAGTAATCCTTCAGGGAGTTGCACGATAATCTGCTTTTTTTTCTTGTCCATTTTTTTTATAGTCTCATCATGCAATGGGATGAGAACTTCTTTATTTTCTATTTCAAGTCTGCATAGCAACTGGTGTGGCTGTTCAATGACTTCGATAATTTTGCCTAAATTTTTATCTCCATCAATTATGTCATAGCCAAGTAAATTAAGGGGGGAGGACTGAGCAGCGTATTTACTAAAATCAATTTGTGTTAACCATGCTTCTTTTTGTACAAGCCTGGTTGCTTGTTCCCTGTTATTTATCCCTTCAAATTTTACATATAGTTCCTCATTGCTTTTAATACGTGCAGACTCAATAAAATAAGGTATAAAATTTTCTTTGGAAGATTCTATGAACATTGCCTGCAGGTCTTTCAGGGATGTTTTTTTACCCAGGTTATGTTGGACGATGATTTCTCCCTTAAGCCCAAATGCGCTAACCAGCTTACCTATTTTGTAATATTCAGTCATTTGATGGATGATAAATTGCAGTTGATAATGTTGGTTTGTACATTGAACGAGTCTGAAGTAAGTTGACCAGATTAAACAACAAAGGTATCATTTGGGCCAAAAAATATCCCCTCCGGCTATTGCAAAAGGGGATTAAATAATGTTAGAGGTTCAGGTTATCCTTCAGAATTGCCTTCGCTGGGAGCCGGGCGTCTGTCACGACGCTGGTAAGGAGGGTTCCTCTGAAATCTTCTCTGTCTCATGGCATCCTCTTGTTTCTTTTTATATTGAGCTTCATGCTCTGAGTGCCATTTCTGAAATTTTTCCATTGCTGTAGCATCGTCAAACAAACCAAGACCTACACCACGTAACAAATGTTTCAAATAAAGAACACCTTTATAAGAAAGGAGCTTACGAACCGTATCTGTTGGTTGCGCACCTTTATTTAACCATTCCAATGCTTTCTGACGGTCCAGCTGGATGGTGGAAGGCATTGTTTGTGGATTATAGGTTCCTAATTTCTGAATGAATTTGCCGTCGCGGGGGCTGCGTGCATCAGCAACAACAATGAAGTAAAAAGGTCGTTTTTTTGACCCGTGTCTTTGCAGTCGGATTTTAACTGGCATCTTAAATAGAAATTTAAATGCGTGAATAAATAATAATTACTATGAGTGCAAATGTAATCGTTGAACAATAAAAAGCCAATAAAAGAATGATAAAGTTTCTTCATTCAGTGTTTAACGGCTATTATAAAATTTTAAAGATGTATTAGACTCATTTTCCACTATACATTATCCACGCATCCGTTATTGAATGATATATTGATTTGATGCTTTTTGAATCAGGAAAGTTTATTTCTTAGCCTCAAGATCGAGTTCGATATTTACCGTTTCAGAGATGAATTTATCTCCCAGGGTTTTATCATTCCCATAGTTCATTTTCCATTGGGTACGGTCTATATTAAAATTCCCTTTTGCCTTTAATGTATTGCCATCAAGGTCAATCTTGGCGGGAAAGGTTATGTTTTTGGTAACTTCTTTAAGTGTCAGGTTACCACTAATATTGAAGTTGGCGCCATCAACAACTGAAGAATCACTATCATTAGCGGCATATGGTTCCACTTTGGTGATCTCAAACCTGGCAGTACCAAATTTTTCTGCATCAAAAAAATCGCCACTTAAAAGATGGGGACGTAGCTTGTTGGTAAACATTTCACCCTTTTCTTCCATTTCCATAGACTGGATATTGATAGTAAACTGCCCACCTGTTACTTTGTTATCAGCCATAGCTACTGTACCCGAAGACAGATGTAAGGTGCCCGGATGATTTTTGCCCACTCCATTGCCGGTAAAGCGGATGCGGGATGCGGTGGTATCTATAGTAAATGTTTGACCGGAAACATTTGCAGCCTGCTGCTGATCCGTGATCGTTGCTTTATCACCTTTCGGAGCATCAGAGCAGGAAGTGATAGCCATCAACGCAATAGTAGCACCAAGAAAAATTACATACTTCATATTAATAATGTTGGTTTAAGATTTAAAGGTAGGGATAAATCCTGCCATCAATGTTTAAACATTGTTTTTTCACCTTTATCTAACAAAAAGCCGCTTTAAAGGCGGCATATAAATTATTTATTGTTTTTTAAGCTTTACGTCCCATCATCCCGGGCATCATGCGTCCCATTGGCATTTTATTCATTTGCTTCATCATGTCACGCATTTGTTCAAACTGCTTCATAAATGCGTTCACTTCTGATATATCTTTTCCGCTTCCTTTTGCTATCCTTTTCTTACGGCTTCCATCAATTTCGTCAGGATTTGATCTTTCAAACGGTGTCATTGAGTTAATAATGGCTTCAATGCCTGTGAAGGCATCATCGCTGATATCTATGTCTTTTATGGCTTTCCCAACGCCCGGTATCATAGCCATAAGGTCCTTTAGGTTACCCATTTTTTTTATCTGTTCCAATTGTTGTTTGAAGTCGGCAAAATCAAACTGGTTTTTCCGCATTTTCTTTTCCAGCCTACGGGCTTCTACTTCGTCAAACTGTTCCTGTGCTTTTTCTACCAATGTGGTTATGTCTCCCATACCCAGTATGCGTTGCGCCATCCTTTCAGGATAAAAGACATCAAGCGTTTCCATCTTTTCACCACTGCTGATGAATTTGATGGGCTTGTTGACTGTATATTTTATGGAAAGTGCAGCACCACCACGGGTATCACCATCAAGTTTTGTCAATACCACACCGGAAAAATCTAACCTGTCATTAAATGATTTGGCGGTATTCACTGCATCCTGTCCGGTCATACTATCCACTACGAATAGTATTTCCTGTGGGTTTACTGCATTTTTAATATTAGCCACTTCTGTCATCATAACTTCATCGATAGCCAGCCTGCCTGCTGTATCTATGATCACAACATTTTTATTCTTACTCCGTGCTTCACGAATGGCATTTTGTGCAATGTCCACGGGGTTTTTGTTTTCCAGTTCTATATGCACATCCACACCTATTTGTTCACCCAGTATCCTTAATTGTTCCATTGCCGCGGGACGGTATACGTCTGCTGCAACAAGAACCGGAGATAGTTTTCTTTGTTTTTTTAAATAATGGGCCAGCTTTCCGCTAAAAGTGGTTTTACCACTACCTTGTAATCCTGCAATGAGTATTACGGCGGGAGCACCTTTTGCATTAAATTCAGCAGCTTCACCGCCCATCAGGCTTACAAGTTCGTCTTTCACTATTTTCACCATCAGTTGGCCCGGGCTGATGGCATGGATCACTTTTTCGCCACTGGCTTTGTCTTTGATTGTATCAGTAAACTCTTTGGCTATTTTATAGTTAACATCAGCATCCACCAGCGCACGTCGGATCTCTTTTACGGTAGAGGCAATATTTAATTCAGTGATCCTGCCTTCACCTTTCAGATTCTTGAACGCACCCTCCAACCGGTCCTGTAAACTCTCAAACATATTTATTGGTTTAAAAAATTCTAATTATCAACGGTAAATAACTTCTCAACCGAAATTTCATACCGGTTTCAAATAAAAAGAGTGAACAAAAATATGTTCACTCTAAAGAATTTACGAAAAAAATAAGGATGGGACGAAATAAACCTAAGCGCCTAAATAACTTCTCAATAAATTGTTTTTTTGAGACATCTTTAATTTAGTGATCGCTTTGTCTTTGATCTGGCGGACCCTTTCTCTTGTAAGATTAAATTTATCTCCGATGTCTTCCAGGCTGAGCGGATGATCTACACCTATGCCAAAGAAATAACAAACTACCTCTTTCTGGCGGTCTGTAAGTGTTTGAAGCGAACGGTCAATCTCAATATGCAATGATTGCTTGTGATCAACTTCTGCATCTGTTTTGTCGGCATTGGTATTTTCCAGCACATCAAGCAATGTACCTTCTTCGCCTTCCGACAGTGGGGTGTCCATACTTACATGGCGGGCATTGATGCCTAAGCTGGATGTGACTTCCTCCAGTTCCATATTCAACAGATCAGCCAGTTCTTCTGCAGATGGTTCACGTTCAAACTCCTGCTCCAGTTGACTGAATGCTTTTTGAATACGGCTGGTCAATCCTACTTTGTTGAGCGGAAGACGTACAATACGGGCCTGCTCAGCCAAAGCCTGCAGAATTGATTGACGGATCCACCATACAGCGTAAGAGATGAATTTAAAACCTTTGGTTTCATCGAAGCGCTGAGCGGCTTTGATCAGACCAAGATTTCCTTCATTGATAAGATCAGGGAGTGATAGTCCCTGGTTTTGGTACTGTTTTGCAACAGACACTACAAAGCGAAGATTTGCTTTTGTCAGGCGGTCAAGTGATGGCTGGCAACCTTGCTTAATTAAACGGGCTAAACGTACTTCTTCCTCTGGTGTAATGAGTTCGACTTTGCCGATCTCCTGAAGGTACTTTTCAAGACTCTGAGATTCACGATTCGTAATCGACTTCGTGATTTTGAGCTGACGCATGCTCATAGGATGTTAGTTTTTAAATGGTTATTTACAGGTTTCGAATCAATTGTTGAGGATACTTGAATCCTAATTTCCATCACAGTTCTCTTCACTATACATCATTGGTTAGTTGATGTATGTGTCCAAATTAACAAAACTAATTATGTGAACAAAAAGAATTTGGTAAAAAGGGCATTAAAACAGGTGAAAAAGAAGAAAAAGGGGCTGAACAGGCATAAAATTTATTTTGATAGATAAATTAATTTTCTATTATTGCAACACTTGACAGTTATTAAACAGGAATGATGAGTAAAAAACAACTATATACATTAGAGTATCCGGTAAGGTGCTCACCCAATATTTTATATGAATTTCTTTCCACATCTTCCGGATTGCAGGAGTGGTTTGCCGATAAAGTAGATGACCAGGATGGAATCTTTTCTTTCTCATGGAACGGATCAGAAGAAACCGCAGAACTTATCGATCATGAGGATGATAAATTCATTCGTTTTCATTGGTCTCATGCTCCGAAGGAAGAATATTTCGAATTTAAAATTGAAAGATCAGAAGTCACAAACCAGACTATTTTTATAATAAATGATTTTGCAGATAAGAAAGAAATAAAAGATCAAAGCCGGCTTTGGGATCACCAGGTGAAAGATCTCTTTCACCGTATAGGCAGTAATTAATGCACGATCAGGCCTGATAAGAATCTCCAGTTTTTTAATAACTCCTCTTTTATTACAGGTATACTTGACAGCGGCCATTTTGCTGCAATCTTCAAATGATCATACTGCCTGCAGTATTCTGTAAACTGTTGAGTTGTCAATGAGTTAACCGGCTTATAGGCCCGATCATCTATTGCATGTATCCATTGATCGGTATCAGTTCCGATAAAAAAGTTCCTGCCTGCTAATTCTTCAAACGCTTCAATTATTGCTGGTATATTTTTCTTTTTATGAATACCACTGATATGGAGTGTGATGCTGAAAAAGTTACCCCACCAGAATAAAATACGTATTGCACAAATATCCTCTTTTTGAAAAATCCTGGGAAAGTCTAAAATGAAATAGGGCAGGCCCTGGTAGTTGTCACCCTTTGATATTTTAGGAGCTATAGAAAACAATGCAGAAGAGTTTGCAATTGAATTATTATGACCTGCCTGAATTTGATATAGTAATATGTCTTCAAGTAATAATTTTATTTTTCCGGAAACCCTATTCTTCGTTAAAATGATTTCTGCATTGTTCATTAACCTCATCTCCGAAGGTGAAAACTGTATTTTTGTCCCGTTCATATTTAAAATTATCAATTTAACAGCAGGAGCCTGGTGATAAGGAAGTTAGATAAATTAGTTATAAAGGCCTTTGTAGGCCCTTTTGCTGCTACTTTCTTTATTACACTGATGGTGTTGGTTATGCAGTTTTTCTGGCTGTGGATAGATGACTTTGTGGGTAAAGGATTAAGCATAGGTCTTATTTTAGAATTCATATGGTACCAGAGTGCTGTATTGGTTCCGCTGGCTTTGCCCCTCGCCGTTTTACTTTCATCCCTGATGACCTTTGGCAATCTTGGTGAAAGCTATGAACTGGTGGCCGTAAAATCTGCAGGCATTTCTCTTCTACGTTTTATGCGGCCACTTTTTTTCGTGATTTTAATGATATGTGGAGTGGCTTTTTCTTTTTCGAATTATATAATTCCGGTGGCGAACTTAAAATCAAGAACGCTGCTTGGTGATATCGTGTATGCAAAACCTGCATTTGATTTGAAGGAAGGCGTTTTTTATGATAAGATCGCTGGCTTTTCGATTAAAATTGGAAAAAAAGAAAATGACAGTGTCATCAGGGATATCATTATATATGAACAGGGAAGTCAATTGCAGGATAATTTCATTTTAGCCAGTTCAGGTGTCATGAGTGTTTCAGAAAGCAAACGATTTCTGATCTTCAATTTAAAAAATGGATGGAGATACCAGGAACGGGGAGCAAGTGGTTCGTTGAACACTGAATTCATACGCATTGGTTTTAAGGAGTACAAAAAAGAATTTGACCTGAGTTCATTTCAATTTCAGCGATCTGCTGATAGTTTAAATAAAAGCAACTGGCGTATGCTCAATATGAGGCAGCTGAATAAAGCAATCGATTCTATGGATAGAAAGGATTCATTGATTGGGAACAGGGTAAAAAGCGAAGTTTTCGCAGGAGCTTATTTTGTAAATTATATAGATAGTAATTGGAGCTCTCCAATGCCCGATACAATAAAAAAATTTGATCATTTTATCCGCGATTCTCTCAAAATCATTATTAATCAGCAGGCGCAGAATAAAATAAATGGCTTTTACGCAAGTAATGAGAGCCTGTTGGTACAATATAATCTTGAAAGGAAAGAAAAAAGAAGGCATAAAATAGAATGGCATCGTAAAATATCCTTGTCATTGGCCTGCCTGGTTTTATTTCTTATTGGTGCTCCATTAGGTTCCATTATTCGCAAAGGAGGTTTGGGCAATTCTATGGTTTCCTCCATTGTTTTCTTCATGCTTTTCTATTTTATCAGTAATACAGGAGAAAAATTTGCTAAAGAAGGTGCCTGGAGCCCTTTTGCTGCCATGTGGCTTTCCACAATTGTTCTTACACCGATAGGTATTTTTTTGACCTATAAAGCCATACACGATTCCCAGTTGTTCAGTAAAGAATTTTATTACAGAACGTGGAGAAAATTTCAGGCTTTCAGGCAACGACGGAAGAGCTGAGAACTTTGTTTAATTTTAAATAAATTTCTAGTATGAAACCTTTTACTTCACGCCGCAATTTTATCATTACTTCAGGTAAGGCAGGACTTGGTTTGTATATTGGTTCCAATTTATTATCGTCCTGTGCTGCATCTGCCAAATTGAAAAGCGATAAATACATCACTGGTTTTCAACAACTGCCTTTGCCCTATTCCTACACTGCTTTGGACCAGGCTATTGATGGCACTACAATGGAAATTCATTACAGCAAACATGCAGCAGGCTATGCCACCAATTTGCAGGAAGCAGCCAAAAATGAAGGTATTGATCAGACGAAGTCACTGGAAGAAACCTTGCGGAAAGTTTCGAAATACTCTACTAAACTTAGAAACAATGCCGGCGGGCATTATAACCATGAAATGTTCTGGAAAAGTATGACGCCGAATGGTGCAGGTAAGCCATCAGGAAGTTTAGCTACAGCTATTGATTCAGGTTTTGGTTCTTTCGAAGCCTTTAAAACAGCATATGCCGATGCGGGTAAAAACAGGTTTGGAAGCGGTTGGGCCTGGCTCTTTTTAGATAATGATAAAAAATTACGAATTGGTTCCACTCCTAATCAGGACAATCCATTAATGGATATAGCAGAAGTAAAAGGTTATCCTTTGCTTGGCCTTGATGTGTGGGAACATGCTTATTACCTGCGTTATCAGAATAAGCGGGCTGATTATATAATCAACTGGTGGAAAGTTGTTAACTGGAATTATATACAGGATCGTTTTCAATCTGTAGTATAATATTAATGCAGGTAACTACGGAGCAGCAAAAGGAAAAGTATAGCAATTTACGTTTGCAATTCTGGATCGCTATTACTTCTTCATTACTTTTAATTGCAAAATTTGCGGCATACTTTATTACCGCTTCTGTATCAATACTGACAGATGCACTGGAAAGCATTGTCAATGTCAGTGCTGCCTTTATAGGATTATACAGCCTGTATATTTCTGCTAAACCCCGGGATTATAACCATCCTTATGGTCATGGAAAAGCAGAATACATTTCTGCTGCCATAGAAGGAACTCTTGTATTATCTGCCGGTGCAATTATTATTTACAAAGCAGTTATAAGTTTTTTTGGGACTATACAATTAAGCCAGCTGGATCTGGGCATTTACCTGGTCGGGTCTACAGCTATCATTAACTGGGTGCTGGGTTTTTTCACCCTAAAGCAGGGAAGAAAAAATATGTCAGTGGCACTCATCTCAAGTGGAAAACATTTGCAGGCCGATAGCTATTCTACATTTGCCATCATTGCGGGTTTGTTATTCATAACCTTTACCGGTTATTACTGGGTAGATCCATTGATAGCAATTCTCTTTGGATTTATTATTATTTATACTGGTTATAAAATCATACGCCAGTCTCTGGCAGGCATTATGGATGAGGCTGATTTTGATATGTTATCAAGAATGATCAACTTACTGAATAGGAACAGGCATGATAACTGGGTTGATCTGCATAATCTCAGGGTAATTAAATACGGTAATATTTTGCATGTTGATTGTCATCTTACCGTTCCGTGGTACTTGAATGTGAACCAGGCTCATGAAGAGATAGACCAGCTAGCAGAACTGATACGCAAAGATTTTGGCGATTCACTTGAGCTTTTTGTACACTCTGATGGCTGTCAATATTTTCAGTGTCATATTTGTGATAAACCGGCATGCCATGTACGACAGCATGAATTTAAAAAGCATATCGTCTGGACAGTTGATAATATATTGCAGAATAAAAAACATGGTTTGGAAGATGTATTGAAACAAACTTTATAACATGAACACAACTACCATCTGGAAACACGGCCATGCATTTGATAGTTTTCAATCCAATGCCAGCATTGAAATTAATGCAAAGGCAGGGTTTAGTCCAAAAGCACTGTTATTAAGCGGTTTGGCTGGCTGCTCCGGCATTGACCTGGTGGATATTCTTGAAAAGATGAGAGTTCCCTTTGCCGATTTGAAAATAGAGGCAGAAGCAGAGCAAACTGAAGAACACCCCCGCGTTTTTAAGGACATTCATTTAAATTTTATACTTCGAACTGAAGAAGAATACCGGGATAAAATAAAGAAGGCTATTGACTTGTCTCTTGAGAAATATTGCGGTGTGGCAGCAATGCTGAAAAAAAATTCTTCGATTCAATATATCGTTACTATACAACCAGAAGCTTCTTAACATGCTTTCTCAAAAAGCGCAATATGCATTCAGGGCTCTCACTTTATTGGTAGACAAGTATGAAAAGGGGCCGGTGCTTATTTCAGAAATTGCCATGCAAAAACGCATTCCCCTGAAATTCCTGGAAAATATTTTATTGCAGCTGAAAAAGCATGGCATCCTGGACAGCAAAAAAGGAAAGGGAGGGGGGTATTTTATCTTAAAACAGCCTTCCCAGGTTAGTATAGCGTCTGTGATCCGTATTGTTGACGGGCCAATAGCTATGCTGCCCTGCGTCAGTCTTTATTTTTATCAGAAATGCGCCAATTGCGATGAGCAAAACTGCGGCTTACACGATATAATGGAAAATGTTCGTGATGCTACACTGAATATCCTTGAAAACAAAACACTGCACGATCTTAAAAGCGGGAAAGAAAAGTTATAAATAGTCTACTACATTGGTAGAGTATAAGTTTTTGCCTATTTTTGCCCTCTTGCCATATTTATAATTCCATTGGCATTTATCAGGAAGTCTGATGGCTTGATTGGCCTAATTAGCATAAAACGATTTAATGATTGCTATATGATCAGGGTGAAAGTAAATCTGAATGAGATTGAATTAAACAGCGCTGATGAAACACCTGGAACAACTAAAATATTTTTTTGATAATGCTCCTGTTGAAGAAGCACTCAGGCAGACAGCCTTACTATTTTCCCGCGGAGTTAAATTTTCCACTTCTTTAGGACAGGAAGACCAGGTAATAACTGATATCATTGCAAGACATAACCTCAGTATTGACATTTTTACACTTGATACCGGTCGCCTTTTTTCAGAAACGTATGATCTGCTGGAAAAAACGAGGGACAGGTATAAACAAAATATTGACGTCTATTTTCCCCAGACAGAATCGGTGCAGAGAATGGTAAGTGAGCATGGTGTTAATCTCTTTTACGATTCTGTACAAAATCGCCAAACCTGTTGTAGTGTAAGAAAGGTGGAGCCATTGAACCGGGCTTTATATGGCACACAAGTTTGGATCACAGGTTTGAGAGCTGCCCAAACTGATTTTCGTAAAAATCTGCCTGTGGTAGAATGGTTACCGGATAAAGAAATTTATAAAATAAGCCCCTTATTGCATTGGTCTTTCGATGAAGTAAAAAAATACATTCATCAATATTCTGTTCCTTATAATCCCTTGCACGATAAAGGATTTGTGAGCATTGGCTGTGCACCTTGTACAAGAGCCATTGAAGCAGGAGAAGATCCGAGGGCAGGCCGTTGGTGGTGGGAAGTTTCGCAAAAAGAATGTGGATTGCATCTGGTAAAATGAACTGTATGAATGAAAAACATAAAGGTATATTTCCCAGAGAGCTGGAACATGAAGCTATTCATGTAATGCGTGAAGTGGCAGCACAATTTGAAAAACCTGCACTGCTTTTTTCCGGAGGCAAAGATTCAATAACCCTTGTACACCTGGCCCACAAAGCTTTTTTCCCCGCCCCGGTTCCTTTTCCCATGCTGCATATAGATACCGGGCACAATTTCAGCGAAACCATTGAATTCAGGGACTGGCTGGCAGACCATACCGGTATTCAACTCATCGTACGGTATGTACAGGATTCCATTGATAAAAAAAGGGTAAAAGAGGAAACCGGAAAATATGCAAGCAGGAACGTATTGCAAACTGTGACCCTGCTCGATGCGATTGAGGAAATGAAACTGGACGCCTGCATTGGTGGTGCCCGCCGCGATGAGGAGAAAGCAAGGGCAAAAGAAAGAATGTTTTCAGTTCGTGATGATTTTGGTTCCTGGGATGCAAAAAAACAACGACCCGAATTATTTGATATGCTCAATGGAAAAATAAATGTGGGTGAAAACGTACGTGTGTTTCCTATTTCCAATTGGACAGAGCTCGATGTTTGGAACTACATTAAAGAAGAAGAACTCGCATTGCCTTCCATTTATTTTTCGCACGAGAGAGCCATCATAGAACGGGATGGTCTGTATTGGCCGCATTCCCCCTTTCTGAATATCATGGATGATGAAATTCCTTTTATAGCCACAGTGCGTTTCAGAACGGTTGGAGATATGACCTGCACGGCTGCTGTGGTTTCTGAAGCAGCTACCATAGATACAGTCATCTCCGAGATCAAAGCCGCTATCATATCGGAACGCGGTGCCCGAATAGATGACAAACGCTCTGAAGCCGCCATGGAACGGCGAAAGAAAGAAGGATATTTTTAAAATGGATTCAATACGCGGTAATGGTAAAAAGTTAAAACATTCCCGGCAGAAAAATAGGTTCGCTTATGCTCATAACCCTCGATAAAGAATCAAAACTACTGCCGGTATTTTTAAGGGTGCACGAAGCAGAACTGGTAATGATCGGTGGCGGTCATTCAGCTCTTAAAAAATTAAAATTTCTCCTTCGCTGGAATAAAAACATTTCCATCACAGTAATAGGGGAAGAAATAATCAAGGAGATAAAAAACCTTGCACATAGTTATCCGCAAGTTGTTTTGCTCGAAAAAGAATATGATGCAACTGACCTGGCTGGTAAAAGCATTGTAATTGTTGCTACAGCCAATGCATTTATAAATGAGCAGGTAAGCAACGATGCTGCTTTGCGTAACCTTTATATTCATGTATCAGGAACGCCGCATTTGAGCAATTTTATTTTAAACGAAAATGTAGTTGATGAGGTTAACGATAAAAAGAAATTTTCTTACATATCCAATAACGGGGAACTACAGTGGAGAAAGCTTACTTCGCTGTTAATTATAGCTTTCGGGTTGATGGTAATTGGTCATTTGATTATTTCCTATCTCCCTTTGCCTTCCATCCCGGATATCTGGCATGGCATTAAGCCGCATTTCAATTACCAATTTGTGCTTTTTATTCTTGCTGGCTTTTTAGCACAAATGGTTGATGGCGTATTGAGCATGGGTTATGGCGTTACTTCTGCTACCTGCCTGATGTCAATGGGTGTGAACCCGGTGTCGGTAAGTGCAGCCATACATACTTCGGAGATATTCACGACAGGTATTTCGGGGTATAGTCATTACAGGTTTGGCAACGTGAATAAAAAACTATTTAAGCACCTCGTTGTTCCGGGAGTGATCGGCGCTATCCTTGGTGCAGTGCTGTTGGTGTACCTGGGCGAAAAGGGTGGCAAATGGCTGATGCCAGTGATGGCAACCTATGCTTTGTTTTTGGGCATTAAGATTTTAATAAAAGCCTTTCATCAAAATCCAAAAAATACAAAAGTAAAACGTGTAGGATGGCTGGCATGGATCGGGGGTTTCCTGGATTCATTCGGTGGGGGAGGATGGGGGCCCATAGTCACCAGCACATTGATTGCAAAAGGCAGAAGTCCGAAATATACAATCGGTTCTGTGAGCCTTACCGAGTTTTTTGTAACGCTGGCCAGCGCCTTCACATTTTTCATTACAGCAGGCATAAGCCACTGGAATGTAGTGCTCGGCTTGTTGATCGGAGGATCAATAGCTGCACCTTTCGCAGCCCGCCTGGCAGGTAAGCTTCCAAAGAAAACAATGATGATCGCGGTAGGCATCATGGTCATCATCTGGTGCATACGCATGATAATAAAAAGCTTTTAATAACAACAGATATAATGGATATACTTCGTATAGCTACTTCGGGCAGTGTAGATGATGGAAAAAGTACTTTGATCGGCAGGTTGCTGTACGACACAAGGTCTATTACAAAAGACAAGCTGGAAGCGGTGACCGCTACAAGTAAAAGAAAAGGGCTCGACTTCATTGACCTGTCTTTGCTCACCGACGGATTAATCGCTGAAAGGGAGCAGGGCATCACTATAGATGTGGCGCATATTTATTTTTCCACTGAAAACCGAAAATATATCATAGCAGATACACCGGGGCATGTGGAATATACCCGCAATATGATTACAGGTGCTTCTAATGCAGAAGCTTCCATTGTGCTCATAGATGCACGCAAAGGAGTCATTGAGCAAACACGCAGGCATCTTTTTATATCATCACTTTTGAGAATTGAAACTGTATTTGTTTGTATTAATAAAATGGACCTTGTTGCTTTTGACGAGTCTGTATTTTATTCCATCAAAGCTGAAATAGAAACACTTGCCATTAAAATAGGGTTTGAGGGTAACCTGCATTTTATTCCGATCGTCGCCAAGCACGGTGATAATGTGGTACACCGTTCATTAAAAATGGATTGGTATGGAGGTAAAACATTGCTGGACCTTATGGAAGAATTGCCTGTGCATATAAAAGATGAAAAATTACCTGCCCGTTTCCCGGTACAGTTTGTTATTCGTCCACATTCAGAAGCATACCCAGATTTCAGGGGATATGCCGGCAAGCTGGTAACAGGTGTATTACATGAAGGTGAAGAAATAATCGTTTTACCAAGCCTGAAAAAAAGCAATATAAAAAACATTATTATCGGAGAAAACAAAGTTGTACAGGCAAAACCCGGGGAAAGCATAGTAGTGGAACTGGAAGATGAGGTGGATGTGAGCCGCGGCAATATGTTGGTCACTGCTGGTTCTCAATATGTGCAGGTCAATTCTTTTACTGCTACTTTATGCTGGATGGAAGAGCAGCCCCTGGGAAGCGGGGAAACTTATTTATTGCAGCATGGTGTGAACAGGACCAAAGCAAAAGTCACTTCACTGCAAAATGTACTCGATATAGAAACCATGGAATCAAAGCACAATGTCAGCTCTTTTAATTTAAATGATATTGGCGTTGTCACTATTAAAACTGCAAAACCCATATTTGCAGACCGTTATAAAGACAACCCGCATAATGGGGCTTTTATATTGATCGATGAAGCCACCAACAACACGGTTGCTGCAGGGTTTATTGAAAATTATTGATGGGATCTGTTCGTCTTTCTCAGCTGTTGCAGCAATGCTTTCAGGTCTTTTGGCAAAGGTGCTTCTATATTATGCAGTTCATTCCTTAGCCCGGTGAAACTTAATGCTGAGGCATGCAGCGCCAATCTTTTCAGAACAGGTCTTTCTTCTTCTTCATCTTTTGACAGGTTGTATTTTGATTTCAACCGGGAGATGAATACTGGCTTGCCATCTCCGTACAAATCATCGCAAACTATCGGGTGGCCAATGTGTTTCATATGTACTCTTATCTGGTGGGTCCGGCCCGTCAGTATTTTGAAACGCATCCACGAATAAAGTCGGAAATTCTCTGCTACTTCATATTCGGTTATGGACTCTTTACCTTTCTTATTGATTGTCATAAGTCCCTTTTTTACAGGATGTTCACTCAGGGCTTCATTGATTACCCCGGAGTTCTGAGCAGGGCTTCCGAGCACAAAGCCCACATAAATTTTTAAAGTAGAACGGTGCTCAAATTGTAGTGAAAGATGTTTGTGGGCCAGTTCATTTTTTGCAAACACCACGATGCCGCTGGTATCTTTATCAAGGCGGTGTACAGTAAATATGCTACCGTATTGATCTCTTAATAAGTTTTTTAAACCGCTGACCCTTTCACGGTCAGGAATGGTGAGCATGCCTGCCGGTTTATTGACGACCACAAAATCCTCATTTTCCCAAATAATAAGATCGGCTGCTTTCATTTCATTTAAATATCTAAGGACTATTTTTTTCCTTTCCTGAAAAATTTTAAATCCCTGACTTCTTTTTCAGAAAGGAAGCGCCATTTTCCGCGTTCTACATTTTTCTTGGTGAGACCGGCAAATATTACACGGTCCAGCGCCTTTACATCATATTTCAAGACTTCAAAAATGCGCCGTACAATGCGGTTTCTTCCACTATGAATTTCAATGCCTACCTGTGATTTGTCTTTGGGATCTGTATATCCTATGGCATCTACTTTCGCCATTCCATCTTCCAGCAAAATACCTTCAGTGATCTTCTCAAAATCATGCTTAGCCAGTGGCCGGTCCAGTGTAACGGCATATATTTTTTTTATTTCATTGCTGGGATGCGTGAGCTTTTGGGTCAGGTCGCCATCATTGGTGAGCAATAGCACACCCGAAGTATTCCTGTCCAACCTCCCCACAGGGTATACTTTTTCTTTTGATGCATACTTAATCAGGTCAAGCACCGTTTTGCGGTTGTGTTCATCATCAGTGGTAGTGATATAATCTTTTGGCTTATTTAATAAGATATACACCATTTGCTTTACCGGCTGTATATTTTTTCCATTTACAATTACTGTATCCTTTGGAGATATTTTATACCCGGGCTCCAGTATCACTTCTCCGTTCACTTTTACTTTTCCTCCTTTTACCACTTCCACAGCATCCCTGCGGGAGCAGAGTCCGCTATGCGCAATGTATTTGTTGAGTGGCATTTTTTCTGCAACTTCTCTTGTTATGGCAGGTTTTAGAGGCGCCGGTCGGTCAGGTGTGTTTTTTATCACCCTTGCCTGAATCCGCTTTTGTTCAAAAAACTCTTTTCGTTCTTTGGTGATTTTTTTCTTCTCCTGCCTGATTTCTTCTTTAAGTGCAGCGCCAGATTTTTTCCGGTATTGAAATTTTTCAAAGCCTGATTTGCTCTTCATGGGGTAAAGATACCTTCAAAAATAAAGCAGGCTATACGCCATGTATAGCCTGCTTTTCACAGTGTGAAATTTCTTATTACCTATTTTGTAATTTTTGCCGGACGGTCTTTCTTGATCGTCTGCATTTTTTCTATTTGTTCTTTTGTCAATACCGTTTTCATTTGTTCTTTTTGCTCTTTCATTAACTCCCGCATTTTGATTCTTTTTTGCTCAGCGGTTAATGAGTTGTCTTGCTTTACCGCATCAGCTTTCGTTTTAAAATCTGCCCTTAATTGTACCACCTTGGCCTGTTGTTCGGAAGAAAGATTTAATTCCTTTTGCAAATAAGCACCTTTTGCTTTCATATCCCTGTGCCCTGCACCTTTCCTTGTCATACCTATGCTGTCATTTTTAAAGCCATCCCTTTTCCTGTCGCCCTTTCCGTGCTTTGCATTTGCTTTTGATTCAGCCCTTATTTTGGCTAACTGGTCTTTCTGCTCTTTCGTCAAGATCGCATCTACCTGTGCTTTATGGGTTTGGTGTAGTTCTTTTCTTCGTGCCTGCTTTTGCTCTGCTGATAATTGGCTATTGTTTTTAAGTGCGAGTGACTGTTTTTTGAAATCCTCTCTCAAGGCAGTCATATGTGTTTTTTGTTCAGTGGAAAGGTTCAGCTTGTCAAATGCCATCTTATGTTCTTTGTTATGGTGTTTTCCTCCCTTATGGTTTTCTTTTGTCTGAGCATGTGCTGCGCTGATCATAAAAACCAGGACCAGGGCACCGGTAAATATTCTTTTCATGTGTATTTTTTTTAAAAGTGACCCAATACAGACAGCAATGCAAAGCAAGGGTTTAAGTTGCGCGGGTTAAATAAGGTTAAAACAATGAAAGATGGAATTTAACTCCAGGGTATTGTTGAGTGTGCCGGTCAGCAATTAATCTACGAGGTTGTTTTTTACAGCAAAGAATACCAGTCCGGCTGTGTTTTTACTGCCGAAGCGTTCCATCAGTCTGTCTTTGATGGCTTCTACGGTGCGGGGGCTGATATCCATTTTTTGCGCTATTTCCTGGGCGGTGAATTCCATGCAGATGAACTTCAGCACATCCTTTTCCTTTTCGTTAAGTGTGATCTCACTGTTCAGGGAAGGCACTACCTTTTGTTTGGCATGCGAACGTTTTAGTAATATGCGGTTGACAAAGTTGTTTAAAAAATACCCTTTTTCATGCACGTCTATTATGGCTTTTCGTATTTCCTGCGGCTCAGCATTCTTCAGCAGGTATCCATGAGCCCCATTCTCCATCATGTGCGATACGAAGCGTTCATCTTCGTACATGCTCAGAACGATGATATGTATCTGCGGAAATTGTTTACTCAGGGCTTTGGTGGTTTCAATGCCATCTTTACCGGGCATCCTGAGGTCCATTAATACCACATCCGGATCAGAGGCTGCTATACCATTGATAAGCTCGTCCCCGTTATCCGCTTCCTGTACGAATTTTATATTAGTGAAGGGGCGAAGTGAAAGGATTACCCCTTTGCGGAATATTTTATGGTCATCGGCAATAGCCACTTTTATTATATCCATATCATCTCAGCTCCGGGTTAAAATTAAGATTAAAGACTTTAAGATTCGTAAGGATCATCTTTTGGTATCTCCATGGTCACTTTATAATAAGTACCAGAGGCATCTTTTTCAAAATGGATCTTACCCTGTGCCACGCGAAGGCGGCTGCTGATGTTTTTCAGCCCGAGCCCTATATTGCTTTTCGTGAGCTTTTCAAAATCGGCCTGCACTATACCGCGTCCGTCATGGTGTATGCGCAGTATGAAATGATTGCCATGCATATTTTGTGTGATATGAATAAAGCTGGCGTTGCTGTGCTTTAAAATATTATTGATCAGCTCTTGCACCATCCTGTATACCAGCAATTCCTTTTCGGGCTTTAATCGCTCTTTATATTCATGAAAACGGCTGCTGGCATTGATGCTACCAGAGCCGCTGATTTTTTGAGTGGCATCATTGATAGCAGATTCCAGCCCGAAGTTTTTCAGTGTAGGTGGCATGAGGCTGTGGCTGATGTTGCGTACAAGCTGAATGGTATCATCAAGTATCTGTCTTGCCTGGAAGATGGACTGAAGCTGGGTGGCTTTGTCCTGGTTTACGAGGTTTTCATTGAGGTAGAGCCTGGCTGTGGCTAAAAGGGGTCCAGCATCATCATGAAGATCGGCGGCTATGCGCTGGCGCTCCTCTTCCTGCAGCCGCACGGAAGCCTGTATCAGCACTTTTTGCTGGTCGTGCTCCATCTTCTGAAGCTGGAGTTGGTAGCGGAGTACTTTGCGCTGGTGAAAGATGATAAAGATGACGAGGCCGATGACGAGCACCAGCATACCGAGTGTACCTAAGAACATAGCCGAAGACACTCCGGAAAAGGACGATGGTGCTTGCAGTAAAAACATAAGAGTTTCAGCAGTTAGTTTAAATAAGGCTGGAAGTTCTTAGGGGAAGGATTTTTTAGTCTGGCTGATTGTTTTAAAAAGATAAGGATGGCAATAGCGAAAAGAATATTCTTTAAAATATAAAATACGTTGGTAAGAAACCAATATTCATGTAATGTTTTTTTATCTACCTGGTTTGCAAACAGATAGATAAAAAATGAACCAGCTAAATATATCATCATTCCTATGACTATCCAGAATTGATATTTGTTATATACAAATTCTGTGTTTAAATCACTCATTTGCTCGTATAAGTAATAAAAGGAAAAAATAAGGATAAATATTGATTCAATTCCAATTGGCACCGAATCTACATTCCGAAAATCAGCAAGGAAATGATAACTAAAAATAAAAATTGTAAATATTATACTTATACCTAAGATTAATTTTTTAAAAGCTTTGTTCAGAATGTTTAAGTAAATAAAAAAAGCAAAAAAGGAATACTCAAAAAATGTGAAGAATGTATAAAAAAACCTTCCGTTTGCGGGAAAAATTTCTATTGCCCATGTTATAAGTAGCGCAAATAAGGTATTTGCAATGATAATATAAATAGGAAACTCTCTCTTAAACCTTTTAAAAAATATGAAAAATAGTGCTATGAGTAATATGTCACAGCAAAATGCTATATAAAATAAAAAGGCTTCTATAGTTTCGGTCATCGACCCAAATATAGAAAACCTTTATAAGAATTTATAATCCTCCCTAGTCTTGCTCCCACCAAATGAGATTCTCAAGAATATCAGATAATGGTTTTAAACGTTTGATCCTTTTCATATCCAGTAAGTTTGTGACGGTTTGAACATCAAAAATTGCCTACATTTCGTTTGTTCTCAATAGAGTAAAACGGGTCGAAATGCCCTTTTTTGCTTATAACTCAATACTGATAAGGATTGCAGCCGAAAAAATCGTAAGCTTACGATAAAAAAACAGGTAATTCTACGTGGTGAAGATAGTAATTTTACTATGACAGAAAAACTGTTTGAATTAAAAAATTTAAGCTTATCTAAGTTAAAGGAGTGGGAATGGCAATTTTTTGACCTGGTATAGCCTTGTATCTGTTTGATTTTCAATAAAAATAGTATTCGTTTCAATGATATAACAGAGATTCTCTTTTATTTTTTGAGAAATTATGAGCTTCGTAAATATACGATACCCTACTGGAGATTTACTAGTTTGAACTCATTAAGTCAACTAAGTTTGGGAAATGTAAATAACAAATGAAAAACAAAGAATACTAAGGAAGGCGTAATGAAATGCAAATAACAGATAAAATAATTTTTGATAATCAAACACAAGTGAATGTGCAATGAGCAAAATTGGGATAGAAAATAAATCCCTGCTTAATTTTATGACTGATGGTTTGGTTGTACTGAAAAAGGAACTGGAGGTTTCACCTGGCGTACGAAACCATGCTTACTTATTTTTAAAATTTATTCTTATGAAAATTTCAAGAGGGAATTTCTTATCCATTTGTCTTTTGTTCTCCTTAGAATGTTATAGCCTGGAAAAATCATTGAAATTCACCTCTGAAATTTCCTATGGTTTAAATGGGGCTTTCGATATCCTCGGATATGAATTTGGTTGCATTCAATATCTCATCTATCTTCCTTTGAGAAATCTTGCCTTTGTTAATCACTGCTGGGACTTGTAAAACACGTTTAATCGGAGACATAATCATCAATGTAATTAACACAAAAATTAAAGCTTCA
>MWVW01000012.1_pt1 | contig 48229 bp, 46 predicted proteins | sample 1047191 | NCBI WGS metagenome assembly MWVW01 (sample SAMN06349985, study PRJNA376086) | soil metagenome | isolation source: MtG22-5 sample Antarctic (ecotone) | place: Antarctica
CGTTTCACGTTTGCATTCTTACCACAATTTTTTTCTTTCTTTGCACCATGAAAAAAATTTTAGTTACAGGTGGATGCGGATATATTGGTGCTCATACAATTATAGATCTTATTGAAAATGGTTTTGAGCCAATTTGTGTTGATAATAATTCAAGATCTACTCCTGTTCTATTAGAAGGCATAGAAAAAATTACTGGTAAAAAAATTAAGAATTATAAAGTAGATCTATGCAGTTTTGATGAAACACATGCCGTTTTCCAGGAGAATCCTGATATTGAAGGAATCATTCATTTTGCAGCTTATAAGGCGGTTGGAGAATCAGTACACGAACCTTTACTTTACTTTGAAAATAATTTATTTTCGCTTATAAACATTTTAAAGTGTGTAAAGGAGTTTAAAGTTCCGTATTTTATTTTCTCTTCATCCTGTACGGTATATGGTAACCCTGATGAAATTCCGGTTACCGAAAACACCCCAACCAAACCCGCTGAATCACCTTACGGTTATACAAAGCAAATAGGAGAACAAATTGTAAGTGAAACAACCAAAACCATCTTTGCCCAAAGCATCTTACTAAGATATTTCAATCCTGTTGGCGCTCATCCTACAGCCCTTATTGGCGAGATGCCATTAGGTAAGCCTGAGAATCTGGTACCAGCCATAACTCAAACTGCAATAGGAAAAATACCTCAGTTGAAAGTGCACGGAAATGATTACCCTACACGTGATGGTTCCTGCGTAAGGGATTATATACATGTTTGCGATATTGCACATGCACACATCCTGGCACTGCAATATCTTATAAAACGTAAAAATAAGAGCAGGTGTGAAATTTTTAATTTGGGGACTGGAAACGGGGTAACTGTTTTAGAAGCAATAAAGGCCTTTGAAAAAGTAAGTGGTGTAAAATTAAATTATATAATTGGCCCACGCAGGCAGGGAGATATTGTAGCTGTGTATGCTGATAATAAACTTGCAAGAGAACAGTTGGGATGGGAAATTGAATATTCTTTAGACGAGATGATGTTAACCGCATGGAAGTGGGAACTTAAATTAAAAGACGATGAAGCAATACATAATAATCCAAATTTTAAAATGAATTAGCGTCTGTATGGTAAGTTAGTGTAAACACTTATCTTAGCCGCAGACTTAATTAAAGATTTTAAATGCTTAAAGATATTCAGCCTGTTAACGAGAAGGAAACAAGAGAAGGCTTTGGTGAGGGAATTTATGAACTGGGTAAACGCAATAGGAATGTTGTTGTTCTTACTGCAGATCTGGGAGGCTCATTAAAACTTAAACCCTTTATTAAAGAATTTCCTGAAAGATTTTTTCAATGTGGTATTGCTGAAGCAAATATGATGGGTATTGCTGCAGGCCTTACTATAGGAGGTAAAATTCCTTTCACTACAACATTTGCTAATTTTTCCACCGGCCGGGTTTACGATCAAATACGTCAATCAATAGCATATAGTAAAAAAAATGTAAAGATATGTGCATCTCATGCCGGCTTAACGCTGGGAGAAGATGGTGCTACACACCAGATTTTAGAAGATATTGGCTTAATGAAAATGTTACCCGGTATGACGGTGATAGTGCCATGCGACTTTAATCAAACCAAAGCAGCTACAATAGCGATTGCAGATTATAAAGGGCCTGTATATTTAAGATTCGGCAGACCTAAATGGCCAAATTTTACTAATGAAAATGAATTTGAAATTGGTAAAGCACAAATTTTAGGTGAGGGGAATGATGTTACCATTTTTGCCTGTGGGCATCTGGTATGGAAAGCAATTGAAGCCGGTAAAATTTTAGAAGAAAAAGGAATTAGCGTAGAAGTGATAAATATTCATACTATAAAACCGTTGGATGTTGATGCGGTCATTAAATCAATCACTAAAACAAAATGCGCTGTTACAGCTGAAGAACATAATATTATAGGGGGGCTGGGAGATAGCATTGCACAGGTTGCGGCTAAAAATTTTCCCATTCCTATTGAATATGTAGGCACCAATGATACTTTTGGTGAAAGCGGGAAGCCCCTTGAACTTCTTAAAAAATATGGATTAGATACTCCCAATATTGTTGCTGCTGCAGAAAGAGTAATGGCTAAAAAAACTTCTCTTTAAGATCTTAATCTTTGGTTTGATTCTTGTTTTTTTAGTAGTGCTAATAGGCTACTATGAAAAAAGTATACATTTTAGCTTTTGTTTTTGTAACTGGATTAATTTCCTGTGCTAAAGAACAATTATCAGCGGATTTACAAAACTGCATGCAACCACCTCCCGTATGGTGTGCAACAGTAAGGTGCAATCCTGACGGCAAACCTGTCTGCGGATGTAATAAGATTACTTATGGCAGCGCATGCGAGGCACAATGTGCAGGCATAGCATCATATACATACGGAGCATGTAGATAAATATGCAATTAAACTTAATTTCACCATTTATTACATAGATTATATGGCTGTTCAGCAGGATGATAAGGAGCTTTTATATAAGTTTAAGAAGGCAGATACTAAAGAATCTGCTTTTACAGCAATTTTAAAAAAATACCAGGAAAAATTATACTGGCATATACGCAGAATGGTAATTGATCACGATGATGCTAATGATGTACTTCAAAATATGTTCATCAAAGTTTGGAAGGGACTTGAAAATTTTAGAGAGGACAGCCAGTTATATACATGGCTTTATCGTATAGCAACCAATGAATGCCTTACCTTTTTGGAACAGCAAAAAAAAAGAAACATAACATCTTTAAGCGACGTGGAGACCGGTTTATCAAATAGGCTTAAAGCAGATACTAATTTTGATGCTACACGTTTGGAATGGAAATTACAGCTGGCAATTCAACAACTGCCTGAAAAGCAGAGAATTGTATTTAATTTAAGATATTATGATGAAATGCCTTATGAGGAAATGAGCAAGGTATTGGATACCAGCGAGGGAGCGTTAAAGGCAAGCTATCATCATGCAGCTAAAAAAATTGAAGAATTTATATTAAATGGCTAAATGTGTTTAAACTTTTAAGTATAATTCATGTCTATTAACCAATGAAATTATCAGCAGAAATATTCGAAGAATTGAAAAGCATCAGCCCTTTACTGGCAGGTATGGAAAAAAATAATGTTTTTTCTGTCCCAGAAGAATATTTCGACATACTTGCAGTTAACCTCTTAAAAAGAATAAATCCTAATACTGAATCCAAAGCCGATAAATTAAAAGTGCCTGAAGGGTATTTTGAAAATTTAAGCACAACTATTTTAAGTAAAATACGATCGCTGAATGATAATCCGGCAGATGAATTAAGATCATTATCCCCCCTGCTTTATGCTATTCAGAATGAAAATGTTTTTGAAGTTCCTGCTGGTTATTTCAGAAACTTACAGTATGAGATTCTGGATAAAGTATTTATAAAACCGGAAGCCAAAGTTGTGGAATTAAAGAAAAGAGATTCTATATGGAAATATGCTGCCGCAGCTGTGGTAACAGGCGTAATAGGATTAAGTTCTTTAATCATGTTTAATACTTCAAAAGAACCGGTAATTGATAAAGAGACTAAATTAGCAGTCTCCGCTTCAATTAAAACAGCTGCTCAGTTTAAAAATACGCAACAGATAAATACGGCCATAGCTTCTTTATCCGATGATGAAATAATTAAATATCTTGAAAGAACAGGCAGTGATGTTGACACTGAAATATTAGTTACAGGTATTGATGAAACTGAGCTTCCTGCTGCTAAAGATTATTTACTTGATGATAAGACATTAGATACTTATTTGAATTCAGATAAATATTCGCAAAATTAAACATGAATCAGATGAAACGATATTTCCTTATAATAGTTTTTCTTTTAGGAAGCTTTTCCCTTGTAAACGCCCAAAACGATAACAGGGAAAAAAGAGCGGAAAAGGTCCAGGCTCTAAAAATTGCCTTTATTACCCAAAAGCTGGAACTTACTTCTGATGAAGCTCAACGCTTTTGGCCGGTTTATAACCGCTTTGAAAGCGAAGTACGGCAAGTGATGATGGATAATAAACTGGGTGGAGACGCAATAGACAATGAAGAAAAAGTTTTAAATGTAAAAAAACGATACAGATCAGAATTTATAAAAGTACTCGGCCAGCAAAAAACAAATACTCTTTTTAATGCAGAGAAGGAGTTCAGAGGCGTTTTAATGCGCCAGCTTAAGAATAAGCAAGGCAATAATTCATTCCGTAAATAGGTATTACTTTCTTTTTTATAACAATTTCTAAAGGAAAACTTGCATAATATAAAAATTCTGCTATTTTTGTTACTAGGTGTTTTTCATAGGTTAGCAACGGCCAGCCCTTTTTAGGGCCGGCCTTTTTTATTACATGCTAAAAGAACAGGTTGTGTTTGAAAGGGAAAAACCATTTAAGATAATTTATAATGGAATAGTATTACCCCATAAGTTTATAGCTGATTTTTTTGTTTTTGATTCAATCATACTAGAAATAAAATCTGCATTTCAAATTCATACAGAAAATTTTCGCCAGACTTTAAATTATTTAAAAGCTTCGCAAGTTAAATTAGGTATTATTATAAATTTTGGAGAAGATAAATTAAAATTCCAAAGGGTTATTTGTACTTATTAAGTCCTATTAGCTTTCATTAGTGAATATTGGCGTTTTAATGTCATGATAAAATAAAAATACCCATTTTTCACGTTCTCCTTCTTCTCTCCATAGTTGTCGTAATTGCATTGATTTCCTTCCATCATAATCATATTTAGCAATAAACTTATTTTTTATTTGTTGTAATTGAGGTGCTACATCTCCGCCAAAAAAAATCTTTTCTCCATTTTCCTCTATCCAAAAAACCTGGTGATAAGGGCAATGTGCTCCGCTAACTTCATGCGTTATATAGTTATTAATTTTCCCGGTTCCATCCGTAAATTTTAAATTGTCTGATTTTTTTAGTATTTCAAAATCTTCAATTATATAGGATGACTTTGTGTTTTGAAGAGCAAACTCAAACTCCTGCCTGTTTATATAATAAGTTGCATTGCTAAAGGTTACCACCCTTTCTCCGTTCTTTTGATGGCTTATTCCTCCGGCATGGTCTTTATGCAAATGGGAGAGCAATACTTTTGTAACATCTGATGGATTGATACCATTGTCTGATAAATTCTGGTGTATTTGTAAAATGTCCTTTTCATTTGCAAATCCCAAGCCCGTATCTAATAATAAAATATCCTTTGATGTAACAATAACAAAGGGTTGAATTTCTACCAATAAACTTCCGGCATTTCTCTCCTGTAATTTATCTTTCCCAAGATCGAATGGAATAAACTTTTTTGTTTTATCTACTGTAAAAGCGCCTTCGCTGAGAGGTATTATCTTCATATCTTATCCGTAAGGGTATAATTTCATATGGTTGCGTATTAAAAATATCATCCATATCATACTAATTAAAAAAAGCATTGCCGTAAACTGATGTGCAAGCCCAAACCATACAAGGTTATTTCCATAAGGCGATGTTATTACAGTTAGAATACCAAGCACCCCTTGCATCAAAATTAAAATTAAGGGGATCCATTTGGTCTTATTAAAAAGCGGATTACTATCAATTCCTTTTGCTTTCATTGTCCAGATAAAAACTAATACTATCAGGAGATATGCTATACTTCTGTGTAATAGTTGAATAGTAATCTTATTTTCTAAAAAGTTTTTCCACCAGGGAGATAAATTATTTATCTGTTCCGGAATTATCATTCCGTTTATATCTGGCCATGTGGGAGCCGCAGTGGTCGCTTTTAATCCTGACATAAATGCACCATAAATAAGCTGGATAACAAGAACACCAATAATAATTATTGCAAATTTTTTAAGGAATTTATTTACCAGCTGTTTTTCTTTTAGTACCAATAAGGTTAGTGCAAACCAAAACGTATAACAGAGGAGAACAAGTGCAGCAATAAAATGAGCTGCCAATTCAAAATGACCAACAAACATTTTTTCAGGTACCAAACCACTCTTTACCATTATCCATCCTACAAGTCCCTGTAAAGCACCCAGTAAAAAAAGAATTATCAGAGGAATTATCATTCCCTGTTTAAATTTTTTTCTTAGAAGGAAATAAACAAAGCCGATTAAAAATACTATACCCAACAATCTGGCCCAGAAACGATGAAGCCATTCCCAGAAAAAAATGAATTTAAAATCGCTTAAAGTAAAATCAGCATGTATATATCTAAACTGATCTGTGTTTTTATATTTATCAAATTCTGCATGCCACTGGGCAGTATTTAAGGGCGGAAGGATTCCTGTTATTGGCTTCCATTCTGTTATTGACAAACCTGATTCTGTAAGCCTTGTAATTCCGCCAAGCAGTACCTGTATCATTATCATTCCTACCCCAATCAATAACCATATAGCAACTGGTTTAGATGATGAGTTATCCGAAGCATGCCGCATGCGCAAAGTTATTTGTATAAGGCCATTAAACTTTTATGTTGATAATTATTTGGATAAAATATTTACGGGATAATTACATTTGATAAAATTTCTGATTGCTTCTTCCATTTTTCCATAATAAATTTTGCGAAGCCGGCTTAGATGAAGCAGGACGGGGATGCTTTGCAGGTCCGGTATTTGCAGCAGCCGTTGTACTACCAAAAGATTTTTACCATCCTGCACTTAATGATTCTAAGCAAATGAAAAAAGAAGACAGAGAAATGCTTCGGCCAATAATTGAGACACAATGTATCTCTTATTCTGTCGCAAAAGTAGATAATGAAGAAATAGACAGGATAAATATTTTACAGGCATCCTTTAAAGCAATGCATATTTCTCTTAATAATCTAAAATATAAACCCCAGTATTTATTGGTAGATGGCAATCGTTTTAAAAAATATAAAGAATATCCTCATCGTTGTGTAATACAGGGAGATGGAATATATACATCTATAGCAGCCGCAAGCGTTCTTGCAAAAACTTACAGGGATGAATATATGCAGAAGTTGCATAAAAGATATAATATGTATGCATGGGAAACTAACAAAGGCTATGGTACTCCTGAACATCGCACTGCTATACAAAAACATGGATTATGCAAGTACCATCGTAAAAGCTTCAATATTTTTGCAGCCAGGCTTTGTGAAATTCATGATGATGAATTAGCTGAAGAGTTACAGGTTATGCCGCCCATTCCCCAAGCCCTTGCCTGATTATTTGCCATTCATCGGTAGTACAATCTATAATTGTAGATGGGTTCGTACCGCCGGGGCCACCATCAATTACAAAGTCAACTTTATCACCGAACTTTTCAAAAATAATTTCAGGGTCTGTATATTCTTCTACCATCTCTCCCGGTAAAGAGGCGCTTAAAATAGGTGTCTCCAATGTTTCTAAAATCCCCCTGCAAATTATATTATCAGGGATACGAAGCCCAATAGTTTCTTTTTTGCTTTTTAATATTTTAGGTACTTGTTTGCTTGCGGGTAAAATAAAGGTATACGGACCGGGTAAATAACTTTTCAGCATTCGATATAAAGGTGTATCAATACTTTTTGTATAATCACTTAAATGACTTAGGTCACGGCATATAAAAGAAAGTTGTGCTTTTTCCGGATCTACGTTTTTTATTTTGCAGATCCTCTCAACTGCCTTTTGATGGTGAATATCACATCCTAAACCATAGATTGTATCAGTAGGATATATAATAATGCCTCCAGCCTTAAGACACTCGGCAATTTGTTTTAACAATCTTGGTTGCGGATTATCAGGATGCAATTGTAGAAGCATATACAAAGTTTGAATAAAATTTATATTAAATACCGGTAAAGCAGAACACAAGTTAATCAACTACATTTGCAGGGTTTAAATTTAAAAATAATTAATCAAGAAAAAAGTTATGTCTGTTATCGCACTTGGTACTATGGCTTTCGATGCTATTGAAACCCCTTTTGGGAAAATTGATAAAATTGTAGGCGGATCAGCTACATATGTGGCGTATGCGGCAAGCCATCTTTATAAACCCATACAACAAATTTCAATTGTAGGAGCTGATTTTCCTGAAGAAGAGTTAAGCGAACTTAAAAGCCGTGGTGTGCACCTGGATGGAGTTGAAATAGTTGCAGATAAAAAATCTTTTTTCTGGAGTGGCAGGTATCATATGGATATGAATACAAGAGATACATTGATAACAGATCTAAATGTGCTGGCTGATTTTAATCCACAGGTTCCTGAGAGTTATCAGGGGGCTGACTTTTTAATGCTGGGTAATTTAATGCCACAGTTACAGATGAGTGTTATAAAACAATTGAAAACAAGACCAAAATTAATTGTTCTTGATACCATGAACTTTTGGATGGATACTGCAATGGAAGATCTGAAAAAAGTTATGACGATGATTGATGTATTGTTGATCAATGATACTGAGGCCAGGCAGCTTAGCGGAGATTTTTCATTAGTTAAGGCAGCAAAGAAAATACTTGATATGGGGCCAAAATATCTCATCATAAAAAAGGGAGAACATGGCGCTTTATTGTTTCATGACAATCATGTTTTTTTTGCACCTGCGTTGCCTTTGGAAGAGGTGTTTGACCCTACCGGTGCAGGAGATAGTTTTGCCGGTGGTTTTATCGGTCACCTTGCAAGAACAAAAGATATTAGTTTTGAAAATATGAAAACAGCGATTATTGTTGGTTCTGCAATGGCAAGTTTTTGTGTAGAAAAATTCGGGCCGCAGCGTTTAAAAGAAATTACCAAGGCAGATATAGATGTAAGACTCGAGGAGTTTGTACAGTTAGTAAATTTTGATATTGATCTTGTATAATTTATATGATTGAAGTAATTGCTCTTATCTTACTTACCGCCGAAATGGGAAGAATTGCATCACGCAAAGGGTTAAAGCCTGGGAGATGGCAACTCTATACGATATTAGCCTGGCTTGCAGGAGAATTTGTAGGTATATTAGTTGGTATCATGATATTTGGAACAAACAATCTTGTTAGTGTGATATTAGTTGCCCTTGCAGGAGCAATAACAGGATACTTAATTTTAAAATCGAATCTTTCAAAAAGGCCTGATTTAAATAGTGGTATAAATTAATTTAGAATTTCAAAAACAGTCCTTATGAATACCCACATGATTTTGTGTTACCATTTTCTTATTATATTTTTACATCACATTAAGGCGGATTTGTTTATTGTTCAGCCATATCGAACTAATAAACGCAAAGAAACTCACATACCGTTTCCCACACGTTTTATAGTTTAAATATCTTCTGAACGCAAACTGTTCGTCCTCATAAAATTATTATTATGAAAACAATTCACGATCGGTTAAAGGAAAAGATATTAATAATTGACGGTGCTATGGGCACCATGATCCAGCGACATAAACTTGAAGAAAAAGATTACCGCGGAGAAAGATTTAAGGACTGGCATAAAGATGTAAAAGGCAATAATGATCTTTTAAGTATTACACAACCTGACATTATTGAAAAAATTCACCTGCAGTATTTAGATGCAGGAGCTGATATTATAGAAACCAATACATTCAGTAGCACAACCATTGCTATGGCAGATTATGATATGCAATCATTGGCATACGAGTTAAACGTAGCAGCAGCTAAATGTGCCAGAAATGCTGTTACCAAATTTTTAGAATCTCGGAAAGTCTCCCCAATGGGGGGGGTGGTGGAGGGGGCTTTTGTTGCAGGCGCCATAGGTCCTTTAAATAAAACTTTAAGTTTATCACCAGATGTAAATAATCCGGGTTACCGTGCAGTAACATTTGATGAAGTTGCAGGTGCATATTATGAACAAATAAAAGGATTAGTTGATGGGGGAGTTGATATTCTTTTGATCGAAACAATTTTTGATACGCTCAATGCCAAAGCCGCCATCTATGCAATTAAAAAATATTTCAGAGATACAAAGCAAAAGGAGCTTCCCATAATGATAAGCGGAACTATCACCGATGCCAGTGGACGTACCTTAAGCGGACAAACTCTGGAAGCATTTTATATTTCTGTATCACATGCAAAACCTTTAAGTATAGGATTGAATTGTGCTTTAGGAGCAAAAGAAATGCGTCCCCACATTGAAGAGCTAAGTCAATTGGCAAGTTGTTACACTTCTGCATATCCTAATGCAGGCTTGCCAAATGCCTTTGGCGAATATGATGAGCAGCCACATGAAACCGCACACATTATTGAAGAATGGGCGGCAGAAGGATTTGTAAATATTGTAGGTGGTTGCTGTGGTACAACGCCTGATCACATTAAACATATTGCAGAACAGGTAAAAAAATACAAGACCAGGGAATTACCTGCATTAGAAGAAGAGTTAGCGGTATAATAATAAAGTATGAGTGATACAATACAAATACAACCTTTTTTAAGATTAGCAGGCTTAGAGCCTCTAGTAGTTCGTCCGGAAACAAATTTTGTGAATGTAGGCGAACGTACTAATGTAACGGGCTCTAAAAAATTTGCAAGGTTAATACGGGAAGATAAATATGAAGAAGCACTTTCTGTTGCAAGACAACAGGTGGAAAATGGTGCACAAATTTTAGATGTTAATATGGATGATGCTTTGCTGGATGGGGAAAAAGCAATGACAACATTTCTAAACTTGTTACAGGCTGAACCGGACATTGCAAAGATCCCCGTTATGATCGATTCTTCTAAATTCAATATTATAGAAGCAGGGCTGAAATGCGTACAGGGTAAATGTATCGTGAATTCTATTTCAATGAAAGAAGGGGAGGAGAAATTTATTGAGCAGGCAATAATTTGTAAAAGCTATGGAGCGTCTGTTATCGTAATGGCCTTTGATGAAAAAGGGCAGGCAGATACGCAAGACCGGAAAGTGAAGATATGCGAAAAAGCATATAAGATATTAACAGAAAAGGTTGGTTATGATCCTCAGGACATAATTTTTGATCCAAATATTTTTGCAATAGCAACAGGAATTGAAGAACATAATAATTACGGCGTTGATTTTATTGAAGCCACCAGGATAATAAAACAAAAAATGCCACTTACTAAAGTGAGCGGGGGAGTAAGTAATATTTCTTTTTCATTTCGTGGCAACGATACCGTAAGGGATGCAATGCATTCTGTTTTTTTATATCATGCAATAAAGGCAGGCATGGGTATGGGTATTGTAAATGCAGGCCAGCTACAGGTTTACGAGCAAATTGAGCCGCAATTAAAAGAGCTTTGTGAGGATGTAATATTAAACCGGGATCTCGAGTCAACAGACAAACTTCTTGGATTTGCAGAAACAGTAAAACAAAAAGGCAAAGTTGAGGTTAAAGACCAGGCATGGAGAAGTGAGCCTGTAGAAAAACGGCTGAGTCATGCGCTGGTTAATGGAATTACAGATTATATTGATGCAGATACAGAAGAAGCAAGACTAAAATATTCCAAGCCATTGGATGTTATTGAAGGCCCTTTAATGGATGGAATGAATATCGTTGGTGATCTTTTTGGCAGCGGTAAAATGTTTCTACCTCAGGTAGTAAAAAGCGCCAGGGTGATGAAAAAATCTGTTGCTATTTTAACTCCTTACATAGAAGCGGAAAAAGAAGAACGAAGAATTGCTCATGTGGCTGCAGGAACAAAAAATGAAGAAGGGGCAGGAGCTGCAAAAATCTTATTAGCAACAGTAAAAGGCGATGTGCATGATATCGGGAAAAATATTGTTGGTGTTGTGTTGGGTTGCAATGGATATGATATCATTGACCTTGGTGTAATGGTTTCTGCAGATAAAATTTTACAGGCTGCTAAAGAAAACAACGTGGATATAATAGGATTGAGCGGATTAATAACACCATCATTAGATGAGATGGTACACATTGCTAAAGAAATGAAGCGCCAACATTTTGAAATTCCTTTATTGATTGGCGGCGCCACCACTTCACGGATGCATACTGCGGTCCGCATTGCGCCTGAATATGATAATGGGGTATTGCATGTGTTAGATGCTTCCCGAAGCGTAACAGCTGTAGGAAGTTTATTAAGTAAGGAACAAAAACCCGATTTTCTTAAAAATGTAAAAGTCGAATATTCCAATCTTCAAACACAGTTCTCAAATAAACAAAAATACAAGGTTTTAATACCATACGAAGAAGCAGTAGTAACGAAAGAATATTTTGATTGGAAGAATTATCAACCTGTGAAGCCAGCTGTTGACGGTATCAAAGTGTTTAAAGATTTTGACTTGGGTACTATTGCAGAATATATTGACTGGGGACCGTTCTTTATAGGTTGGGAAATGCCTGGTCGTTTTCCCGAGGTGCTTACGGATAAAATTTTTGGTGCTGAGGCAACACGATTATATAATGATGCCAAAAAAATGGTTAAAACTATTATTGACAAAAAATGGTTTTCAGCTAACGGGACAATTGGATTTTGGGAAGCAAACTCCAATAATAAAGATACTATCACATTGCAAACTGATAATGGAGAAGTGAATTTGGAATCATTGCGGCAGCAGATGAAAAAAGCAATAGGGCAGCCAACATATTCTTTATCAGATTTTGTAAAGCCAAGTCCATCCCCAAGATTAGATATTGATTCTGAAAAGGGGACTGATTACATGGGAGCCTTTGCTGTTTGTATCCAGGGTGCCAGGGAACATATTGATCGCTTTGCGGCAGACAATGATGAATACAATAAAATTTTAGTGCAGATTTTAGCAGACAGGTTTGTAGAAGCATTTGCTGAATGCTTACATCAACAGGTTCGTAAAAAATATTGGGGGTATGTAAAAGATGAAGCACTCTCAAATGATCAACTAATTAAAGAAGAATACAAAGGAATACGGCCGGCGCCGGGTTATCCTGCATGCCCTGATCATACTGAGAAATTAAAATTGTTTTCTTTACTTAATGTTACTGAAAATATAGGTATTGAGCTTACAGAAAGCCTTGCTATGAATCCTCCTGCTTCCGTTTGCGGATGGTATTTTGCTCATCCTGAAAGTCATTATTTTGGCTTGGGCAAAATAGGAAGAGACCAGCTGGAAGATTATGCAAAAAGAAAAAATATGCCTTTGGAAGAAATGGAAAAATGGTTAAGGCCTAACATGGAATAGGAAATTTATAAAAATAAGATTATTTAATTTCAAGATATATTCATAATAAAAATGAAAGCCTCTAAATATTTTTTGTTTCTTTTAATTATTTTAATTGGTAGCTGCGCTGATAATAAAAATGATATTCCGGAAATAAGAGAAAATGTAAATAAAGCACCTGTAGCCTCTTATGTTATACCAATGGGCGACCCCAAACTTGATAGAAAATTTGGAGTTCAAATTTTTGAAACGCCTTTCACTTTCAAATACCTGCTGATGATGTTTCATGATGGAACAGAGCAGCAGGATACTTTGTATATACCCGATATTGGTGTTTCCCCTGTAATACAAATAAAGCCGGGCAGAGATACACTTTCATGTATTATCGGATTTTTAGATAAAGAAAAAATTTTTAGAGAATACAAGATGTTGTCAGCAAATAATGATCAGCTAAGGTTAACAACATTAAAAAAATATTCTTTAAGTACAAACTGATTACCTCTTCATCCCTTCCAGTTCTTTCTGCATCTTAAACATCTCATCACGCAGCCTTGCTGCTTCCATAAAATCAAGATCACGGGCAGCTTTTTCCATTTGTCTTTTGGTTTGAGAAATAGCTTTCTCCATTTGTGGGATTGTTTTATACTGTTCCTGGTCTTCTGCAGCAACAGTAATTAATTCATCAACTGCATAAGGTGATCTTTCGTCATAGCCCTTTATATCCAGTACTGAGGTCTGGCTCATTATCTGTGCAATTGATTTTTTTATAGTAGTAGGTGTAATATTATGTTTTATATTATAAGCAATTTGTTTGTCTCTACGCCGATCAGTTTCATCAATGGTTTTTTGCATGCTCTCTGTCATCTTATCCGCATAAAAAATTACCAATCCATCAATGTTGCGGGCAGCCCTACCTGCAGTTTGGGTTAGCGATCTCTCGTTGCGTAAAAAACCTTCCTTATCTGCATCAAGAATTGCAACAAGAGAAACTTCAGGAAGATCAAGACCTTCTCTTAAAAGATTTACACCTACCAATACATCGATCTCACCAAGCCTTAATTGCCTTAATATTTCCACCCTGTCCAATGTATCAACTTCACTGTGTATATATTTTGATTTTATATTAATTCTATGAAGATACCTATCCATCTCCTCGGCCATTCGTTTTGTAAGGGTGGTTACCAGAACACGGTCCCCCTTGGTTACTCTTTTGTCAATCTCATCCAACAGGTCATCTATTTGATTTATTGAAGGACGTATCTCAATTGGCGGATCTAATAATCCAGTTGGTCTTACAACCTGCTCCACCACTACGCCTCCGCATTTTTCCAGTTCATAATCTCCAGGCGTTGCGCTTATATAAACCGTTTGATTTAACATACTTTCAAACTCATTAAAATTAAGCGGACGATTATCTAACGCCGATGGTAAACGAAAACCATAATCAACCAAAACTAATTTTCGTGACCGATCACCGCCATACATTCCGCTAACCTGTGGAATGGTTTGATGACTTTCATCAACAACACATAAAAAATCTTTTGGGAAATAATCTAGCAAACAAAATGGTCTTGTGCCCGGTTCTCTTCTGTCAAAAAATCTTGAATAATTTTCTACTCCATTGCAATAACCTAATTCACGGATCATTTCCACATCATAATTAACCCGTTCACTTATTCTTTGTGCTTCAATATACTTTCCGGTGCTTTTAAAATAATCAGTTTGCCTTCCGCATTCATCCTGAATCTCTGATAAAATATCCTGTAGTTTATCTTTTGGAGCAATGTATAAATTAGCCGGAAATATAGCTGCATTATCAATTTTAGAAATTCTTTTCCCGGTGTTTAATTCCAATGTTTCAATACTTTCCACTTCATCGCCAAAAAAGGTTATCCTGTAGCCATAATCCATGTAAGGAAGATTGATATCAACTGTATCTCCCTTTACCCTGAATGTTCCCCTGGCAAAATCTCCCTGCGTTCTGGAATACAATCCATTTACTAAAGAATGCAAAAATCCCTGCCGGCTTATGCTTTGCCCTGACTGAATTCTGACTACTCCTTCAGCAAAATCTTTTGGATTACCAATACCATAAATACAACTCACACTGGCAACAACAATAATGTCTCTCCTGCCGGTGAGTAATTGCGAAGTAGCTTGCAGCCTGAGCTTATCAAGCTCTTCATTTATACTGAGGTCTTTTTCAATGTATGTATCACTCACAGGCATGTATGCCTCAGGCTGGTAATAGTCATAATACGAAACAAAATAACCTACTGCATTATCCGGAAAAAACTGTTTGAACTCGCCATATAATTGTGCAACCAATGTTTTGTTATGCGTAAGAACCAATGTTGGTTTCTGAACATTTTGAATAACATTAGCAATAGTAAAGGTTTTTCCACTTCCTGTAACACCTAACAAGGTTTGATGTTTTTCTCCCTGCAAAATTCCCTGTGTAAGATCATGTATAGCTTCCGGCTGATCACCTGCGGGTTGATATGATGATTGAATCTGGAACGGCATAATAGGATTGTAAAATTAATCAATCATCCACTTAGCTTTTCCTAAAATGCAAAAAGGAAAAAGTTATCTAGTTAACCGATATATAAAGATTGCTGCACGTTGAATAAGTATGGGAAATTCCTTAAGGTTAATAATCTCACCAGGTGCATGAGCCCCGCTTCCGCTTGCCCCCAATCCATCTAAACAATCAACATATTTTGCTATATAAGAAATGTCTCCGGCACCACGGCTTCCCGGATCTCCCGCTTTAGTTTGTCCAATACCCATATCAATACTTACTCTATTTAATATTTGCACCAATGCATTATTGCCGGGTGTAGGTTCCATAGCCGGGATGCCTTCTGCAAAAACTATTTTGGCACTTGTGCCTTTTAAATTATCGGTTGCAGCAATTTTTTTCATTTTTACACGGGCACTATTTTTTTGAGCTTCTGTTAAGAAACGAAGATCTCCCTGCACTACTGTAACAGGAGAAATAATATTTGTTTTTCCTGAAACCTCGCCATAAATTTTTGCAGAGTCATATTTTATTTCAGAGCCACCTATAACAAACCCGGGATTGAAGGTGAGATACTTTTCTTTACCTAACTGTTCACGGAATGTATTAATAATTCTTGCGGCTTCATAAATAGAACCATAGCCTGCAGTGAAAATTCCTGCGGAATGGGCCTGTCTTCCTGTTGTGGTAAGCTGCCAATGACTTGTCCCCCGCCGGGCAGCAGCTACAGTAGTTAAACTTCCGCCTTCAAATCCTAATGCAATGTCAGCTTGTTTAGCTCTTTCAATAAAATCTGCACGACTAACCGATGTTGGTTTACCAGATTTTTCTTCATCTCCCGTAAAGTAGGCTGTGATAGTTGTATTTTTTAAGTACCCCAATTTATATAAAGCTTGCAATGCTGAAAGTATTATCATATTTCCTCCTTTCATATCTACCACACCCTGCCCGGTAGCTGTTGAAGCATTTACTTTTTTATAGGGATTAGCAGGCATGTCGGGTTCAAAAACGGTATCCAGATGGCCTATTAGAAATAATTTTTTTCCTTTTTTCCCATTGATATTAGCAACCAGATGTCCTGCACGTTTTAGTGAATCGGGTAATGTTATCCATTGGGTTGTAAAATCAATTTTGTCAAATTCTTTTCGTAAGATTGCGCCAACCTCCCTAACGCCTTCCAGATTATTTGTGCCGCTATTAATATTCACCAGCTGCTCCAGCATCCGCAAGGTTTGAGGCATCTGTTTGTTTATCTCATTAATGATTTTCGTTTCCTCTATAGTAAGTTTTTGTGCAGCTATTTTTAAGGATATGCATAATAATAAAAGCAATAATATTTTTTTCATATATAGTAATAAATTTACTGAACTAATTTTCGTGTTAAAAAACCCGTGTAATCAGGTACATCCATTAAATATTCACCTTTCATTAAAACTGATGTTAAAATGAAATCGGCAGTAGTACGATTGCAGGCAATTAAGATATTCCATGCTACAGCTAAACGTAATAAAGCTTTTACGTCACTATCATGGGGCTGTGCTTCCATAGGATCCCAGAAGAAAACCAGCAGATCAAGTTTTTCTTCTGCTATCATTGCACCAATTTGCTGATCGCCACCTAAAGGTCCGCTGAATAATTTTTTTACAGGAGTATCAAGATGCTGTTCCAGTAATCTTCCTGTAGTGCCCGTGGCTATTAATTCATGTTTTGATAAAACTGCTTTATTATAAATAGCCCAGTCAATAAGATCTTCTTTTTTATTATCATGAGCAACAAGTGCTACACGTTTGCGGGTTTGTATTTTACGGATATGGCTCATAATCTTTATTGGTTAATACGAAAAATGAGAAAACATAACCCTCTTATTATTCTTTAATATGTAATCAAAATATTATGTTTTCGTTATTTAAACATTTCAGGATGCATATCCTCCCATTGTGTAGTTTGTTGATAAGCCTTTGCTACCGCTAATAAAGTTGCTTCATCATATAATTTTCCAACTAAAGTTATACTGGTAGGTAGTTTATTTTTATTAAAGCCAGTTGGAAGAGAAATTGCCGGATGACCTGTAAGATTGGTTATCCTCAGCTGACTACCTGTAAACGTGGGACAAATAACCACATCGTATTGACTCATAAAATCATTCATTTTTTGCATCAGCAGGTAGCGATGACGATTAGCGTTTATATAGTCTACCGCAGGTATAAATCTTGAGGCCCTGAATGAATTAGGCCAATCTCCTCTTCCCTGTCTTGTCATTTTATCATCAAGATCGGTTCTTGTAAATTCATCAAAAGCTGCAGCAGCCTCCGCATTCAATATAATGCCGGTCATATTAAAATTGAAATGGCCGGAGTCAGGAAAATCCACAGGGATTAATTGTGCACCCGCTTTTCTAAAAGCCTCCAACACAGCTTGCTCATTACCCATTGTATCTTTCCTGCTAAAATAATTTTTTGCATAAGCTATCTTCAATTTAGATACATCGGTTTTGCCTGTATAATTAAAAGGCATATTAACAGCAGATGCATCTTTACCATCAGTACCATGCAAATAATAAAAGACAACCGCTGCATCTTCTGCTGAGCGGCAAATGGGACCTGCCTTATCCATACTCCAACTTAATGTCATTGCACCACTTCTGCTGATAGAGCCGAATGTTGGCCGCAATCCTGTAGCCCCACAAGTGGAAGCAGGGGAAATTATTGACCCTAATGTTTCAGTACCTATTGCAAATGGTATAAGACCTGCAACTGTTGCAGCAGTTGAGCCTGCCGAAGAGCCACTTGACCCGAATTTTAAATTCCAAGGATTTTTTGTTCTTCCGCCATACCAATAATCTCCCATTGCCAAAGCGCCCAAAGTAAATTTTGCTATTAGTACAGCCCCTGACTCTTTTAATTTTGTATATACATATGCATCCTCATCAATCGTTTGTTCTTTATAAGGAGCAGCGCCCCATGTTGTATTAGTGCCTCTAACTGCAAACAGATCTTTTAACCCGTAAGGAATTCCATGTAATGGGCCACGGTATTTTCCGGCTGCAATTTCTTTATCTGCCTGTGCTGCCTGTAGCATAGCGATCTCACTGGTAACAAAAATTACACTTTGAAGTGTGTCATCATATTTTTTTAGTCTGTTAATAAAAAAACGGGTAAGTTCAACAGATGTTATTTTTTTATTTTTAATCAGCGAAGCCAGTTGTAGTATTGAATAAAAAGCGAGATCATTTTTATTTTTAGGGAGATCGATGGCAAAAGGCAAATTCCATTTAACAGATTTTTGCACCATATTAAATTTCATGCCTGGTAATAAAGGGCTATGAACTAATGACATTGGAACATTATTACCAAGAGAATAACCATGCATTTTTTTTATTTCCCGAACATTATTTCTTACGGTGATATACATTGAATCTATCTCTGATTCTGTAAAATTCAGGTCAAGAAACTTTTGTACAGTTGCAAAATCTTTTCTGGTAAGTGTATCCTGGGAAAATAAGTTTGTAGTAAATAATAAAATGGCAGCCAGCAGCAAAATCTTCATAGAAAAGTTTGCTACTAAGCTACTTATTTTTATTTGCCAGTGAAAGAAACGTTTATTGGATTATCCGTAATTGTTGGATTGAATTTTCTTTTTCAATTTCTTTTTTACGCATAAACCAGGCGATTGTAAAAGTTGGTATAATATCTAAGCCGGGCAATAACTCTTCTACAATTGAAAAAGCACCGCCAAACAGGCCTAATCTTTTTCCAAATAAAAAATAAAAAATAATACCTGAAACAGGTGCCCATACCAGGTCAATAAATTCACCAAAAAAAGGAACAATATAACTTGCACATCCTATAGCATCCAATACTAAACATGTAGTTAAACTCGGGAGGGTTTGTTTTTTCATTTCGTTTTTTTAATATTGATATTATCAAATTACTTTCCAAATTGGCATTTTGCTCTTTTGGCATCCTCTATACTTATGGTTTTAACTTTTACATTTCTATACAGACAAGGAATGCCGGCCGTTTTAGCGTACCTTTGCCGACTTAAAACAGCTTAGAGCAGTTACCTGTGATGGCTTAAAGAATATACATGGATATTAGAAACATAGCAATAATTGCACACGTAGATCACGGTAAAACAACACTTGTAGATAAAATTCTGCATAGCACAAATATTTTCAGAGATAACCAGGAAACCGGTGAATTGATAATGGATAGTAATGATCTTGAAAGAGAAAGAGGGATTACTATCTTTAGTAAGAATATTTCAGTAATGTACAAAGGAGTTAAAATAAATGTTATTGATACTCCGGGTCACGCAGATTTTGGTGGTGAGGTGGAAAGGGTCTTAAAAATGGCAGATGGTGTACTATTACTGGTTGATGCGTTTGAAGGCCCGATGCCGCAAACCCGTTTTGTATTGCAAAAGGCTTTGCAATTACATCTACACCCTATTGTTGTAATTAATAAAGTTGATAAGCCGAATTGTCGCCCTGATGAGGTGCATGATGCTGTATTTGAATTATTCTTTAATTTAGATGCAACTGAAGAGCAGCTTGATTTCCCTACAATTTATGGCTCCAGCAAACATGGGTGGATGAACACATCGCTAACTGAAACTGATAATATATTCCCCTTACTTGATACAATTCTTGAAAAAGTACCACCACCAAAAGTTACAGAGGGTACTCTTCAATTGCAAATAACTTCACTTGATTATTCTTCTTTTTTAGGAAGAATTGCAGTAGGCAGAATTGCAAGGGGAACGATAAAAGATCTGCAGCCCATTTCACTGATGAAGCTGGATGGAAAAATTGTTAAAAGCAGGGTTAAAGAATTATATGTTTTTGAAGGCCTGGGAAAAAAGAAAGTTACAGAAGTAAAGGCAGGAGATATTTGTGCTGTTGTAGGAATTGAAGGCTTCAACATTGGTGAAACCATTGCTGATTTTGAAAACCCTGAGGCCTTACCTGTTACCAGTGTGGATGAGCCTACAATGAATATGCAGTTCAGTATCAATAACTCTCCTTTTTTTGGTAAGGATGGAAAGTTTGTTACTTCAAGACATTTAAAGGATCGACTTGAAAAAGAGTTAGAAAAAAATCTTGCGCTGCGGGTGAGTGATACCGGAAATGCTGATAGTTTTATGGTATATGGCAGGGGTATTTTGCATTTAAGTATTTTGGTGGAAACTATGCGTCGTGAGGGTTTTGAAATTACAATAGGACAGCCGCAGGTAATTACTAAAGAGATTGATGGAAAAAAATGTGAGCCTTATGAAAATCTGGTAGTAGATGTGCCTGCTGAATACAGCGGAAAAGTTATTGATCTTGTTACACAACGCAAAGGCGAAATGCTGATAATGGAAAGCAAAGGCGATATTCAACATCTTGAATTCGAAATCCCTTCAAGAGGTTTGATAGGATTACGCAGCAATATGCTTACCAATACGGCAGGCGAAGCTGTAATGGCTCATCGCTTTCTTGAATATAAGCCATGGAAAGGTTTTATTCCCGGTAGAAGTAATGGTGTTTTAATTTCCAAGAATACAGAAAGAACAACAGCTTATTCAATTGATAAACTCCAGGACAGGGGAAGGTTTTTTATTGATCCTAATGAAGAAGTTTATGCAGGGCAAATAATTGCTGAACATATAAAACCAGGTGATCTTGTAGTGAATGCTACAGAGCCTAAAAAACTTACGAACCACCGTGCAAGCGGAAGTGATGATGCATCCCGGGCAGCACCTAAAATACAAATGACATTAGAAGAATGCATGGAATATATTCAGCAGGATGAATGCATTGAAGTAACTCCTAAATCCATCCGCATGCGAAAAGTAATTCTTAATGAGGATGACAGGAAGAAGCAACAAAAATCTATGCAGATGGAAGAAGTTGGATAAAATTATAAATTACGCTTTATCAGCTATTTCATTTACCGCTCTTATTAATTTATCCAAATCTTTTAGGCTTGTATAAACATGCGGTGTTATTCTTACACAGCTGATGTTTTCCCAAACTATTCCAACAGTATGAATTTTATAGTTATTGAATAAGCTACTTTCCAACTCTGCCGGTGTGATGCCCTTAACTGATATACCGCAAATGGCACATCCATATTTTGGATTGAGAGATGTATGAATTTTTACTTTAGTATTTTGCTTTACAGCAGAAGCCCAGTAGTTTTTTAAATAGTGAATTCTTTCCTGCTTTCTTTTAGAGCCTATCGCATTGTGAAAATTAATAGCTTCCCCAATAGCCTGCTCAATAGGAAAGCTACGTGTACCAAGGTTTTCAAACTTTCGTATATCATCACTATTAGGTTTATCGCTGCATACAAGCGGCCAGATGTTTTTTATTTTATCTTTTTTTATCCATAACATGCCGCTGCCGATTGGTGCACTTAAAAATTTATGAAGACTTGTACCAAAATAATCAGCTCCAAGGTCAGGGATTTTAAAATCCAACAGACCAAATGAATGGGCACCATCCACCAAAACCTCAATGCCTTTTGCATGTGCCATCTTCACAATTTTTTTAACTGGCATTAGTTGACCCACCCAGTTTATCATGTGAGTAACATGAAGCAACTTTGTTTTAGATGTAATTGCTTTTTCATAAGCGTTTACAATTGTTTCATCATCTTCTATCGGGAAATTAAAATTTATTTGAGTATAGATGATCCCTTCTCTTGCAGCCCTTTGCTTCCAGGCATTTATCATATTTGGATAATCCTGTTTAGTACCAATCACCTCATCTCCTGCCTTTAAATTCAATCCAAAAATTACCGTGTTCAATGCCTCCGTTGCATTTCGGTTTATAGCTATCTCATTTGAATCACAGCCAGAAAGTGCTGCCAGTTTTTCTCTTAATGGTTCACGACCCTGATCCAGTATTCGCCACATATAATAGGATGGGCCTTCGTTAGCTAATCTGTTATACCTTTCTAAAGCATCCTGCACAACCTTTGGGGATGGGCTTACACCACCATTATTTAAATTGATGATATTAGGATTTGCCGTGTATGCCTGTTGAATTACACTCCAATAATCTTCATCACCTGCTGCCGCTTCAGGAGTTAACGAACTTATTCTTTTATTAGCTTGTTCAATATCAGTGGCATACAGTTGATTGTATAAATTATTTAGTGAAAAAGCACCTGTAAGTAAGCTTGCTTTTCCTAAAAAACTCCTGCGGCTGGTATTCATTTTATCAATTGTTTAATGCAGAAAGTTAACCTTTTTAAAACTTACAATTGTACCTTTGCTCTTATAATATGAAAAAGATATTATTGATATTATGCTTCTCATTCAGCCTGTTATTTTTCAGTTTTGAAAATACAAAAGCACAATGTTCTATTTGTGCGAAAACGGCCCAACAGATGGGTGAAAAGCCTGCAAAAGGTTTTAATTCAGGTATTATTTATTTAATGCTTACCCCCTTTGCTATCGCAGGTTTTTTGGGTTACAGGTGGTGGAAAAACAATAAGGCGTAATAACATCAGGTTTTTTTACAAGAAGCAAAACATTTCTCCATAAAGTAATTTGAAAAAGGAGTTTGTTTAATAATTATTCCGGGAATATTTTTTTGATATTTAATTATAGCACCTATCTCTTCAGGAATAAAGCCTGTATACCCGGCAAATTTTATCTCATCTGAATTTTTAAGTTTAAACTTTCGTACCAGCAGCCAAAAAGCATGAAAAACATATTTGTTGTCTGTAATTTTCACCGGGTATTTATTCAGCAATTTAAAATATTCCGGAATTTCAATTTTTGGATTTTTATAGTATTTATTTGACTCCTGATTTTCATCAATACTAATATTTACGAGTATTTCAGGAATATATTCAAAGCCCCGATATTTTAAAAGATAACGGATATAAAAATCTACATCCACTACCCAGCTGAATTGAGGATCATATAAAAGAGTATCATCTTTTTTGTGCAGTGTTGTGCTCGGGTGCCCAATTACATTCAGATAAAAAAGATTCATTGGATCTTCCTCCAGCATTTTCTTTTTCCGCTCAGTAAGCAAGTCGCTTACCTGTTTGCCAGAAGGTGAATAGATATTGTTACTTGCCGAAAAGATGAATTTTTCTGAAGTGTTTTGTGCTCTTTCTGCAAATGTTTGCAATGACAATGGTGATGCAAACCAATCATCATCATGCATCATCTTTATCCATTCGCCGCTTGCTTTTCGTATAACTCTGTTGAAGTTTTCGCCCATGTTGGTAGGAGGATCATTTCTATAATACCGGATAGATAATTGGTTATTAAATTCTATAACTAAATGTTCTACCGAATTATCCGGACTATTATCAGTTATCACAATTTCATAATCAGTGAAAGTTTGTTTTATAATTGATTGCAGAAGGCGTTGGAGGTAATCTACATTCTTGTAGGTTGGAATACAGATTGAAATAAATGGATTACTCATTAATATATTTGTGGATATACCTATACAGGTTAAAGCTACCGTCAGCGTTTGAAATTTGTTCTATTTCCTCTTTTAAATCCAGTTTATTAATATTTTTCATTCGCTTATTTTGAATAAGTAACCAGGCTTTTTCAGCAAGCATGCTATATTTCTTTTCACTTGTTGCTTTTTCTTTACATTCTAAAATTGCTTTCTTTAACTCCTTAATTCCACTTTTTTCAGAAGCAATTGTTTTAATAATTTCAATTTTATTGTTGCTATTAAAAGCCGGAGCTAACATTAGTTTAAGATTATTTATAAATGTTTCGGCATCTGGCCGGTCACTTTTATTTACAACAAAAACATCAGCTATCTCCATTACGCCCGCTTTCATTGTTTGAATTACATCACCGCCTTCAGGCACCAAAACAACTACAGTAACATCCGCCAGCCCTGCTATCTCAACTTCACTTTGCCCTACTCCAACGGTTTCTATAATTATATAATCAAAACCGGAGGCTTTCATTACATCAGTTATCTCCATTATTTTTGGATGCAAACCTCCAAGGGAACCACGGGTTGCAAGTGAGCGAATAAACACGTTTGGATTATTATACCATTCACTCATTCTGATTCTGTCGCCAAGCAGCGAACCAAAATTAAAAGGCGAAGACGGGTCAACGCAAAGCACACCGATTTTTTTATTTCCTTTAATCAGCTCACCAATCAATGCATCAGTTAAGGTACTTTTTCCTGCACCGGGTGGGCCCGTTATACCAATGATTTTTGTTGTATTATTTAGAGGTAATTGTTGTAATAATTCCTCATAACCATTAACTTCATTTTCAACAAATGAAATACATCTTGCCAAAGCTTTTGTATCTCCCAGTTTAATTTGTTGCAAAAGTTGGTTCACATTTTAAATATTATTTTGCAGTTGATTTTTTTTTCGTTTCCATCTCCCATAGTTTCGCATATTTTACAAAACTTTCATGTGCGGCTAATTTTGCTACAATAAAGCCATGAATGCCATCTAAAAATCCCAGTCGGATAAAATAATTCATAATAAAATTTACCGCTGGGCTGAAAATCATTTTAAGCAGAAAATGTTTTTTATTTTTTTTTAAAAGTTCTTTTGCTCCTAAGGTGGTATAACTATTTATTTTTATTATCTGGTGTGCTATAGATATATATGTGTAATGATAAAGATATCCATCCAGTTGCTTAATATTTTCTTCTTTTGGTATTATCAAAGCTTCATGAACTTCTTTTTCATCCCAGCTTACATTGTTTTTATTAAACAAACGAATCTTAGTTCCCGGACGGGAAGCACCATGCTTTAAAAAATCTATATAATAAAAGTGCCGAAATAAAAAGCTATAAATACCTGTAAGCCCCGTTTTTTTTTCATTAATAATTGATGTAGCCAATTCATCACTTATAATTTCGTCTGCATCTATTGATAAAATGTAATTATAGGAGGCTTTGGTTATTCCAAAATTCTTCTGCGGTCCAAATCCAAGCCAGCTTTGCTGAAAAAAAATTACATCCTTTTGTTTACAAATTTCTGCAGTGTTATCAGTAGATAAAGAATCTATAACAATTATCTCATCGCTAACCTTTTTTAATGCATCAATACAATTACCAATGGTTGATGAGGAATTATATGAGATTACTACTGCGGATATTTTATCCATTTTTTATTCCTCCCAAGGAGTCCTTTGAGACAAAATTAAAACTATCAGCTTATTTATATTTTAATTAATAAGAATTTCTTTTATTTTGAATAATGACCAACTTCATTCCTATCTTTCCCTTGTCGATTGTGGTTTACCCCGGAGAAGAACTCAATCTGCATATTTTTGAACCACGATATAAACAGCTGGTATCAGAATGTGTTACAACAAAAAAACCATTTGGAATTCCTGCGGTTATTGGAAACAATATGAATGAGTTGGGTACACTGGTTGAAATAACAGAATTGAGTAAAACCTATGATAATGGCGAAATGGATATTAAAACAAAGGGGCAAAAAATCTTTCGCATCCTGGAAGTGATAAAAGAGATACCCGATAAATTATACAGCGGTGCAATTGTAAACTATCCTAAGAATATTGAATTTTGTAACCGCCTCCTTATGCAAAAAGTTATTAAAGCGATCGGTGAATTGCATAAGCTTTTAAAAGTTGACAATAAATTTAAAAAACCTGAGAACGACCTTTGGAGCTATGATGTGGCACATCATGCGGGCCTCACTTTAGATGAAGAATATGAATTTTTAGGCCTTATGAATGAACTACAACGCCAGGAATATCTAAAACGGCATTTGGCAAAAGTATTACCGGTAGTTGCTGAAATGGAAACACTAAAAGAGAAAATAAAGCTGAACGGGCATTTTAAAAACTTAGAAGGATTAAATCTTAATATTTAAAATTATATTTTAATTGACCACACTTTGTTTTGATTTTGGAAACACAAGGCTAAAATGCGCTGTATTTCACGGAAATATTATTAAAGAAATTTTTGACTTAGAAAATGATAAAAATGAAACTATTGAGCAATTAATAAATAAATATCAACCTGATAAAACCATTTTGTCCTCTGTAATTGAGCATAATCCAAACCTGGAAAATATTTTTTCCGCATCTTCAACGTTTCATAAGCTTTCACATCAAACTAAATTACCTTTTAAAACTCCTGTAAGCAGGCCGGACACAATTGGCGCAGACAGACTGGCTTTATCTGCTGCTGCGGTTTATTTTTATCCGAAAAAAAATAATTTGGTAATTGGCATGGGATCATGCATTACATATAATTTCATTAATAAATACAACCAATTCCTTGGAGGAAGCATTTCTCCTGGAATGGAAATGCGATTTAGGTCGTTACACACTTTTACGGCAAAACTCCCCTTAATTAAACCCGATCCCTTAGCAGTCGGATGGAATTTTCCATTAGTAGGTTATGATACTAAAACCAATATTCTGAGTGGAGTATTATTGGGGATAGTAAAAGAAATCGATGGAATTATTGAATCTTATGCAGAAAAATTCAGCAATTTTAACGTGCTTTTAACCGGGGGCGATGCCTCTTATTTTGCATACCATATTAAAAGCAAGATATTTGCCGACCCAGATCTGATTTTTAAAGGGTTGTACGCAATTAGTGAATATAATGATGATACCAAAACATAAACTGTTTACCCTTGTGCTTTTTGCACTTCCTCTCTTCTCCCTGTCACAGGAAAATTCACCTTACTCCAGATATGGTATTGGAAATTTAGTAGCCCCGGGAAATATATTAAACCGGGGAATGGGTGGTATTTCATCAGGTTATGCCGATCAAACAACCATTAATTATATTAATCCTGCCAGTTACGGCAGGCTTGTATATACTACATTAGATATTGCGGCACAGGTAGATACCAGAATATTAAGAAGCACCACACCTGCAGGAAAATTAACAACCAATAATGCTGCAATATCTTATTTGCAACTGGGTTTTCCTTTACTTAATGGTAATAAAAAGGCCATTCAAAAAAATATGGCATTAGGGGTAAACCTTGGTTTAAGGCCTGTTAGCAAGATCGGTTATAAAATTGAAAAGGAAAGCCGCATAAATAATATTGATAGCGTGGCCACACTTTATGAAGGAAGTGGAGGAATAAATGAGGTTTTTGCAGGTACAGGGTTACGGATAAAAAAATTTAGCTTAGGTGTAAACGTTGGATATCTGTTTGGAAATAAATCTTATAGTACACGATTAGTTTTCTTAAATGACTCTATCAATTATCTTAAATCCAATTCTTCCACAAAAACCAGTATTGGTGGCCTGTCGTTAAATGGGGGCCTTCAATATGAAATTCCTTTGGATTCTCTTAATGGTGTTTTGCGTATCGGCGCATATGGAAGCCTGCAAAAAAAATATGGTGCATCACAGGATATTTTGCGGGAAACATTTTCATTTAATACGGTAACAGGAGGTACTGATCACCTTGACAGCGTTTTCGAAAAAAATGATCAGAAAGGAAATATTCAGTTACCGGCCACCTTTGGTATTGGTTTTATCATGGAAAAAGGACATTGGTTGTATGGTATTGATTTCGAAAGCTCCAATTGGAATAATTACAGTTTTTTTGGTCAGCAGGATTTAGTAAAAAGTAATTGGACAGTTAAGGCCGGATTTCAATATTGGCCTGCCCGTAATAATTCCAGAAAATATTCACAGTTTGTAAAATACAGGGCAGGCTTCTTTATAGGCCCTGATTATATTGTTGCTGATAAAAAACTTCCTCAGGTTGGTGTATCTATAGGTGCCGGTTTACCATTAAAATTAAGACAGGCATTTTATGAAACCCAAAAATCAGTGCTGAATGTAGCGATTGAATATGGTAGCCGGGGAAATAAAGACAACAATATACGTGAAAATATAATGCATATTAGTGTTGGTTTTTCATTAAGTGATATTTGGTTTAGAAGGTATAAATATCAATAAACAATACTTCTTCTTTTAAAGAAAAAGGAGATGTTATTAAATGATTTTACATCATTCATATAAAATAAATTATTGGGCAGCCATTTTAGCAGGCTGCTTTTTTATGGTAGCCTGTGAAAACTCTGAGCAACAGATAAAGGAATTAACCTCACGCCGAATTGGAGTAGAACAAGGCAAAGGAATAAGTATTAACTATAGCGTTGGCGGAAAAACAAAAGCCGTACTTACAGCACCTGTTCTGTTACGCTACCAGGATACAGTGCCATACATTGAATTTCCTAAAACTATTCATGCAGATTTTTATGATGCTAATCTTACTATAGAAAGTAAGCTGGATGCGCTTTATGGCAGGTATATGGAAACAGAAAGCAAGGTTTATTTAAGAGATAGCGTTCGTTTAATCAATACAAACGGAGATACATTATATTGTAAGGAATTATATTGGGATAGAAACCGTATAGGTAAAGAGTTTTACACCGATAAGCCGGTTCGTATCAGAACTAAAACGCATTTCATTGATGGAACCTGTTTGGTAGCTCCGCAGGATTTCAGTGGATGGAATATTTGCAATCCCAAAGGTTTTTTAAAAGTTCCTGCATCAGATTTTCCACAGTAAATAAAGAATAGTTTTTTTCAAAATATTTGGATTTAATTTTGATCTGAGCAAACTCAATTATTTATAATATGGAATATCGCCGGCTGGGAAAATCAGGGCTACAATTAAGTGTTCTATCATTTGGTAGTTGGGTAAGTTTCAGCAAACAAATAGATGATACCATAGCGGATGAGTTAATGGGAATTGCATATGATAATGGTATCAATTTTTTTGATAATGCGGAAGTATATTCGCTGGGTGAGAGTGAAAAAATGATGGGGCGTGTTTTAAAAAATAAAAACTGGGACAGAACCTCATATACTGTTTCCTCAAAGGCTTTTTTTGGCTGGCGGGGTAAAGAAAATAAACCCAATCAAACAGGTAACAATCGTAAGCATTTAATAGAAGCCTGTAATGAGGCATTACATAGGTTACAGGTAGATTACCTTGATCTATATTTCTGCCATCGCCCTGATAAAAATACTCCCATTGAGGAAACAGTGTGGGCAATGAATACGCTTATTCAACAGGGAAAAATTTTGTATTGGGGAACCAGTGAATGGAGTGGTGTGGAAATAATGGAAGCTCATCGTGTGGCTCAGCAATATAAATTGATTGGCCCAACAATGGAGCAGCCGCAATACAATCTATTTGAGAGAAGTAAAATGGAAAACGAATATTTAATGGTTTTTAAAACAGTGGGGTTGGGAACAACCATCTGGAGCCCTTTGGCAAGCGGCTTATTAACTGGTAAATATAATAATGGAATACCGGAAGGCTCACGACTGGGTCTGGAAGGCTTTGACTGGCTTAAAGAAAGATGGATGATAGATGAGAAAATAAATAAAGTAAAAGAACTGGCATCCGTTGCAAATGAATTAGGTGTATCATTGCCTTCCCTATCTATTGCATGGTGCATAAAAAATCCAAATGTTACTACGGCAATTTTGGGGGCAACTAAAAAAGAACAATTGATTGATAATTTAAAAGCCCTGGAAGTAGTGCCTAAGTTAACAGAAGAAGTGATGAATAAAATTGATACGGTTATGAAAACCAAACCGGTTCTACCTGAATATTAATTTCTAAACTTTAAAAAATAAATTTTATGAGCAGACATGCAACAGCCATATGGCAAGGAAGTGGAAAAGAAGGAAAAGGAAACCTTACTACACAAAGTGCCGTTTTAGATAAAGTACAGTATACCTATAAAGACAGGTTTGAAGAAGGCCCAGGTACAAATCCTGAAGAGCTGGTAGCTGCAGCACATGCAGGATGCTTTTCAATGAAGTTGAGTTTTATATTAGGAGAAGCAGGATTTACGCCCGATGAAATTGAAACCAAATGCGATATAACTCTTGCCGACGGTGCAATTACCAAATCTCATTTAACGGTTAAAGTAAAAGCTCCCGGTATTGATAAGCAAAAGTTTGATGAGTGTGCAGAAAAAGCAAAAATCACTTGTCCTATATCAAAATCTTTAAACCCTAACATTGCCATTTCCATGGAAGCAACATTGGGCTAAATATAAAATTAGAAATGTAATCTTCTATTTTCTATTTTAAAAATTAAAGTCATGCAGAACGGCATAAGTGCGTTGGAAAGCCCCTCCACCGGAGGTTCCGATAGCTATAGGAATTGGGGAGGCCGAACTGTTTTTATTACCGGCGCTTCCAGAGGTATTGGAAAGGCGATCGGATTACGGCTTGCAAAGGAAGGTGCTAATATTGTAGTAGCCGCAAAATCTGTTGAAGAAAATCCAAAACTGGGTGGAACTATTTTTTCTGCTGCGCAGGAAATAGAACAGGCGGGAGGAAAAGCATTGGCAGTACAATGCGATATTCGCTTTGAAGATCAAATTAAAAATGCAGTAGATAAAGCAGTTGAAACATTTGGCGGCATTGACATTCTCATAAATAATGCTTCTGCAATTACGCTTACTCCCGCAGAACAAACAACTCCCAAGCAGTTTGACCTTATGCATGACATTAATGGAAGAGGAACTTTTTTTGTAAGCCAGGCTTGTATACCTTATTTAAAAAAGTCTGTTAATCCACATATCCTTACCCTATCACCACCTCTTAATTTGGAAATAAAATGGTTTGGAAATCATGTGGCATATACAATGGCTAAGTATAATATGACTATGATTGTATTAGGCCTTGCAGAAGAGTTAAAAAAATACAAGATCGCATCCAATGCTCTTTGGCCAAAAACAACAATTGCAACTGCTGCAGTAAAAAATCTTTTGGGAGGTGATGCATTAATTAAGATGAGCCGTCACCCTGAAATTATTGCAGATGCAGCTTATTATATTTTGAGTAAACCATCCACAGAATGTACGGGTAATACGTTTATTGACGAAGAGGTGTTGGCGCTTGAAGACATTACAGACCTTAATAAATATGCTGTAGTTCCCGGGGGGAAATTATATACAGATCTGTTTTTATAAATGTGCCACCTATCTTAATATCTCCTGCGGTACCGGCTTCTCCAGTAAATATTTATAAATAAACTTTGTTTTTAAATTTTGGAAATGCAATTGCTTGTTGCCTCCCCATCCATGTCTGCCGCCGGGATACAGCATAAATTCGAAATCTTTTTTAGCATCTTCCAAAGCACTCACCAACCGTAAACTGTTTTGTACATGAACATTCTCATCAATCACTCCATGAACGATCTGGATCATGCCCTTATATTTATTTATATAATTTAAAACAGAACTTGTTTTATACCCTTTTGGATTGTTGGCAGGTGTTCCCATAAACCTTTCTGTATAATGGGTATCATAAAACGTCCAGTCAGAAACCAGACCACCTGCCATTGCATGAGTGAATACATCTGCAAACTTTGTTACTGCAAGTGCTCCCAAATAACCGCCATAGCTAAAGCCTGCAATACATACTTTTTTAGGATCAGCATATCCTTTATTGATTAAATATTTTACGATTGTACTATAATCTTTTAGCTCCCAATCCCCCAGGTTATGGTGCATATAATTAATCCCCTCTTTACCAAAATGCCCGCTGGCTCTGTGGTCCATTGCAATTTGAATCAAACCTTCTTTCGCAAACCATTGTTGATTTGCATTAAACGTCCAGCGATCAAATACGGTTCCTGCATTAGGGCCACCATAAATATTTATTAAAACAGGATAGCGTTTATTAGGGTCCATATTTAACGGCCACGTAACAATTGCAGGAAGATCAAACAATCCATCATCACTTTTTACTTTAATAATTTCCGTTTTGGCAAGATTGTAATTATTAAATTCAGGCCCTTTAATATCAGCGAGTTCTTTAATAAGTTTTCCTGAATTATCTAACAACGCCATTTTGGGTGGGGTAATTGCATTGCTGTATGTTGTAACAAAATATGCACCTGAAGGAGACATCTGAACACTGTGATTATAATCACCAAAGGTTAATCTTTTTAGATTAGTGCCATTTAACATTACGCTATAAAAATCAGCCCTGGCATTGTTTTCACGGCTTCTTGCTAAAAAATAAATTTTATTATTTTTCTCATCAATCCAGTTAACATTTGTAACAGTGAATTTGCCCGTAGTTATCGGGTTAATAAGTTTGCCATCCTTTGAATAATAATACATGTGTTTCCACCCCGTTTTGTCACTAACCATTATAAAATTCCCGTTCTTTAAAAAGGATAACCTGTTATCATCATCAAGATCTATCCATGTCTTTTGTTTCTCGTCATAAAATTCTTTTTTATTGCCTGTATTTGGGTTTACCTCATATATTTTTAAATTATTCTGATCACGGTTCATCCATAATGCCAGCAAAGCACTTGCATCTGATTTCCAATAAGGCTTTCCAAAATATTGATCGTCTTTTTCATTAAAGTCTCCCCACGTAATTTGGTTATTATTGAGATGAGCAATACCTATTTTTAGTGATGGATTTTTATCACCAACTTTTGGATATCTCATTGTTTCCAAATGTCCATACTGGCCTGGACCTCCATCGGTAATTGTATAAACAGGCACCGGGCTGTCATCTGTTCTAAAGAAGGCAATATGTTTACTATCCGGGCTCCACCAGAAAGCCTTGTACTCAGATTGTCTACCTAAAATCTCTTCCATGTAAACCCAGCTTGCATAACCATTCATTAAACTGTCGTTACCATCAATTGTTAGTTGTGTTTCTTTTTTTGCATTAAGATCGATAAAATATAAATTGTTTTTTTTGGTATAAGCCACAAAATTACTGTCAGGAGAAATTGTTGCATTAACTTCCTTTTCTGTATCATTAGTTAATCTAACTTCTTCATCCATTCCTCTGGTATAATACAAATCATTATTTTTAAGATAAACTCTTTTTCCATTTAACCTTTCCCGTGTCCTATTAGGTTCTTCTTTAATCATCAACTCCTTAACTGTTTTTGGATCAAACAAAAATGTCTTGGCTGCTGAATCAGAATGAGATCTCCTGCTTAGTATTAATCTTTCATCTGATTCCCATGAAACTATAGTTGGCAGTGGAGTAACAATAGCCGAAAGCCTGTTTTTAAAAAGCTGTTCATTTGTTAACTCTTTTTTTTGTGAAAAAGAAGTAAGGGAAATGAATGTTATACAAGCCAATAACGGAAATCTTTTTATCATAATGATTGATTTAAAATAAAGAAACAAGTTAATGATTTTGAAAGAAAGTAACATTTGTAAATGATGAGTGGCAGAAAAAATTATTCTTTTTCGGTTTGATCTTCCAGCAACTTTTCAGGTCTCATCTGCGGAAATAATAATACATCCTGGATAGAAGGGGAATTGGTGAGCAGCATACAAAGCCTGTCTATACCAAAACCTATGCCGCTTGTTGGTGGCATACCATATTCCAGCGCTCTTAAAAAATCATGATCAATAAACATGGCTTCGTCATCACCACGTTCCATTAATTGAACCTGTTCTTCAAAACGCTCCCTTTGCTCAATGGGATCATTTAGCTCAGTATATGCATTTGCAATTTCTTTTCCATTTATCAATAGTTCAAAGCGCTCTACCAAGCCGGGTTTGCTACGATGTTTTTTTGTAAGCGGACTCATTTCTACAGGGTAATCAATAATAAAAGTAGGTTGAACAAAATGTTGCTCGCATTTCTCGCTGAAAATTTCATCCACCAGTTTTCCTTTACCCATTGTATTATCAATATGAATCTGCAGTTGTGTGCAAACACTTCTAAGCTGTTCTTCATTCATTTCTGATATATCAAAACCTGTGTGTTCTTTAATAGCATCATACATAGTTATTCGTTTGTATGGCGCTTTAAAATCAATCCGATAGTTATCGGATTCAATATTCCCCGATGTAGCTATTGTTGTACCATTTGTATCGATGGCTGCTTTCTCCAATAATTGCTCTGTGGTTTCCATCATCCACAAGTAATCTTTGTAAGCCACATAAAATTCCAGTACCGTAAACTCAGGATTGTGTGTGCGGTCCATTCCTTCATTTCTAAAATTCCGGCTAAATTCATATACCCATTCAAAACCTCCAACGATAAGTCTTTTTAAATAAAGCTCATTGGCAATCCGTAAATAGAAAGGAATGTCCAATGCGTTGTGATGCGTTACAAAAGGTCTTGCAATTGCACCGCCGGGAATAGTTTGCAATACAGGTGTATCAACTTCCAGGGCTCCATGCTCATTTAAAAATTCACGCATAGAGTTGATCATTTTTGTTCGCTTGATAAAAGCTTCTTTTACATGCGGATTTACGATCAGGTCTGCATAGCGTTGGCGATACCTGAATTCAGGATCAGTAACTTCATCAAAGGTTTCCCCGTCTTTTTCTTTTACAACAGGCAAAGGGTGTAATGCTTTGGTAAGGATGGAAAATTCTTTTACATGTATAGAAGTTTCTCCCGTTTTGGTTGTGAATACATAACCCTTTACACCAATTATATCGCCGATATCAACCAGTTTTTTCCAAACTATGTCATAAAGTGATTTATCATCTCCGGTACATACATCATCCTTTTTAATGTAGATCTGAATCTTTCCCACGCTATCCTGCAATTCTGCAAAACTTGCCTTACCCATATCACGAATCCCCATAAGTCTCCCTGCAATACATACATCAGCAAAATCATTTTTATTTGCATCTCCTAAAAAAAATTCTTTTATAAAAACTGAAGTTGTATTTACCGGATAAAGCGCAGCTGGATAAGGATTGATGCCTAAGTTTTTTAATTCCTCCAATTTTTCTCTCCTTATTATTTCCTGCTCTGACAGATGCTGTGTACTCATGGTATCCTTTTCAATTTTGGCAAAGGTAACTTTTGAGGTGGAGATTGAGAAAAGAGGTGTAGATTATCTGATAGGCTTGGCATTTAGATTAGTAAAAAAAATTTCTGCAGCTTTCACACCATTATTAAATAATTCATTTTTTTCCGTCGCACTAACCTTACGTATTTTTCCAAATACATTTCCATAACTTATATAAATTGTTCTGCCTTTTTCATTTTCAAGGTTGAAGGTTTTTCTTCCAAGTGTTTCCTGCAACAGATTTATTAAAGCAAGTTTATAATCATTCAGAGAAGTAACAGGGTGAGGCGCTATAGTTGTAATCCCATTATTGAACTGCTGTATTTGTTCAAGCCTTTCTAATTTTAATCCAAGTGTTTGATTATTATATGTAATGTTTTCACAATCAAAAGGATTGTTTCCATCCAGGCAGCTATCAAATATATTTATGGGATAATTATTAATCATTCCACCATCTACATACAAATCAAAATTGATTTTATTATTTTTTATGGGCACCTCGTTCCAGGCACTGTCAATAGCAACTGGTCTAAAATATACAGGTATGCTTCCGCTGATGTGAATAGCAGTTTTTAATTGCATATGAGGAGTATGCTGCCACGAAAACACCTGTAGTTGTTGTTTTGATACATTTGTTCCCGTACAATACACATCTTTAAAATCATTATTGGTGACATGCAATTGATGTAGTTGAAAAAAGGTAGTATTTGGATCACCCGTTTTATTTTTTATAAGAACACTTAACCATCTTTCGAATTTATCCCCCTTAAAAATTCCATATTCTTTTTTTAATCGCCTGATTTTCCCAAAAATATTTTTCCCATCATTGAATTTTTGAATTTTTAATGATTGAAAAACCGAATCAATATCATGACTGTTATAACCTAAACCAACCATTAATGCTATAATAGCTCCGGCAGAAGTCCCTGCAACTTTTTCGATATTTTTTAGAATACTCTTTTCCTCCAATACCTGCAATACTCCGGGATAAGCAAGACCTCTTATTCCGCCACCTTCTAACACAAGGTTTTTATAATTATAATTTTTTTGAGAGAAGGAAAGAAAGGGCAGGCATATTAAAAAAAGCAGGATTTTCATCCTGTAAAATTATACAAGATGATTAATTTAAGAAGTTAAATTAAAAAAGGAAGTTAGTTATTCCCAGATATTATTTAATTCAACATCAATATTGCAATCATTGTCAAGTAAAAACTGAAATGAGTTTCCCAAATAGTTTGTAAGCCGGTATTGGTTATTTTCCAGGGTATTTATTTCAATCGTTTTTTTATCAATATCAATTATGAGAAAATATTTTATTCCCATTTTTTCATAAAGAGAATACTTGGAATTCCGATCTTTAAATGCAGTGGCAGGAGATAAAATTTCTACAACTAAAGTTGCGGGAAAGTCTAAAAAATTTTTATCGATAGGTTTGCAAACTATTAATGCATCAGGTTGAACAATTGTATCCTCCTCAATTTTTACATCAATAAATTCATATACTTTGCAATTTTTACATCCTGCTTTTTTAATAGCGGCTCTAAACTCAGACATAATATTTACATTCACCCACTGATGTCTGGGATTTGGTGCAGGACTCATGGCAAATGGGATCCCATCGATAATCTCCCATCTGCCCTCCCAAATACAGTAATCCTCGTATGTATAATGTGGTAATATTTTTATTGCAGAGCTCATTAAAGTAAAGATAATTCTTTTTTAATTCAGTGCCAGCAGTACTTGCCATGCTTCCTTTACTTTGCCAGCTTCTAACAGCTCCTTTGCATAGAAGTGCAATTCCCTTTCCATTTCTTCGGGATCACAGGAATAATATAAAATTATGTTTTTGAGCTTTTCATCTTCAAAAGCAGGATCAACTAAAGCCGGTTCGTGAATATTGGCGAGCTGACCTAAATTATTACCCGTAAGAATTTTACTGTTGCGAATATTTTCAGGTAACGCATCCACACCAATGCCTAACTGCATATTTGGTTTTTCAACTTCAAAAATAGTGGAAGCATTGGCTCTTGTATACCAGTTACCACCGAGCCTTGCCATTAAGTCTAATTTTTTTTGATCAATATTTCCATCTTCATTAAGAATATTTTCATTGATGTGCAACATCAGTACTTCTGCAATCACTAAATTTCCTGCACCGCCCTCTGTTCCCAAAGTTTTTACTTCAAGCACTTTGCATTCCATTTGCACAGGGCTTTCTTTTACCCGGGGCGGTTTTATTATTTGTGAAGGTTCTTTTGTAAATCCTGTTTTTATAAATTCATCTATTCCTTTTGGATATTCGCAACTTGCCAGGCTTGTTTGCTGTATCATATCGTAAGAAACTATATTTACAACAACTTCCGGAACTTCCAGAATATTCTGTAAAGTATGTTTTGTTGTATTATCCCTTACCCGGCGGGATGGCGAAAAAACAATAACAGCTGGATTAGTACTGAACAAATTAAAAAAGCTAAATGGGCTAAGATTTACATTTCCACTAAGATCAATTGTGCTGGCAAAACAAATAGGCCGTGGTGCTATTGAATGCTGCAGAAAATTTTGTGCAACCAAAGGATCAACGTCGTTTAAAAGAATAGATTTAAACATTTTTCTTCAACGCTAAAATAGAAAAATCACTTTCATCTTTTACCATGGTATTACTGAGCTTACCTAAATTATCAATTTCCATTTCAACTACATCGCCTTCTTTTAGCCATTGCTCTTTATATTCAGGATCATTTAATTTCCCGGTCCCATTCAGTTCTAAAAAGCAGCCTGTTCCTGCCGTTCCGCTGCCAATAACATCTCCCGGAAATAATTGTACGCCGTAGGAAGCCCTTTCAATAATTTCTGCAAATGTCCAATCCATGTCAGCTAAATTTCCTTCGCTAACCAGCACATCATTTACCCAACATTTCATTGATAAATTATATGCATTTCCTGTATGTCCGGGTTTGCAATCAACTTTAAATTCCACTAACTCATCCGGAGTAACAAGCATAGGTCCAATTACAGTAGCAAAATCCTTACCCTTTGCAGGTCCAAGATTCAATAACATCTCCTCCATCTGTAATCTTCTTGCACTAAAATCATTCATCACCATATAGCCTCCTATATATTCATCAGCTTCCGCCGCTTTTATATTTTTACAGGGCTTGCAAATAACAATGGCGGCTTCTAACTCAAAATCAAGTTTTTCAAAATGATCAGGCATGCAAACAACTTCTCCGGGACCCTGAATGCTATTATGATTGGTAAAATAAAAAATTGGATATTGATCAAATTCCGCAATCATATCTAATTTTCGGTTACGCCTTGCCGAAGCCACGTGCTGCCGGAAAGCATAACCATCGCGGCAACTGGTAGGATGCGGAACTGGAGCCAATACCTGTACTGAATCATAAGGAATTCCCTGCTGGCGTGAAGAGCTGCCATTTTTAATTGAACGGTTTACACCTAATGCAAGAGGAAACACATCTTCCCAGTAATTAAGAAACATACTCATACTAACCGGCAGGTCAGGATGCATCAGGTCAGTATCATATAATAATCCATCTGCTAAAATTGCCAGTTGATCATGCCCGTCTTTTAAATAGGAAACTAATTTCATCTGAAACTGGGATTTATGGGATTAAAAAGATTTTATGGGAAATAATGCTCCACATTTACTTTTAATCTATTTTGAAATTATTATCATTTTGAATGTTTGCAAAAAAACTTAAAAGGAGTTCAAAATTATCCTTTTCTATCATCCCATAAATCTCACAAATCCCAGTTCAGACAAATGTATAACGATAAGTGCGATGAACTTTTTCTCTTGTTGCGCCTGTTGCTTCATGAATGGCGATCATTTTTGTATTCCAGTCGCCTACCCATGCCAGTTCAACCTCATTAATATTATTTCTTGGTACAACTTCAAGTTGTATTTTTTTTATCAGGCCGCTTTCAATTCCTTTATTTTGAAATTTTCTTTTACAGCCCATAACAATAAACCGGATGCGGTCAATTGTTGTAGTTTTCATTTTTAAATAAAACCTGATCTTATTCCATAAATTCAATTTGCCGTTAAATGATTTCAGCAGAACATTTATATCAGGTAAGGCAAGTATAAATGCAATGGGTTCATCATGAAAATATGCAAACCATATTATTTTTTCATCCACAATCGGCTTCATTTCCCTGAAAGATTCCTTTAAAGTATCAAGTTCAATTGGAGTAAAATCTTCAAATTCGCTCCAGGCATCATTATATATTTCCTGAAAGTTCTTTGCATATTTCTCAAAATTATTTTTTTCAAAATGTATAAACCGGTATTCAGGTTTGTTCGCTATCCAGTCTGCAATCTTTGAAAATCGTTCAGGGAAGGGCTTTGAAACTTGAATGACGTTGGTATATTGATCATAGAGTTTTTCAAAGCCGTATTTTTCAAATAAAGTTTGGTACCAGGGAGGATTATAATTCATTCCCATGCTTGGTGGTACAAAACCTTCTACAAGTAATCCCCAGTATTTATCATTCTCACCAAAGTTTACGGGGCCTTCCATGGCCTTTGCATTATTTTGGCGGAGCCATTGACCGGCAGTATCAAACAAAAGAAATGCGGTTTTCTCGTCATTGGCGCTTTCAAAAAAACCAATGCCTCCAATTATAAAATCTGGATTTTTGTTTTTTTGATAATTAATAAATGCTGCAATACGGCCAATAGTTTGTTGTTTCTCATTTTTTGCTATCCATCTTTTTATTATGCCGTGAGAATGAAAGTTATTAAGCTTAGGATCAAATACAGCTTCTATATCCTTATCCAGGGGGGAAATAAAATTCGGATCACTTATATATAATTTTCGCGGAAGCTCAATAAATTCTTTAATAGTTTTTTTATCAGTTACTTCTTCAATTGTCATGTGCGCTTGGGAAAAAATAAAGATACTAAAGCCTATGAATAAATATTAATCCGCTTTGTTAATAGGACCTTTTCTAAATCTGCCGCCGGTCATTTTTTCTACAACTTTTTTGAATGATGAATCAAATTTTGGCAATTCCTGGGGTGTGCATAGATTTCTTACGCTTTTAAAGTGATTAAACATTTGCTTATCAAGTGCTATTTGTTTTTCACCAATTACCGCTGCCGCTTTATCTACCGCTGAGTCAGAAATATTATTTACGTATAATAAATTATAAAAATTTTCTTTTGCCGTTCTGATGTCATTAAATACAGGTTTTATGGTTTGCAAGTGAGTTGTTTTTAATTCTTGATATTTATTCATTTGCTGTTTATTAAACCCCATATCTTTTTGCAGGAAACCTGAAACCGCATTTCTGTCCTTACCATGAGAGCCCTTTCTGCCATCACTGAAATATAAAAAATAAATCAGCATTGCAATATTCGATATCACTAAAAAAATAATTATTGAAACCAGGGCTCTGTTTTTTGCAAATGCGTTCATTAGGGTTTTATATTTTCAAGGTCATAAAAATTGGTAGCCACCTGGGTATATTCATCAGTGATTGCAGCTTCTGCCGGTTCACTATTAGCCGAAGTTTTTAAATTTAAATAGGCGGCAAATAAATTCATAAAAACGATGAGAAAAATGCCGGAAAATGCAACCAAAGGACGGGTAATAAATGCACTATACTTTTCCCATTTATTTTGATACCGGTTATGTAACCTTGCCATTAGCCTTGTATAAAAAAAAGGATGTGGGGTCGCCCGGTCTAATTTATCCAGGCTGTTTAAAGCGTTTTCTATTTTATCTTTTATAGATGAGTTGTTTTCCATATTTATATTTATTTAGACGATAAAATGAACAAAAGCCTTTGCTATTTATTTATGATTGAGGTAATAATTTCCTAAATTTTTTCTAAGATTATTTTTAGCCCTTTGCAACAATGAATCAACAGCCCCTTCACTTAATTCCATTACCTCACTTATTTGCTGGTACGTTAATCCTTCCACCTTGTTTAATATAAATGCGGTGTTTTGATTTTGCGGTAAAGTAGATATTGCCTTAAACAGCACCACGGCATTTTCTTTATTTTCCAAACTAACCCCGGGATGAAAAAAGTCGGGAGGATCATGTATCAATTCTTCATTCTCACCAAACAGGCTTTGAATAAAAGCAAAGCGTTTTTTCCTTTTTTTCTTTCTTAAATGATCCAGGGCTTTAGAAACAGCGATCCGATAAATCCATGTCGAAAATTTTGAATCACCTTTAAATTTTTTAATTGATTCATAAACCTGTACAAAAACTTCCTGAGATATATCTTCTGCATCTTCTGTATTTTGAACAATACCAATAACCGTGTTGTACACCATATCCTGCCAGGTATCAACAACAATTTTAAAAGCTTCATTATCTTTTAACTTTAACTGCTCAATTAATTCCCATTCAGTCAAGTGCAATTATTTAACGCATTTCATCCCGTTGCCTGTTATTTAAACTTCTGGCCGCGGCTGTACCGAAATTTTTAAGTTTATAGGTGAAAGTTAACATAAAATATCGCTGTAAAACCTGGCTTTGTACATCTTCTATATAAGTTTCTGTTACGGTTCTGCTAATGCTTTTATTTTGTTTCAGAATATCAAATACTGATAGCTTCAATTCGCCCTTTTGATCTTTTAAAAATTTTTTACCGGCACTTACATTCCATAACCAAAAATTCTGATCAGGCACATCATTGTTTTTATATTTATACGTTTGATTATTAAGATCATTTTGTAAGAACCATCCTGCTTTGCCCAACAGGTTAAGCTGCACTCCGGCGGTAGACGTATAATAATCATCCTCCGGCCTTTCTGCTATATTATTATAATTACCATTATATGATAAATTAAAATCGACATACTCGCTTATATTACTTGCTACAACTGCTCCTCCGCTATAAGTATACGTTGTAGTTAAAGTTTTTTTATTATTAATTAACCCTGGTAATTTATTATATGTAAAACCTCCGTTAACATTAAAGGTTGACTTAATAAATTTAAGTGGCATTCCATATGTTAAAAATGAACGTGCACTAAAATAACCATCAATATTAACAGGCCTTGTAAGTTGGGAACCTCGTTTTAAAGTATCGGATCTGGTTATTAAAGAATCTCTCGAGGCAATAAATACCCCATTGGTTATGTAGTCATTAATTTGCTGCAGAAAAATATTTGCAAAAAAACTTTTCCCTTTTAGTGTATTGGTATATATATAACGGGTAACAAAGAAGCTGCTGTATTGTTGTTTCAGATCAGGATTACCAATGCTTTGCAAAAGTGGATTATCTCTGTTGAGCACATTTTGTAATTGAGTTACTGATGGTGCATTAACGGATGTTCTTAAAAATACATTGATACTGCTTTTTGCTGAAAGCTTTTGGCGTAACCGTAAATTGGGTAGTATGTTGCTAAAGGTTTTGTTTATGGAAATAAGTTGCGGAAAGCTTTGTTCACTGTTTAATTTTGAATGTTGGTAATTCACACCTACTGAGAACTGTTGATCTCTGTCCCCTACCTGGTACGATACACCTGCATTTTGTGTATTGTAAGTATTATCAAATTTATTTGATAAGGTAGTATCAAATAATGAGTATTTATTCCCAATTCTGTCAAACTGAAAAGTCTGCTGGTCGGCCTTGTTCTTAGTAAAAGATAAATTATAGTTTAACTGTAATTGCCCTTTTTTGCCAACCGGTTCCGTATAGGCAACATTAGGTGAAAGCGTGTATCCGTTGGTAAGGTTATCAGTAAATTGCAAAATAGAATCCAATTTTGCTAATGTGCCTAGATTGTTGTAATACTTGTTAACGGATTCCTGGTAAGTATTTCCATCCCGTTTATTTGCACTGGTATTAAACCCTACAGAAAATGTTCTTCCTCTTTTTGCAAATGAGTGGCGAAACAAAATATTATTATTAAGATTATAGCCTGTTGTTAGCCTGTTATTACGACTATCCAGACTGCTCACAGGATCAATATTATTGTATGAAGTAATGGCTGAATAATTATTACTGCTGCTATTTTTCTGAAAACTAATGCTTGGCGTAATTATCAAAGAATTAAAGGAATCAATTTTATATTCTAATCGCAGATTAAACCTATTATTATAATTTTGGCTAGAGGAGATACTATTCTCTTTATAAAAAGGAATACTATCAGCTTTATTGTTTGGCTGCCGGTTTGTAATCTGGTTATTATTATTATTGCTGTTGTTAAAAAAATAGCTTCCCGTTACAGTTAAGTTTTTACCCCACTGATCAGAATAATTTATACCAAAAGCATTTGTTTTACTTATGCCATTCTGCTGCCCCACTAAAAAATCACTTTGACCTCCTCCTCTAAAGTTTCCACCGCTAAAACCCCCGCCCCCCCGGTTTCCTCCGGGCCCTCCACGAGGCCCTCCCTGTCCGCCACCAAAATTTCCACCTCCACGATTTCCCCCGGAACTGGTTACGCCCAAAATATCCTGTGAGGAAAAATTTTGTTGATTAATATTATTGGTAATACCAACGAGAGATACACGGCGATTTCCCTTAAAAAAACTTACGTTGCCCCCCGCAGAATAACGGTTATCAGTTCCATATCCGGCATACATACGGCCAAATTGCCCATTCCGCATATTGGCTTTTGTTACAACATTAATAGCTTTCTGGGAATTACCATCATCAAAACCCGTAAACTGTGCTTGGTCACTAAGGCGGTCAAATACCTGTATTTTATCAATTATTTCCGCAGGCAAATTCCGTAAAGCTGCGGTGGCATCATCACCAAAGAATTCTCTGCCATCAACAGTAACCTTTCTTACCTGTTCACCTTGTGCAGTAACAGTACCTGCTCTGTCAACCGTAACTCCCGGCATTTTTTTAATCAGATCTTCTACATTAGCATCAGGATTCACTTTAAACTGGCTGGCAGCATATTCTATAGTATCAGTTTTTTGTTTAACCGGCGGTGCAGTAGTGGTTACAGAAACTTCATCTAATATTTTAGAAGTTTTCGAAATAGAGATAGTTCCCAAATCACTTATCACACTATCTTTTACATTAATTGTCATCTGGAATGCTCCTAAGCCGATTGAAGAAACAGTTAAGCGATAAAATTTTGGCTTTACATTCTCAAAAATAAAAACACCTTCCTTATTACTGATAGTTGTATAAGCAGTTGAAGAGTCAGTGTTTACTGAATCCGGCCTGTTAATAAGCTTTACAGTTGCGCCAGCTAATGGTGTTTTGTCATTTTCATCAGTTAGTATTCCTTTAAGGGTTTGAGCTTTAATTGTATTAAACAAGGAAAATAATATTATAAATACAACCGGGAGTGTCAAATTCTTCATAAATGATTTTAAGTAGTATGCATAGGACGCTTTGTTTAAGCAAAACCTGCGGAATGGCAAGCAAAAAATCTGCCCAACATAAATATTTGTAATTAGTTTACACCATTGTGATTTAAATTGCATCCTTTAAAAAGATAAATATGGAGTATAGCAAGATTATTTCTGTAACAGGCTTAAGCGGATTGTATGAACTGGTAACTTCCAAGGCTGATGGAGCTGTGGTACGGTCGCTGGAAGACAAAAGTTCAAAATTTGTAAGCAGTCGTGTACATAATTTTTCACATTTGGAAAGCATAGAAGTGTACACTGTAAAGGACAATACAGTTTTAGCCGAGGTTTTTAAAGCAATAAAAGAAAGCAAAGAACCAATACCCGATGCGAAAGCTGATGGCAAAGCTTTAAAAAATTATTTCGAAAAAGTATTTCCTGATCTTGATTTTGAAAGAGTATATGCAAGTGATATGAAAAAAATTATTTCGTGGTATAAAATATTAACTGAAAATAATATTGAAATAAAAGATAAGGCAGAAGATGAAGAAGATACCTCCACAGGTAGTGTAATTGAAGAAATAAAAAACGAAACTCCGGTTCCTCAGGAAGGATCAGAAAAAAATAGCAAATAAATGAATGTGGGATGTTTGATGTGCGAAGTACGATGTGAGATACCTGCTACTATTCCAAATTAACTATTTAACGGATTTACCAATAAACATGACTGCATCCGCAGATATAAAAAAAATAGAACGCACTTTTTTACCAACCGATCTGTTGGTTGATAAATGGGAAACCATTGAGCCTTATTTTAAAGAGCTATTGGAAAGAGAAATCACCTCAAAAGAAAATTTAGAAAAATGGCTTAAAGATGTGAGCGAGCTGGAAGCAGTTATTAATGAAGATGCCTGCTGGCGGCAAATAAAAATGACGTGTGATACAACGGATAAAAAGCTGGAGGAGGCATTTAATTTCTTTTGCATGGAGATACAGCCAAAGATCCAGCCGTATGCAGATGCTTTGAATAAAAAATTAATTAATTCACCTTTTACAAAAGAATTAGAAACAGATAAATATTTCACTTACCTGCGTTCGGTTAAAAAAAGCATTGAACTTTTCAGAGATGAAAATATTCCATTGCAGGCTGAGTTGGCAGTAATGCAGCAACAATATGGAGTTATTTGCGGCAAGATGATGATAGAGGTAAACGGAGTGGAATATACTTTACAACAGGCGGCTAAATTTTTAGAAAGTCACGATAGAAATTTGCGGGAAGAAGTTTACACAAAAATTAATATAAGAAGGTTACAGGATAAAGATCAACTGAATGATCTGTATACACAATTAATTCAAAAGCGGCACCAGGTAGCAATAAATGCGGGCTTTGATAATTACAGGGATTACAGGTTTAAAGAACTGGGACGTTTTGATTATACAAAAGAGGATTGCTATCAGTTTCATGAGGCGGTTGAGCAGCATGTATTGCCATTGGTAAATAAAATTTATCAAAAGAAAAAAGAGAAATTAAGGCTTGAAGACTTGAGGCCCTGGGATGTGGAAGCTGAGCCTGAAGGCACTCCGCCATTAACGCCATTTACTACATCGGAAGAGTTGATAAATAAATCCATTGCATGCTTTACACAGCTCCGTCCTTTTTTTGGCGATTGTTTACGGCAAATGGATGCAATGAAGCACCTTGACCTGGAAAGCAGAAAAGGTAAAGCTCCCGGAGGATATAACTGTCCGCTGGCAGAAAGTGGCGCCCCGTTTATTTTTATGAATGCAGCAGGACAAATGCATGATGTAACAACTATGGTACATGAAGGTGGACATGCTGTGCAGTCATTTCTTACACATAATTTAGAGCTGAGTGCTTTTAAAGAATACCCGATGGAAATTGCAGAAGTTGCCAGTATGACGATGGAACTTTTTAGTATGGATCATTGGGAAGTTTTTTTTGACAATAAAGAAGATCTGCAACGAGCTAAAGAACACCAGCTGGAAAGAACAATGACTATTTTTCCATGGATTGCTGTGATAGATAAATTTCAGCATTGGGTTTATGAAAATACAGATCATACTATTGAAGAAAGAAATAATAAGTGGATGGAAATTTTAAATGAATTTTCTGATGATGTAATTGATTATACCGGGCTTGACATATACAGGGAAAATGCATGGCAGCGGCAATTGCATTTATTTGAAGTGCCGTTTTATTATATCGAATACGGTATTGCCCAGCTTGGTGCCATAGGGATGTGGATGCAGTTTAAGAAAAATAAGCAACAGGCAATTGACAATTATATAAAAGCACTTTCTTTAGGCGGTACCAAAACATTACCACAATTGTATGAAGCTGCAGGATTACAATTTGATTTCTCTCCTGAAAATATTAAAACGCTGATGGATTTTGTGAGTGAAGAGATGGAAAAGATATAGAGGATTTGCTTTTGTATCCAAAAGTTTGTTTGGCTGCTGCCGGCGAATTTCTTGTAGATCTATCTTTGATATGTATATTGTTGGATGAAATATTATTCATCCTGTTTATTACTTACTTTTTATAGTTTTTTATTTTTTACTGCGTGCTCTCCACGTATATATCAGCCAAAGCCGGCAGAACCTGTGTTGCTTTCTAAAAAAAATCAATTAAAAATTAATTCGATTAGTGATATTAATATGTCGACTATTAGCATTGCTTATTCTCCTAAAGAAAATTTTGGAATTCAAATGGGTGTAGGTGGTAATCATAACGAAACATATACGATCAATAATTCAGGTACAAAAACTTCCTTTTTAAATGAGTTTTATTTCAATCCTTACATTGCAGCAGGCTATTATAAATTATCCAACCAAATATTGTATGAAATATATGGCGGCTTAGGTGTATATAAATATAAAAATACTGCGAGAGCATACCTGCAAAAAATGAATAACCTGAATCTATTTATACAACCCTCTGTCGCTTATGTCAATAAAAATTTTGAGGTTGTGTTTACAGCAAAAATTGATAATTTGAATAAGGGGAAAGTGATTTTATCTGATAGTGTATTAACGGCTGAGAGCCTGAAGAATTATAATTTTTTAGATTATAAATCTTATTTCTTCTTTCAACCTGCTATTACTATCAAAGCCGGATTTAAGTTTCTAAAATTCCAACTTCAAATATCAGAAAGTATTCCATTCAGTAATGAATATCGCTCTATCTATGGGCTTGGCTATCGTTTTCCATTTGATTTAGGAAGAGGTAGAAATGGATTGATTTATGGTTTTGGAATTACTGCAGAAATTGATAATTTATTTAATCAGAAGTAATAATTCATTTACATTCTTCACAAATTCCATTCACTACCATTTCAGCATGTTGTGGTGTAAACCCCTTTGGTAACTTAACCTGAGGCACCGTCACATCATCAAGGCAAATAGTTTTATTACATTCATCACAAATAAAATGTACGTGGTTATCGTGATGGTGCCCGGCTTCACAATCGTTTTTGCACAAAGCGTATTTAATCGAATTATCTCTTGTTGGTATCAAATGAATAATTCCTTTTTCAACAAAAGATT
>MWVW01000013.1_pt1 | contig 48093 bp, 39 predicted proteins | sample 1047191 | NCBI WGS metagenome assembly MWVW01 (sample SAMN06349985, study PRJNA376086) | soil metagenome | isolation source: MtG22-5 sample Antarctic (ecotone) | place: Antarctica
CAACCTGTTTTCCAGGATGTGTTAGCCTAATCTAATACCTCGTTCGAATGAAACATATAATACTTGTTCTGTCTGGATTAACCATTAATTCAGCATTATTTTCCCAAAAAATAATATTACAGGATAGCTTTTCGAATAATGAGAAAAGCTGGATAATCGAGGCGAATGATCGTGAAGTTTTTGGTTTTGATGGCGGTAAATATTTTATACAGGGATTCACAGACAGCACTATTACAAGTACTATTATTTCACCATTAAATAATTCCAGATCCTATACTATATCGACAACAGCTACACATATTGGAGGAGTAAATAACTATGGATTTGGCATTACCATTAGGAATAAAAACTTAAACAGTTCCTACAATTTTGTCATCTCCCCAATTGGCTATTATAAATTTTATGGTTATGATAATGGAAAATATAAGCAGTTTGCAGACTGGACTGCACACTCTGCTATCAGGAAAGGGAGCAAAATGGAAAATTTCATTACAATAACGAAAGAAGAGGCTAACTGGAAATTATACATCAACGACCAATTTATTGGTACCATTCCTGTTCAATTCCCGATAGCAACGACATCTATGGGTTTTACTGTTTCAAATAAACAACGCGTAGAATTTGATGATTTGCTGGTAATCGAACAATAATTACATTTTATATCACGCCTTTTGTTGATGGCAGGTAATTCCTGAGCGGGTCACGCCTAATAGACATTTTAATTGCTTTGGCAAAGGCCTTGAATATGGCCTCAATCTTATGGTGCTCATTTGTTCCCCGGCATTCAATATTCAAATTACACTTAGCTGCATCGGAAAAGGACTTAAAGAAATGAAAAAACATTTCAACTGGCATATCTCCAATTTTTTCACGACTGAAGGTCGCGTTCCAGACAATCCAGTTGCGTCCGCCAAAATCTATCAGCACCTTTGCTTCCGCTTCATCCATAGGAAGGGCAAAGCCATAGCGTTCTATTCCCATTTTATTTCCTAATGATTTTGAAAATGCCTCCCCCATTGCAATTGCGGTATCTTCTATAGTATGGTGTTCATCAATTTGCAGGTCACCCTTTACATGTATGCTTAAATCTATTCCTCCGTGTCGGGCCACCTGGTCGAGCATGTGATCAAAAAAAGGTAAGCCGGTTTGAATGGTTGATTTCCCGCTTCCATCAAGATTGATCTCTATTTCAATTTTTGTTTCTGATGTTTTACGTTCATGCTTTGCAGTCCTGTGACCCAATGCGAGGTATTCGTATATTTCTTTCCAGTGTTGCGTAGTAAGTGCTATTGTCTCATTAAGCTTTTCTTCTTTGTTGCTTATTTCATTTGCCCCAAGTGCAGGATTGTTTTTTATCCAGATAGCCTTACAACCCAGGTTTTTTGCCAGCTGAACATCTGTAATGCGATCGCCAATAACATACGATGATGCAATATCATATTTAGGATTATTCAAATAATGAGCGAACATACCAATGCCTGGTTTCCGTGTTTCCAGCCCGTCTTCAGGATAACTTCTGTCTATCAGTTCCTCTGAGAAGACTACACTTTCATTTGCAAATGAATTCATGATCAGGTTGTGCACAGGATAAAAATCTTTTTCCGGAAACTTGCTTGTTCCAAGTCCGTCCTGGTTGCTTACCAATACCAATTCAAAATCTAATTCTACTGCGATCTTTCCAAGGTATTTAAATACATAAGGATAAAAAACAACTTTGTCAAAGGAATCGATCTGGTACGTGGGTGGGTTTTCCATGATCATGGTACCATCACGGTCTATAAATAAAATTCTTTTGCGCTCCTCAGGAGTGTTTTCCAAATCCATTACTCAATAATTATTTTAATGGTTAATCTTATTCATAATTTTTTCTTCTGTAAATTCTAATTTTCCGGTAGCTCATCCTGGTGTTCTGAAATCCATTTTTTTAATTCATAAATAAGTTGCTCATTTTCAAATTCAGTACCGACGGTTATCCGTAAACAATTTTCGCATAAAATTACATTGCTTCTATTGCGCACAATTATTCCCCTTTCTTTTAAATACTGATATATCGTGTTTGCATCCGTCACCCTGACCAATAAAAAATTTGCATCAGAGAGGTAAACCGTTTTCACAACCGGGATAGTCTTCAAACCGTTCATCAACACATCTCTTTGCTTTACTGTTTCCTGGATCATGGCGTTCACATCATCCAGGTGGTCTAATGCCTCTAAAACCAGATCCTGAGTAGCCCCGTTGATATTATAAGGTGGTTTTATCTTGTTTAATATAGCTGTAACCTCTTTCGAAGCGAAGTTGATTCCTAATCGCAATGAAGCCAGTCCCCATGCCTTTGAAAAAGTTTGCATCACCACCAGGTTAGGATAATCCTTTAACTCTGATAAAAATGACCTGCGCCTGCTGTAATTGATATAAGCTTCATCAATAACCACGATCCCATCAAAATTATTTAATATCATCTCTATATCCTGTCTGTCAAAGCTGTTACCGGTAGGGTTATTTGGCGAGCAAAGAAAGATCATCCGTGTTTCTTTATCAATGGCGGCTTCAATCCCTTCAAGATTTAAATTGAAATTTGTAAGCAGGGGTACTTCTTTAATTTCAACTGCATTGATGTTGGCATATACTTCATACATCCCATAAGTAGGGGGACAAATAATTATATTATTTTTTTGGGGATTACAAAAAGCACGCATAAGCAGGTCGATGCATTCATCGCTGCCATTGCCTAATAAAATCTGATCAGCAGGAATGTTTTTTATCGTGCTTATTTTTTCTTTAAGCGCCGCTTGTTGCGGATCCGGGTAGCGATTGTACCATTTGGACAGTGGAGAGCCCAGGCTGTTTTCATTTGCATCCAAATATATTTTTGCCCTCCCCGTAAATTCACTTCGGGCCGAGGAATAGGGTTTCAGGCTTTTTATATTTTCTCTCAAAATTTTATTTAAATCGAACATAGAATAAGAATATAGGAGGTGGGAGTTACGAATTAGAATCGGAATGATGTGGAACTATTGCCTTCGTATACTCATTCAATAATTTACCTGCTTCATCAATTACAATTAAATTTACCAAAAACTCATTCTGTCTTACCATGATATTTTTTTTGATCATATTCAATTCTAACTACTAGTTCTTCATTCCTACTTCTTACTTCTTGCTACTTACTTCTTACTTCTTACTTCTTAACTTCTCCATCCTCACTTTAACCGCTTCTGCATGTCCCTGCAAACCCTCGCTTTCTGCCATGGTAATAACAGTTTGAGCAATATTTTTTAACCCTTTTTTGGACAATTTCTGAAAAGTAATTTTTTTTACAAAACTATCCACACTTACGCCACTGTATGCACGTGCAAACCCATTTGTCGGTAAAGTATGATTGGTACCACTGGCATAATCACCTGCACTTTCGGGTGAAAAATTTCCAATAAAAACCGAACCGGCATTTATTATCTTTTCTGCTATCTCAGTTTCATTTTTACAACAAATAATCAGATGTTCCGGAGCATACTGATTTACCAGTTCAATTCCTTCATCCAAATCTTCAACAATAATGGCTTTACTATTTTCCAATGCTTTGATTGCTATTTCCCTTCTGTTTAAATTTTTCAACTGCACTTCAATATCCCGCACACAATTATCAACTACTTTATCATAAGTACAAATTAATATCACCTGGCTATCTACTCCATGCTCCGCCTGTGAAATAAGGTCTGCTGCTATAAATGACGAATCTGAAGTTTCGTCAGCCAGAATACATAATTCACTTGGACCTGCCGGCATATCTATGGCTATACCTTGCAATTGCACCAATTGCTTGGCCATGGTTACATACTGGTTTCCCGGACCAAATATTTTATTCACCGGTGTAACAGAGTCGGTGCCGAAAGCCATGGCTCCGATCGCTTGTGCGCCACCAATTTTAAATACATCAGTAATTCCTAACAAATCAGCGGTATATAAAATTGCTGGATGTATACTTCCGGTTTTATCAGGAGGTGTGCATAAAATAATTTGATGACAGCCAGCAATTTTAGCAGGAATTCCCAACATCAGTACAGTTGAAAAAAGAGGTGCTGAACCACCGGGAATATACAATCCTACTTTTTCGATGCCCACAGACTTTCGCCAGCATGCTATTCCAGGCATGATTTGAATGATCTCCGGAGCACTAATCTGCGCCTCATGAAATTTAGTAATATTGGCACACGCTTGTTCTATAGCCGATTTCAACTGCGGAGATAAATTAAATTTAGCTTCTGCCAATTCACCAACTGTAACTTTGAAATCATCCAGTGCTATACCATCAAAATCCTGTGAAAATTTTTTTATTGCTTTATCACCTCCGGTTTTTACTTCATTTATTATTTGTATCACTGCCTGTTGCAGTTCCGGGTCATTAATATATGGCCTGGTCAATAATTTTTGCCATTCGCTTTTTTTGGGATTTCGTATGATTTGCATTCTCCTTTTGATTCTTATATCAAATAATCATCTTTTCTATTGGCACTACTAAAATTCCCTGCGCCCCTGCTTTCTTTAATGCTTCTATTTTTTCCCAAAATTCATCTTCGCTCAATACACTATGTATTGAACTCCATCCTTCTTCTGCAAGTGGCAATACAGTAGGGCTTTTCATACCTGGCAATAAACTGAAAATTTCCTGCAGAGATTCGGTTGGTGCATTTAACAATATATATTTATTACGTTTTGCAGCCTGAACAGCATTTATGCGAAACAATAACTTACTGATTAATTCTGTCTGTTCAGTACCCAGTCCGACATTTTGAATCAGCACTGCCTGGCTTTCTAAAATAATTTCAGTTTCCTTTAATCCATTTGTGATTAGGGTGGAACCGCTGCTTACCAGGTCACAAATGGCATCAGCTAAGCCGATACTGGGCGCTATTTCCACCGAACCGCTTATTTCATGTATTTCTGCTTCTATCCTGTGTTTTTTCAGGAATTGAGCACATAAAAAAGGATAACTTGTAGCAATCTTTTTTCCTTTCAGGTATTGTACATCTTCATATTCTGCTGACCGCGGCACAGCTATGGAAAGGCGGCATTTCCCAAAACCCAGCTCTTTAATTATTTGAACTTGTTTACACTTTTCGTATGCTACATTTTCACCCACTATACCTATGTGTGCCACACCGTCCTGCACATATTGCGGTATATCATCATCACGCAAAAAATAAAGTTCCATAGGGAAATTCTCAGCAATGCTTTTGAGTTGATTATGCCCATTGTGTACAACAATGCCGCAATCATTCAATAATTTTATACTGTCTTCATGCAGGCGACCGGATTTTTGAATTGCAATTTTTAAACTCATAATAAAAAAATTAAAGGCTCACCAACGGTAAGCCTTAATTTATTGAGGTATATACATACTTCATGGCTCACCCTAAGGCAGGTACATGATGGTAAGTATATACTGGTAAATACATAATATGTGGCAAAAATAAGCTTACCCTGGTTTTCAACAAAAGTTTTTTCATTTCGATTTTTTGTTTCGTTTTAACTTAACAGTACAAATAGATCAAACATGCTCATTAAAAAAATACCAGTTTTATTCCTCGTTTTAAATTTTTATTGTTTTATTGGAGTAGCCCAGGACGTTTCAAAATTCCAAACGCCACCAAAGAATATTTCTGACCTCGTCTTAGCTAAACCAACACCCGCCGTAATGATCGATGACAAAGCTGATTGGATGTTGTTATTGGAGAGGAGTGATTTTCCCGGTATTGAAGAATTGGCGCAACCCGAACTGCGCATAGCAGGATTAAGGATTAATCCAAATAATTATAGTCCCAGCCGTACGCAATCATATAATAATATCAGGATAAAAAATATCAAAACAAATAAAACATTCAACATTGAGTCAATGCCGAAGGACCCGAGAATAACAAACGTGCAGTGGTCCCCGGACAATTCGAAAATTGCATTTATACAGAATGGTAAAACCCGTCTTGACCTTTATGTAATAAATATTAGCGACAGGAAAGTAAAAAAAATAAATACAAACGGCCTGAATACTGTTTTAGGTAACAGTTATCAATGGGCTGGCAATAACCTGCTTATTTATAAAACAATTGATCCCCTTGATAAATTGACTTTAAAACAAGGCGCTCCCGCAGGACCTATAACACAGGAAAATTACGGAAAAGTTGCCGCATCAAGAACCTACCAGGACCTGATTCGTAATACTTATGATGAAGCTCTTTTTGAACACTATGGTACAGCACAATTGATGAAGAATGACTTCTCAAAAGAAACACCAATTGGTGTAGCGGCCATTTACCGCAACTTCTCTGTATCTCCTGACAAGAATTATATATTGACTACTACTATTGATAAACCTTTTTCATACCTCATACCCTCTTTTGGTTTTCCACATACGGTTGCAGTTATAGATATGAATGGTAAACTGGTTAGGCCTCTTGCAAAAAATCCTTCAGCCGAAGGACAGCCCATAGGCTTTGATGATGCATCTGGTTTTCCAAGAGGTTATGACTGGCGTGATGATGTGCCTGCCACTATCGTTTATGTTCATGCATTGGATAATGGACTTGGAAAAACTAAATCGGAATATAGGGATGCATTTTATGCCGTAGATCTTCAGAGTAATGCGGAACCAAAGGAATTATTTAAAACAAAACGAAGGTTTGGTGGTATTACATGGGGAAATCAGGATGTTGCTATATTTTATGAGAGAACTAATGCAGATCGTAAAATAAGAATGAATCGTTTTAATCCTCCAACAGGCAAAGTGGATTCCATTCATGAACGAAGCAGCAATGATGCATATAATGATATTGGTACGCCAATGACTGCAAAAAATAATTTTGGGAAGGAAACATTGATTTTAAGAGAAGGCGAGGAATTATTACTGCGCTCCCAGGGTGCTTCTCCGGATGGGGATATGCCATTTGTTCAAACACTGAATATTAGAAATAGTCAGAAAAAAATGTTATGGCGTTCACAGGCACCCTATTATGAAACAGTGATAGATGTAATAGACCCAATAAAAGGCATCTTTTTAACCAGCAGGGAAAGCCTTACAGAAGCACCCAATTATTTTATCAGGAACATCTATAAAAAAAATGCACCTGTAGCCATCACTGATTTTAAGAACCCATATACCTTGCTTGAAGGTGTCACAAAACAAAAAATTTCCTATCAAAGGGCGGATGGCATCAATCTTACAGGCAATTTGTATTTACCAAAAGGTTTTACTCCCAACAAAGACAAACCGCTGCCTGTAATTATGTGGGCTTACCCAATTGAGTACAAATCGGCTGATGATGCTGCACAGGTAAGGGGATCTAAATACATGTTTACACGTATGAATTATGGCTCTCCTGTATTTTGGGTAACGCAGGGTTATGCTGTGCTCGATGCAGCAGAGATGCCTATTGTAGGTGAGGGAGGAAAAGAGCCTAATGACAACTTTATACCACAACTGCACCTTAATGCACATGCAGCTATAAAAAAGCTCTCTGATATGGGTGTAGGCGACAGCAACCGGGTAGCTGTGGGAGGCCATAGTTATGGTGCGTTTATGACCGCTAATTTATTAGCGCATACTAATTTATTCAAAGCAGGTATAGCTCGAAGCGGAGCTTACAATAGAAGCCTCACTCCTTTTGGTTTCCAGGGAGAAGAAAGGACTTACTGGGAAGCACCAGATGTATATAGCAACCTGAGCCCTTTTAACTATGCACATAAAATTAAAACACCAATCCTTTTAATTCATGGTGAGATGGACAATAATTCCGGGACCTTTCCTATTCAAAGCGAACGGCTATACAAAGCGATAAAGGGCCATGGAGGTACGGTGCGTTATGTCGTGCTGCCTTATGAAAGCCATGGTTATTCTGCTAAAGAAAATATTTTACATATGTTATGGGAGCAAAACCAATGGCTGGAGAAATGGGTGAAGAATGCAGATAAGAATAAGCCTGTAACAGACAATAAAATCAAAGAATTTTAAAGGCAGTGACACTATTAGCGAGGTATGTTTTCTACTAATTTAATTTATAGTTCAACTACTCATCATTTTTGTTTAATAGTTTCACATAAAAAGCTCCAATTCTCTGTACAATAGACTGGCAACATTTTTATAGTAGATGTAATCATAGTTGCAACTTTAATGCAATCATGCTTCCCTACTCTCAAATTTTATTCACCTTAAATTATCTTTATGTTCAGGAATCAAAAACAGCTTAAGCATGCAATTTTTAAAAAAGTCAAAAGAGTTTTATTAGTTGCATCCACCCCATTATTATTATTCTCCTGTGCCGATAATCCAGAAAGTACTTCATCAAATGACTCCACAATTACTAACAATATAGATACTACTACAGTTATGAATAAATTAGAACCAAAAGGACCCATTCCTGATTGGGCGCCGACTATCACTAAGGAAATGCTTGTCGTTATGGAAAAACTCCAAAGTTATGGAGCACCACCCCTGGAAAGTCTTACACCGAAGGAGGCAAGAAAACAACCAACACCAACAACAGCAGTGATGGATGTAATTAAAGAACATAATATTACTATACCTCCATCGATGGTTGACACCATGGGCAAGGATATTCCAGTTCAGGGAGGCCTCATACATGCACGGATTTACACACCGAAAAATGGGGATGGTCCATTTCCAGTAATTGTTTATTACCACGGTGGTGGTTGGGTGATAGCAGATTTGGATGTATATGATGCATCTGCAAAAAGTTTATCCGAACAAGTAGGTGCCATTGTTGTTTCAGTTCATTATCGTCAGGGTCCTGAGTTTAAGTTCCCTACAGCACACAACGATGCATTTGCCGCATACCAATGGGTTTTAGCAAATGCAGGTTCCATGAAAGGTGATCCAAAAATGGTAGCAGTGGCGGGTGAAAGTGCAGGTGGCAACCTTGCATGTAATGTAAGTATAATGGCACGGGATAAAGGCATAATGCTTCCACTATACCAGTTTTGGTTTATCCTGTGGCCAATAATGATATGAATAGTGAATCATATCAAAAATATGGCACTGCAAAACCTTTAAGCAAACCTTTGATTGAATGGATGGTAAAAAACTATTTACCAGATATGAATGCTGCAGCCGACACACGTATTTCATTGATAAAGGCAAATTTGAAAGGCTTGCCTCCAACTACAATTATTGCTGCTGAAATTGATTTATTACAAACAGAGGGAAAAATGCTTGCTGACAAATTAAGTGCAGCCGGAGTCAAGGTCAATTATAAAAAATATGATGGGGTAACCCATGAATTTTTCGGAATGGCTGCCGTAGTTCCTGAAGCCAAGGATGCACAAAGCATAGCATCAACTGACTTAAAGAAATCTTTTGGTAAATAAACCTATAAAAAAATATGGGGCGCCTTTGGCGCCCCATAACAAACTTCTATATATTTTATTATTGTGTAAAGCTTTCTCTCGGACCACCTGCAGCAAAAACCGACAGCATTCTGTCTTTTTGTCCATTGGAAAACATATACATGCAGGCATCATAAGTATAATCCATATAGTTCATCCACATTTCCAAAGGAGTACCGGTACATGTACTTCTATGATCAGATGCAGGGCATCCGTAGTTGGCAGTATTATGTGGAGGAGTATCAGCTACATAATCTGTTCCACACGTAGCATCGCCCCAGATGTGGCGGAGATTCATCCAATGGCCGATCTCATGAGTGGCCGTTCTGCCTTTGTTATAATTAGCTATCAATGTGCCTTTATCTCCAAAAGCTGAATAAAGAATAACAACACCATCAGTAGCGGTTTTACCACCCGGAAATTGAGCATATCCTAATAGGTTTTGTCCGAGGTTGCACACCCACATATTGAGATTGTTTGCAGGGTCTACAACATCACTTCCCCCTCTGGCAGAATATTTCATGCCATCATTAAAACCGAAGCTTGTTTTATTAGTATACTTCCTGATTACCTGAGCCAGCGTAAATTTCACACCTACATCTGCCTTAACACCTGCAAATGTATCGGGCACTAACCTGTTATCTCTATTTGTTAAATTAAAATCTGCATTTATAACGTCTATTTGAGATTGAACCTGGGCATCAGAGATATTCTCTTCAGCAGTATGCCATAACACATGAACGACTACGGGTATGATAAGCTCTCCGGCAGTAGTTATTCTTGAAGCCTGTCCATTGGCAATAGCACGACGGGTAAAATCCTCTATTGAATTCATTCGTTCTGCTAATGAAGGATCTTCAGCGATCTGCGCTTTGAGCACAAGGTCAGTGGCGCAGCTTCTTTCAACAGGAACAGATTTTTCCTCTATTATTTGCTGATTTACATCAGATTTTTGACAGGCAACAACAAAGATGATTAACGCAAGTAATGAACCTGTGAGTTTTTTCATGGTGTTTTTTTGTTTTTATTGAAGTTTGGGAGAGTAGATCTAGGCTATGACTTTGTGTAGTCTAAATTAGTATAATTTTTTAATACTGTTAATTTTAAATCAGTAAACAAATTTGCTTTATCCGGCCAACTTATGACCTCTCCTTATCGTCTAATTTTAATCTTGAACAACACAGAGATATGAGAAAGGTATATTTGATTATAGCTTTCATTACACTTTATATATGCTCACCGGCTCAAAAACTGGAGGCTATATATTTTAATCTTTATACTGATAGCCTTAAAAAAGGGTTTTACAACTATATCAACGTCGATGGTAAATATTCTGATGGTTCATGGGCTCCTTTGGATTCAACGCATATCAGACTTACGGCTAACGCCGGAATTTTCAGCGGGAATGATATTTATATTGACAGTAGTTATATAGGAGATACAATTATTGTGAAGGCTGTAGTAAAAAATAATCCGGCCATCTGGAAGGAAACAATTATTTACATTCGTAAAAGAGGTTTTGAAGAACCCCTGAGAACTGGTGATGATATTTTAAATGAAATGCAAAATAATCAACGTAGAAAAAAGAAAGAGCGCAACGGCTGATCACATTTTTTTCGCATCTTCCAAAAACTTAGCCAGGCCTAAATCTGTTAACGGATGTTTCAATAAACCCAATATTGATTCTAATGGGCATGTACATACGTCTGCACCTAATTCAGCGGCACGCACAATATGATTGGCATTGCGGATAGAAGCTGCTAATATTTCTGTCTTGTAACCCTGCACCGCAAATATCTGCGCCATTTGTTCGATGAGGAGCATTCCATCCCAACCGCTGTCATCAATGCGGCCTATGAAAGGTGATACATAAGCAGCACCTGCTTTTGCAGCGAGTATAGCCTGTCCTGCAGAGAATATCAAAGTGCAGTTTGTACGAATACCATTATCAGAAAACCATTTAATCGCTTTCACACCATCTTTTATCATCGGCACCTTTACTACTATGTTGGGGTGTATTGCCGCCAGCTTTTTTCCCTCTTCAACAATTTCATTATAATTAGTTGATATTACTTCTGCACTTATATCACCATCCACCATTTCACATATCGTTTTGTAATGCTGGTCAATGGCTTCGCGACCTTTTATACCCTCTTTTGCCATCAGTGAAGGGTTTGTGGTAACACCATCTAAAATTCCTAACTCATTTGCTTCTTTTATTTGTGCAAGGTTTGCTGTGTCGATAAAAAACTTCATGTTAGCCCCCTGTCCCCCGGTGGGGGAACATATTTCGATCCTCCACCAAAAGATTTTTTAATTAAAAAATAAAAACATTAAACATATTGTTGCATTATACTTTGTTAAACAAGAGTGCGAAGTAACAGTTGATGAAATGTGCACAACTGTTGCTTATATAATAAAACATTCAAAAACCCGGGTGCAAGATAAGAAGAGGAAACTATAAATCTAAGTTCCCCCACCGGGGGACAGGGGGCAAAAAAATGGCAGGCTACTTACATCGCACCGCTACAACCGCCTACCCTTGCTATCTTCCAATCCTGGGGGAGTTCAGCAGGAGCTGGTCGTGCAAGACCTGCCGGTGCAAAGATATGAGAATTAAAAATTGAGCATGATGATTATAAATTACTTAAGCCCTAAACCCTCAACCTTCAATCCTAAACCCTCAACTCTAAACTAATCTTACATTTGCGCCACAAAATCTGCACATGGATGTAAAGAATAATATTCTGGAAACAATTGGTAACACACCCCTGGTTCGTTTACATAAGATTACAAAAGATCTTCCCTGCGATGTGCTTGCGAAAGTGGAATATTTTAACCCCGGAAATTCTACAAAAGACCGCATGGCTTTAAAAATGGTGGAAGTGGCAGAAAAAGAAGGTAAAATAAAACCTGGAGGCACCATCATAGAATGTACTTCAGGTAATACGGGTATGGGTTTGGCCCTTGCAGCAGTAGTCAAAGGTTATAAATGCATATTTGCCACTACCGATAAGCAATCAAAGGAAAAGGCAGACATACTGAGAGCTTTGGGAGCAGAGGTCATCATTTGCCCCACTAATGTGGAACCCGAAGACCCACGCAGTTATTATTCGGTGGCAGCAAGGCTGGCAAAAGATATTCCTAATTCTTATCATTTTAATCAATACGATAACCTTGCTAATCGTTTGGCTCATTATGAAACTACAGGTCCGGAAATATGGAGACAAACTGATGGAAAAATAACTCACCTTGTAGTGACAGCAGGCACAGGTGGCACTATAACGGGAGCTGCCCAATATCTGAAAGAAATGAATCCGAATGTACAGGTCTGGGCAATCGACGTATACGGCTCATTGCTTACCAAATATTTCCGCACAGGGCAGATAGATATGAACGAAGTGCATCCCTACATCACTGAAGGTTTCGGTGAAGACTTTGTGCCGCAGAATTATGATATGACTGTGATAGATCACTTCGAACAGGTAACAGATAAAGATGGTGCTGTGATGACACGTAAATTAGCCAAAGAAGAAGGCATATTTTGCGGCTACAGTGCAGGTAGTTGTTTACAGGGTTTAATGCAGTTAAAAAACAAGTTGAAAAAAGATGACATAGTAGTCCTGATCTTTCACGATCATGGTAGTCGATATGTTGCCAAAGTATACAATGATCAATGGATGGCGGAACGCGGTTTTTTTGATGTCAAATCATTTAAAGATGTAGTGAATGCGAGGGGCAAACAAAGATTAATTACCATAGAACCTACTCAATCGGTGGCTGAAGCGGTTGAACTTATGAAAAAATATGACATAGAACATATTCCAGTATTAAAAAACGGTGAACTTATTGGTTCCATCAGTGAAAGTGGCTTATTTCAACGTGTGTTTCATAACCCTGAAATCAAAACAGAAAAAGTAAAACATGTAATGGAAGCAGGTTTCCCGATAGTGGCATTTGATACTCCGGTAGAAAAACTTGGTACACTGATCAATAAAGAAAACGGTGCGGTGATAGCTAAAGATGAAAGTGGCAACTACCATATCGTTACCAAGTATGATGTATTACAGGCATTGGCATGATGAAACATATAATCTCTCTTTTTTATATCATTTGTAACTAAGGCTAACACCTATTACGGAACTGTGGAATAGTTTTCACATGTTGTTTTATGCCAAATATTATTAGATAAAGCATTTATGTTGTCACTTAAATATTCTTTAATCTCTTGATAATGCCGCTCTTTATTTCTACTTAATCATTTTCTGTTTAAACAAGTATATATACGAACTTCATATCGTTGATTATCTATTCAAAAATCAGTTAGTTTACTAAACGCTACGTAATAACCATAAGATGAAAATAGGGCATAATTGCAATTGCACAGCAATGGTTCGCATGGTACATTTGTATCAGAAGTTGATTGAATACAAATCCAATATCCAGACCAGAAAAACCAAAAACTAACATCCAGTATCCAAAACCGTCCAGTAAGTAACTAATCCAATCCGAAAGAAAAAACCAAGATTAAAATCCAGTATCAATCAACTTCTTCCTTTTTCAGGAAAAGCCTTTTGAAAACCAGTCCTTATCCTACGAAGCAGCCCGTTTTATAATCCACATCCTAAGAAACCCATCCAATTCTACGAAAGCCGAAAGTCGTCCAGAAATCCTTTTGAAAACCGTCAGACAATTGAAGAGATCGAAATCCTATCACTTTCTTCCAAACCAATGAAAACTATGGAAGTAATCCACTATCCTCCTGCTACACCCTACAAAAGGCCGTTAGCAGGGGGTAGGTGATAGAGAAGACCTGTTATCATCATTTCTATTCCTCCCACATTTCACTATTTTCCTTTTTAACTTGCACAAAAAAATTGGCTATCTATATTGACCAGTTAGGACGCAAAATAGAACTGTCATCTCTTCCCGTAAGAATTATTTCGTTGGTTCCTTCACAGACCGAATTGTTATTTCATCTCGGATTAACTACAGAAGTTGTTGGTATTACTAAATTTTGCATTCATCCGGATAACTGGTTTCATACTAAAACAAGAATTGGGGGAACAAAGAACCTGAACATTGAAAAAATCAAATCTTTAAACCCAGATTTGATCATTGCGAATAAAGAAGAAAACGATCGTGCACAAATTGAACAACTCGCAAAAGAATTTCCTGTATGGATCAGCGATATCAAAAATCTTGAGGATGCAATAAAAATGATAATGGATGTTGGTGTGATCATAAATAAAAAAAATGAAGCAGAAGAACTTTGTTCACAAATCAAAACAGGTTTTGAAAATTATAAAATACATACACCCAATCTTAAACCTAAAACCTGCTACCTCATATGGAAAGATCCTTATATGACAACAGGAGGCGACACCTTTATACATGATATGTTGCAACATGCAGGGTTTGATAATGTATTCGCAGATAAAACACGTTATCCGCAAATTACACCTGAAGATCTCCATATGGCAAATTGTCATTTATTAATCCTCTCTTCCGAGCCCTACCCTTTTCAGCCAAAACATAAAAAGGATTTAGAGAAGATGTTACCCGAAATAAAAGTTATTCTTGCAGACGGAGAAATGTTTAGCTGGTATGGTAGCAGGCTGCTGCTTGCGCCGGCTTACTTTAAGACATTGCATGATGAAGTGGCTTAATTCGCTAAATTAGCGACGGCATGCAGCAAACAACAAACAATAAACCTTCCCGTAAAAAACCTTTTTTTCCTGTTAATCTTGAATTACGCAGTTATTTGAAAACACATGGCCGTGAGGTAGCATTGCCTGTTTCCTACAACGACCTGCTCCATTTCACCTATTCTGTTCCCATAAAAGATAAAGCAGGTAATGATACCCTATGGGAAAAAACTTCATACGACATGAAGGATTGGGAATACCTGCGTGAAAACCTGATAAATCTTTATGCCATTATCAAAACAGAGGGTGATTATACCTATACCAAACACCTGGACGTAGCCCGCGTTGATTATTGCACATTTGGAAATTCAAACCCTTTTCGCATCCGTATTGTTAACAGGTTCAATGATAATTATGATCATTATTATATTAAAACAGAAGATGCATCACGTGTGTATGGTTTAGAGCTGGAACATATTTTGTCTCCCAACCGCATTAGTTTTTTAACAGGCAATAACACGCTTGTTGAAGAACATATTCCCGGATTGCCGGGAGATGTATTTATTCAAACCCATTTGCAATTACCGGATACAAATAAAATCCGGCTGGCTAAAGAATTTGTAAAGTTTAACGAACGTTGTTTTATCCGGCTACTGGGTGATATGCGCAGTTACAATTTTGTTGTAAATATTACTCCCGATATAGAAGGCTTTCAATACCGCATTCGGGCTATTGACTTTGATCAACAATCGTATGAAGGTAGAAAAAATCTATACCTGCCCCAATTTTTCAAAGAGAATCATCAGCTCGTGGAGCTATCTTTACAACACCTGAATGAAGAAAGTATATTACAATACCAGGCAGAGGAAAGAACACTGATAGCTCTGCGTACTGCCTCCACACGCTATCGTATCCGGGATTTACTCACCATCATGTCTCGTGATAAAATATCGAACAAAGAAAAAACAAAACAACTTAAAGAAGAGCTTTCTGAACATTTTAATAACCCCTCATTATTAAGATGTAAAACAATGGGTGAAATCGTTAAACAGATGTTGAGGTATACATTGAAACCCCACTTGTCACGCATCCAAAAAAACTTGGGTAAGATTACAGATTAACTTCCCTGACCTCAGATTGGCAAATAGGTTCATTGCTCTATCTTTGCCCCACTTTTTTAAAATGTTTTTATGGCGAACAAAATAGCTACACTACTCGGTGATCAGGCTAAATACCTTTTGGAACATAAATGCAAAACAGTAGAACACTCCACAATGCATCTACCCTCACCGAATCATGTAGATGAAATATGGGTAAACAGCAATCGTAGCAATCAGGTTTTACGTAGCATACAAACGCTCTTGAATAATGGGCGATTGAGTGGTACAGGATTTTGCAGCATTTTTCCTGTAGATCAGGGCATTGAGCATAGTGCAGGTTCAGCCTTTGCACCAAATCCTATTTATTTTGACCCGGAACAGATCATAGCCCTGGCTATCGAAGGTGGCTGCAATGCTGTGGCATCCACATTCGGGGTACTTGGCATCATGAGCCGCAAGTATGCACATAAAATTCCTTTTGTTGTTAAAATCAACCATAATGAATTTTTGAGTATGCCTAACCGATACGATCAAACTATGTTTGGCACTGTAAAAAATGCCTGGGATATGGGAGCGGTGGCGATAGGTGCTACTATATATTGGGGCAGTGCTGAAAGTGCCCGACAGCTAAAAGAAACAGCCGAGGCTTTTCAACATGCTCACGATTTGGGCATGGCCACTATCCTTTGGTGCTATACCAGAAATAATGCTTTCAAAGTAGAAGGAGTTGATTATCATACTTCCGCCGACCTTACCGGTCAGGCAAACCACCTTGGTGTGACTATTCAGGCGGATATCATCAAGCAAAAATTGCCTACGAATAATGGTGGTTACAACGCAACAAAGCATGGTAAAACACATAAGCTGGTATATGAAAAATTAACTTCAGATCACCCCATTGATCTTACACGATACCAGGTATTGAATTGCTATAATGGACGTATAGGACTCATTAATAGTGGAGGCGAAAGCAAAGGAGATAGTGATCTTGCCGATGCTGTTGTAACCGCCGTAGTGAATAAGCGGGCTGGTGGTATGGGTCTCATACTGGGCCGCAAAGCATTTCAGCGTCCTTTTGCAGACGGTGTGGAAATGTTGAATGCCATACAGGATGTATATCTGGATGAGTCCATCACCATTGCTTAAAACATAAGCCGCGGCGTATCAAAATTTTTTTCTGGTTAATTTTTTTCTGAGGGCATTGGCAGGTGCTATAATTAATCTTGTCATTTTTGATTATGAAATTTAATGCCACACACTATCTATGAGAAACGAAAATGAATTTGATGTGGTTATTATTGGAGGTGGCGCCGCAGGTTTAATGGCAGCATGGGAAATTGTAAAGGTTGGAAAAAATGTGGCCATTGTTGAAGCCAGGGACAGGATCGGGGGAAGGATAGTCACAATTAAGGATCAGCAATTTGATGAACCTATCGAGTTATGCGCTGAATTTATACATGGAAACCTCGAACTCACCAAGCAGCTTTTACAAAAAGGCGGGATAAAATTCCACAAAGTTGAAGGAAGCATATGGAGGCATAGAAAAGGAAAGCTTCAAGAAGAAAAGGATTTTATTAAGGATTATTCACGACTGAAAAATGCATTCAGCCAGTTAACACAAGACATATCAGTAGCAGAATTTATTGAGGTATATCTTGGTAAAGCTGATGACCAGGAAACGAGGACAGCATTAAAGAGTTATGTAGAAGGATATTATGCTGCTGATATTAATAAAGCAAGCACATTTGCCCTGAGAGACGAATTGGAAAAAGGTGATGATGTACAATTCCGCATAGATGGCGGCTATAAAAAAATTATTGATTTTTTAGAAGGAGAAATTTCCGGAAAAGGTTCCCACATCTTTTTAAATAAAGTGGTAACTGAGATTATATGGCATAAAGGCAAAGTAGAAATTATTACTCCTGCAAAAAAATTTATTGCTTCTAAAGTGCTGGTTACTGTGCCTGTTGGCGTATTACAGTCCGGTATGATCAAATTTGATCCTGAGTTAGAAGGCAAAATGAATGCTATTAAAATATTAGGATTTGGTCCCGTGATAAAAATAATTTTTCAGTTTTCTGAGGCTATTTGGAAAAATAAAGAGTTGACGCAACAAAAATATTTATCGGATCTGAGATTTTTATTCTCAGAAGAAATTATTCCTACCTGGTGGACACAATTTCCAAAGAATACACCCATACTTACCGGGTGGGTGAGCGGCCTGCATGCAGAAAAATTAATGTGTGAAAATGATGATACCATAATGCAACATGCGGTATCGTCATTGAGCAATATATTTCAACTAAAGGTATCTGAATTAAAACAAAAAATAAGGGGCTGGAAAGTCATTAACTGGGCGACAGACCGATATAACCTGGGCGGGTATTCTTTTGAAACAATTGGTGGAAAAGAGGCTAAACAAATGATCAGCGAACCCATAGGTAATACAATATACTTTGCAGGGGAAGGCTTGCACAAAGGACCTGAGATTGGAACCGTTGAAGCTGCTTTATATACCGGCAAAGAAATGGGGTATCGTATGATAGCAGATGGCTTTGTTTAAAAAGAAAAACGGAAACTTCCGAAAATCCCAAAACGCATATCAGGAACCTTATCATCCTCCGCAGGTAATACTTTCCATATAAAATCCATTCGTAATATTCTAAATATATTATCAACGCCTGTTCCTAATTCTATATAAGTTTTTCCGTCAAGCGATTTGAAAGGCGCATTGTTTTCAAAATTAATTTTCTTATTTGCATCGCTAAGATTAGCCCACAGCCCTTTAGCAGTCCAAAATTGCCTGAACTTTAATTTACGTGTAAGTCCGATGTATCGAAACAATCCACTGCCGAAGTTGTGTTCGATATTGAATCCTAAATAACGATCATGTATATATTCGTATCGATTCATCAGGTTAAATGCATATTTGTTGTAATAATGAATCTCATTGCCGGGAGCTACATCAAGAAACATATAAGGCAGGCTGCCAAAGGTTCTTCCACCAAACACGTTGAAATAGATGTTTCCGAGAGGGGCAATTTTACTGGTGTTACTGATACCTGCTGAAAGTTTATTATAATTATAACTGCTGTGTAATACTCCTGATATACCCCTGCTATATTTTAATTCTATTATTGGATAAGGACTGCCCAAACTGGTGCGGGAAAAACTGCTTTCCAAAAAACGTTCAAGGAAAGCATAGCGAAACCGAACTGATGTTTCAAAGCCGGCCAGCGGAATGCCCGAAGCGCTTTCAAAAAATATTTTTGTTGGTAAATTTTGTAACGGATTGTATTGTCTGTGTTTTAAAGATGTCAGAATAGAAAATCCGGAATTCCATTCTTTAAACAAATCAAAACGTTCTTCCTGCAGCTTTATGTATTTGATAGGAACACCGCTTTTCCGAATAGCCAGAGCAAAAATATTATCCGTACTTATCTCATCATAATAATTTTGTCCGTAATCAAAATCATTCAGATAAGAAGCATAAAAGTATGTTCTTGGATGTTTTTTCAATAAATACAAAACATCAAACTCACCCTTCCATTTTTGATCTCCAAAACCATATGCTGCATAACCATGGAATTGAATCGTTTTACTGAACTTTCCAGTTGTATTAGCATCAAAGCGCAGACGTATTCCTTCAATCGCGTTTGAATAGACCCAGTTTTGCCAGGGTCCTATCTGAAACTTTCCTACATCAAGATAGCCGGTGCCTATAAAATTCAGCGTTCGTGTCAATCGTTTAAATGATGCAAGGTTGGTAAGGGTATCGATCATTTTATAAATAGATCTTTCTGTACCACTCAATTCTTCATGACGCAGACCTGTCCATATACTATCAGCCACTGTTGCAACTTCTGGAGGAACAATGATCTCCTCTAGTATTTTATTCTTTTCTAATTCTGAGAGCACCAAAGAATCATTTACCACAATGTCTTCATAAGTCGTTGTCTTTCGGCCAATGAAAGAAAGCTTTTCATTGCCCAGGGGAGCTATATCTGCTACAAATTTATCCTTTGACAAAAACCAGGTACTGTCGTTGATCAGCTTATATTCCTGGATCAGGTTTAGCTTATTCAAAAAATTTACATTGGCTTCCTTGCCCAGGCGTAAATTCATTTTTTGAATTGCCCAGGTGGAATCCTGCACCCAGCAGTCACCTTCAAATGTGCTCTCACCTTTTCTGCGTGGTGTGAACAGAAAATGTATTAACCTCCGGCCCCCGAGGTATTGTGTATCTGCTACTTTATAATTATAATAGGCATCTCCATTGTCACTTATTGGACTGATGAAAGTCTTATCAAAAACAGGAATAAAATTTGAATAAATATTTACTACCTGGTCTGTGCCTCCCAGGAATTTTCGTATGCTTTCATTATCTATACCGATTGTTTTTATGGCTTTAAATACTTCTCTCCTCTTTAAGGGACTTTTCTGATAATAATAATGCGATACTGCTTCGGTGAGGTACAGTGGTAAAAAAGGATCACCTTCACTGGTATCTATATTATCCATTATAAACCCAAACTTTCTTAACAATTTTATTTTTTCAAATTTGTCCTTGCTTACATTTTTAAGATCAAGCTCAAGCTTATTGTATAGCTCGTAAGAAAAATTCTGGAATCGATAGCGGTCATTAAGGGGTTTATTTTTGACAATTCGTTTCCACATTTGCAATCCCCTGTTCACTTTTGCCCTGACAACAACCTCTACATTGAATTTTCCGGGTACCATCCTTACTGTTACATTCAAAGTATCGCCGGAAATGAAAGAAGAACGTATTGATATCTTATTTTCAGCATATCCTACGGAGGTCACCTGCAACGTATCATCCGGCCAGGCTCCAAAACTAAACAGGAAAGCTCCGGCAGAATCTGCTTGCTGTCCAGCACCCGAAAACTTGAATTTCAGTGAAGCAAAAGGGATAGTTTCATTATTGAATTCATCTTTCACAATGCCTTTTATCACTTTTGTCTGTGCATTAGCGTGAATGATAAAAAACAAACCAATAACAAGGGATATAAACCGATTCGCAAAAAAAGCTCCTGCCATTACTCAAAAATAACTGCCGCTTTTAGTTATACCTCCTTATTTATAAAAAATGTCATTCAAATGTAAGTTTGGTATAGTTTTTTAGTCATTTCCATAAAAAATTATGAAAAGGAATATTGGTGGCAATAACAGCGGAAGTAAGCATTTTGTGAATCAAAGGAATCGCCCAGAAAATAAGGACGATATTGATTCAAGAGAAGGTGAAGAACAAAATATAAAAGGCGATGATGTGACACATAATAAAAAAGAAACAAAAAAAATCACCTGAAGCAAAAAAAAGATAATAAAAGTGATTGATACAACCCAAGGTGAATGGGCCTTTTGACATTTATAGCCTTACGTTCTGTTATGACTTGTTCCAAAATTATAACACTACTGATAAGTTGGCTACAGTCTGAGGTTTACACAATAAAATAACAGAAATCGTAGGACAATTTAATTCATGCTATTAAAAGGTAATCATATGATCTTATTTGTTTACATGCAATTCAAATAAACTAACCACTGCATTGTTATAATGTGCTGGCAAGCCTTCTGTATTTTTTAACTTTGACAGTCCCAAAAAATTAAAACCATTCCTTTGGTAATGTTCAATTAGTTTTTGATTCTCTCCAACGGTATCTAGGCGAATATATTTTTTGCCGTTTATTTTAGCATAATTCTTTGCCCATTCAACAATTTCTGAAACAAAATTTTCGCCCCGAAAACCAGGATGTGTTGTTATACGATGAATATAAACAGAAGGGTCATTATTTTTTTCTTCCCAAATCAATGGGTCGCTGAATGTAGTAGCCCAGATGCAGGCCATCGAATTATCAATTAATAATTTCCACTGCCTGTGCTCTTTAATTTCCATTATTATGAGACTCCTGTCAAATTCTGGCCAATGTATTGTATACCTTGACTTTTGATATTCGGTGGCAATTTTATAAAGTTCAAAAATGTCATCAATGGTACTGTTTTTTATCATTATATTATTGCAATTATTAATTAGCTGTAAAATTATACCAGATTGATGATGCCTATGGTGATTTGTGCATAGGAAAAAAATAAAACTGCGTATAATTGTGCCTAACTCACGTATCTGCTTATCCCTATATTTGTAACGAATCAATTTTGCAGTATGGCTAAACAAATTGAAGACTTTGATGCGAACCTGGCGGGAGAAGAGGGTAAAACTGAAGAAACAAAAGCAAGCTGGTTTAAAAGACTGAAGAAGGGGATCACCACACCTTCTTCTGAAAAAAAAGAAACACCGGAAGGGTTATGGACAAAATGCCCGGAGTGTAATTATATCTGTACAGTGAATGATTTAAGGGAGCATCTTTTCGTTTGCCCAAAATGCAGTTTTCATCACAGGGTGGGAAGCAACGAATATTACGAGATACTTTTTGATGATAATCAATACAAAGAACTTTTTGAAACAATACGTTCTAAAGATTTCCTTGAATTTACCGATCTCAAACCATATCGTAAACGACTAGATGAAATATGGGCCAAGACTGATCTTAAAGATTCTATGCGGGTAGCAGTAGGGAAAGTAAATGGACATGATCTGGTGATCGCCTGTATGGATTTTGAGTTCATTGGTGGCTCATTGGGGAGTGTAATGGGTGAAAAATTCAGCAGGGCAGTAAGTTATTGTATTGAACACAGATTACCTTACATGGTGATCAGTAAAAGTGGTGGGGCCCGCATGATGGAGAGTGCTTTTTCGCTGATGCAACTGGCAAAAACCAGTGGTAAACTTTCGCAACTTTCTGATGCCAGGCTTCCATATATTTCTTTACTGACTGATCCTACTTTCGGAGGTATCTCTGCTTCTTTCGGCATGCTTGGCGATATGAATATTGCCGAACCTGGCGCCCTGATTGGCTTTGCAGGACCCCGGGTGATAAAAGAAACAATTAAGAAAGACCTGCCGGAAGGTTTTCAACGAAGTGAATTCATATTGGAACATGGGTTTCTGGATTTCATAGTACCCCGAAAAGAATTAAAATCGAAAATTTCTACAGTGTTGACTTTATTTGAAAATTAGTTTTGTAAACTACCATCATCAACCTATGGAAATCAGGAACCGATCAGCTTACTTCGAATATTTTATAGACGATAAGTATACCGCTGGCATTATGCTGCTCGGCACTGAAGTAAAATCTTTGCGGGCCGGCAAAGCCAATTTCAATGACAGTTATTGCCTTTTTCAAAACGGCGAACTTTGGATCAGGTCATTCCATATTTCTGAATACTCGCATGGTACAGTGAATAACCATGAACCCCTGCGGGATAGAAAATTGCTTTTGAGTAAAAGAGAATTGAAGAAATGGCAGAACAGGTTAAAAAAAGAAAAAGGGTACACCATTGTACCCCTACGGTTATTCTTTAACGATAAAAACCTGGCTAAGATGGAAATTGGATTGGGTAAAGGAAAAAAACTACATGATAAAAGAGAAACAATTAAAGAGCGTGACATAGAAAGAGAAATGAAGCGCTATATCAAATAATTTTTTGACTTTTCGTTCGTTATTAAAATAATACCATGAAAAATCTCCTTGTTATCCTGATGATCACTTTATGCCCTACAATCAACGCACAAAATATTGCAGGATATTGGTACGGAACAGCCAATGTCAACTACCGGGGCGAAGCCAATAATTATTTGGTAGAACTGATATTGAAACAAAACGGAAACACTGTTGATGCAGTTGTAAATTATTATTTCAAAAACACTTTCAGGAGTTTCAAAACAAAAGGCAGTTATAATATTGCAAACCGTTATTTATCACTTTTCAATATTCCTCTCACTTACTTCGGATCGAACAACAGGATGGAAGTGGATTGTCCCACCGATCTTGGAGGGCAGTTACGGGTGGCAAGGGCGGGCTCAAACCTGGAAGGAAGTTTTAAATCAAAGGGAAGCTACCGTTATACTTGCCCTGAAGTTTTCTTCGATCTCAAACTAAGCAAAGATGTAAACCAGGATTCAATTTTGACAGCCCTGAGGAAATTTAAAGAAACCTACCAGGTATGGTCCCCTTCTGCGTCAGATACCGCTATAGCCGCTACTATATTGCAACGGCCTGTCATCAATTATGTGGTGACTGCTGAATATAAAGAAAGAGAAAAAGAAGTAGCGCAAGAGCTTACAGTTGATGGTGATTCCCTCAAAATTGATTTTTATGATAATGGCGAAATCGACGGTGATTCCATTTCTGTTTTTTATAATGATAAATTACTTGCTTCTTCACAAAAACTGAGCGCTAAAGCTATTCACCTTGAACTGGCATTAGATAAAAAACGGGAAATAAATGAAGTAACCATGTTTGCCGACAACCTTGGGAGCATTCCACCCAATACTGCACTAATGGTAGTTTATGATGGACGCAAGCGTTATGAAATACGACTGTCAAGCACTCTGCAAAAAAATGGTACAGTTAGGATCAGGAGAAAGGCACTTCGCCAGTAAATTTCCCGGTGTGATTATACTTACCCATCAACTTTGAAATCAAAGCTTTATCTGCTTTTGGGACAACTTTCCCAAGGCATTATATTATAGCACCTATTTTAATTTATCCTACTTGATCCGGATTATAAATTATGTATGTAAGCCGCGCATTTAAAGCAAAATTCAGCTTTAGTTACGCAGATACTTTTGCAGCAGCACTTACAATTGCAAAAAAAGCTACTTTGCTTACTGATGATAAGGAATTGATTCTTAATTGGGGGTAACAGGTTTTAAGGTGAAGTATTTGTAAGCGAGGTTGATTTTTACGACTCTACAATGAATAAATAATCAGAGTAACCGAATTCAAAGAGACTGTAAAATGTATAATAAAATAAACTATGTCAAAGTCAAATTAATTAAGATGAAGAACTTTAAAAAACAATTTTTTAATCAAAACAACTCAGACTGCCTTGCACCTTCTTTTGTCTCCCACTCCATCATAATTGTTTTATTGTAATCTACCAGCTTAGCGCCTGCAGCCTTCCAACCCATTACTTCCACCATTTTTGCCAGCTTGAACTTGGCCCTTCGTACCTGCGCACCTTTCCCCTGTTGCACAATTAAAATGGGTTCATCCTCAGTTGATACTGCTTCCAGCACTTTGTCCTTACCCTCTTTAATAAACAAAAATTTTGAATGTAATGTGGTGGTCTCAATGCGAAAACGCTTTACATTATACTGTAACTTTTCACCGTCCAGATATACTGCGGTAATAATACGATCCGGATCAAATTTTTCAACCAGCAAAACTTCTTCAGGATTGAACCGCTGGGTAAGTTCCTGGTCCGTGAGTTCATACGTACCATCGTTGTAGAGGGTTAGGATCCTATCCTCCGCATCAAAATCACCCAACTCGATCCCCTTGCCTTCATGGTTTAATCTACCAAATTTATCATCAAACCATAATTTGATGCTTCCCAGTGTGGCCATGCCGGCTTCTTTGAACTTAACTGAACGCACCGGATATTTCGTTACCTGGTTGCCTATGCTGCTGCGGCTTTTTATCTCCAGTTCTTCAAAGAAGAATTCAAACTCCTTATTTCTTGCTGAGCAATTGGGACTTAAAATCACACGTACTACTTCGGCCTCGCCATTGGGATTGGAAGAAAAATAATGTACCCTTGTTTTATCTGCTCCCCTGGTCAAATCATATTCTTTATCGCGGGTAATGCCTGAGACATTAAATCGTTTGGCGTAAGAAATGCCACTGTTCCCATCAGTATAAATCATATTATATGTAGTACGCTCATCCCCTTTGCGAAAAACTGCAGCATATAAAATATCTTTCCCAATAAAAACTTTGTCCTGCACTTTTACAATCTTCATGATACCTCTTTTTGTAAAAGCAATGATGTCATCAAGATCAGAACACTCGACAAGAAATTCATCCTTTTTAAGAGAAGTTCCTATAAAACCCTCACCATAATTGATATATAAGCGTGTATTGGCTATGGCTACCTGTTTTGCTTCAATCACTTCAAAGACCTTGATTTCGGTTTTACGTTCTTTTCCTTTTCCATATTTTTTCAGTAAGCCATCGAAATAAGCAATCGCAAAATCATTCAAATGAGCCAGATCATGCTTCACTTGCATTATATCTCCTTCCAAACCTTTGATCTGGGCATTCAGTTCATCAATATCAAGCCTGTAAATGCGTCGTACGGGTTTTTCTGTAAGTTTTAAAATATCTTCCCTTGTTACCGGCCGTCTCAGGTTTTTGACAAAAGGAACGAAAGCCTTGTCTATACCGGCTATTACTTTGTCCCAGGTTTCGTATTTTTTTTCCAGTTCCTTGTATATCTTTTCCTCAAAAAATATTTTTTCAAGCGATGTATAATGCCATTTTTCCTGCAACTCGTTTAGCCTGATCTCAAGTTCCCTCTGTAATAAATGTTTTGTTTTGTCTGTTGAGATCCTGAGCAGTTCATTGACAGAAACAAAATGTGGTTTGTTATCTATAATTACACATGTATTGGGCGCAATAGAGACTTCACAGTCAGTAAATTTATACAAAGCATCTATAGTAATATCCGGAGATATGCCCGGTGCCAGGTCTACCTGCAGCTCTACTTCCGCCGCAGTGTTATCGGTAACTTTTTTGATCTTGATCTTACCCAGGTCATTTGCTTTTACTATGGAATCAATCAATCCAATTGTGGTTATGCCATAAGGAACACTCCTGATCACAAGGGTTTTTTTATCGAGTTCTTCGATATGCACCCGCACCTTTATTCTGCCGCCTCTCCTCCCTTCATTATAATCAGTTGCATCTATCATGGCTCCTGTGAGAAAGTCAGGATAGAGATCAAATTTTTTTCCTTTCAGGTATTTAATGGAAGACTCACATAGCTCTACAAAATTGTGTGGCAATACTTTGGTAGCCAATCCCACAGCAATACCTTCTGCACCCTGTGCCAACAGCAAAGGAAATTTTACAGGCAAGGTTACCGGTTCATTTTTTCTTCCGTCATAACTCAGCGCCCATTCGGTCGTTTTGGGATTAAACACAACTTCCAATGCGAATTTGCTTAACCTTCCTTCGATATAGCGGGCTGCTGCTGCATCATCACCTGTACGTATGTCGCCCCAGTTGCCCTGAGTATCGATCATCAGATCTTTCTGCCCCATATTGACAAGTGCATCACCAATAGAGGCATCACCATGAGGGTGGTATTGCATCGTTTGCCCGATGACATTGGCTACTTTGTTGTACCTCCCGTCATCCATTTCTTTCATGGCATGGAGAATACGGCGTTGTACAGGCTTCAGACCATCTTCAATAGCCGGCACAGCTCTTTCAAGTATCACATAAGATGCATAATCAAGAAACCATGTTTTGTACTGGCCATTGATGCCCTGGTCAGTCTGCACGTGTTCATAATTTTTGTTTTTCGTAGTGCTCATGTATTTAAAGCAGGCTTTGTTCTCTTATAGGTTCCGTTTCGGATTTTAATTTTACTTCAAATTCCTTCCAACCTTTAGAAGGGTCTCCCGCCAAATCCACCTGGTCATCCTCAGCAAGCTTTTTCATACGCCATAGCAGAAACACATCCCCGGTTTTTATTTTCATTTTTGCGAGTATATTATGCATCGCTTTTGCGCCCTTTTGTACATCGTTTGTTAAGCCTGATAAAATATCTTTATCATAAAAATTTTCATCTTTACTTACTATTTTTTTTCCTCCTTCGAGTATTCGTACCATGGCATTTTCACTCATTAGCTTATTCCATTCATCGGGATCTGTTTCAAATTCGCTTACCGTTACCTTACGGCAAAGTTTTTTTGCTTTTAAAAATTCTTTAGGCTGTATTTGATGCAGGGCTGTAGGATAAAATACGCCTCCTTTTTCATTTATGAATGGAAGGTTATTGAGATATAAAACGAATATTCTTCCGCTGTATTCTTTAAGCTGCCCAAGGAGCCAGTAGTAGCCACACACATCGTGCTGGTTTTGCCCCATCCATATCCATACTTCCTCTTTTTCATTTTGTTCCAATAAATTTTTTAAGTCTATAACAACCCCCGGATCGTTGACCCACGCCATTAACTGATCCCTATTATAAGGTGAATGTTGAATTAAATCTTTCCACCACTGCTGCCTGAATTCATACCCTTCCTCTTCGTAGATATTCCGGATAGAGCCAACTGCATAATCATCTTTTATCTCAATGACCTCACCTTGCATGGAGCTATCTAAATCCATTGCTTTTTTTAAAACATCTACATCTGCAGCCTGGAAAACAACATGGATCATAGTAAATTATTAATTTTTTATTATTGATTCTTCTGCCACATCTATCTCCACCCGCAGGTTATTGATAATAAATTCCTGCCGCTCCGGGCTGTTCTTTCCCATATAATATTCCAGAAGATGTTGTATATGGTCACCATGTTCCAATATTACCGGCTGCAATCTCATTTCCTCCCCTATGAATCGGCCAAATTCATCAGGCGATATCTCCCCCAAACCTTTGAAACGTGTGATCTCCGGTTTGCTGCCCAGCTTTTTAACAGCTTCCTGTTTTTCCGTTTCCGAATAACAATATATGGTGTCTTGCTTATTACGAACCCGAAACAGGGGTGTATCTAAAATATAAATATGATTGTTTTTCACAAGATCAGGAAAAAACTGCAGGAAAAAAGTCATGATTAATAACCGTATGTGCATACCATCTACATCGGCATCTGTAGCAATGACAATGCGGTTGAATCGCAGCCCATCCAAACCTTCTTCGATATTCAGCGCATGTTGCAACAGGTTCAGTTCTTCATTTTCATACACCACTTTTTTGCTCATGCCAAAACAATTCAGTGGCTTGCCCCTGAGGCTAAAAACCGCCTGTGTCTCCACTTGTCTTGCTTTGGTAATAGACCCGCTGGCCGAGTCCCCCTCTGTAATGAATACAGTAGTTTCCGCCTGTGTTGCAAAGAATTCCTGCTTTCCCTTTGATGGTGGTTCGTCATTTAAGTGCACACGGCAATCACGTAGTTTTTTGTTATGCAGGTTGGCTTTTTTTGCTCTTTCATTGGCAAGTTTTTTTATGCCTGCCAAGTCTTTACGCTCCCGCTCACTCTGCTCTATCCTTTTTTTTATGGCATCGGCAACTGAAGGATTTTTATGAAGATAATTGTCCAGCTGACGGCTTAAAAAATCCAGTATAAATTGTCGCATGCTGGGCCCGCCTGCATCCACGTTGAGCGAACCAAGTTTGGTTTTGGTTTGTGATTCAAATACTGGCTCTACCACCCGTATGGATAATGCCGCTACAATGCTTTGGCGCACATCAGATGCATCGTAATCTTTTTTAAAAAAATCCCTGATCACTTTGACATACACTTCCCGGAAAGCTGCCTGGTGGGTACCACCCTGGGTAGTGTGCTGTCCATTGACAAAGCTATGGTAGTCTTCACCATAATCATTATTATGAGTAAGCGCAATTTCTATATCATCGCCTTTTAAATGAATGATCGGATATCGTATCTCATCAGCATTTGTTTCCCGCTCCAGCAGATCAAGCAGCCCGTTCCGGCTGATAAAGCTTTTGCCATTATAAACAATACGTAAACCGGCATTCAGAAAACAATAATTCCAAATTTGTTTTTCAAGGTATTCGGGTATGAAATGAAAATTTTTGAATACGGTATCATCAGGAATAAAAGTTACAAGTGTTCCATTTTCATCGCCTGATTTGGCTTCCTTGTATTCTTTGATCAATACGCCTCTTTCAAACTCGGCTTCTTTTACTTTCCCTTCACGGAATGAAGCAACTTTAAAAAAGCTGCTTAAGGCATTCACTGCCTTGGTACCAACTCCATTAAGTCCCACACTTTTTTGAAAAACCTTACTGTCATATTTGGCGCCGGTATTTATTTTACTGACCACATCTACTACCTTGCCCAGTGGTATTCCGCGACCATAATCTCTTATTGTAACTGTAGTTCCTTTGATTTCAATTTCGATCGTTTTGCCATACCCCATGGTATATTCATCAATACAATTATCCAGCACTTCCTTTACCAGAACATATATACCATCATCGGGGCTGGACCCATCCCCCAGCTTACCAATATACATACCAGGGCGTAGTCGGATGTGTTCTTTCCAGTCAAGGCTTTTGATGCTCTCTTCTGTATATTCAAATAAATTTTTTTTTGTTTCTAACATAGGACTTCTGATAAAATGTATTAAACCAAGTGCTTCACTGAAACATCCTGACTTAAATGAAAAAGGATTTTATTAAGTGATGATAAGCTTACTGATTGTTCATTTGCCACAATGAACAAAATTAATGGAATCTATATTCCGCTAATATTTTTAGTTTTTATACCATTTATCCCAATTCGTTAATTTGGTTGCCGATGCTTCAGGATAGGCAGCCACAATTGAATTTTTGAAAAGCAAAATGGTAGTTCACCCTGACTCAAATTTTCTTTTTCCTGTATTAACCAATTCTGTTTACTCGCAATCATTAAATAGTACTAAAAGCAAAATAGAAAATAACAAATCACAGATATTCACAAATAATTCTTTAGCCCTTTTTGCTACAGTATAGTATGATAACCCGGTTTCAGCAAACAAATAATGTAAACAACACTGACTATGCTTTTAACATATTAGATAAAGTAAGGCAACCTGATTTTACTAAATGGAGCATCGTGTATGATATTACAAACAGGGAAATACATTTTACAACCAATAAGAATGCAAAACATAAAACAGTCCAATTTAAATTTTTTGATTTTCTTGTACACCATGGGCTTTTGCTCTGCCACTAGATGGAAAAGGTGTCAGGTGATCTATCAAAACACTTTGCACACCTAACATATGAAACCAATGAATTTATACTGAAGAAAAGTGTCCTGGAGAGTAAACCAAACATCAATATATCAAATTCTGCTGTAGAAAATGCGATATTATATACTAAAAACATTAAATGCAATAAATTATAACTTGCTGAAAGTCAATTGATTTTATATTCAATAAAAAATATTTTATCCATTTGACATATTGTCCCCTCTGCCAATATTGAAAACAGCTAATTTTGAATTCTGAGGATTTCTTCCTTGCTTACTACCCAAGCCTTCTCTTACCCCATTAATTTCTATTGATCCTTTATTATTGACCGATGTACTGTTAATTAACCACCTAAAATGGAGGAAGTATGTATTCGTATGGATTATTGGAACCTGGTTGTTATTACCTGGTACAAGAAAAAAAAGAGCTGCCCATTTCACTGATAAAAATAACTTCAGACTCTGACCATTGCCTGTTTGTTTATTATTATAATGATCAGCTCGTAACCGGATGGAAACGAAAATCTGATCCGATTTATGATATTATTGAATGCCTTACGGATGAGGCTGTAGTAGCCTGGGAAAAACAATATAACAATGATAACCAGGATGCCTATCATGAAGACGAAGAAGAGTAAAAGATTAATTTTTAATTTTTACGCTTCTTAATTCGAGCAAGTTCAGTGCATTGGCATGGAAACCATGCACGTTTGGCTGTACCAACCTAACCACGACATCATACCAAAGAGGCACAACAGGTGCATCATCAATCATGATCTGGTCAGCTTCCCTGTACAATTTATACCGTAATGAATCATTTGTTTCAGCCAATGCTTTTTCAAAAACAGCATCAAAACGAGGATTTTTATACCTCGTATAATTTGGCGGAGCTGGATTTTTTGAATAAAAAACAGATAAATAATTTTCTGCATCAGGATAATCGGCTATCCAGCTACCACGGAAGAAACCAGCTCTCGAGCCTGAGGTCATCTCTAGCAATAATGATTTTTGTACCGCTTCTACCTGTACATTAAAACCCACTTCCTCAAGCTGCCGTGCGATATAGCTGCCAATGTCTGCATAAATAGGAATAGTAAACAAAGTAATTTTTGGCATGGAACGGCGGTCCTTAAAGCCTGCTTCAGCTAAGAGTTTTCTTGACTGCTGGGGATCATAATGATATCCCTTTACTTCGATGGAGTCAAAAGAAGGCAAGCCTGCCGGTACAAAACCACTTTCTGCAGGAATGCCCAATGAATTGCGTAAGTACAAAACCATTTTACGCCTGTCAAATCCATAATTAATAGCCTGGCGTACTTTTTTGTTTCTTGTCGGGGTATTTTTCACTACGTCGCTTGTAGAATCAACAAGCAAGCCCAGGTATTCTATATTAAGGTAAGGATGCGTGATCAATGCTATTTTTCCTTCCCATTCTTTACGCAATCTGCCTCTCTTCGTAAGTACTTCATCTTTGAACGAAGCATCTATGTCGTTGATAAAATGCACTTTCCCCTGCCGGAATAATAAAAACTCTGTAGCCTTACTGTCATAAAAACTTACTTTAATCCCATCGAGGTAAGGCAAACTATTGCCGGAAGCATCTCTTTCAAAATAGAATTGATTTTTTTTCAATATAAGCGCCTGCCCTTCATCCCAGGCTACAAATTGAAAAGGACCTGAACCAACCGGCCGGCTACGGAAATTGCTTCCATACTTTCCTACCGCTTCCTTTGGAACTACAGAACAATATTGCATGGAGAGAATACCCAGAATGGGATTATAAGGACGGGTAAGCGTAAGCTCGAAAGTAGTATCGTTTAATGCTCTGAATCCATTGTCAGAATCAATTTTTTCATTGAAGATCCATGAACCGGGGCTTGCAGTTGATTTATTCTGTATTCGTTTAAAACTATAAACCACATCATAGGCTGTTAATTTTCTTCCTTTCCCGGAAGGAAAACAATCTGCATCATGAAAAAGCACATCATTGCGCAGAAAAAATGTATACTTCTTTCTGTCATTAGAAATATCCCAGCGTGTGGCAAGCGAGGGAATGATATTCAACTGGCTGTCTACCTCTACCAAAGTATTGTACAACTGGTGAATAGCCCACATGATGGATTGATTTTTGGCAAATGCAGGATCAAGGGAAGCAATTCCCGAACTTTCATTATAATGAAAAATATTTTGTGACTCTTCTTTGCTGCTGTAGCAGCCAATAAGAACGGGCAGCGTTAAAAAGATGAAATATTTATATGTACGGGCCATATGATAATCGCAATCTGTCTAAATTAGCTAACTATTATTGTAAAAAAAATGCAATTCATTTCATGATCAGGCCCATTCTTTTATTATTTATATGCAGCGCTATGATGTGCCTGCAAAGCCCGGCCCAAGAATATACCAGGCAGGATTCATTGCGAGGCAGTTTAAATAAATACAGAACGTGGTGGGATGTATTGCGTTATGATATTAATGTATTCCCGGATTATCTTACCCAGTCAATAAGAGGCAATGTAGTCATGGCTTATAACGATAAAGGTGATGGACATACTATGCAGCTTGATTTGCAGCAACCAATGTTCATTGACAGCATAAGGCATGAGAATCAATTATTGACATTTTCCAGGGAGGGCAATGTCTATTGGGTGAAAATAAGCGACTCGCTTGGCCGCCACAGATCAAAACCTGGCAGGAAAGAAATGGTTATTTATTATCACGGTACACCCAGGGCTGCAAAAAATGCTCCGTGGGATGGAGGATGGATCTGGAAGAAGGATGCTCAGGGGCGGCCGTGGATGAGTGTGGCCTGCCAGGGCTTAGGGGCATCAGTTTGGTTTCCCTGCAAAGATCATCAAAGTGATGAACCTGATAAAGGGGCAAGTCTCACAATGAATGTACCGGATAGTTTAGTCGCCATCGCAAATGGAAAATTAAAATCGAAAAAAATTAATAACGGCACAGCTTCTTACACCTGGCAAGTAACCAACCCTATCAATAGTTACAACATCGTCCCCTACATTGGTAAATATGTAAATTTCACAGAAGTATTTAATGGTGAAAAAGGGAAACTATCCTGCAGTTATTGGGTGCTGGATTATAATCTTACAATAGCAAAGCAGCAATTTAAACAAGCTGCGTCAACATTAAAAGCATTTGAACACTGGTTTGGACCCTATCCTTTTTATGAAGATGGGTTTAAATTGGTGGAAGCACCGCACCTTGGCATGGAGCATCAAAGCGCTGTCGCTTATGGAAATAAATATGCTAATGGCTACCTGGGCAGAGATCTTTCAGGTACCGGTATTGGATTAAAATGGGATTTTATAATTGTGCACGAGGTCGGGCATGAATGGTTTGGAAATAATATTACTGCAAAAGATATCGGTGATATGTGGGTGCATGAAGGTTTTACGGCATACTCAGAAGTATTGTTTACAGAATATAATTTTGGTAAAAAAGACGCCGATCTCTATGCAAGAGGTGTTAGAAAAAACATTTTAAACAATGCTCCAATAATTGGCCCTTACGGTGTAAATAAGGAAGCTCTGGGCTCAGACATGTATTACAAAGGTTCAAACCTGGTTCATACCATCAGGCAGGTAATCAATGATGACAGAAAATTCAGAAATATTTTACGGGGGTTGAATAAAACATTTTATCATCAAACAGTGACGACACAACAAATAGAGGAATATATATCAGTACAAAGCGGGAAAGATCTTGGGAAAATTTTTGACCAATATTTACGTCACAAAAAAATACCCGTTCTTAAAATGGATGTAGATGGCAATGTATTAAAGTATAAATGGGAGGATGCTATTGATGGTTTCAATATGCCTGTAAAACTGACGAACTCGCAATGGCTCTATCCTTCGCTGAAATGGCAGGAATTCAAAATAAATAAAAACAAAGCCCTGAATATAAATGCTGATCCTAACTTTTACATCCTTGTGAAAAGGGATGATTAAATGCAAGATTGCAATGGACTTAACGAAACAACATTCATTATTTTTACTCAATGAGCACCATTCGCAGGCAAAGCATTGTTTCATCTGTTGTGGTATACAGCGGCTTTGCACTCGGATTATTTAATACCTATCTGTTCACCAGGAAAGGAGGATTTACAGAAGAACAATATGGACTGACGAGCATTTTCATTGCCATAGCCAATATTATGTATTCAGTAGCTGCATTAGGAATGCCCTCCTATATTTCTAAATTTTTTCCATACTATAATAGTCATTTACGAAAAGAAAAAAATGATCAGTTAACATGGGCCTTACTGGTACCCTTGGCAGCATTTATCGTTGTGATAGCAGCAGGTTTGTTTTTTAAAAACATCCTGATAGATAAAATATTCAACAACTCACCGGAATTGCTGCAATATTATTACTGGACTTTCCCTTTTGGTTTAGGATTGACGCTTTTCATTATATTGGAATCGTATGCATGGCAACAGCGCAAAGCTGTACTGAGTAATTTTTCACGTGAAGTTCTTTTCCGGTTTTTCACAACAATCCTTATCGTATTTACCACGGTGGGGATTATAAACAGCTTCGATATCTTTATTAAGATTTATTCTTTTCTGTATCTTCTATTGGCTGCTATTCTGATCAGTTATTTTGCCGGTAAAGGAAAATTTCATTTCGTTTTTGAAATCAGTAAAGTAACACGGCGTTTTTCAAAAAAGATAATAACACTTTGTTCATTCGTATGGGGAGGAAGCCTGGTATATACTTTGGCATTGGTATTTGATACTATTGTAATAGCTGCTGTAATGCCTAATGGTGCTGCAGCAGCAGGAATATTTTTCCTGGCCCAAAATATTTCTGCATTGATACAGGCGCCGCAACGTGGAATCATTTCTGCATCCATAGGGCCTCTTTCGCAGGCCTGGAAAGAAAAAAATTATAAAAAAATAAATCTTATTTATCACAGGTCTTCCATCAACCAGCTTATTTTTTCCTGTGCCATGTTTTGCCTCATATGGCTCAATTTTACTGACGGTGTTTATACATTTGATTTAAAAGAAACTTACTTACAAGGTCAGATGGTTTTTTTATTTATCGGGCTGGCCCGCATAATAGATATGGGTACGGGAGTAAATGCCCAAATAATTGCCACTTCCAATTACTGGCGCTTCGAATTCATTACAGGCATTGCTTTATTAGCTATTACATTACCACTTAGTTATATTCTGGCAAGAGAAATTGGAATCATCGGCCCGGCAGTGGCAAGCCTGGTGGCGCTGATCATTTACAATGGCATCCGCTTTTTCTTTTTATACAGCAAATTTAAAATGCAGCCCTTTACGCTGAATAGTTTATATACACTGATGCTGGCTGCATTTGCTTACTTCATAGCTTTCATTTTATTCAGGCAGCATACAGGCCTTGTTTGGATTATTGCACGCAGCAGTTTATTTATTGCTATATACGGCTGCGGTATGGTGTTATTGAATCTAACGCCGGATTTAAAACCAGTGCTGGTTAGTGTAAAAAGAAAATTAAGGCTCTGAGAAAAAAACAGGCACTTCACCTTTTTCGTAGCGTCCTACTCCTGCAAATCGTTTGACCCAATAGTCATCATAAAGGTCAGAGATCATAACACCCCCTGACGAGGCCGCATGAACGAACTTATTATTTTGGAGATAGAGACCTACATGGGATATGCCTCCTCTTGTATTGAAGAAAACCAGGTCGCCTTCTTTTAATTCAGTACGTGATATTTTTCTTGTAACATTATATTGTTCGCGGGCTGTTCGTGGAAGCATCAAACCAAAAAGCCCGGAATACATTATTTGCACAAAAGCAGAGCAATCAATTCCGCTTTTTGAAGTACCGCCCATCCTATAGGGAGTGCCAAACCAGTCATCAATTAAATTAAACAAGGAAATGTTTTTAATCAATTCCACTTCTGTATTGAGAAGTAAAGAATATTTAAACTGAAGTAAGGAAGCAACTTCTAAACTGTTGGGTTTATCTGAAACAATGGCTTTTTGTACTGTAACCGTTTCAGCACGAACAATCCTGCTATTTTCTAAAGTATTTTCAGTTTTTATAGGCTCAAAAGCAACTTCAATATCATCAATAAACTTAGGTGATGTTTTGACTTCTTTACGATTTTGTGCCTTGATACTATTGCATAATAAAATGAAAATAATAATGGTGGAAAGAATGTGTTTGATCATTAGGTTTATTATAGGTGAACTGGTAGCCGGTGAAAATAATAAACTTTCCCACAAATGTGGAATAATATCAACGCAATATTCAAGGCTAAATTGCCCAATTGGGGTGTAAATTGCATCATATCTTCATTATCAATAAATTGAAAAGGGTTTTAAGGCGGAAATCATGAAATTTTCTCATCTCCATGTTCATACCCAATATTCATTACTGGATGGCGCTGCGTCTATTTCTGCATTATATAAAAAAGCCATTGACGACGGAATGCCTGCCCTGGCAATCAGCGACCATGGAAATATGTTTGGGGTTTTTGACTTTGTTTCACAGGCTTATAAACATGTAGATGAAAAAGGTAAACCCAAAGTAAAACCTATTGTAGGCTGTGAATTTTATATAACACTTGACAGGCACAGAAAAACTTTTTCAAAAGATGAAAAAGATCCCCGGTTTCACCAGATACTACTTGCGAAGAATGAAACAGGGTATAAGAACCTCGTTAAGCTGAGCTCGCTGGGATATATGGAAGGATTATATAGCAAATATCCCAGGATCGATAAAGAACTGGTAGAAAAATATCATGAAGGATTGATCGCTACTACATGCTGTCTGGGAGCTATGGTTCCACAGGCCATCATGCGAAAAACTGAAGCAGAAGCCGAAAAAGAATTCAAATGGTGGCTGGATCTTTTCGGCGAAGATTACTATGTAGAGTTTCAACGTCATGGTTTGGCAGATCAGGACAAGGTGAATGAAGTGCTGATCAGGTTTGCACGGCGTTATAATGTAAAAATTATTGCTTCCAACGATTCACACTATGTAGATCAAACCGATTTTAATGCCCATGATATTTTGCTTTGCATTAATACAGGTGAGAAGGTTACTACACCGGCTATGCGTGAGTTTGCAGATGATGATGTAAATACAAAAGGTAAAAGATTTGCTTTCCCCAATAACGAATTTTATTTTAAGAATACTTCGGAAATGATGGAACGTTTCCAAGACCTGCCTGAGGCTATTGATAATACCAATGAAATAGTAAACAAAGTAGAACTGCTGAATTTAAAAAGAGATATTTTACTTCCTGCCTTTCCTATTCCAAAAGAATTTCAGATACATAGTGATGCCAATCTCAACCAATGGGAGTATTTGAAACATATCACATACGAAGGCGCAAAAGGAAGGTATAGTGAAATCGGTGAAGATTTGCGTGAGCGCATTGATTTTGAATTGTTCACTGTAAAAACAATGGGGTTTGCGGGTTATTTCCTTATTGTAAGCGATTTTATAAAAGCAGGCAGGGACCTCGGGGTTTTCGTAGGGCCCGGACGTGGTTCGGCGGCAGGCAGTGTGGTGGCGTATTGCATAGGCATCACCAATATTGATCCCATAAAATACAACCTGCTATTCGAACGCTTTCTAAATCCTGACCGCAAATCAATGCCAGATATAGATACAGATTTTGATGACGAAGGAAGACAAAAAGTTATTGATTATGTAGTGGAAAAATATGGAAAGAACCAGGTGGCACAAATCGTCACCTATGGTACAATGGCTGCGAAAATGAGTATAAAAGATGTGGCCCGTGTTATGGATCTTTCATTGCCCGAATCAAATGCACTGGCCAAGCTGGTACCCGACAGAGCTGGTACCAAGCTATACCGCATTTTGCATGCACCCCTTAATTCGAAAGAAGGCGCAAATTCATTGGTAGATGAATACTCCAGCGATGATGTGGAAAATGCCAAAAGCTTAAGGGAAATATATAATGGCAAAGGATTGCAAAGTGAGGTATTGCATATTGCCGAGCGGCTGGAAGGTTCAGTACGAAATACCGGCATACATGCCGCAGGTATCATCATAGCACCCAAAGACCTTACAGAATTAATTCCTGTTTTTACATCAAAGGAAACTACATTATGCATTACACAAATCGATGGTAGTGTTATTGAAGATTCCGGTGTATTGAAAATGGATTTTTTGGGTTTAAAAACTTTGTCTATAATCAAAGATGCACTGGAAGTAATAAAAATGAAACATGGTATTGCCATTGATATTGATGCCATACCGCTTGATGATGCTAAAACTTATGAGCTCTATCAGCGCGGCGATACCATTGCTACTTTCCAGTTTGAAAGCCCGGGTATGCAGAAATACCTGAAAGAATTGAAACCTGATCAATTCGCAGATCTCATAGCTATGAATGCGCTTTACAGGCCAGGGCCCATGGCTTATATACCTCAGTACGTTGATAGAAAACATGGCCGCGAAGAAGTCAGGTATGACTTGCCCGCAGTAGAAGAACATTTAAAAGAGACCTATGGCATCACTGTGTACCAGGAACAGGTGATGTTGCTGGCACAAAAACTGGCCAACTTCAGCAAAGGGCAGGCAGATGTATTGCGTAAAGCAATGGGAAAAAAAGATCGTAAAACGCTTGACAAAATGAAGGAGAGCTTCATAGCGGGTGCTACGGCTAATGGTCACCATAAAAAAGAATTGGAAAAGATATGGACAGACTGGGAAGCATTTGCACAATACGCATTTAATAAATCGCATTCTACATGTTATGCGTATGTAGCCTATCAAACTGCATATTTAAAAGCGCACTACCCTGCCGAGTATATGGCAGCCGTATTGAATCATGCAAATGCTATTGAAAAGCTCACTTTTTTTATGGAGGAATGTAAGCGCATGGGATTAAAAGTACTGGGCCCTGATATTAACGAATCACATAAGGGATTTGCAGTGAATGCAGCAGGTGAAATTCGTATGGGTCTGGGCGGATTAAAAGGTGTTGGCGAAGTAGCGATAGAAAGTATCATTGCGGAACGCACAACCGGCGGACCTTTCAAAGATCCATTTGATTTCATAAAAAGGGTCAACCAACGCACTGTGAATAAAAAGACGCTGGAAAGCCTTGTGTATGCGGGAGGTTTTGATGCATTTCATTTGCACCGTGCCCAGTATTTGTGCGTGCCGGAAGGAGAATCACAGAACGGCCTCGAAAAAATGATCAGGTTTGGAAATATAGTGCAGTCGCAGGCGAACAACAATACCAATACCTTATTTGGCGATCTGCCTGCAGTGCTCTATATAAAATCTCCGAATATTGCTCCATGCCCTCAATGGAGCCTGACAGAACAGCTTGATAAAGAAAAAGAGATAACAGGTATTTACTTAAGCGGCCACCCTTTAGACCATTACAAATTTGAGATGAAGCATTATGATCAGCGCGGCGATACCATTGCTACTTTCCAGTTTGAAAGCCCGGGTATGCAGAAATACCTGAAAGAATTGAAACCTGATCAATTCGCAGATCTCATAGCTATGAATGCGCTTTACAGGCCAGGGCCCATGGCTTATATACCTCAGTACGTTGATAGAAAACATGGCCGCGAAGAAGTCAGGTATGACTTGCCCGCAGTAGAAGAACATTTAAAAGAGACCTATGGCATCACTGTGTACCAGGAACAGGTGATGTTGCTGGCACAAAAACTGGCCAACTTCAGCAAAGGGCAGGCAGATGTATTGCGTAAAGCAATGGGAAAAAAAGATCGTAAAACGCTTGACAAAATGAAGGAGAGCTTCATAGCGGGTGCTACGGCTAATGGTCACCATAAAAAAGAATTGGAAAAGATATGGACAGACTGGGAAGCATTTGCACAATACGCATTTAATAAATCGCATTCTACATGTTATGCGTATGTAGCCTATCAAACTGCATATTTAAAAGCGCACTACCCTGCCGAGTATATGGCAGCCGTATTGAATCATGCAAATGCTATTGAAAAGCTCACTTTTTTTATGGAGGAATGTAAGCGCATGGGATTAAAAGTACTGGGCCCTGATATTAACGAATCACATAAGGGATTTGCAGTGAATGCAGCAGGTGAAATTCGTATGGGTCTGGGCGGATTAAAAGGTGTTGGCGAAGTAGCGATAGAAAGTATCATTGCGGAACGCACAACCGGCGGACCTTTCAAAGATCCATTTGATTTCATAAAAAGGGTCAACCAACGCACTGTGAATAAAAAGACGCTGGAAAGCCTTGTGTATGCGGGAGGTTTTGATGCATTTCATTTGCACCGTGCCCAGTATTTGTGCGTGCCGGAAGGAGAATCACAGAACGGCCTCGAAAAAATGATCAGGTTTGGAAATATAGTGCAGTCGCAGGCGAACAACAATACCAATACCTTATTTGGCGATCTGCCTGCAGTGCTCTATATAAAATCTCCGAATATTGCTCCATGCCCTCAATGGAGCCTGACAGAACAGCTTGATAAAGAAAAAGAGATAACAGGTATTTACTTAAGCGGCCACCCTTTAGACCATTACAAATTTGAGATGAAGCATTATGGTATAACCAATGTGCAGGATTTTAATGAAGTTAAAGAATCACAAACACTGGCTAGTGCCGGTAAAACGTATAAACTGATTTGTCTTGTTTCTGTTGCCAATCATAGGTTATCACGCCAGGGAAATAAATTTGGTTCATTCGTAATGGAAGATTATAGTGGTAAAACGGAGATTGTTTTGTTTGGAAATGATTATGTGCGCTACAGTCCATACATGCAACAAGGCCAGGCGGTTTTCCTGGTAGGATCGTTCAGGCAACGTTTCAATAAATCAGAATATGAATTCAAATTAAGCAGTATTGCTTTAGCCGAAAATGTGAAAAAACAGTTAACGAAAAGCCTGCAGCTTGAAATTGATGTGCGTAATATTCAACCTGATATCATTTCTTTTTTGGCAACGAACATTTCAAAGCACCCGGGTAAGTCATCATTACGTGTCATTGTTTCAGAACCCAAAGCCAACCTTAGAGTCAACCTTGTGACAATGGATTCCGGCCTTGAAGTAAACAATGATCTCATCAGTTACCTGGAAAACAAGCCTGAGTTTGACGTACAGGTTATGGTTTAAGTAAAGCATTAAAATTTTATTGATGATACTGACAGTTATTAAAATTCACTGACAACTGTTCATATAATTGTGGTTGGGCTTAAATTTGCAGATTCATTTGATCGTTAGACAAAATTAAAATAAGATAAATCATGGCACAAGCATTCACAGATTCAAATTTTCAAACAGAAGTATTGAGCTCCGATAAATTAACCGTTGTCGACTTTTGGGCAGAATGGTGCGGGCCCTGCAGGGCTATAGGACCCGTTATTGATGAACTGTCAAAAGAATATGAAGGCAAAGTAAATGTAGGTAAGGTAAATGTTGACGAAAACCCTCAGGTAAGTATGAATTATGGGATTACCTCCATACCTGCTATTCTATTCATTAAAGATGGTGAAGTGGTAGATAAGCTGGTTGGCGCTCAGCCCAAAGGCAATTTTGTAAAAAAGATTGAAGCCCATCTTTCGTAAATAATAATTTTAGTATGACTTGCCAGCCTGTCGTTAATGACAGGCTTTTTTTTATGTATATAAAAGTATTTGTTAGAACACCGCTTTTTATATCAAAGGAGAGTACGTTTTAAATTGAATTAATACCCGGTAGAAAATTGATAAAATAAGAAATGGCGATGCCTGCTTTTGTTTCCATCTCAAAAGAGATTGTTTGTATATTGTTGCCTTGAATTAAAACCCACTGCATGAACGCTGCTTTGACTAACCTCGGTCGTGGTGCCATCGGAATGGCTTTTTTACTTTTTGTCTGTTACCTGTTCAGCAATAACAGAAAGGCAATAGATTGGAAATTAGTGCTGATAGGACTTGTGGTTCAAATTTGTTTTGCTTTAGGTGTATTACGGGTAAATTTTATAAAGATCATTTTTGGCTGGGTTTCAGAAAAATTCGTGGAACTGATCAATATCGGGCATAAAGGAATAGAATTTATTTTTGGAAACCTTGCGGATGCATCGCAAAGTTGGGCTTATGTATTTGCCATACAAGTGCTGCCCAATATCATTTTTTTTGCAGCCCTTTCTTCCATGCTATACTACCTGGGCGTATTGCAAAAAATTGTTTTTGTATTTGCCTGGATGCTGAAAAAGCTGGGCATATCCGGACCTGAAAGCACATCCACCGCTGCCAATATATTTCTGGGGCAAACCGAAGCGCCATTGATGATCCGGCCCTTCCTCGATAAAATGACAAGATCTGAAATGCTCCTCATCATGGTTGGAGGCATGGCTAACACAGCTGGGAGCGTATTGGCTGCTTATGTAGGTTTTTTAGGTGGCAACGATCCAGACATGCAAAAATATTTTGCATTGCATATGCTCAGCCAGTCCATTATGAGTGCTCCTGCTGCTATCATCGTGGCCAAAATGCTGTTCCCGCAAACCCAGCCGGTAATGACCGAATTGAGAGTTCCAAAAGAAAAAATTGGTGATAATTTTCTTGATGCTATTTCATTGGGCACTACGGATGGATTGAAACTGGCAGTGAATGTTGGTGCCATGCTTATCGTGTTTACAGCATTGATGTATTTATGCAATTGGATACTTGGATCAATTGGGCATTGGTTTAGTATCAATGATGATGTGGCAAGGGTCACCAATGGCCGCTATACTTCTTTATCACTGCAAATGATATTGGGTTATGTATTTTCTCCTGTCGCCTGGCTGATTGGTGTCAGCTCAAAAGAAATGGTAGCGGTAGGCCAGTTATTAGGAGAAAAAACTATTCTTAATGAATTTGTTGCCTATATATCGTTTGGTGATATGAAAACAAAAGGACTGATCAGCGATTCCAAATCTATTTTGATCGCCACATATGCACTCTGTGGTTTTGCCAATTTTGCATCCATTGGCATCCAGATAGGAGGTATCAGTCAACTGGCACCAAGCCAGCGAAGAAATCTCACAGAATTGGGTTTAAAAGCTTTGCTGGGAGGCACTATTGCCTGCCTCATGTGCGGATGCATCGCCGGGGCACTTTTTTGATTCTATTTAAATGATATTTAACTAGTCTATATTCTTCATTCTGACAGAATTGCCGTTACTTTATTAACCTTAAAAAATCACCTTGAGAAAAATCCTGTTTTCCTTTCTGTCCCTCATTTTAAGTCTTCTTTTTCTCAAAACCCAGGCTCAAACAAACAACAGGATTAAAATAAAAAGATGTGCTACAGTTGAATACTATAAAGAACTATTCAAGCTCAATCCGCAACTCAAACAAAAGTTTGACGCAAACCAATCACAATTAAAAACAGCTTCTTCAAACCAGATTAATGGCATCTATAATTTGCAGGATATAGATGATACTATTCCCATAGTAATTCATGTAGTCGCCACATCAGCAATACAGGCGCAGGTAACAGATGCCATATTGCAAAGCCAGATTGATATACTTAACCAGGATTTCGCAGGCCTTAACGCTGATTCAGTTCGTATTCCGGCTTCATTCAAACCATTGTTTGGAAAAAGCAAATTGTTTTTTATGCTGGCCCGGCAAAATGAATATGGTGAACCAACAACAGGTGTTGTGCGTACAGAAAGCACAACAACTTTTACAGCATTTGATTCAGATAATGCCAAGAAAAATATAACAGGCGGCAGTAATGCCTGGGATCCTTCCAAATACCTGAACATGTGGATAGTCAGTTTTGCCAACTCGGGCATTCTGGGTATTTCTGTTTTCCCCGGTGATCCCCGCCCCTCAAAATTGCATGGCTTTGTCTCTGACTACAGGGCTTTTGGCAAAGACGGTGCTTATTTATTTTCAGAATTCAATAAAGGACGCACCACTACTCATGAAATTGGTCATTTTTTCAACCTGAAGCATATCTGGGGTGATGATAACGGGGCATGTACCGGCAATGATTTTGAATCTGTTTTCGCAGCTCAGGACGACACACCAAACCAGGGTGATGCGACAAATGGAAATCCCGACCCGGATGGTACCGGTGTTGTTGTTATTGATACCTGCTCACCCAATGCACCCGGTATCATGTACCAGAATTTTATGGATTATACTGACGATGTGGCTATGGTAATGTTCACCAAAGGCCAACATGCTAAAATGCAGTCAGCAATTGCTCTTTCACCAGACCGCTCACCTTTGCTCTCATCAGTAACTTATCTCGCACCTCCTGTTTTTTTGCGGGATGCAAGAATAAGAAAGATCATTAACCCGAGTCCTTCTTCTGCCCAGTGTGCCAACTTCACGCCTTCTTTGTTTCTTAGAAATAGCGGAAGTGAACCTTTAACTTCTGTGCAAATTAATTATTCGCTAAACAATGCAGCACCTGTAATTTTTTCATGGATAGGTCTTTTGAATCCTTATTCAGAAACCATTATAAGCATACCGCAAATTGCAGGTGTACTTGGACAAAATAAACTTGTCATCTATACTTCAAACCCAAATGGAAGTGCTGATCAGAATTTAATGAATGACACCGTAAAAGTCGATTTTGAAATTTCTCCGGTGGTACCATTGAATACAAGAAGGGAAGAAAACTTTTCTTCTGCTGCATTTCCACCGCCAGACTGGCGTGTGGTTAATCCTGATGGTGATATGACCTGGGAAAGAAATGCGTCAATAGGAAAGCAAGCACCTGGCTCTGCATGGTTTAATGATTGGAACAATGAGACCTATTTTCTTTATGATGACCTTGTCATGCCTAATTATTCTTACTCAAACGCTGATTCGTCTTTTCTTACTTTCCAATTAGCCACTGCTATATATTCTGATCCGGCTGGAAATATTCCAATTGATACGCTTACAATTTTACTTTCCAAAGATTGCGGTAGCACCTTTACCACTGTTTATAAAAAATGGGGTGAAGCACTGCAAACAATAAATAATCGGCCTGAGGGTGAATTTTTTCCATCGCAGCATGAATGGAGAAAAGACTCTGTCAATCTTGGCCAATGGCTGGGAGCAAATGAAGAAAAATTCCAGGTATTTTTCCGCTTTAACGGCAACTATGAAAATAATATTTTTATAGATGATGTAGTTTTATATACTAAGGCTGTTCCTCAAACATTAAAAGAAAAAGGTTACCTCGTTTTACCTACAGTTACAAGAAACAAATTTGCAGTATGGCATTATCAGCCGCCAGTTTCTCTCAAATCTCTTTCAGTAGTCAATACAACGGGCCAGGTGGTATGGCAGAGAAATTATTCCAAAAATGCCTACACTTTTATTGATGTAAATTTGACCGGCCATGCTGCAGGTATTTATTTCGTTACAATGATCTATGAAGACGGGCGGCGGGTATCTGAACGAATTATAAAACAATAATGAATAATCATAGTATTGAAAGGTTATTAAGCGAACAGGTAGAAGATTTAAAAAATATCGGTGAAAAAATAATTTCCGGAAATCGAATCACTGATGAAGAAGGACTGGTTCTTTTTGAAGAAGGCAGTCTTTCTTATTTAGGAGCATTGGCAAATAGGGTTCGTGAAAGCATGCACGGTGCAAAAACATATTTCAACCGCAACTTTCATATTGAACCTACAAATGTTTGTGTTTTTTCCTGTCATTTTTGTTCTTACTCACGCCTGTATGCCAAACGGGAAGAAGGCTGGGAACTGAGCCTCGATCAAATGCTGGATATAGTGAAAAGCTATGAAAACAAACCGGAAACAGAAGTGCATATTGTAGGTGGTGTGCATCCAAAAATGAACCTCTATTATTTTGCTGACTTATTAAGAAAAATAAAAGAAATAAGGCCGGCCTTGCATATAAAAGGCTTTACGGCAGTGGAGCTTGATTATATGTTTCGCAAGGCTAAGTTATCGGTCGAAGAAGGCCTGAAGCTATTGCAGGAAGCAGGATTGGATTCTATACCCGGTGGAGGCGCAGAGATCTTTGATGAAGAAATCAGGCAAAAGATATGTGCTGATAAAGTTGATGCCACCGGCTGGCTGAGCATTCATGAAGCTGCACACAGGTTGGGCATGCACAGCAATGCCACCATGTTATATGGTCATATTGAAAATTATAGTCATCGTATAGATCATATGAGTCGTTTAAGGGATTTACAGGACCATACAGGTGGTTTTAATACATTTATTCCTCTTAAGTTCCGGAATAAGGATAATAATATGAGTCATATACCAGAAGCAAGTGTAATTGAAGATCTGAAGATGTACGCGGTAGCAAGACTTTATCTCGATAACTTTCCACATCTGAAAGCTTACTGGCCAATGCTGGGCCGTAAAAATGCACAGCTCACGCAGGCGTTTGGAGTAAATGACATTGACGGCACCATTGATGATACGACAAAAATTTATTCAATGGCTGGTTCAGAAGAACAAACCCCTGCATTGACCACAGAAGAAATTGTGGGCTTGATAAAACAGGTAAACAGGCAGCCGGTGGAAAGAGATACTTTATATAATGTGCTTCATGAGTACTGATAATACGAATTACGAATTATTGTTTTTCGTTAATAGTAAGAATGCTAAAAAATATTGATACTTTCTCCTATTCAAAAGTTTTTTCTAAGCCTGTCTCAAAAGAAACCGGTGAATAATCGAGTTCATTAACAGCTTTGGAAATATCAAAACCTGTTATCAATGGCCGGCGGGCAGGCTGACTTAGATCTTGTTCCGTTATTTTCCTGATCTTGTTGCAATCGAGTCCAAGGTATTGCGCGGCAGCAACAGCCATCTGGTAAGGTGTAAGCACATCTTTCCCGGAAATATGATATATGCCGGTTTTCTTTCTGTCAATAATGGTTTTAATGGCTGTAACCAGGTCCTCCACATAAGTTGGCGTACGAACCTGGTCGTCAAAGATCTTCACCTCTTCTCCTCTTTTCAATGCTGATGTTACCATCGTTAAAATATTCTGCCTGCCGCCAACAGGGTTTCCATAGACCAATACAGTACGCACAATGGCCCAGTCATATGAATAATTTTTGACGAATTCCTCAGCATCTGATTTTGTTTGTCCGTAATAGTTGACCGGGCCAGTTACATCATCTTCTTTATACATTCCTTTTAC
>MWVW01000014.1_pt1 | contig 47647 bp, 43 predicted proteins | sample 1047191 | NCBI WGS metagenome assembly MWVW01 (sample SAMN06349985, study PRJNA376086) | soil metagenome | isolation source: MtG22-5 sample Antarctic (ecotone) | place: Antarctica
ATTGATAAAAATCACGCAACCTGTTTCTTACGATATTGGCATTTATTGTATCAGCCGGATTTGCAATGTAAGCAGTCCATGCATCTGTCCAATAATGATCCTGTGTTTGACCACTTAATAAAATATCAGTCTTCAATTGATTTTTTGAAGCCTGGCTTAGTGGTAAACGATATAAATAGGTTAGAGAATCATTTATCAATTCATTTGGATCACCGGGATTAGGCATCGTTTTGGCAAATGCTATGAAATCAATCTTAATATTTTTCCCATTTCTTGTATATCCATTGTTAGCCATCGTATCACTGAATTGATTACGCTTGGGTAACGTATCAGAATTGATCCATATTTCATAAAACTGAGGGGCCTGATAATATGATTTCCATCCTGCAACATCCGGTGGGTCACCAATATTTTGTTGCATATTGAATGATTGGATTCTTAAATAATCCCACATGTAATAGGCATTTACATAATCTGATGCAGATGGAAAAACAACATTAAATTCACGACATAAGCTAACATTTAGATCTACAGGGCTTTTTATCTGGCAACCCTGATTAAGAACATCAAAGAAATGCTCGCTTTTTAAAAGGGCATTCAAAACAGGTTTTATCTCATAATTATTACTGCGGAAAATTTGAGCCAGTGGGGTAATAACATTTGCTTCAGTTGCGGCGTCAATATCATAATAAACAAACCAGCGATATAATCTTCGGCAAATGTACTGGGCTACATCATTTGTAGAGAATATCATATTCAGCATATCATCTAATTCATTTGCACCCGTTGCACCGCTTCTTCCGGTTATAATGGTATTATTATAAAAAGAAGAGAATTGCTTATTGGTGATATCGTGTTTCGGAGAATTGAAATAAGAAGTGTTGGTAGTATTATTAACCGTCCAGCCGGTTAAAACTTTTGCAGCAGCTTTTACATCTGCTTCGGAATAGGGGGGTGTTCCATTATCAATACCTTTTCCAACAGTAAATAATTCCTGTAATTCTCTTCCGTAATTTTCATCAGGTGCTGTATTAGTATTCAGGTATCCGTTAAGATAACGAAGCATTCCGGTATCAAGGGTAATATCTTTTACAAATTGTTTAAAATTTCCTAAAGCATTTTTTCTGAGGATGGTATTGTTTTGATAACACCATATAGCCCTGCCTATATCAGTTGTTTCTGTAGCAAAATGATTATGCCAGAATAAAACCATTTTTTCCAGGATGCTTTTGTTTTGATTTATCATTAATCCCTGCCACCAGCTTTTAAAAGAACTTCTTCTTTGTGCATCTACTCCTCCGTCGTTAGTGTTTGTATCAACCCATGTGGACCCCGCCGTTACAGCCACATCAAGATCTCCTGCTGTCACAGAATTTGGGTAATTTTTTACGGGTGGTGATGGTGGCACTGACGGAACAGTGAGCAACTCATTTATTGCCTGGGATAAGGTTTTTGTCCTAAAATAATCCACATCGGCTTTTGCAGCTCCGAACATGGTTCTCTTTAAAAGATGAATGATCTCGTTTACACCAAATGTTCCTGTATAGGGTGAGAGTCCCGTATTTGTTCTTGATACTTTAAACCCCGAAAGATCAGGAGTGGCAAGTGCTTTTTTTGCCGGGGTTAAGAAATCTCTTCTATCCATAACTTACAAATTAATTAGAAGACAGGACCCACATTTTTTTGATTAGTAGCCTATATTGACCTTGAAGTTACTAATTAGTTTAATAGCAGATGATAATTTATTTAACAATGTTGCCTGTAGAATATTCTAAATATAACAACTTGTTTAACACTAATTAATTAGATAAGCCAGGAATGGTGTAATGGAGGTTTTAATTTATATTCTCAATAATACCTGCAATACCCTGTCCGCCACCAACACAGGCAGTTACAATCCCATATTTTTTACTAAGCCGCTTCATGTCATTTGTAATTTGCACAGTAAGTTTTGTGCCTGTACAACCCAACGGATGCCCCAAGGCAATAGCCCCGCCATTTATATTTACGATCTCAGGATTCAATTCTAATTTATTAATCACTGCCAAAGCCTGCGATGCAAAAGCCTCATTCAATTCTACCAGATCAATTTGTGAAAGATTCATTCCTGCCTGCTTTAAGGCTCTGGGCACAGCTTCTACGGGACCAATACCCATAACCCTTGGATGAACTCCTGCGCTTGCACATGCAACCAAACGGGCAATGGGTTTTAATCCTAATTCAATCATCATTTTTTCACTCATCACAATCACAAAAGCGGCTCCGTCGCTGGTTTGAGAAGAGTTACCGGCAGTAACCGTTCCGCCGGCAGCAAAAGCTGGCTTTAATTTAGAAAGTGCTTCAATATTTGTATCAGCCCTTACTCCTTCATCAGTATCAACAACAAAACTTTTTTTTTGCTTTTTTCCTTTTTCATCAAGATAAATTTCTTCGACGTTCATAGGAAGAATTCCTTTTTTAAAGTAACCTTTTTCAATTGCTTCTTTTGCTTTTCTGTGAGAATGAAAACTAAATTCATCCTGCGATTCTCGGCTTATAGAATATTCTTTGGCAACAGCCTCCGCTGTTAATCCCATACCCAAATAATAATCCGGTGTATCTGAAGTAACTGAATATGCCGGTACAGTTTTCCACCCTGCTGTCGGTACCATGCTCATACTTTCGGTTCCCCCTGCTACAATACATTCTGCCTGTCCGCTCCGTATTTTTGCAGTTGCAATTGCAATTGTTTCCAGTCCACTGGCACAATAACGATTTACTGTCATACCCGGTACTTCAATTCCAAGTGCTCTCACACTTATCATTCTGCCTACCTGTAAGCCTTGCTCAGCTTCGGGTACAGCATTCCCAACAATCAGGTCATCAACTCTCTTGGCATCTAATTGCGGAATTGTTGCCATTAAACCTTTTATTACATCCACTGCCAAATCATCAGGACGATAAAATCTAAATCCACCTTTCTTTGATTTGGTAACTGCTGTTCTGAATCCTGCAACTATATAAGCTTCCTGCATTTGAAATATAAATTTGATATTTGAAATTATATTGCAATTTACTTTTAAAAAATATTAAATGAGGAAGAATTCAATAAACAAAATCCTAATAATCCTTTAATCCCAAAAATCCTGGTTCAGACGATTTCATGTATAAGCTGCTCCGTAATATTTTGTTTTTGTTTGATGCAGAACAGGTTCATTATTTTTCTATGAATCTTTTAAAAGCTGTTTGCAAAATTGGTTTTTTGAAAAAAATAATTACCAAGAAATATACCCCTACAAATTCTCCTGTAAATATTCTTGGATTACAATTTAAAAATCCGATAGGTCTGGGTGCTGGGTTTGATAAAAATGCAAAATATTTAACTGGACTGGAAGCTCTGGGATTTGGTTTTATTGAAATCGGAACCGTTACGCCATTACCTCAACAAGGAAATGATAAACCAAGATTATTTCGCCTCCCAAAAGATAAAGCACTAATAAATAGAATGGGATTTAATAATGACGGAGCTAAGGTAGTGGCGGAGAGACTAAAGGTGTGGAAAGGCAGTCGACAGTCGACAGTCGACAGTCGACAGTTAATTATTGGTGGCAATATTGGTAAAAACAAGCAAACTCCAAATGAAGATGCATGGAGGGATTATGAGATTTGTTTTATGGAATTATTTGATTGGATTGATTATTTTGTAGTGAATGTAAGTTCTCCAAATACACCGGGTTTAAGAGATCTTCAGCAAAAAGATTTTTTGAGAAAAATATTAACACATCTTCAAAGCCTGAATAATAAACAGGCAAATTCTAAACCTATCTTACTAAAAATATCTCCTGACCTTAATGAAAGAGAAACTGATGATATTATAGAACTTGCAATTGAAATAAATTTAGATGGGTTTGTAGTAAGTAATACAACTATCAGCAGAGATAAACTACAAACCACAAACTATAAACTACAACCTATGGGAGCAGGAGGTTTAAGCGGCAAACCATTAAAACAATCATCAACAAAAATGCTTGAATACATTTGTAAAAAATCAGATAATAAAATACCTGTAATTGCAAGTGGCGGAATTTTTACAGGCAATGATGCCAAAGAAAAAATAGAGGCAGGAGCTTTATTAATACAGGTATGGACAGGTTTTATTTATGAAGGACCGGCAATTGTAAAAAACATTAGCAAAAGCCTTGCTTATATTTACAAATAATTTTTAATTGATGGAACATTTATTTACCAGTGAAAGTATTATCAGTTTTTTAATTCTTGTAGTTTTAGAAGTGGTACTGGGTATAGATAATGTGATTTTTGTAAGCATTATCATGAACAGGTTAAAGGATGCGAAAGACAAAGCGAAAGCCAGGATGATATGGATGATAACCGGCATTCTGTCAAGAAGTATATTATTATTAGGCTTAGGATGGCTGCTTTCACAAAAAGGCAAATCTATTTTTACATTATTTGGAAAAGGATTTGACCTGGCTAGTATCGTAATGATTTTAGGCGGATTATTTCTTATATATAAATCGGTAAAAGAAATACATGGTAAATTGGAAGGAGAGGATCCCAATGAAAATTTAAAAGGTAAAGCAGGAATTTCTTTAGGTAATGCCATAGGACAAATAATGCTGATTGATGCGGTATTTTCTTTTGACAGTATTATTACAGCAGGAGGAACTGCAAAATATGTTGAGATAATGATTGCCGCAGTTGTGATTGCTATGACCGTAATGTTTTTGTTCAGTCCTAAAATTTCCTCTTTTATTCATAAACATCCAACATTAAAAATGTTGGCACTTTCATTCTTAGTAATGATCGGCTTAAGTCTTGTTATGGAAGGGTGGAACTCGGAAGCAGCCCACCAGTTAGGACTAAAAAATTATATTTATTTCGGGATGGCGTTTTCTTTTATTGTAGAAATGCTGAATATGTTTATGCTAAAAAAACAAAAAAGGACTACACGCCCTGTAGAATTACATGAGCCTTATTATAAAGCATCAGAACCTCATGATGGTGATGCTGCACGATAGTAATGTATAATAAACTGCCGAATTTGTTGAATTAATTTAGTTTTAGCAAAAATGCAACTTTGGGTTTTGCCTATTCTTCCTTCCTCTTTACAATCAGATACCAATCATTTTCAAGTGGCAAATATCCATACTCATAACAAAAAAAATAAGTGTTTCCTTTCTTATTAATATATGAATGTGTGATATACTTAAATTGAAAGCCTTTCTGTATTAATCTTTCTTTTGTGGTTTTTATCATTTCTGTTTCTTTATCCAATAGCCCTTCAAGTATCCGGCGGTTTTTTATTAAAGTATTATTGATATTCCGAACTATACTATTGGTAACTGTTTTAAGCTGGTTGTTATAGATGTTGCGGCAATAATCATTACAAAACTTCTTATCTGTTCGCCCTTGAAGCACCTTATTACAAGCCAAACATTGTTTTTTTAGGGTTTCTGCCATACCAATTGCTTTTTTATTTTATGTAAGATAATCAATAATTTATCCGTGTACAAACGTTTATAAACGGTTATAGCCGAAAAGAAACGAATAAAAACCGAATACCGCTTTTGGGTGATAGCATCTTTGCTCTGTCAATCATTGGCGCCGATGGTTGACTGAAATAAAAAAAATTTATAAACATTCAAAAACTAAAAATCATGTACGCATTAAAAAACAAAGTTCAATTGATCGGTAATCTCGGAGGCACTCCTGAAATAAAAAATACCGAAACAGGAAAAAAGCTGGCACGTTTCAGCGTTGCAACTAACGAAGTATATCGCAATGCAAAGGGCGATAAAGTAACAGAAACACAATGGCATAATTTAGTTGCCTGGGGTAAGGTTGCAGATATTGCTGAAAAATATCTTACCAAAGGAGCTGAAGTTTGTATTGAGGGTAAACTGATAAACCGCAGCTATACTGATAAGGACGGTAATAAAAAATATATAGCGGAAGTGCAGGTGAATGAACTGCTGATGCTTTCCAAAGCTGCATCATAATTAATTCACCCTAATAACTGCTGCAGCATTTTGTTTGCAGCAGTTATTTATTTAAGTTAGCACAGATGACAGAGATTGATCACAGTAATAAAATTTTTCAGCTTGCCGCTGACCTCGTGAGCCAGAGCTGCCGTAATATTTTTATTACCGGTAAAGCAGGTACAGGCAAAACAACTTTCCTCAAATACATCAGAGATAATTGTGCAAAACAAATTGCAGTAGTAGCACCAACCGGTGTTGCGGCCATAAATGCGGGAGGAACAACCATACATTCATTTTTCCAGCTTCCATTAGCACCTTTTATTCCGGAGTCAAAAAATTTCGCAGGCAAGGATTCTGTAATAAGCAGGCATAACCTTATCGGGAGAATTAAACTCACTAAAGAAAAAATAAAAATATTTCAGCAACTGGAATTATTGATAATTGATGAAATAAGCATGGTAAGATGTGATACGCTGGATGTCATTGATACTGTTTTAAAACATTTTCGTAACCGAAATAATGAGCCATTTGGCGGCGTGCAGATTGTATTAATAGGCGATATGTTTCAACTGCCGCCTGTGATGCCGGAGGAAGAATGGAAATTACTATCACAGTTTTATAAGAGCCCTTATTTTTTTGACAGCCGGGTCTTTTATCAGATACCACCGGTATATATAGAGTTTCAAAAAATTTACCGCCAAAGCGATTATACTTTTATAAACCTGCTTAACCAGGTTAGAAATAATAATTTAGATAATGAAGGATTACTACTCCTACAAAAAATTTATCAGCCTGCTTATGAGGTTACAAATGATGAAGGTTGTATTATTCTTACTACCCACAATTACAAAGCAGATGCTATAAATAGTAGCCAACTGGCAAAATTAAATAGCAAGGCATTTTCTTTTAAAGCCGAAATAAAAGGTGAGTTCTATGAAAAGGCATACCCTGCTGATGATTTGCTAACTTTAAAAACAGGCGCACAGGTTATGTTCATTAAAAATGATAAAGAAAAAATCAGGCGGTATTTTAATGGCAAAATTGGCGTGATTACAAAAATTGATGAAAATAATATCCGGATCAAATGTGCCGGAAGTGAAGATGAGATTGAAGTAGCTAAAGAAACCTGGGGAAACATCCGGTATGCACTTAATAAATCATCCCACCAGTTAGAAGAAGATGTAATAGGATCTTTTACACAATACCCGCTGCGGCTTGCCTGGGCAATTACTATTCATAAAAGCCAGGGCTTAACTTTTGAAAAAGCGGTAATTGATGCCGGTGAGGCTTTTGCTCCGGGACAGGTGTATGTTGCACTAAGCAGGTGTACAACACTTGATGGTATTGCACTTCAAAGTAAAATAACTGCAGCAAGTCTGCACAGTGATGAAAGAATTATTCAATTCTCAGATCAACATGCTACTGAACAAACGCTTCAGCAGGAATTAGAGCTATCAAAAAAATTGTATCAGCAACAAATTCTTTTTACATTATTTGACTGCATAAATATTGAAAAAGAAATTACAGATGTGAAGAAATTAATTATAGAGAATACAGCCGCTTACAATGCCATAACGCTTATATGGATCAGTGAGTTGGAAAATAAAATAATTGCTATGCAGGAAGTGTCTAAAAAATTCAAGGATCATTTGTATAAATTTTTTGCTGATGATACTCTACCGGAAGAAAATCATTTTTTACAAAAGAAAATAAAAGATGCAGCTGAATGGTTTGTAACTCAATTGGAAAATATTATACAATATATTCTAACATCCCCCGCAGATACTGATAGTAAGCAACATGCCAAAGTATATAACGAAGGTTTAAAAGATGTATTTACCTTATTGGCTGAGAAAAAACATCTGCTGCAAAGTTGTACAACTGCCTTTACCATAAAAAATTATTACTCTAATAAAACCAATTTCATTCTCCCGCAGTTTACCGTAAATGCGTATGCCACTGCATCACATGAAAAATCCCATACACCGCATCCAGTTTTACACAGGCAGTTGCGTGACCTTCGTAATAAATTATGTGAACATAAAAATATACCCATCTATTTTGTAGCCGGCAGTAAATCCATTGATGAAATGAGTCAACATCTTCCGCAAACAATTGATGAGCTGCTAAAGATCAGTGGGTTTGGGAAATCAAAAGCTGAACAATATGGTCAACAATTTTTAGATATAATAATTTCTTATTGTAAGCAACATGGTCTAGCCTCGCTTATTCATGAGAAAATACCTAAAAGAGAAAGAAAAGTAAAAGATCCATCAAAACCGGATACAAAAACCGAAAGTTATAATTTATATAAAGAAGGTCATCAGGTCTCTGATATTGCAAAAACAAGAAATCTTGCCATTTCAACGATTAAAGGGCATTTGTGTTTCTATGTTCAAAATGGAATGATACCTGTAAATGAATTTATAAATAATGAAAAGCTATTTTTAATTGAACCGTACCTGGAAAATATAAACGGCAACTCAATTATGTCTATAAAAGAGAAACTTGGAGATGCTGTTACTTTTAGCGAAATAAGATTTGCTATTGCGTCTAAACTTTGGAAAGAGAAAAGTAATTTAGAAAGTATATCTTAAACAAAAAATCTGTTAAGCCGGAGCATTAGCTGTCATTAGTACTGCAGCAGCTATACCTGCAGTTTCTGTTCTTAATCTTGTTTTGCCTAATGATACAGGAATAAAATTATTTTGCTTAGCCAATTCAATTTCTGGCTCTGTAAAATCGCCTTCGGGGCCAATGAGAATTATTGAGAATAGATTAATTGTTTTATTGCTTAATTGTTTTTTTTCATCTTCACTGCAATAAGCTATGTATTTATTTTGTTGAGTAGAAATTTTTATTACCTCGCCAAATTTTATTGGTTCATGTAATTTGGGTAACCATGCCTGCTGGCTTTGAAGCATAGCGCTTATAAGAATATTTTTCATCCTGTTGTGACGAAACGTTTGTCTTTCTGTTCTTTCACAAATCATTGGGATGATCTCTGAAACGCCCAATTCCGTTGCCTTCTCCAAAAACCATTCAAAGCGGCTGGTATTTTTTATTAAAGAGATTGCTATTGTAATGTTTGATGTACGATGTGGGATGTTTGATGTTGAGAGTACTTTTATTTCTGCTTTTTTATATTCAGAAATAATTTCTGCAGTGATTATTTTGCCTTTACCATTTGTGAGTTGAAGATTTTCACCCGCCTTCATTCTCAATACTTGTATAATGTGTTTTGATGTTTCTTCAGATAATGTAAAAGAAGATGCGGATGCTAATTCTTCTTCAAAAAAAACAGGTAGTGACATTATATTAATCTTCTCCATTTCTCCCCTTTCGGGGGAGATAGAGGGGGCTTTAAAAAGGTGTTTCGTCATCAAACTCGCCATCATTCATTTTACTTCCTTTTTGAATGTAGAGTTTAGCGCTGTCGCCGTCAATATCACTAACCGGTTTCCAGTTACCGGTACCGGGAAACTGGCTGCTGAGATCACTTCCATCTTCTTCGATAAATTTCTGAATATGAAGTAAAGCTTTTAAATTAATTTTTTCAAGTTGCCCGTTTCTATGCTTTGCAATGCGCAGAATTGTTTCACCTTTGTTGCTTTCACCCATTTCATTTGCAGTAATGTCATAATATTCCGGACGGTATAAAAACATTACCATGTCAGCGTCCTGCTCAATAGCACCGGACTCTCTAAGGTCACTCAGCTGTGGCATTTTTTGACCATCTTTTGCACCCCGCTTTTCAACTTCACGGCTCAGCTGGCTTAAAGCAACAATCGGAATATTCAATTCTTTTGCAAGCCCTTTCAAATCTCTCGATATACGGCTTATTTCCTGCTCACGGTTACTGTTTCGGTTTTCACCCGTTCCGCTCATTAACTGCAGGTAATCAATAATTATTAATCCAACATTGTGTTTATTTTTTAAACGGCGGCATTTAGCCCTTAATTCAAAAATATTCAACGCTGCTGTATCATCAATGTGAATCGGTGCCGATGCAAGTCTTTCAATTCCCTTCTTGTAGAGCTGTTTCATTTCATGTTCTTCCAAACGACCTCTTGAAATTTTCTCTAACCATATCTCGCTTTCAGAGCTTAATATTCTTTGCACCAGCTGCCCTGCACTCATTTCTAAAGAAAAAAAGCCTACTGAAGTTGGCTTTGTTGGATGCAATGCTGCATTCCGTGCAAGATTAAGTGCAAATGCAGTTTTACCAACAGACGGACGTGCGGCAAGTATTATTAAATCAGCAGGTTGCCATCCATAGGTTATTCTATCTAACAGATGAAAGCCAGTAGGAACACCACTTATTTCATCTTGCCGGGTGCGCAGATCTTCAATACGTTGAATAGTTTTTACCAGAACATCGCTTATAGCTGCATAATCCTTACGAAGATGATTATTGGTTATTTCAAACAATTTAGCTTCTGATTCATCTAATAAATCGAACACGTCAGTACTGTCTTCATAAGCATCGCCAATAATTTCACCGCTAATCCTGATAAGTTCTCTTTGAATAAATTTCTGCAGAATAATTCTTGAGTGGGCTTCAATATTTGCAGAAGAAACAACTGCATTAGTAAGCTTTGAAACATAATAAGGCCCTCCAACAATATCCAATTCTTCGCGGAATTTTAATTCTTCAACAACGGTCAACAAATCAATGGGTAAATTTTTCTGCTGCAATCCCTGCATGCTCCTGTAAATACGCTGATTGGCTTCTACATAAAAGCATTCAGGTTTTAAAATTTCAGCAACGATATCAAAGGCACTTTTTTCAAGCATTATTGCACCAAGTATAGCTTCTTCAAGGTCTTTTGCCTGGGGTGGAACCTTGCCATACATCATTGTTCCAAGGTCGAGTGAGCCGCTTTTTCTACGCGTTTTTCTATCCTTATTCAGGTTGGTAAGATCCATATTTACTTGCAGTTGTTAGGGGTTAATAAACTGATCCATTAAGCAAAAAATGAATGCAGGGCGGCTAAGGTAAATGACAAAATTTGAAAAGAAATTAATAGTTTATTCAAAAGTTGTTCAATCTGCGCTCACTTAGATATCCTCACAATAATCCGTTTGTTAACATTCAATTTCGCCTTTTCCACAATTTAAAAAAATTTTCCGTTTTTTTTCAATTCATATTCACAAAATTGGGTGGAGAAAAATAATTTTAAATTTTTGATGTTAATTTCATTTTATTTCCTATGCAACTGAAAAGCAATTTTACCCATTACATTCATCTTTCTTATTTTTGAAAGAGTTCCTATAAATACATAAAATGAAAATCAGTTACAATTGGCTTAGTGAATACCTGATGGAGATACCGGAACCGGAAAAGTTAAGCAGCATATTAACTTCGGTTGGGCTTGAAGTAGAAAGCCTGGAAAAGTTTGAAGAGGTAAAAGGGGGATTTGAAGGGTTGGTAATAGGTGAAGTAACAGAATGTATAAAACATCCTGAAGCTGATAAATTAAGCATTACGAAAGTAAATATTGGAACGAAGGAGCTTCAAATAGTTTGCGGTGCACCTAATGTTGCCATTGGTCAAAAGGTAGTAGTAGCAACAGTAGGCACTACAATACATCCTTTAATAGGGGAAGCTGTTACAATGAAAAAAGCAAAGATCCGTGGCCAGGAAAGCTATGGAATGATTTGCGCCGAAGATGAAATTGGGATGGGAGAAAGCCACGAAGGAATAATTATATTACCAAAGGATGTTAAAACCGGCAGTAAGGCGTCAGCATATTTTACTCCTTATTCGGATTGGATATTTCAATTAGGCATCACTCCCAACAGGATGGATGCTATGAGTCATTTAGGTATAGCCAGGGATGTGTATGCTTATTTATCTCACCATAATAAAAAAAGTACAGCAATAAAATCTCCTTTTAAAAACAATTTTAAAGTTGATAATCAAAAACTGTCAATTGAAGTTATTATAGAGAACCAAGAATCTTGTCAGCGTTATTCTGGTGTAAGCATTAGCAATATAAAAGTTGCGGAAAGCCCGAAGTGGTTACAACAAAAATTAAAAAGTATTGGCCTTTGTCCGGTAAATAATATAGTTGATATCACTAATTATTTACTGCATGAAACCGGACAACCTTTACATGCATTTGATGCTGATGAAATAAAAGAAAGAAAAGTAATTGTAAAAAATCTTCCGGAAGGAACTTCTTTTGTAACACTGGATGAAAAAGAAAGAAAAGTAAATGCAGAAGATCTGATGATTTGTAATGGAAAAGAAGAACCGATGTGCTTTGGTGGTGTTTTTGGTGGAATTAATAGTGGTGTAAAAGATACTACAACAAACGTTTTTTTAGAGAGTGCATGGTTTGAACAAAAATCCATAAGAAAAACATCTTTACGGCATAATCTAAGAACTGATGCATCAAGCCGGTTTGAAAAGGGGGTTGATATAATCAATACTGTAAATGTTCTTAAAAGAGCAGCAATGTTGATAAAGGAAATTGCCGGTGGGAAAATTTCCTCGAAGGTTGTTGATGTTTATCCAAACCCAAAAGAGAAAACAGAAGTAGTTTTAAAAAATCATTACCTGAAAAAAATAAGCGGAAAGAATTATCATCCTGATATCATCAAACAAATTTTACAAACCTTAGACTTTGAAGTATTAAAAGAAGGATTGGATGACATAAGGGTTGCAGTACCATTTAGTAAACCTGATATTAATTTCCCTGCTGATATTATTGAAGAAATAATGCGCATTGATGGATATGATAATGTTGAAATTCCATCCGTCATTACAATTACGCCGTCTAAAGAAACAACAGGATATGAATCTGCATACAAAGAAAAGATTGCTAATTTTTTAATTGGGTTGGGCTTTACTGAAATACTAACTAACTCACTAACCAACAGCGGATATTATAACGAACATATTTTAAATAATTCAGTAAAGCTTTTTAATAGTATAAGTACAGAGCTGGATATAATGCGTCCTTCTCTTTTGGAAACTGGTCTGGAATGTATATTACATAACAATAATCATAAGAACAATAACCTGTTACTATTTGAATTTGGAAAAACATATTCGACTTCTGCAATTGGAAACTACACTGAAGCAGAGCATCTATGCTTATTTGCTTCAGGAAATAAAAATGAACAAGGATGGAGAGATAAAGAATCCCGGGCAGATTTCTATTTTATAAAAGGGGTTTGTAAAAGATTATTTCGGTTGTCTGGAGTTGAAGATGTAAATTTTAAAGTCTCAAATGATATTACAAATGCTTTTATTAATAATGAATTAGTTGCACAAATAAGTTTTGTAGATAGTAATAAACTGGAACAATTCTCTATAAAAGAGCCGGTATTTTTTGCCGATATAAACTGGGAAAAGCTAACAGCATTAACTAAGAAAATAAAAATTGAATTTGCACCCATATCAAAGTACCCGGAAGTACATAGAGATATATCTATGATATTGAATAAAAATATTGCTTATGAAAATGTGGAAAGGTTAACCAAGGGGTTAAACATTTCTAAACTGGTTAACATTAATTTGTTTGATATTTTTGAAAGTGAAAAATTAGGAATGGATAAAAGGTCTCTTGCTATTACCTTCACATTTTCTGACAGGGAAAAAACACTCACAGATAAAGAGATTGATGCAATGATAAATACAATAATTGTATCTTATGAAAAAGAATTGGGCGCAGAAATAAGAAAAGCTTCTTAGAAGCTAACGGGTGTCCCTACACCTATAAAAAAGGTTTTATTTTTTCAGGTCACAGGAATTACAGGTGTAGGACACCTTTTTTATCCAACGGTAATTAATGAATAATCTTGAAACACATATTAAATCCGTTAACGAAAAACTTCAGCAGTTATTAAAAAAACATATTGCTTTAAAAAAAGATAATGAAAACCTGAGAGAGGAACTTAAGAAGTGTAAAGAAAAGGAAGCAGAATATAAATATGCCTTGCATGATCTTGACCAAAAGGTATATGTTTTAAAAGCGGCATCGGGTCAAATGAGTGAAGTAGATCAAAAAGAATTTGAAAAACGAATTAACCAATACATAAAAGAGATTGATAAGTGCGTTGGATTGTTAAGTGATTAATTATGGAAGACCAACTCATCCCAATAAATATTTTAATCGGCGACAGAAGCTATCGCATAAAAAGCCTGCCTAAGGACGAAGAAATAATCCGGAAAACCTTAAAAATAATCAACGATAAAATAATAGAGTTTAAAACACAGTTTGCCGGTAAGGATATGCAGGATTATATTGCTATGGTGTTAATTTGGTATGCTACCCAGGCTGCTTCAGGCGGTAATGATCAGCAAATAGAAGGTGAATTTCAAAAAATTCTTTCAGGCCTGGAGCATCAGATTGACAAGGTATTATAGGCCTTACCTTGGTTGTCCATTAATTTCCACACTTTTTATTTATCTTCGTTTTATTACGATTCTCATTTGAGTATAAGATTATTAAGCAGTAAAGATTATGAACCGTTCTAAAATAAAAATTATCAATGACAGAAATACTTCCAATAATTATTGGCATTGCCGCATTAATAGCAGGTATCCTGCTGGGTAAGTTCCTCTTCGCAAAAAACACTAAAAAACAGTTAGAAGAAGCAGATCAACAGGCACAAAAAATTATCTCGGACGCAAAAACTCAAGCTGAAACCTTGAAGAAGGAGAAATTACTGGAGGCTAAAGAACAATTTGTTCAAATTAAAGCCGATCATGATAAAGAGGTATTCCAACGTAATCAAAAACTAAGTGAAGCGGAGAACAGGCTTAAGCAAAAAGAACAATCTGTAAACCAAAAGGATCAGGGCATTGCCAAGATGCTTAAAGATAATGAGGTTATAAAAGAGAACCTTAACCGCCAGCTTGAAGTGGTAAATATTAAGCGTACTGAACTTGAAAAACACCAGGAAGAGCACATACGCAGGCTCGAAAAAGTTGCCGGCTTAACAGCAGACGAAGCAAAGACACAATTAATAGAAAGTTTGAAGCAGGAGGCACATTCCCAGGCGCTCAGCATCCAGCAGGAAATTATTGATGATGCAAAGCTTAGAGCTAATAAAGAAGCAAGAAAACTTATCATTCAAACTATTCAGCGTACAGCTGCGGAGCAGGCTATTGAAAATGCAATAACTGTTTTTAACCTCGAAAGTGATGAAATAAAGGGTTCTATAATTGGGAGGGAAGGAAGAAATATACGTGCAATAGAAGCTGCAACAGGTGTAGATCTTATAGTTGATGATACTCCGGAGGCAATCATTCTTTCTTCATTTGATCCCCTGCGTCGTGAGATAGCCAGACTATCACTGCAGCGTTTAGTAGCTGATGGTCGTATTCACCCGGCACGTATTGAAGAGGTGGTAGAAAAAACCCGTAAACAATTAGAAGATCAAATAATAGAGATTGGTGAAAGAACGGTAATTGAACTCGGTATTCATGGCCTCCATAAAGAATTGGTTCGTATTGTTGGTAAAATGCGGTTCCGTTCTTCTTATGGCCAAAATCTGTTGATGCACAGCCGCGAAGTAGCAAATCTTTGTGGTATAATGGCTGCCGAACTGGGAATGAATGCAAAACTTGCTAAGCGAGCCGGCCTTTTACATGATATAGGGAAGGTTCCCGATGAAGAAACCGAATTAAGCCATGCTTTGCTTGGAATGAAGCTGGCAGAAAAATATGGTGAAAATCCTGCGGTTTGTAACGCTATTGGCGCCCATCATGATGAAGTGGAAATGCAATATGTCATCTCTCCTATTGTTCAGGCATGTGACTCTATGAGCGGTGCCAGACCGGGAGCCCGCCGGGAAATTATGCAGCAATACCTGCAACGTATAAAAGATTTGGAAAATACTGCTCTCGGTTATCCAGGGGTTGAGAAAGCATATGCAATCCAGGCCGGACGTGAATTACGGGTTATTGTTGAAGCTGATAAAGTATCAGATATTGACAGTGATAAACTGAGTTTTGAGATTGCCCAGAAAATTCAAACCGAAATGACCTATCCCGGACAGATAAAGGTTACGGTTATTAGGGAAAAAAGAGCGGTGAACATTGCGAGGTAAATGTTTCAGACGTTAAGAAGTTCCACAGGTTCAATAAGTTCTTTAAACTTTTGAACCCTTGAACCTTTTAAACTTTTGAACTCTTTAATCCTTTGAAACCTTTTAAACTTTCCTTACCTTTGCGCTCTTAAAATTAAAGTCATGGATGCTGTAGCTTTTGTTCACGAGCAATTAACTGCAAAAAAAGAATTACCCAAATTTAAAGCCGGGGATAACATAACTGTTAACTATAAAATTCAGGAAGGCACTAAAGAGCGTATCCAAAGCTTTAAAGGTGATGTTATCAAGCGGCAGGGCGAAGGTGGTACAGCAACATTTACTGTACGTAAAATTAGCGATGGTATTGGTGTTGAACGTTTATTCCCCGTATTCTCACCCAACATTGATAGTATTCAATTACATAAAGTTGGAAGAGTTCGCCGTGCAAAACTGTATTTCCTTAGGGAAAGAAGCGGAAAGAGTGCCCGTATCAAGGAAAAAAGAATGAAATAATAGTCTTAATAAAATTATAATGTTTAGCCGAAGGCCATGAAGCCTTCGGTTTTTTATTTAATATTGAATGAGGGTTAATTCACAAGATCTATTTACCCAGAATAATAAAAAATGAAAAAGACAGTAGTTATTGCTTTGCTGTTCATGCTATTCACATCAGGTTGTTCCCGCGGACTTACAACCTATGAAGCTGCCAATGGGAAACAAAAGTGCCAAAGAACATACATTAAATAAATTTGTACATCTTCATTTTAATTTATTTCGTAAATAATTAAACAGTTGTTATTTTTTAGTAATTTCAATTAGGTTATTTAAATAATGTATCTTTGAACTCCTAATTTTAATATTATGTTAGTAGCATTTTTAAACACATTTTTCCTTCTTTCCATGCCAGGCGGATCGGAGTGGATATTAATACTTTTGGTTGTCTTATTATTTTTTGGTGGAAGAAAAATTCCTGACCTGATGAGAGGTATTGGACGTGGGGTTCGTGAATTCAATGATGCCAAGACCAATGTGAAAAATGAGATTGAAGCAGGCATGAGCGAAAAAGATAAAAAAGAAAAGGAAGCCGAACTTGAAGTAAAGCAGGCACAGGAAAGATTGCGGCAGACACAGGCAGCGCATATGCAAACTGAATTGCCTAAATAAATTTTATTCTATTAGAACGGCTGAAGTGTTCGATATCCCTTAATGGATTTCCTGCGCTTCAGCCGTTTTTTTATAAATTATTTCCCTTTAATTGTTAGTAACCAAAACTATACAACAATATCAATATGATATTTTCAACCATAAAAACGGTTGCGAGAATATAGTTAAGTCTTTTCTTGAAAAAATTGAATCTTATAAACCCCTTAATGCTTTTATTGAAGTATACGAAGAAGAAAGTATAAAACGGGCAAAGGAGTTAGATACAAAACGAATAAACGGCAATCCATTAGGAAAACTTTATGGAGTTGTTGTAGCGCTTAAAGATGTTATCTGTTATAAAGATCACAAGATAAGTGCAGCCTCAAATATTTTAATTGGTTTTACTTCTGTTTATAATTCTACCGTAGTTGAAAAATTACTGGCAGAAGACGCTATCATTATTGGTAACTGTAATTGTGATGAATTTGCGATGGGCAGTACCAATGAAAATTCTGCTTATGGGAATGTTTTAAATGCATTAGATGAAACAAAAGTTCCGGGAGGATCTTCAGGAGGTTCGGCAGTAGCCGTACAGGCTGGTATGTGTATGATAAGTTTGGGAAGTGATACGGGAGGGTCAGTAAGGCAGCCGGGAGATTTTTGCGGAATTATTGGTTTAAAACCAACTTATGGCAGAATATCAAGGCATGGATTGATTGCTTATGCCTCTTCTTTTGACCAGATAGGGATTTTTGGAAATAATATAGAAGATGTGGGTCTGGTATTAGAGGTTATTTCAGGTGGGGATGATTATGATAGTACGGCTTCTAATAATAAATTAGAAAAAATTACTGCTTTAAATAATAACTCTCTATATAGGTTTGTCTATTTAAAAAACGCCTTAAACCACTCCTCTCTGGATCCTGAAATAAAAAATAGAATAGAAAACCTCATTCAAAAACTTAAAAAAGAGGGTCATGTAGTGGAGGGAATTGATTTTGAGTTATTAGATTATATAGTGCCTGCCTATTATGTTCTGGCCACAGCCGAGGCCTCTAGTAATTTATCCCGATACGATGGGATTAGGTATGGAATTAAGGATACATCCGTTACAAATATCACAGAAATGTATACCAAAACCCGAACAATGGGATTTGGAAAGGAAGTAAAAAGAAGAATTATGTTAGGCACTTTTGTATTAAGTTCCGGATATTATGATGCTTACTTTATTAAGGCTCAACAAGTTAGAAGATTGTTGGTTGAAGAAACGGAAAAGATATTTAAACAATATGATGCTGTTATCTTACCCACTACACCCTGCACTGCCTTCAGTATTGGCCAAATGGAAACAGATCCTGTAGCAATGTATTTGGCTGATATCTATACTGTATTTGCTAATCTTACAGGTATTGCCGCTATTTCTTTACCGTTATTTAAACACATTAATAACATGCCTTTTGGAGTGCAGATTATGTCAGATAAATACAATGAGGTAACTTTGCTACACATCTCTGAGATGCTTTTGAAGGATTATAAACAATGAGAAATATTCTATTCATATTCTTCTGTCTAATTGTAATACACTATAATTCTGTAGCAAAAAGCTTTGCATATAATAATTCTTTACAAGTAAGTTCTGTAGATACAATAGTAAAATCTCTGGAGACTGATCGGGCTATAGATGAAGTATTAAAATCACGTGAACTTCCCAAAAAAGAAAAGATCGAATACCTGAGCCAGGGAACAAAATATGGCTTTAAAAATCTTTTTAAAAATTATTCTTACAACCCGTCGATGCCATATTCATCCCAGGTAAATCCTCATGCTGAAGGTTATATGAACGATTACTTACAGGCCCATGGCAGTTATCTTCAAAAATTAAAAAGTACATCAGTACTAAAATTTAATTTCATTGATAATATCCTGGCTCAATATGGATTACCTAAGGAATTAAAATATCTCGCTGTTATTGAAAGCAATTTAAAAGCTACTGCTACTTCCTGGGTGGGTGCCCGTGGGCCCTGGCAGTTTATGAGCTATACAGCCGTAGGGTATGGTTTACGGGTAAATAGTTTTGTTGACGATAGAACAGACTATTATAAAAGCACACATGCGGCTGCCAGATATTTACTATTCTTATACAAAGATCTGAAAGATTGGTTACTTGTTATAGCTGCTTATAATGGTGGACCGGGCAGAGTTCATACAGCTATGAGAAAAAGTGGATCAAGAAATTTTTGGGCTTTGCAGAATTATCTGCCCACTGAATCAAAAAACCATGTAAAGAAATTTATTGCCACTCATTATATTATGGAAGCAGGTAATAATCTATCGAATATGGATTATTCAGGATTAAATACAGGTAATAAAATTAAACCAGCAGCTGCAGAAGATTTTACCGGTACTAATGAAGTATTAAAATTATCCGGAAAGTATAATTCTGTAATTATTGCTAAAAACCTTTCCATGGATATAACGGAATTTAATCGTTTAAATCCCGGCTTTGATATGGCAATGTCATCAGGTGAAACATTTGATCTTAGATTACCCCCCGAGAAAATGAATGTTTTTGTAACCAATAAATATTCTATTCTAAGTGAGTGTGTTCATGTTTTGTTGAATACTGTTAATGTAGATAATAAAATGGCTTACCCTGGAACTAAAAAAATCAAGAAAAAAAATTAATCACTGAGCACTTTTTTCATCGCTTCAATCTTCATCAGGCATTCTTCATATTCATTTTCTGCATCACTATAAAAGGTAATTGCTGAGCCGGCTGATATACTGATATATTTATTGGTTGAGTTATAAAGTATACTCCTAATTACTACATTAAAATCAAAATCTCCTTCGGGTGTTATGTAACCGATTGTACCGGAAAATAATCCACGCTTTGTTTTTTCATATTTTTCTATCAAATTCATAACACTTTTCTTCGGAACCCCGGTCATGGAACCCATCGGAAATGTTGCTTTTAAAATATCGGAAATACCTGCAGTTTTGTCAATTATACCGCTTACAGTTGAAATCATTTGATGAACCTGGGGAAATGTATAAAGTCCAAAAAGTTCTTCTACTTTTACTGATCCTTCTATACATACTTTACTTAGATCATTCCGAACAAGATCTACCACCATTACGTTTTCGGATGTTTCTTTTTTGCTATTCAGTAATTTTTCTTTATTGCTTTTATCTTCTTTTAGATTACTTAAGTTTCTTTTGGAGGTTCCTTTTATAGGCTGCGAAAATATTTTATTGCCAACTTTCCTTAAATATCTTTCAGGACTGGAACACAAAAGAAATTTGTCGTTACACCTATAAAATGCAGCAAAGGGATTTGGAGAAAGATGACCGAGCTTTAAGTATACATCGTGAGGATCTATATTGCAATTTTCAGCATAAAACTCCTGGCAGAAATTTATCTCATAGCAATCTCCACGAATAATATGCCGCTGAATTTGCTTAACTGTTTGTAAATATTCCTGCTTTGAAAACCTGCTATTTGTTTGGGGTAAGCTTTTTTTTGAAACCTGTTCTTCTGGGGATTCAGAAAGAATTTTTTTAAATATATCATCAGGATCACTTTTAATTATGCCTATTTCTAAACTATTTTTTTTTAAGATCAATACTATTTCAGGTACAAAAAAAAACATGTCCGGAAACTGAATACCATCAAAATTATGAGAAGATAAATCCTCTACCTCATTTTTAAGATCATAGCTGAGATGCCCAAATATCCAATCCTGTTCTTCTTTTATAAAACGCTGCAGCGAATCAAAATTATTCCCAGGCCGGAAAGGCAAGACTTTCTCAGCGCCTGCTGCCAATAAACATTCAAACTCGGGTTCAGAAAAATTATATTGGTGATTATCCAATAAGCAAAAAATGTTGAATTGTTTTATCCAACTCAACATTTTAGTTTTAACTTCCGGAAAATTGTTAATGGTGTAAGATGTAAACTTTCTATTCACCATTGTTTTATTAATACAAAATAATATAGCCTTTAATAATCTTCCTCATCATCATCTATTTCTCTTCCCTCATTAAACAGGTCAAGTGTTTTAAAGTCATCATCAAGATCGATATCATCATCTCCTTTACCTTTTATTGAAGGGCCTGTTTTTATTTTTGATTTAGGAATGTCAAATTCTTCAAAATCAGGATCGAAGTCATCATCTGTCTTTTCCCAATCGTCTTCCACCTCTTCGTCTAGGTCATCATCATTAGCTTTTCCCTTTTTGGCCGATGTGCTTCCTCTTTTTGCAGGTTTCTCCTCAATGTCATAATTATCGGTATCCTCATCATCGTTTAGATCATCTTTTGAAGACGCCTTTTTTGAGGTAGTATTATTATCACCAGAAGAAGATTTTTTAATCGGGGCACCTTTCTCCTTATCAAATTTTGATTTCATATATAATGAGATTAATAATGTAAATTTCTGCGAGTTTTTTAATTATCCAAAAAATATTTTGGAAATTTTTGCGGCTAAACTATTCTGTTGTTTGTCGCAATCATGATGCCACAATAAGCTGATCGCTACCCGGACCATTTGAAATAAATTTTACGGGAATCTTTAAAGTTTCATTGAGGTAATTTATATACAATCGCATTTTAGAGGGTAATTTCTCAAAACTTTTTACTGAGGTTGTATCTTTATTCCATCCCTCAAAGGTTTGATATACAGGGGTAATATCCATACCCGACATCTGGAAAGGTATTTCATTAATTTCTTTATTATCAATTTTATACGAATTACAAACTTGTAATGTATCCAAAGCGTCAAGAACATCTGCCTTTGTCATAATTAACTGAGTTACTCCATTTATCATACAGGCAAATTTTAAAGCCACCAGGTCAATCCATCCGCAACGGCGGGGACGGCCGGTAGTACTTCCAAATTCGTTACCCGTTTTTCTTAAAAGCTCTCCGGTTTCATCATTTAATTCAGTTGGGAAAGGGCCACTACCCACCCGTGTACAATATGCCTTTGTAACACCCAGTATTTCCTTTATTTTTTGCGGCGCAATTCCCAGCCCCGAACAGACCCCGGCAGAAATAGTATTTGAAGAAGTAACAAATGGGAATGTTCCGAAATCCACATCCAGCATACTTCCCTGGGCGCCTTCGGCTAACACTTTTTTACCCTGCTGAATTTTATCGTTTATAAAATATTCTCCATTTACTATCTGAAGGCTCTTTAAAAATTCAAGACCTTCAAAAAATTCTTCTTCCCATGCGGAGATATCTTCATTAAATGAAAAATTTTCCAACAATTTTTGGTGCTTTAACCTTAACCTAATGTATTGGGTAGTAAAACTTTTATCCAGTATATCACCAACCCGTAACCCATTTCGACCTGTTTTATCCATATAGGCCGGGCTAATCCCTTTTAAGGTAGAACCAATCTTATCATTTCCTTTAGATGCTTCGCTTGCTTTATCAATTGCACGGTGAGTTGGTAAAATCAGGTGTGCCCGCTGACTGATAAAAAGATTTTTTCTATAATCAATTCCCATTGCAGCCACTGATTCACATTCTTTTTTTAAAATCATGGGATCCAGTACAACACCATTACCAATGAGATTAATTTTATTTAAATGAAAAATACCTGAAGGGATTTGGTGGAGAACAATTTTTTTTCCATCAACGTATAAGGTATGACCGGCATTCGGCCCGCCCTGAAAACGGGCAATAACCTCATAGTTCTTGGCAAAATAATCTACTATTTTTCCTTTTCCCTCATCGCCAAATTGTAAGCCGAGAATAACATCTACCATAGTTGGGGGTTATAAGTTACGGGTTGCGAGTTAGTACAGGTAAAAATAAAATGAAAAAAAGTAAATGCAGTTTATATTTCAGCATTGTTTGAAAATAGTGGAAAAAGAAACATTCTACGTAAATGAACTAACAATTAAGGCGCAATTATAAGATACTGGAATTAGTGGTATCAATATTCTGCATGAAAAGCTGAATATAGGTATTCAGTTGAAGTGAGTGACACAACGATGTTTAATAGTAGTGCAAAAGCTAGTCCCAAAAATTTTATGCTACTTTTAAAATACTTAGTTTACTAATATTGAATTTGCGCTGAGCATACTCTATGGTTAGATTAAAGCTTTTTACTTTTTGAGACGGAAGCTCATACATGGCATCGGTAAGAATACTTTCGCATATACTTCGCAAGCCGCGGGCACCTAATTTATATTCCATTGCTTTTGTAACCATAAAATCATACACCTCGTTATCAATTACAAGTTCGATGCCCTCTATCTGAAATAACTTTACATATTGCTTGATAAGTGCATTCCGTGGCTGGGTTAATATACTGCGAAGTGTTGAAGCATCAAGCGGGTTTAAATAGGTTACAACCGGCAACCTTCCCAATAACTCGGGTATTAAACCAAATGCTTTGAGGTCCTGTGCATTTACAAATTGCAATAAATTTTTACGCTGGTATTCCTGCTGGTCCTTATTTACATTAAACCCGATTGCATTGGTATTTATCCTGCGGCCAATTAATCTGTCAACTCCGTCGAAAGCACCGCCGCAAATAAATAAAATATTACTCGTATTTAATTTTATGAGTTTTTGTTCGGGATGTTTTCTTCCGCCTTGTGGTGGCACCAATACATCTGTACCTTCCAACAATTTAAGTAAACCCTGCTGCACACCCTCTCCGCTAACATCTCTGGTAATGCTTGGATTATCACTTTTGCGTGCAATTTTATCTATTTCATCAATATAAACAATTCCTTTTTCAGCAGCAGTAACATCATAATTACATACCTGTAATAAACGGCTAAGAATACTTTCAACATCCTCACCAACATATCCTGCTTCTGTAAAAACAGTAGCATCAACAATAGCGAATGGAACATTCAGGACCCTGGCAATTGTTTTGGCCAATAATGTTTTACCCGTACCTGTTTCACCTACCATTACAATATTGCTCTTTTCAATCTCTACATCATTATCAACCTTTTGATTCATACGTTTGTAGTGGTTGTAAACTGCAACTGCCAAAACCTTTTTTGCATCGTCTTGACCAATTACATATTCATCAAGGAATTTTTTTAATTCCATGGGTTTCTTTACTGAAAGTTTATAGTTAGATGGAGCTGCAGATTTATCAGGCTGATTAATCATTTCCTGACCAATAATCTCCTGTGCATGTTCAACACAATTTTCACAAATATGACCTTCCTGTCCTGCGATAAGAATTTTTACCTCGTCACGGTTTCTGCCACAAAATGAACAGTGTAAAGTTTGTTGCTTGGCCATTTATTAATATTGGGTTAATAGTATACAAAGATAATTCACTGATGCGAACATCGGTGTTAAAAAGACAATATTATTGAAGTGATTGTTGCTTTAAAATTTTTCCATTATACCATCTACAATACCATAAGTGATACTCTCTTTTGCATCCATCCAGTAATCACGGTCAAAATTTTCCATTACTTTTTCATAGGTTTGACCACAATTCTCCGCTAATATTCTTGCACCTAATTGTTTTGCTTTTAGAATTTGTATCGCCATAATTTCAAGGTCGGCACTGGTTCCTTGCCCCCCGCCGCTTGGCTGGTGTATCATCACCTCACCATGAGGAAAAATAAATCTTTTACCTTTAGTGCCCCCGCTTAATAAAATACTTCCCATACTGGCTGCCATGCCCATGCATACAGTACTTACAGGAGAAGTGATCATTTTCATGGTATCATAAATTACCATACCGCTGGTAACTACACCACCCGGAGAATTAATATAAAAAGTGATCTCCTTGCCGGGATCGATAGCTTCCATATATAAAAGACGATTGGTAATATCTTTTGCGGTCTTATCATCAACTGCTCCCCATAAAAATATCTTTCTCTGTTCAATAAATTTTTTATCGAACATCATTCCCCCCATTATTTTTTCCATAGGATTTTCAGAATTTTCTTTTGGCTCTTTCTCATCTTCTTCTTCCATCCCTATATACTGTCTGTTATAAAAATTCATAATTAAGGCTTTAACTTTTTGTCTTTTTTTGAATTGATCAATAAAACTTCATCCACCAAACCATAGTCTTTGGCTTCAGGAGCAGTCATCCAGTAATCACGATTGCTGTCTTTGGCTATTTTATCTACAGGTTGCCCTGTATGGTAAGAAAGCACTTCATATAATTCATGTTTTATTTTTCTTATTTCGTTCACCGTTATTTCTACATCGCTGGCCTGCCCCATTGCTCCTGCACTTGGCTGATGCATCATTATCCTTGAATGTTTTAATGCTGTACGTTTTCCCGGTGCGCCTGCCGCCATTAAAACAGCTGACATACTCGCTGCCATGCCCGTACAAATAGTAGCAATATCCGGACTAACAAACTGCATGGTATCATACAAACCCAAACCTGCATATACAGCGCCGCCCGGAGAATTTATGTAGAGTTGAATATCTCTTGTACGATCAGTACTTTCTAAAAATAAAAGCTGTGCTGTTATAATATTGGCAACCTCATCACTTACTGGGTATCCTAAAAATATTATCCGGTCCATCATTAACCGACTGTAAACATCCATTACCGCAATATTCATAGGCCTTTCCTCAATAATATTGGGCGTAAGATTAGTTACATTATGCTGCACATAATCATGTAAGGTATGGCTGCTTATACCCTGATGTTTTACAGCGAATTTTTCAAACTCTTTGCCGTGATTCATATTAAATGTTTTGTAGAAGAAATATATCGATGAAAGTTCCCAAATATTATACCCCTCTCACATAAAGAGGTAAATGAAATTACAACTAATGATTTAATGACTTAATGACTTATTACTCCTGACAACTGACAACTAACTACTGACAACTAATTAATGATGGTGATTGTGTTGCATAGCCGTAAGTTCTTCGGCAGTAACTTCTTTTTCTTCGGGTTTTACCTGGCCTTCTGCCCATGTAAATAATTTATCTGTGATAAGCCTTCTGTAACTGGCGTCCACCTGTTTTTCATCTTTCATCATCCTGTCAACGTAACTTTCTATCCAGCTGGTGTCACCATCCATTTTCATCTGCCCAAAATATTGAAGAATTTCTTTCCTCATGTTTTCTCTCAATTCCTCCTCGCTTACTTCTAAATTATATTCCCTGATAAATTTATCACTTATCAATGTCCATTTTAATTGATTTGTAAAAGATGGAAATTCTGCTTCCACTTCTTCGATAGATTTTTCTTTTTCACCACTTTTTTGGAGCCATTTTTTTAAAAAATCATCAGGAAACTGAATTGGAGTATCTAAAAGAAAATGATATATCTGGTCGTGCAATTGCACACGGCTTTGTGCATCCCAATGTTTTTGAATTTCCTCTCTTAATTCATTACGAAACCCTTCTTCAGTTTTTATTTCTTTACCAGGTAACACCTCATTAAAGAATTCTTCATTTAATTCTCTTTTTTCAACAAGGGCTACTTTGGTGATAGTCATTTTAAAATACTTATCGCCTGGGGACATATCATCTTTATTCAATCCTAAATCACCGATAATCCATTCTCTTTCCTTTTCCTCAAAGGCATTATTTAATTGCAGAATAATATTATCGTCTTTCTTTTTACCCATTAACTGCTCACGAAAAGCGGGAGTAAAATATTTAACCAATAAAGAATTATCTTTTGAAACTCCGCCCTGTACCGGACTTCCTTCCGCATCAACTTCAACAAAATTTACATTAAGCACATTGTCTTCGGCAGTAACAGTTTCCGGCTCCAGCATTTTACCATGACGGTTTTGCAGCCTTTCAATTTCTTCATTGATCATTCCATCGGTAACCTTCACTTTATTACAATTAAGTTTAGCTTTTGAAAGATCAACATCAACCTGTGGTTTTAAACCGATCTCAAATGGAAATTCATAATCAGCTGGATTATTCATATCAAGATTCCGGAGATCGCTGCTTATTGGCAAAGGCTGTGCAAAAAAATCAGGTTTTTCAGTAGCAAGATATTTTTGTATTTCTTTTTCTACTTCCTTAATTACTGCATCATAAAATACGGAAGATCCATACATTTTTTTAACCATGCCTGCAGGAACCATTCCTTTTCTAAACCCCGGAATATTTGCCTTCTTACTGTACTCTTTAATCGATTTTTCAAAAGAAGGATAATAATCCTCTTTGCTCAGTTTAACCGTTAATTTATCATGCAATAAACCAATGTTTTCTCTTATAACTTCTGCCATAATTTATTACTTTTATGTCATTAGTCAATCGTCATTAAGTCAATGGGGATGAAACATAATGACCATTGACCATGGACCTATGACTTTTGATGAAGTGCCCATGGAGGGACTCGAACCCCCACACCTTGCGGCATCAGATCCTAAGTCTGACGTGTCTACCAATTTCACCACATGGGCTTTTAAGGGCTGCAAAAATAATGGATTTAACTGAAAGGATTATTTGTTATACAGCTTATGTTCTTAATCCTTTTGCAGAAAAATGCTGCAATTTCAAATTGGATAATTTGAATATTTGAACCGGGTTTATCAATATTAAAAAAGCTGCTCAAATTTTTAAGCAGCTTTTAATAATTTTAGAAATAAAATTATTTTGCAAATCCTTTTATGAGGTCAAGCAGGTTACCGTTTTTTTGCTGTTGCTGCTGTGCCCCGCCTGCAAGCCCTTTTATAATATCCATTATCCCTCCACCACTTGCCTGCCCGCCTCCGCCAAATTGTTTTAGCAGATCGCTTATGCCTCCACCTGCTGTACTTTGAGTAGCTGCGTTTTTATTGCCTGTAATAGAACCTAATAATTTTTCAAGACTAAAACCTGAGTCGTTTGGATCATTTGTTTTGTTTATCAGGCTTCCCAGCACATCGGGTATAAGGTTACCTGATAATTGATTTGCCTGGTTGTTATTCAGCCCGAATTTATTCATAAGCTTGCCGGCAAAGTGGCCCATCATCATAGATACGATAGGGTTGCTCAGTAATCCTTTTTTATTACTTCCACCACTACCAAATAATTGAATATTTGAACCGGGTTTATCAATATTAAAAAAGCTGCTCAAATTTTTAAGCAGCTTTTAATAATTTTAGAAATAAAATTATTTTGCAAATCCTTTTATGAGGTCAAGCAGGTTACCGTTTTTTTGCTGTTGCTGCTGTGCCCCGCCTGCAAGCCCTTTTATAATATCCATTATCCCTCCACCACTTGCCTGCCCGCCTCCGCCAAATTGTTTTAGCAGATCGCTTATGCCTCCACCTGCTGTACTTTGAGTAGCTGCGTTTTTATTGCCTGTAATAGAACCTAATAATTTTTCAAGACTAAAACCTGAGTCGTTTGGATCATTTGTTTTGTTTATCAGGCTTCCCAGCACATCGGGTATAAGGTTACCTGATAATTGATTTGCCTGGTTGTTATTCAGCCCGAATTTATTCATAAGCTTGCCGGCAAAGTGGCCCATCATCATAGATACGATAGGGTTGCTCAGTAATCCTTTTTTATTACTTCCACCACTACCAAATAAATTGAGAAGGCTTTGTACTCCGCCGCCTGCTACCACATTACGGAGCCCTGATGCAACGGTGTTGGTGGCTTCTGCCACTACTTCCTCATTTTTTTCATTGGGCACATCGGGGTTATTGATAACCGTTTCATTGGCATGTCCTTTTACGAGATCAAATAATTCTTTTAGCATAATATATTTTTAAATGAAAAATAGGAAAATAAATATAGGGAATGTTTATGACTATAGATAACTTTCGGTTAATAAATAATGACGATGCACCGGAAGTGAGATCAGTTAATTGAAATAATTGTAGCCTGTCTTGCTGTTAATTTCCACGTACCCTTTTCTTTCATCCATATGTTGGTAAACCTTCTGGTAATTGTTTTTTCGGCATTTTGTGTTGATCCCTGAGGTACTAAGATCTCTTTTCCCATCACTACTGCAGTATTTTTAAAAAAAGATACTTTTTCAATATGTCTTTCAAAAGATGCGTAATTGATCTTTCCTGCTCTGATTCTATCAATAACTTGCCTGAAGCCAACTATAGTGTTTTCAGGATTTTGGATAACAATTTTATGAGACATTAATTGGTAAAGGCTGGCAGTATCTCCCCTTAAAATTGCTTCACGTTCTGCATTTTCAAGACCTCTAATTATTGTTTCAAATGAATGTTGCGCAAAAGAAAAATTGCTCGTCAGAAGAAAAAAACTGATTAAGAGAGTTAGCCTGATCTTTTTCATTTAAAGATTTAATTGTATTGCTGATAGTATGTCTATAGATCAAACTTCACTTCATCTCTGCAAAATATTTATGGAAATAAGGTATCGTTTCTATACCCTTATAAAAATTAGCAAGATCAAATTTTTCGTTGGGGCTATGCAGGTTATCACTATCCAAACCAAAGCCAAGAAAAACTACTTTAATACCTAATTCTTTTTCAAATAAAGCGCAGATGGGTATGCTACCGCCGCCACGAACAGGTATTGGTTTTTTACCAAAAGTTGTTTCCATTGCTTTTGCAGCTGCCTGGTAAGCTTTGCTGTCAATCGGTGTCATATAAGGTTCGCCACCATGATGTTCAAATGCATTTACGGTAACACCGACAGGAGCAATGCTTCTAAAATAGTTCAATAAAATCTCTGTTATTTTTTTTGATGATTGGTTGGGAATCAGCCTTGCAGAAATTTTTGCAGTTGCCTTGGAGGGCAAAACCGTTTTTGCGCCTTCTCCCTGGTACCCACCCCAAATTCCATTTAATTCAATCGTAGGACGAATACCTGTTCTTTCATTGGTTGTAAATCCTTTCTCTCCCCATAATTCTTTTACGCCGAGATCTTTTTTATATTCCTCTTCATCATAAGGTGCGGCAGACATTAGCTTTCTTTCTTCATCAGTTGCTATGGCAACATCATCATAAAAACCGGGTATAGTTACATGATTATTCTCATCATGACAGGATGCTATCATCTTTGCTAAAATAGTAATGGGATTCGCAACTGCGCCGCCGTAAACCCCACTATGCAAATCCCGGTTAGGCCCGGTAACTTCTACTTCAATATAACTCAGGCCCCGTACACCGATGTCTATGCTGGGGTTTTCCAGGCTTATCATTGCTGTATCACTAATCAATATTACATCAGCTTTAAGCAGATCTTTATTATTGGCAACAAATTTTCCAAGATTGGGTGAGCCTACTTCTTCTTCACCCTCAATAATAAATTTTACATTGGTTTGCATAGTGTTGGTCTGCATCATTGTTTCAAATGCTTTTATGTGCATATAAAACTGTCCTTTATCATCACAGGAACCTCTTGCAAAAATTTTTCCATCTTTTATTACAGGCTCAAAAGGCCCGCTGTGCCAAAGTTCCAACGGTTCCGGAGGCTGTACATCATAATGCCCATATACCAATACAGTTGGCTTAGAAGAATCAATCATTTTCTCACCAACAACAACCGGATGTCCATCAGTTGAATAAAGCTCAACCTTATCAGCGCCTGCATCAAGCAATCGTTGTTTAACTGCTTCGGCGCATTTTATAAGATCTTGTTTATTTTCAGTTTTAGCACTTATCGAAGGAATACGCAGCAGTTCTAATAATTCTTCTAAAAATCTATCTTTATTTTTTTCCTGGTAATCTTTCCATGTTTGCATAGCAAAAAAAAATTTTAAAAGTAAGAAGCGAATATAGTTTAAGAAACTAAAATATGCAGCCCATTAACTTCAATATTGAACATTAACAGTAAAGATTAAAATATTTTTGGATATAATTATTTTGTTATTAAATTTGCCTCAGATTGCTTTTCAACTTGTCTGGCAACAGGCAGGTACATCAGCCTTTGTTTTAGTTGTATCGTTTATAAAGATGCCTCTGATCAAAGGCTGAGTCTATTTTGTCTGAACTGTGATTATGGGGAGTTATGGGAAGATTGGGATAAAGAATATCTGCATTTTTTTATCCCATTAATCCACTAATCCCATAAATCCTGGTTCCGACAATTACACCGGTACATTAAAATAAACAGCATATCGCTGCCACACAAAATCCCAGTTCACTACATTCCACCAGTTATCAATATAATCTGCTCTTTTATTTTGATATTTTAAATAATAAGCATGTTCCCAAACATCCAGGCCGAGTAAAGGGAAGCCTTTTACATCACTTAAGTTCATCAGTGGATTATCCTGGTTGGGAGTAGAGCCAATCTGAAGCTTATTATTTTTATCAGCATACAACCATGTCCAGCCGCTACCGAAGCGATTTTTACCTGCCTCACTAAATTGAGTTTTAAAGTTGGCAAATGAAGTAAAGTTCTTTTCAATTGCTTCCATTAATTGTTTACCTGGTTTATTATCTGCCAGCTTAGGCCGCATATTTTGCCAAAACATTTCATGGTTATAATGTCCTCCACCATTGTTTCGCACCTTTGCAGAATACTTTGAAATATTTGCAAGAATATCCTCTACTGATCTTGCGGCGTCAATTCCCTCTGCCTGTACGGCTTCTTTTAAATTTTTTGAATAGGTTGCCGCATGCTTTGAATAATGGATCTCCATAGTTGCTGCATCAATTACATTTTCCAATGCATCATATTTATAGGGCAATGGTTTTTGATCAAATCCTGTTTTAAAGGGAGATGCAATAATTGTTTTTGCAGTTGAACAGGATTGTAATAAAGAACCTACGGCACTGCTGCCAATACTTACAGCTACTGTTCCCTTTACCGAATTCTTTAAAAAATTGCGTCTATCAGTTTTTTGTGACATAAAAAATAGTTTATTTAAGATAATGATTTCTATTTTCTTACTCCAAAGGAGTTTTTGTGTACAGAAGAATCCTTACGGATAAATATACCTGATACCCGTTTAAGAAACATAAAATAAGCTTCTTTATTAAAGATCTGGGAATCCCTTGTTGCTTTCCAGGTAAGAAAAACACCCACAGGGAATAACACAATAATCGGGAGCCACATCCCCATCATCGGCGTTAAGTTTTGCTGCTTTACCAATTTTTCACCAAATGTACTTAGTAAATGAAAGATAGTGAAGAATGTAAGCCCTACAAGAATTGGCATGCCTAACCCTCCTTTTCTGATAATAGAGCCTAATGGTGCTCCGATAAAAAGAAGAACCAGGCAGGCAACAGATAAAGAGAATTTTCTGTGCCATTCTATTAATATGGTACGCACATTGCGCACATTTGTTAGGTATTCTGCGCCGGTAATTTGAAGTAAATTTCTTGAACTGCTTACTGCATATAATGCAGTTTGATTTACATCTTTTTCTAAGGTATCCGGTATAATGTCATCAAAAGTTTTTATTGTAATGTTATCTGTTGAGGTTTTTACTTTATCCTTATCTGATAAAGTTTTTACTTTATCCTTATCTGATAATGCAGAATTTTGTTGTGTTGCCATTTTATCGTTAGAAAATTTAAAAAAAGGGCTTAGCTCTGTATCTGTTCTTTTTCCAAAAGACTCTTTTTTCTTATTTATAGAGTCAAGTACATTATCAAGCTGCCTCAGTGTTTGCATTTTAAAATTATTCCTATACAAGCTATCCGGCGTAAATTGTATATCAAGCTGGCTAAGGTCAAAAAGTTTATTATATTCCTTAAAGCTCAATCTTACAAATTCATTATTCGCGCCATTATAATTGCCTTTTTCTTCATACCGATAGCCGTTTTGTAATTTAAATTCCAGGAATTTTTTATCAGGGCTCATATTCATTGCCCCTTTTTCAGAAATTACAGTATTATCCTGAGGACCATTTGACTGTTCATAGATTAAAATCCCTTTCAAACTTGTTTTGTCCTTTTCTTTTTTTGCCACTTTTATTGAATACCCTTTAAAACCATTATAAAATACTCCATCTTTTAAATTGAAAGCAGGGCTTTTGCGAAGGATATCATTATAAATTGTTGCAAATTTTAAATTAGCAACAGGAATTACGTAATTAGCAAACAGAAAGGTGATAAAACATAATATAAGTGCTACAAAAAAAAGAGGGCGCATAAATCTTAACAGGGAGATTCCGGAAGATTTAATGGCGACCAATTCAAAACTTTCTCCAAGCTTCCCAAAAGTCATTATCGATGAAAGCAAAATTGCAATAGGCAATGCCAGCGTTATTAATGTGGTACTGGCATAAATAATAAATTTTGTAAATGTAATTATATCCAGGCCCTTGCCAACCAGATCATCAATATACTTCCATAATATCTGCATTATTAAAACAAACAGTGTAATAAAAAATGTAACGATAAACGGCCCTACAAAAGCTTTAAGAATCAGTTTATCTAATTTTTTAATCACAGAAGAACTATGTTTAACTTTATAAAAGGAGCAACATTAGAATGGAGACTTCAGCAAAAATACAGCTTTCACCACAGGAATTGGAACTGGTGCAAAATACAGAGTGGCTAGTAACGAAGCGGATTATTACCAAAAAAGTATATGAAATGTTTGGTGATATTAGCATAATACTGAAGGATGAAATAAGTTCTTCATATAATTTTTTATTCCCAGAAAATATTAAGCATAAAACAGGAAAGATTTCCCAGGGAGAGAATTACCAGTTGTTTCCTTATGTTATCCTGGATTATCCGGCTTTCTTTTGGAAGGACAGAATCTTTGCTGTAAGAACTATGTTCTGGTGGGGAAATTTTTTCAGTGTTACATTACATTTATCAGGCATTTATAAACAAAACTTCATTCACAATTTTCCTAACCTTCTTTTGCAGTTACAAAAAAATAATTTTTTTATTTGTGTAAATGAGAACGAATGGCAGCACCATTTTAAAGAAGATAATTACATACCTAGCTCATCCATTACATTGAAAGACTTTGAAACAATAAATGAAAAAGATTTTTTTAAGGTTTCAAAAAAGCTACCGCTATCTGAATGGGCAAACGCAAATAAATTTATAATAAATACTTTCAGGGAAATTATGCAGTTGCTTGATATCAGTTACCCAACCGGTAAAAAAGGTCTTTTACCTGAGTTTCCCAAAGCTGGCTCTGATCTTTAATTTCTTTCTTTTCGGCAAAATCAGTGATAGTAAGAATTGTTTGGCCTGTAACTTCTGATTTATCTATTTTAAATTCAAAAAATTCATCTTTTGGAGATTTTATCCAATGGTATCGAATAAATTTATTTTCTTCACTTTCCATTACTTCTGCTTCTTCTTCTTCTGATCCATCCCACGAAAAACTAAATAGCCCGTCACGCTCTTCTACTTTATCAGCAAACCATTCCTGTAACCCGGTTTGACTGGATAAAAAATCATATAAAATTACTGGGGAACATCTTACCGGGTATTCTAATGTGTACTTAACTTTCTTACTCATCTTGATAAATTCGTATTGTATAGGTGCAATAATAGAAAATAAATCAACTAAACAAAATTTTATTTAAGTATTAATAATAAATTACTGCGTAGCCGAGTAAATACACAAATAAAAATTTCTTTATATACTATAAATATTATAATTTACGTTAGATGCAGAATTAACAAATTTTTAACCCCTACAAACACTTTACGAAATACAATCCGACCCTATGAGTATGCGCCAGCTCAAGATCTCAAAATCTATCACTAATCGTGAAAGCCAGAGTTTGGAAAAATACCTGCAGGAAATAAGTAAGGTTGACCTGATTACGCCAGAGGAAGAAGTAAAACTTGCGGTTCTTATAAAACAGGGTGATCAAAAAGCTTTGGACAGATTAACTAAAGCCAACCTACGTTTTGTAGTTTCAGTTGCAAAACAATATCAAAACCAGGGTCTTACATTACCCGATCTTATTAATGAAGGGAACCTGGGTTTAATAAAGGCAGCACAACGCTTTGATGAAACACGTGGATTTAAATTTATTTCGTACGGAGTTTGGTGGATACGCCAAAGTATTTTACAGGCACTTGCAGAACAGGCAAGAATTGTACGCCTGCCTTTAAATAAAGTAGGCTTAACCAACCGCATTAGCAGGGCGTATTCGCAGTTGGAGCAGGAATTTGAAAGAGAGCCAACACCGGAAGAGCTGGCTTTTCACTTAGATATGGATGCTGAAGAGGTGGCAGCTACATTAAACATGGCTACACGCCATGTAAGTATGGATTCTCCTATGAGTGCGGGTGAAGACAGTACCCTTATTGATATTATGCGCAATCCAAATGCTGATAGCAGCGATCTTAAAATAGAATTTAAAGAATCCCTGAAAACAGAAATTGACCGTTCTTTAAGCGCTTTAACCGAAAGGCAAAAAGATGTTATCCGGTATTTTTTTGGAATTGGCATAGATCATCCCATGAGCCTGGAAGATATTGGTACTCATTTTCACTTAACCAGGGAAAGGGTAAGACAGATAAAAGATAAAGCTTTAATAAAGTTAAGATCAGCCACAAGATGTGATATGCTGAGAGCATATATGGGATAAAGCCCCTAACCCCGAAGGGGAACAAAGTATAGAATTCCTTAATTTCGTATAGATATTAGTGAATATGACAATAGTTTATATTCACTTTTTTATTTTTACCATTTCAAATCATATAGATGTTCGAATCATTAAGTGATAAATTAGATTCCGCCTTTAAAAATCTAAAAGGTCAGGGAAGAATAACTGAATTAAATATCGCCTCTACTTTAAAAGAAATTCGCCGTGCACTTGTTGATGCGGATGTAAACTATAAAATCGCTAAAGAATTTACAGATTCCGTTAAAGAAAAAGCTACAGGCGAAAAGGTTATCAATGCTATTAGCCCTGGGCAATTGATGGTGAAAATTGTAAAGGATGAGCTTGCGGAATTGATGGGGGGCACCGAAAGCGATCTCGACCTGAAAGGTAACCCCACCATCATTTTAATAGCAGGATTGCAGGGAAGTGGTAAAACAACTTTCAGTGGTAAGTTGGCTAATTATTTAAAAACCAGAAAAGGAAAATCGCCGTTGCTGGTGGCTGCAGATATTTACCGGCCTGCAGCTATAGATCAATTAAAGATTCTGGGAGAACAGGTTAATGTAGATGTATACAGTGAGCCTGAAAATAAAGATGCAGTATCAATTGTACAAAATGCAATTAAAGAGGCAAAGTCTAAAAATAAAAATGTAGTAATTATAGATACCGCCGGCCGTTTAGCGGTTGATGAAGTGATGATGACGGAGGTTGCCAATATAAAAGCATCTGTTAACCCCCAGGAAATTTTATTTGTGGTTGATAGTATGACGGGTCAGGATGCGGTGAATACGGCAGCGGAATTTAATAAGAGATTGGATTTTACGGGGGTGGTGTTAACCAAGCTTGACGGAGATACAAGGGGCGGTGCGGCAATCTCTATTAAATACACAGTTACCAAGCCCATAAAGTTTACCAGCAGTGGCGAAAAAATGGATACCCTGGATATTTTTTATCCTGAGCGTATGGCGCAGCGGATATTAGGTATGGGAGATATTGTTAGTCTGGTGGAAAAGGCGCAGGATCAATTTGATGAAGAGCAGGCAAAGAAACTGGAGAAAAGGATCCGTAAAAACCAGTTTGATTTTGAGGACTTTAAAACCCAGTTACAGCAAATTAAAAAAATGGGTAACCTCAAAGATCTGATGGGAATGATACCCGGCGTAGGCAAGCAAATAAAAGATGTAGATGTTAATGACGACTCTTTTAAAGGAATAGAAGCAATGATAAATTCCATGACGCTGGAAGAGCGGAGAAATCCTGATATAATAAACCCAAGCAGAAAGCATCGGATTGCCAAAGGAAGTGGTAAAGACATTGCCGAACTGAATGCGTTTATAAAGCAATTTGAACAGATGAAGGATATGATGAAGATGATGAATAAAATGCCTATGGGAAAGCTGGCAGGTTTGGCAAAAAGATAATTATTATTTCATTTGGATTTTTATATTCCAAACCTTATCTTCGCTGTCCTTTAAGAAAACACTATTAACTAACAACCCAAAAAAAATTTCTATTTTTTATGGCTGTAAAAATGAGATTGCAACGGCATGGCTCAAAGAAGAGACCATTTTACTTTATTGTAGTTGCAGACGGACGCAGTCCGAGAGATGGTAAATTCATTCAGAAATTAGGCTCTTATAACCCTTTAACTGTTCCTGCTTCTATACAAATTGACCGGCAAAAAGCATTGGATTGGCTGCACAAAGGTGCCCAACCAACTGATACGGTACGCCGAATATTAAGCTTTAAAGGAGTGTTGTTTCTTAAGCATTTATTGCGTGGAGTAAGCCTTGGTTTATTTGATGAAGCAACAGCTATGGAAAAATTCACAAAGTGGAGCGGAGAGCATGAGCAGGAATTTGCCAAGCGCCAGGATAGTCATAAAAAAGCCAGACCCAAAGGTAACCAGTCTTATGTAAGAAAAGAAGCTCCTAAAAAAACTGAAGAAGTTACTCAGGCTTCCGAAACTGTGTCCCAGGATACTGAAGCAGGTGTTGAAGCTGAGCCCAAAACCCAAGAATAATCACAATAAATATTTACTTAAGGTCCCGGTTTTTATCGGGACTTTTTTTATTTAATTTCACGCAAAGGCGCTAAAGAAGCAAAGCCGCAAGAAACTTTAATATACTTAGCGCCTTATATTTACTCTGCGCCTTAGCGAGACATATTATGGATAATTATTTTAAAATAGGCAAGCTTGTAGCCACTTACTCACTAAAAGGAGAAATAATCCTGCAACACAGTCTTGGTAAAAAATCTTCTCTCAAAGGCTTGGAAACTCTTTTTATAGAGGAAAAAAGAGACAGTTTTATCCCCTACTTTATTGAATCAGCAAAAATAAAAAGTGATACAGAAACATATGTAAAGTTTGAAGGAATAGACAGTAAAGAAGCCGCCCATAAACTTATACAAAAAGAAATATGGCTACTGGAAAATGAGTTTAAAAAGTTTGCTGATAAATCTGCTCCTATTTCTTTATTAGGTTTTACCATGATAAATGAAGAAGAAGACCTTGGAGAAATATTGGAAATTATTGAACAGCCTCACCAGGTATTATGTAAAATATTATTGAATGGCAAAGAAGCATTGATACCTATCCATGAAGAATTTTTAGATAAGATCGATAAAAAGAACAGGAAGGTTTTTGTAATGTTGCCGGATGGTTTGCTGGAGATTTACAGGTAATTCATCTTTTTTCATCTTTCATTAATTTATTTATCATTATCCCAGCACCAATTGGGCTAAATCCCTTTTCAATACACGCTTTATTTAACAATTCTGCAGTTATGCCAGAAGCATACATATCATAAACTTTTGTTTTAGTATAAGTATCAATCAGGTGTTTGTATTTTGGATTTTTTATTTCTTCAACAACTTCTTCAGCATCAGTTTTAGTTGTTATTTTTTTCAAAGCAAAAAGCTCATTGTAGTAATCGTCACTAAAAAAGGTGAAGAAAAATTTGTCCTTGAATAATTTAGCATCTACTATATGTAAAGTATCAATCTGATTCTTGGTTAATCCAAAATTCTGTTGCAGAACACCTAATTCTTTATTAGATATATTTTTAAGTATGAGCAAAGAGTACCTTGTTTCAGGATATGGATCATTTGTCATCTGTAACGAATCTAATTTCTCTAATTTGAAGACAGTAATTTCGTTATCCGTTATTGAGGAAACAATTTTGTAATGTTCGCGGGGATTTTCAATACATGGTCTATCAATAAAACATTTGTAAAGGTAAATCGTATCATTCCTTTTATGAAGTTTTCTTACCTCTCCATCTATTCCAATAAACTTGTAATCTTGTTTTAAATTAAATTGCCCTTTTGCACAACCTATCAATGAAATAAGTAAAAGATAAAAAAGTGTTTTATACATAGCCTATACTATTAGCTCAACTAAATATACATTACTCTCCATAATTTTGCTCATGCCCTCCTCCGTCCAACATATCAATGCCCATTTTGATTTGGATTCATTTTTTGTTTCAGTCGAAATATTAAATAACCTATCCTTAAAAGGCAAGCCTGTAATTGTTGGTGGCGCTGAACGTGGCGTGGTAGCCGCCTGCAGCTATGAAGCAAGGAAATTTGGTGTGCATTCTGCGATGCCATCTTCCCAGGCAAAGAGGCTTTGCCCGCAGGCAATTTTTGTAAAAGGAAATTACGCAGAGTATAGCCGGTATTCCAGATGGGTTACAGAAATTATTGCTTCCAGGGCACCGCTGTTTGAAAAAGCTTCAGTAGATGAATTTTATTTGGACCTTACCGGAATGGATAAATATTTTGACGCACTGCAATGGACGATTGATCTGCGACAGCAAATAATTAATGATACAGGCTTGCCCATCTCCTTTGGATTAGCCAATAATAAAATGGTGGCTAAAATGGCTACCAACGAAGCAAAACCAAACGGTTTTTTACAGGTTCCTTTCGGAAAAGAAAAAGAATTTTTAGCTCCTCTTGATGTAAATAAAATTCCCGGTGTGGGTGAACAAACGGAACAGGTTTTAAAACATATGGGAATAAACATCATTGCTGATATTCATAAAAATACTCCTGATGAGTTGGAGAAAAAGTTAGGCAAATGGGGCATTGACTTGTGGAATAAGGCGCAGGGAATACATTCATCTAAAGTAGTTCCGTATCACGAAGCAAAATCAATTTCAACAGAAAATACTTTTGATGAGAACGTTCTTGATATGAAATTTTTAATGAGTGAAGTGGTAAGAATGACAGAACGAATTGCCTATGAACTAAGGCAGGAGGGAAAAGTTGCAGGCTGCATAGCAGTGAAGATCCGCTATCCTGATTTCCAAACAACTTCACGGCAAACAACAATTCCTTATACAGCTGCAGAAGATGAAATGATACCGGTAGTAAAAGACCTCTTTCATAAATTATATAAAAAAGGTACACCTGTCCGCTTGCTGGGCGTACGTTTAAGCGAATTGACCAATAATGCTGTGCAGACAAATTTGTTTAGTGATAAAGAGAAAAAAACAGACTTATATAAAGCGATTGATGATGTAAAAAATCGTTTTGGGAAAAGCAGTGTATTAAGAGCTGCGGGAAAATTTAAATAACCAACCGCTGCCCGCTAAGGATATCTGCCAGCGTTTTCTTTTCCAATATCTTTAAAGTAGCGTCTCTTGTGAGCGCCATCACCCTTCGCAATCCGCAATTTTCTTCGTTGCAATCTTCACACCTTCTATAAAAATTCAGGCTTACACAAGGTAGTAAAGCAATAGGGCCATTAATTATCCTTATAACAGCCGCAAGATTTATTTTTTTAGGAGAATGTTTTAAAATATATCCGCCCCCTTTTCCCTTTTTACTTTCTAAAAAATCAGCCTTTTTAAGTTCATTCAAAATATTTTCTAAAAACTTCAACGGAATATTTTTGCGGTTGGCAATATCACAGATTAGTATGGGGCCTTTGCCATAATTTTCGGCAAGATCAGTTAATGCCCTGAATGCATATTGGGTCTTTTTGGAAAGCATCGTGCTGTAAAACTATTATGAGATAAGCTGTTCTATTAAACAAATTTATAACATAATAATCTATCAATTTAATAGGATATTAATATCTTCGCTGCTATTCTTATACAAAAAGTACATTTTATGAGTTTACGTTTAGGAGATATTGCTCCCAATTTTAAAGCTAATACCACCGAAGGGGAAATAGATTTTTATGAATACTTAGGCGATAGCTGGGGAGTTTTATTTTCGCACCCTGCAGATTACACCCCTGTTTGTACTACAGAATTAGGCAAAACAGCATTGCTCAAAGAAGAGTTTGCAAAAAGAAACGTGAAAGTGCTTGCAGTTAGTGTTGATCCGATTGATAAGCATTTAGGCTGGAGGAATGATATTAATGAAACACAAAACTGCACAGTTGATTTCCCAATCATCGCTGATGAAGACAGAACTGTAGCCAACCTTTATGGAATGATCCATCCAAATGCTTCTGAAACTTTTACAGTGCGCTCATTATTTATAATTGGCCCTGATAAAAAAATAAAATTAACGCTTACTTATCCGGCATCAACAGGAAGAAATTTTCATGAAGTTTTACGGGTGATAGATTCTTTACAACTTACAGCAAAATACAGTGTTGCAACGCCTGCTGATTGGAAACATGGAGAAGATGTAATTGTTGTTCCGGCTGTTAGCACAGAAGATGCAATGAAGAAATTTGAAAAAGGGATAAAGGTTATTAAGCCATATTTGCGTTATACCCCACAACCGAATATTGATTAAGGCCCCCTCTATCTCCCCCGATGGGGGAGGAAATGGAGAAGATCAATTCGATGATTTGCCCGGGATTTAATATTCATTAGTTTCTGCTCTTTCTTAATTGCTGCAAAAGCGCTCTCATATCTTTGGGCATTTCTGCTGTAAGATCAAACTCTTTATTAACCCTGTCTTTAAATTTTAATTTATAAGAATGGAGTGCCAGCCTGTTTATCATAGGTCTTTCTTCCTCATCATGTTTGCTAAGCTTGAATTTTTTTTTAAAAGAAGATAATAAAACCGGTGTTGGATCCCCATATAATTCATCGCATACAATCGGGTGACCAAGATGTTTCATATGAACACGTATCTGGTGGGTTCTCCCCGTATGTATCTGAAATTGAACTAAAGAATAAATTCCATATTCTTCCAATATTTCATATTCAGTTAATGAGGATTTTCCTTTAGCATGCACAATCATGCCTTTGCCGGCAGGATGTTCCATAATAGGTTCTTCAATTATTCCTTTTTTATTTTGAAGTGTTCCCTGTATTACCCCCCTATAATATTTTTCTATTTTTCTCTGCTCAAACAGTTGGGAAAGAAATTTATGCGTTGCTTCATCTTTGGCAAATAATATTAATCCGCTTGTTTCCCTGTCTAACCGGTGAACAATAAATATTTTGCCATACTGCTCTTGTAAAGTTTTATACAAAGAGTTAATTGTATCATCATGCCTGTCAGGAATGGTTAATAATCCTGAGGGCTTATTAACTGCAACAAAGTTTTCATTTTCAAATATGATACCCCCTGCCCCCCTAAAGGGGCGATTGAGATGTAAACTATTTAACGAAGTGCTATTCATTATTGAGGATTGCTCATTTCTTTCTCCTTCCCCTTGGGGGAAGGACGGGATGGGGCTGTGTATTTAAGCTGCCTGATCTCTTTCTCACTCAGGTAACGCCACTTTCCTCTTTCTACATTTTTTTTGGTAAGGCTTGCATACATAACCCTGTCCAGTGCTTTTACGTCATACCCAAAATGTTCAAAAATGCGTCGTACGATACGGTTTCGTCCGCTGTGTATCTCTATTCCTATAATTGCTCTATCATTGGAATCAGCATAAGCCAGGGCATCAGCATGTATCTCGCCATCCTCAAGGGTAATACCGCTTACTATTTTATCAAAGTGTGCCTTTGTAACCGGCTTATCTAATTTTACCTCATACACTTTTTTTATATTATAGCTGGGATGGGTTAGCTGTTGTGTTAGTTCGCCATCATTTGTAAAAAGTAAAACGCCTGAAGTGTTTCTATCCAACCTGCCGATGGGGTAAACTCTTTCGGTAGTAGCATGCTTTATTAGTTGAAGAACTGTTTTTCGGCCTTGCGGATCATCAGTTGTGGTTATATAATCTTTAGGTTTATTTAAAAGAATATATACCATGTTCTTTGTAACAAATAATTTTTTGCCGTTAAACATAATCACATCTTTATCCGTTACTTTAAACCCCGGCTCTGTAACTATAGTACCATTCACTGTTATCTTTCCTTCTTTAATTAATGGCACGGCATCTCTTCGTGAACCTACGCCGCAATGCGCAATAAATTTATTCAAAGGCATTTCAGAAAATGCTTGATGTACGATGTTTGATGTACCATGTTGTGTAGGTGATGGGGACTGTTGTTTGTTACTTGTTGCCTGTTGTTTATTGCCTATTCCTTTCTGTGGATATTTTTGTCTTTTATCAGGTTTCTGCTGTTGTGGAATTTGTGCGGAAGGCGAATAGCCTTGTCTTTTTAAAGCTCTTTTTTCTTCAAATCTTTTATTAATCCCTTCCGCCCTTTCTTTTTTAGCTTGTTTTTTTTCCTGCTTGAATTTTTCTTTTATCGCAGCATTATTTTTTTTTACTACAAATTTTTTAAAGGGTTGCTGACTCATGCATTGAAGTGTTTACTGTTTTACAACAGGGATGAACACCAAAGGTAAAGAAGTCTTTATTCCCATGTGTGAATACATTGGAGCTAACCTTTACTCTATTTTCCTTGCCTTCATATCAATTGTAAGCACATCTGCAGACAGGCTTTGGCGACGTATGAAGTGTGTTACTTGTCCTGCGGCATTCTTTACAAAAGTGAACCGCATAAGATGATTTTTGTGTAAAAATTCATTTTTCGATTTCGGGATCAATTCAGATTTTCCTCCCAGCTCTCCCTGTAAAAAAAGACGGTCTCCCTCTTTAGAAATGGTAACAATGACCGTGGTTACAAATTCATACTTACCTGCATATGCATCAAATAATTTTGGATCAACCTTCACAGGTGTTTTATCATCCAATCCTGCACGTAATTTTAATTCAGCTTTTTCCTCTGCTTCTTTATTTACTTTTTTTCCGTTTTTCTTAGCCCAAAAAAGTGCAGGGTCATTTGTTTTTTTCATCCAGGCACTTAATTGACTAAGCAACTGATTACGAACGGTACGCATGGCTGGTTTATAAATAATATTCGTGTTTTCATGTGGATCAGCAATCAGATTATACAATTCATCTGGTTTATCTGGCTTGTCCCACCGGATAAGTTTATAATGAGGTGTACGTATCAACCGGTGTGTATAATTACGAAACTGGCTTTCTGTATCGGCCCATTCGCTGATGGCGTAATCAATCCCATGCTTTTTACTTCCTTTCAGCAGCGGTTGCAGATTACGACCAGGCCAATTTTTAGGGATTGAAACACCCGCCATTGAAAGTATTGTGCCGGGAAGATCAAGGCTGGATACAGGTGCATCAGTTCTTCCTTTGATAACAACAAATTTTGGAGCATAAATAATTAATGGAACACGCACAGATTCTTCCCAGGGCACAACCTTACCCCTTAAACCACGGCTGCCGGCCATCAATCCATTATCACCTAAAAAAACTATAATCGTATTTTCAGCTAAACCTTGTTTGTCTAATGTTGCCAACACCTGGCCAACCAAATTATCGAGATAGCTAACAGATGCATAATAGTCAGCTAAATTGGGTGCGACAGAATCTGCATTTACATCAAGTGGAATTTGCACGGTTGTATTTGATGGAAAGCCCGGCGGAACCAAATCTGCGTCTGTTTTTCCTTCATACATATGTTCAAAGAGTGATGGGTTGGGCTTGGTTGGCGCATGTGGAATAGTGCTGGCCAGCCATAGAAAAAATGGTTTTTCTTTTGCTGCTGCACCAGCAAGAAACTCAATTGCATCCTCTGCAAAAATTCCATTAATGAAACCTTTTGTTTCCATTTTTTTGCGTGAGTTGCCCCTGGCAAGCCTGGCATCAACATAATCTGCACCTGCTTCAGGCAACCAGGTGCGAACATCAGAAAAACCTGTAAGCCATGGGTCGGTTGCAAGATGCCACTTACCTACTAATACCGTTCGATAGCCGGCTTGTTGCAGCAGCCCCGGCATGGTTGGCACAGTAAAGCGGTCAGCCCATTGCAGATCATCACTAATAAAATTATTTGCATAATATCCATTCTGGTGTGGTGACAATCCCGTTAAAAGTGTTGCACGGCTAGGTGCACATACCGACACGTGAATAGTTGCCTGCCGAAAATAAACACCTTCACGGGCCAGCTTATCAAGCACAGGCGTTTTAATTTTTGTATTGCCTGCAGCGCCAAGTGCATCCCAACGATGGTCGTCGGAAATGATGAAAACGATGTTGGGTTGTTTGGTGGCTTTTGTTTTTTGCGCAATTACAGGAAGTGCAAAAAGTATTATGCCAAATACCAAAAGCAACTTGATTATATTTTTCATTTGCATGTTTTTTTAAATGATATAACTTAAATATCAATAACTCCAATCAATTTTTCCATCTCCTGCCGGTGATTTTTCAGCCAAATGAATTCTTAGCAATCCCGCTACAAAATTTCCAACACCGTTCAAACTTTCATAATAAGGATCACCAACACGGCGGGCAAAGAGTCCGTTTCTCCAAAGACCTGCAATGCCAAGGTTAGCATACTTTATTGACAAATCAAGCAGGTTACGATTTTTGGTTATCTCATAAACATCCATCAGAAAATGGATCCGATCGGCAACCTCACGGGCACTAAAATTTTTCTTCAACGTATCCCGTTCCATTAAATCAATCATTCTTCTTGCTATCAAAAGAAAATGTTGGTCTTTTTCCCGGCTATAAAAGTAGGCGGCTATCCGCCCGATAGGTGCTCTGAACACCGGTTTCACAGGCAATGTTTTAACCTGGTCGCCACGAAACAATACAGGCCTGTTAAACCTTGGGTCATCCCCTTTCACAAGGCTACCATCCATGTTCAGTTCATTTACATAGATTTTATCTTTTGCCTGCCATGCATACTTTTCTGCTGCCTTGAATAATGTAATGGCCTGGCTTCGCATTTCTTTTTCCGTTGGATTTAATTCATATGCCTGGTAGAGCCTGTAAGCAAAATGAGCGGTCTGCCCAAACTGAGGTTCGGGTATTCCATAGGAAGTGAGATTCCATGAGGTAAGGTTTGTAGTTTTATTGCGATAAGTCCAGTGTAGATTACCAATACCCCGGGACCATTTCAACCACAGCGGGTTTTTTGTTTTTGCATGCAGAAACATGAATGAATAAGAGAATAATCCGGCATGGCCAATAAAGGGAGCCTTCCAATCATATTGGTATTGTTCAAGCCCGGGAAGTCCCAATATAGTTTTACTTATTTTATGCCAGTTAGCATGCCGGTTAAAAATAAATGTTTGCGTGTTTGGGCCATCAAAATGATATTTCAAACCCTCAATAGCCCTAGCAGTGCGTTCAGGGCTTACCTGCCACAACTTTTCCCATATAGGTTTTTTTGGAAGAAATTCGTGCGTATAATCAGAGTCTCCGGCGTTCATTCCACCCACCGTAACCTCGTCTTTGTAAAAATCATAGTACATGTGTTCGCCCCAGCCAAGCAAACCAGTGAATTCATTTTGTGTGTTGTAGAGAAAAGCAGAAACATAATCTTTTGCAGCTTTCTCATATTTATTATCACCTGTTAGCAAACTAAGGAGTTCAAAAACGTGTATGGTTTCAAAATCGTGATAGATGTTTGCTCCACCTACTGAACGCCGTTCAAATACATCCGAATATCCATCGCCCCCTTTTGTACGCTCTGCTTCTTCTGCTGTTCCTTTTGGAACGGAATAGTTTCTTGTGTCAATGAGGCCTGCCCACATAGGAAGGTGTTTGGTTCCGTACTTATCTGTACCATATGCTAATAATGTGTCTGCAAATTTGCGGACGTAGTAGAGATAATCATTTTTAGAATTTGAATTGGTAGTGGCTGAGATTTCTTTTTTCAACTCTTGTTTACTCTTCTTTGCCTGTGCTGATACAGTAAAAGAAACGAATAAAAAGAAGACAACAAGCAGCAATCCGCTTAAAAAAAATAGTTGTTTCATTTTATGTTTTAAGAAGTTGTTCGATTATTTACATATTACTTCCGCCTGTCTTTTGGAATATTTAAATGAGTATGAGTTTGCAATGTCGGCTAAAGTTTTAAACTTCAATTTTTTTGTGTTGTATCAGCTTTAATATTATTGTTATTTTCCTTCATTTCCCGGAGGTCGGCTACACGATGCACTTTTATCTGCCAGTTATTATTAAGTTTTTTATAAATCTGTGTCATACGAATATGGCGAGGGGGAACAATCCTTCCAGTTTTTGGTAATTTTTGACCTTCAATGGTCTGATAGATATCTACTAAAGCAATGTTATGTGATATGCAACCAATTTTAATATCAGTTGTTATTTCCTTTGCTGTTGAAAATTGAGTGATTAAGTTAGCATATAACTTTTCTATTTCCTTACGTCCATTTCTTCTACCCCCAAATGCATTTTCCCAATCTGCATCTTCGGCAAATAGAGCCATGTACTTATTAAGATTTTTTTCGGCCCAGGCGCTATTAAATTCATTGACAACTTTACGTACCGCAGTTTTATCTTTTGGATTGCATTTTGTAGTTTGCGACATGGCTGTAACGTTTATTGCAAGGAAGAAAACTATCATTCCTTGAATAAGTTTAATCAAATTTTGATTTTTTTTCATAATTTATTATATTTCATACATGCATTTCATTTTATCTCCTTGCAGGTTGTTGTTGCGTATCGCAATGAAATTTATTTTTTCATAAACCTTTAAAAATATCCGTCTCCTTTCCAGTTGTTACAGGGAACACAAGCCGCAGGTATACTTTTCCTCCAAGGGTTGTGGCCAATCTTTCATACCATTGTTCTTGCCATTGTTTGTTTTCTTCTCTTTTTATAAGG
>MWVW01000015.1_pt1 | contig 45702 bp, 41 predicted proteins | sample 1047191 | NCBI WGS metagenome assembly MWVW01 (sample SAMN06349985, study PRJNA376086) | soil metagenome | isolation source: MtG22-5 sample Antarctic (ecotone) | place: Antarctica
TTAATTCTTTCCCAAGCGAGTATGTACTGATACTTTCCGGAGATCAACTCTACCAGATTGATTTTATACAAATGTTGCAGGAGCATAAAGACAAAGAGGCGGATATAACTGTGGCTACTATTCCTGTCACAGAGAGAGAAGCACCTGAATTTGGATTACTGAAAACTGCTGATGGTCTGATCAGCTCTTTTATTGAAAAACCAAAGACTGGATTGAATGAATGGGTTAGCGATACAGGCAATACCATGAAGTCTGCAGGAAGAGTCTACCTCGCCTCCATGGGCATCTATATCTTCAACCGCGAACTTCTTTTTGATCTGCTACAAAATGAAAAAAAGGATGCTACAGATTTTGGCAAGGAGATCATTCCGGAATCTATAGAAAAATATAAAGTTGCTTCCTACCAGTATGACGGTTACTGGGAAGATATCGGAAACATCCGGGCATTTTTTGAGGCCAACCTGGCACTTACACAAGACCTTCCTGCCTTTAATTTATTTGATAATTCCAATGCCATCTATACAAGGGCACGCATGCTGCCTCCTGCAAAAGTCAGTGGCACCACACTGGAAAAAACACTTGTCGCAGAAGGTTCCATTATCAATGCATCACGTGTGGACAATTCAATCATAGGTATCAGGTCGCGTATTGGTCATGAAACCGTACTAAGTAGTTGTTATCTTATGGGTAACGATTCTTTTGAAACACTGGCTGAAATAGCACACGACCAGGAGCATGGCATTCCCCTGCTGGGAATAGGCAACCGATGTCATATACAAAATGCGATAGTTGACAAAGACTGCCGCATAGGGGATGACGTGAAGATCATGGGTGGAACACATCTAACGGATGGTGATCATTCATTGTACACCATTAAAGATGGAATAGTGGTTGTAAAAAAGCGATCGGTACTTCCAAATGGGTTTGTTATCGGTTCTTAATATGAAAATTATTGTTAATCGTATTTATCAGGATCCTTGCGCAAGAATTCTATTAACTATTTATCTTACCATATTCAAACAATAATTGCATATGTCTATTGCTACCACAGCCAAACCAAGGCTTAGCTTTTCCCAACTCTGGAATATGAGCTTTGGATTTTTTGGAATTCAATTTGGTTTTGCCCTGCAAAATGCCAATGTAAGCCGTATATTTCAAACACTTGGTGCCGATATTGATGATATTGCTTATTTGTGGATAGCTGCACCGGTCACAGGTCTTTTGGTACAACCCATCATTGGTTATTTAAGTGATCGCACCTGGCATCCCTATTGGGGCAGACGCCGGCCATTTTTCTTTATTGGCGCTATACTGGCGTCAGTTGCTTTATTCATTATGCCTCAGTCTACTGTATTATGGATGGCTGCCATTTTGTTATGGGTGTTAGATGCGTCTATTAATATTTCAATGGAACCATTCCGTGCTTTTGTAGGAGATAAGTTACCTGCATCTCAACGAACTTCAGGTTTTGCCATGCAAACTTTTTTCATCGGTCTGGGTGCTGTAATAGCGTCTTTGCTCCCATATATTTTTACCAATTATTTTAATATAAGCAATACAGCAGCAGAAGGCGTGATCCCCGATTCAGTCAAATATTCATTCTATATCGGAGCACTGGTTTTTTTAGCTGCTGTGATGTGGACTGTTTTTACCACTAAAGAATTCCCGCCACAAAACATCAAAAAATGGGAAGAAGAAAAACTGAAATCAAAAGGCTTGAGTAATGGACTTTTAGAAATCGTTGGTGGAATAGGTAAGATGCCCAAAACAATGTTGCAACTGGCAGTTGTTCAGTTTTTTACCTGGCTGGCTTTTTTTGCCATGTGGATATACACCACTGCAGGTGTGGCGCAAAATGCTTATGGCACTACAGATACTACATCAAAATCTTTCCAGGATGCTGGTGATTGGGTAGGCGTGATGTTCATGGTATATAACGGAGTGTCTGCATTAGCTGCATTCTTATTGCCTGTATTGGCCGCCAGTATTGGGCGCAAATACACACACATGATTTCATTGATACTTGGTGGTGCAGGGCTGATTTCCATTTTCTTTATTCACGATCATCAGATGTTGCTATTGCCTATGATCTTTGTAGGCATAGCCTGGGCTTCTACATTGACCATGCCTTATTCTATTTTGGCAGGTGCATTACCATCCAACAAAATGGGTTTTTATATGGGTGTGTTTAATTTTTTTATTGTGATACCGCAAATAGTGGCTGCCGCCATACTGGGGTTTTTTATCCGAGCATTATTCAATGAGCAAACTGTGTATGCACTTGTGATTGGTGGTATATCCATGATCATTGCAGGGATCATGAATTTTATCGTTACAGAAACAAAAGAAGACAGTGCTGAAGAGGTAATTGATGACCTGATGACATCAGAACAATCGCCAACATCCTACGTATGAAAAAATTAATCATAGGGTTCAGTTTTCTGGTCAGCAGTCTTTTTGTTTTTGCTGAGGAATATAAAGTAGATGGAGTTTACCCCACACATTGGTGGGTGGGTATGAAAAATCCGAAGTTGCAGATCATGATCCGCGGTGCCAATGTCAGTGAGAATAATTTTTCAATCATTTACCCGGGAGTAAAGCTTGTAAAAATTAATAAAGTTGCTAACAGAAATTATATTTTTTTAGACCTTATCATAAGTGCTTCCGCCAAACCGGGCATTTTAAATATCCACGTCAAAAATCAAAATCGTAAAGGTGAAATACCATTTTTACTAAAAGCCCGCAGTAAAGAAAATGGAAAGACAAGAATAAAAGGAATTACATCAGAAGATTTTATTTACCTGATCATGCCCGACCGCTTCAGCAATGGCGACGTCACCAACGACCGCATAGCAGGAATGAAGGATCAGTCGTTGAACAGAGACACCATTTTTGAACGGCACGGCGGCGATCTGAAAGGAATTGAAAATCACCTTGATTATTTGCAAAACCTTGGTGTCACTGCTTTGTGGCTCAACCCCGTGATAGAAAACGATATGCCCAACAGAACAGAACATGGCTATGCATTTACTGACCATTATAAAGTAGATCGCAGAATAGGTGGTGAAAAAGCATACCATGACCTGATCAATGCTTTACATAAAAAAGGAATGAAGATCATACAGGATGCCGTTTACAATCATACGGGTATCGAACATTTTTTGTATCGTGACATGCCTGACAGCACCTGGTTTCACAAATGGCCACGTTATACACAAACGACTTATAAAGACCAGCCTCTTTTTGATCCCTACGCTTCGGTAAGTGATAAAAAATTAATGAGCGATGGCTGGTTTGTGCCATCTATGCCCGATATCAACCAACGGAACCCTTTTTTTGCTAATTTTTTAATTCAACATGCGCTATGGACTACTGAAGAATATGGACTTGACGGATGGCGCATTGATACCTATGCATACAATGATCTTGATTTTATGAACCGGTGTAATAAAGCACTGATGGATGAATTTCCAAAGATTCATTTGTTTGGTGAAACGTGGGTGCATGGTGTATTGAACCAGGCTTATTTTACGGAAAATAATTTTAAGACTTCCTTCAACAGCAACCTCCCTGGCGTCACAGATTTTCAAACTCATTTGTATGGGATCTTGCCAACACTAAAAGAGTCATTCGGGTGGACAGACGGAGTGAATAAATTATATACTACCCTGGCGCAGGATTTTGCATATAAACACCCGATGAAGCATGTGCTCTTCCTGGACAACCATGATAAAACAAGATTTTTCTCAGAAATAGGTGAAGATTTTCAAAAATACAAAATGGGTATTGGATGGTTGCTAACGGCAAGAGGCATTCCACAATTATATTATGGCACCGAGGTGCTGATGAAAGGCGTTTCCAATCCGGATGGCTATGTGCGGCTGGATTTTCCCGGTGGGTGGACAGGTGACAAACAAAATAAATTTGAAGAAAAAGGCAGAACAAACGAGGAAAATGAAGCATTCAATTATGTGAAAAGCATAGCCAATTTCCGCAAACAATCATCAGCAATAAAATGGGGTAAGCTAATGCAATATGTTCCGGAAGATGGTGTGTATACCTATTTCCGGTACGATGACAAGCAAACTATCATGGTGGTGATGAATACGGCGAACGATGAAAAAACATTATCTCCGCAACGTTTTATGGAAAGGATAAAGAACTTCTCAAAAGCGAAAAATATAACAGATAAGGCTGTCCTAAATCTTAAGCACGACTGGAAAATGCCAGGCAAAAGTATATGGATCCTTGAGTTAGAAAAATAACAGTTGCCCAAAGTTTATACAAACACACTCTCTTTAAAGTCTGTTAAAATGTTAGTTTAAGATTACCTTTAGATACCTTAAACCTTTCAAAAATAATTGAAGTAAATCAAGCATGAAATCACGTGCAAACAAACCTGCTGATAAGGAAGAACCATTGGTCCCTTCTATAAAAAATCACAAAGAAGCACAGCCCAAAGAGATAAAATATGAAGACGCCAATTTTGTTGATACCGGCAAGCCTGTATGGAATTATTCAATTCTTTACGACCACGACATAGAAACATTTAAAAACGGAACCCATTATACTTTATATGAAAAGTTAGGTTCAAGGCAATTAATAGTTTTAAATAAACCGGGATACTATTTTGCTGTCTGGGCTCCCAATGCCACCCAGGTTTCTGTAATAGGCCAATTTAATAACTGGCAAAACGGAAAACATGTTCTTTTTCCACGTCTCGATAAAAGCGGTATTTGGGAAGGTTTTATCCCTCATGTGCAAAAAGGTGATATTTATAAATACCATATTGTAGGTTTTGAAAAAAGAGTAACAGTAAAAGGAGATCCGTTTGCAAATTACTGGGAATGCCGGCCGGCCACCGCCTCCATACTCTGGAAGATGGAGTATGACTGGAAAGATGCTGGCTGGATGAAAAAGAGAAAAAAATATAATGCACTTGATGCTCCATGGAGTGTGTATGAAGTGCACCTGGCAAGCTGGATGCGCCCTGATGCGAATGATGAAGAAACGTATAACAGTTATGAACAAATAACGGAAAGGCTGGTCCCTTATGTACAAAAAATGGGATTTACGCATGTTGAATTCATGCCTGTAATGGAGCATCCCTTTGATGGAAGCTGGGGCTACCAGTGCACCGGTTATTTTGCAGCTACATCAAGGTTTGGGGAACCGGAAGGCCTGATGCATCTTATCGATAAATTACATGATGCAGGTATTGGTGTTATTCTGGATTGGGTGCCTTCACATTTTCCGTACGATGCGCATGGATTATTTTTATTTGATGGCACCCACACATACGAATATGCTGACATGCGGAAAGGTTTTCATCCTGACTGGAATTCATATATTTTTAATTACAGAAGGGGAGAAGTAAAATCTTTTTTGATCAGCAGTGCTCATTATTGGTTTCGTCATTTTCATATCGATGGCATACGTGTTGATGCTGTCTCCTCCATGCTAAAGCTGGATTATTCAAGAACACACGGACAATGGGAACCCAATGAATATGGTGGAAATGGCAATCTTGAGGCTATTGCTTTTATCAAAGACCTGAATGAGACCATTTACCGTGACTTTCCTGATGTACAAACTATTGCTGAAGAAGCTACTGATTGGCCTTCTATTTCAAAGCCAACAACTTCTGGAGGATTGGGTTTTGGCATGAAATGGATGATGGGCTGGATGCATGACACACTCGATTATTTTAAATTCGATCCATTGCACCGTATGCACCACCAGGATAAGTTTTCATTCAGCATGATGTATTATTATGATGAGAACTTTATGCTTCCCCTCAGCCACGATGAAGTGGTGCATGGCAAGTCGCCGATGATCTATAAAATGCCCGGAGACGAATGGCAGAAGTTTGCTAACCTGCGTGCATTATATTGTTATATGTGGACACACCCAGGCGCAAGATTGCTATTTATGGGCAATGAATTTGGTCAAACGGGTGAATGGAATTATAAATCTGAACTGGACTGGGGCTTATTGGTCCATAAACCACATGAAGGTCTTCAGCGATGCGTGAGTGATCTCAATTTTTTATTGAAAGATAATCCTGCATTTTACAGCAACCAGTTCAGTATCGATGGTTTTGAATGGGTAGACCTGAATCACCGGGATGAATGTATAATAGTATACAAACGAAAGAGTACGCTTCAAAAGCAGGATTTGCTGATAATTCTGAACCTCACGCCCATACCAAGGATGGATTGGGAAATAGAAGTACATGGTAATTTGTATACTAAAGAGATATTCAATAGCGATGATAAGAAATACTGGGGTTCCGGGAAAATTTATAATCCTGAAATCAGGTGCAATATTGTTAATAAAGATGAAAAGAAATACAAGTTAATTGTGAATTTACCTCCATTGTCGGCTATCATTCTAAAATAAACACTTAGCGATATAATTTTAGCTTATTGCAAGCAGTTTTACTATTGATAATGTGAAACCATTCTTTTATTTTCACGTCGAAAAACTTTCATAAAAACACCAAATAAAGAATATCCTATGCGTTTCTTTCTTTCAACAGTCTTCATCTCCTTTGCATTTATTTCTTCTGCTCAAACAGACAGTTCAGCTATTTACCTTCAAAAAGCAATTAATGAAAAAAGTAAAGGCCGGACAATGGAAGCTTATAAAGCTTTGGACAAGGCTTACAATTTTAATAAAAATAACAAACAGGTTGTTTCTGAACTGGCCAAGGCGCTTTCCGAACTGAGAAGGTATCCCCAGGCCCGTGAAAAATATTTGCAACTGGAGCAAATGGGCGATAATTCTGCTCATACTTACAAGCAGTTGATGACCTTGTCTTTTAATATGCGTCAATACCCGGATGCTATTAAATATGCCAAGCTTGTAAAGAAAACTGATGCTACAGCAAAAACAGCTTACTATATCGGTAAAGCAAATTATGACCTTGAAAATTTTGGAGAGGCTATCAAATTTTTAAACATTGCGGCCCAGGAAGATGCCAGTAATAAAGAAGTGCCTTACCTGCTTGCGCGGTCTTATGCCGATATGATGAATTACAAACTGGCGATGCCATTTTTTGAAAAAGCGCTGGCTCTTGATCCCAACAATTCACGGTTGATGTACGAAATGGGGTTACTGTATTATGCCATGCCCGACGACAAAAACTCATTGAAGTATTTTCTGATGGCAGCAGAAAAAGGATATAAAAAAGACAATGAGTTTTTGGAGAACCTGGCTATTGCCTATTTAAACAATAAAGAAATTGATAAAGGCCTGGCAATACTTAACGAGGCCTTGCAGCGCCGTCCTACTGATATGAACCTCCTCAACATGATAGCCGAAGCAAATTATGAAGCTAAACGGTATAATGAAGCCATCGATTATTGGGACCAGATACTGGCTGTTGATAAAAAGAATGCCGCTGCACTTTATATGATCGGTTTAAGCTACCAGAAAAAAGGAGAAAAGCAAAAAGGTATTGCCTTGTGCGATAAAGCCATAGAAATGGATCCCAGCCTGGCTAAGAATAAGCAGAAAATGCAGATGCCGGGGGGATTGTAGAGGTTCTTTTGACACCCCCCAATAGAAACTAAATCATACTTACTCAAGAATTATAGCAGAAGCAGTAATGCGTGGAAAAGTTTTAAAAAAGTTGTATTTGCGCCACTTCCTTAAGCCACGTTTTTTTGCTAAATGGTTGAAAGAGAATCAGTGTTCAGAAAATCATTGCGTTGATCGTGGCAATTAAATAAGATTTATAAGTCTAAGTGTTACATCCTTTCCGGCACCCTGATTCCCAGCAACTGCATGACATGTTTGATGACTCTGGCCGTAATGCTACAAATGGCTAAACGCAGGTTTTTCTTTTCTTCCGTCTCTGCATTCATTACAGAATGCTCTGCATAAAAACTATTATATGTTTTGGCCACGGTAAAAGCATAGATTGCCAACAGGGAAGGATTATATTCCTCTGCTGCCTGCCGTATCATCATTGGGTATTGTTCCAACAATAAAAGCAACTCTTTCTCCAACTTCAACAATCCTTCTGAACTTTGCACTGCAAACTTTGCACTATCAAATTCAGCTTTTCTTAATATTGATTTGATACGTGCATGAGTATATTGAATGAAAGGGCCGGTGAAGCCATGAAAATCAATAGACTCTTCAGGATTAAAAACCATTCTTTTTTTGGGATCTACCCGCAGCAAAAAAAATTTCAATGCCCCCAGGCCAATTGTTTCATACAATTCCTTTAACTCAGCTTCTGTAAAATCATTCACTTTTCCACTTTCCAGAGTATGTTTTGCAGCTATGCTTACCATTTCCTCTATCAGGTCATCAGCATCCACCACAGTGCCTTCCCGGCTTTTCATGCGTCCGGACGGCAGCTCAACCATGCCATAACTCAAATGAAAAATTCCATCGGCATAAGGCATACCCAGCTTTTTTAAGATGAGCTTCAATACTTTCATGTGATAGTTCTGTTCATCAGCTATCACGTAGATACTCTGGTCGTAATGAAAGTCTTCATATTTTTCCTGCGCCAGTCCCAGGTCCTGGGTAATGTACACTGACGTGCCGTCTCTACGCAACAACAGCTTCTCATCCAACCCTTCATCAGTCAGATCTATCCATACACTGCCGTCTTCTTTTTTATACAGCAAACCTTTTTCCAGTCCCGCTTCAACAAATTTTTTCCCGGGCAGGTAGGTTTCACTTTCATAATATGTTTTATCAAAATCACTCCCGATCCTTTTATACGTTTCATCAAATCCTTTATATACCCAATTATTCATTTTTTTCCAGAGCGCTAAAACATCGGGCTTTCCTTCTTCCCAATCAAACAACATTTGCTGTGTTTGTTTCATGATGGGCGCTCGTTTTTTTGCCTCTTCCTTGGCTACTCCCTGCTCAATCAAGGCGGCCGTCTCTTCTTTCAAAACATCATTGAACATCACATAATAATCACCTACAAAATGATCGCCTTTGGTGCCTGCGGCTTCCGGGGTGGTACCATTTGCAAATTTTTGCCATGCAAGCATGCTTTTGCAGATATGTATGCCCCTGTCATTAACAATGCAGGATTTCATTACATCATTACCGGTAGTTTTTAAGATCTGCGCCACACTCCAACCCAAAAAATTATTGCGTAAATGACCAAGGTGGAGCGGCTTATTCGTATTGGGAGATGAGTATTCAACGATTACTTTTCTGCTGGTAGCTGCGGATATAGCAACAGTCGAAGTAGAATAGTTTTCAGCCAGGTAACGGGTAAAAAATTGATCAGAGACATTAAGATTTAAAAAACCCTTAATTACATTATAGCCAGTAAACAAATCAGGATGACCAGCAATCATATGCTCACCGATTTCTTTTCCTAACTCATCACCTGGTTTACCCAGTTTTTTTATAAATGAAAAAAGGACAACTGTATATTCACCTTCAAATTCAGGTTTCGTTTGATTGATGGTGACATCATCGGCAAATGCAGGTATCTTATATATTTCTTCAATAGCTTTGGCTGTACTTTCTTTTATCCGGTCTACAAGGCTCATGCTCATAATTTGGCCGCAATTTAAATAAACAACGCCAGAGCAAAATCCCGGTATCCTAAAACATTATATAAATAGAATAAACCAAAAAGCAAATAGCAATTATTTTCGCTGCATCATGCGCCGGATTCATAATAAAATACGAAGTTTAATCCTGTCTTTTGTTGATTTTTTCTACCCGTTTTTCAAAAGAGTCATGTCGTTGCAAATGTATCGTTATGCGGCCTGCGGGGGTGGCAATACTGCTTTCAATATTTTATTATATTTTATTATTTACAATTATATTTTAAAAAAACAAATATTTCACCTTGGCTTCCTGGCTTTCACCCCTCACATTGCTGCTTTTTTTATAGCCTTTTGTATCACCTTTCCCATTGGATTTTATTTAAGTATGTATGTAGTGTTCCAGGGCTCATACCTGCGGCGGCGTATACAACTGATCCGTTATTTCCTCGTTGCGCTTGCCTGTATAATTTTAAATTATTTTTTATTAAAGCTCTTTGTAGAAAAATTCGGCTGGTACCCCACGCCATCATTAATAATCACTGCAGGCATTGTTATTCTTTTCAGTTTTTTATCGCAGCGTCATTATTCTTTCAGAAAAGAAAAACTAATTATAAAAAAAACTACCTAAAATTTAAGATCCACTTCCGACACTGTTACATTTAATTTACCGGTACAATTAGTCCTGATCAATAGATGCTGCTGAAGTGCCTGCACCGCCACAACTGTTAAATCTTTCACTGCTCCTGTACCTTTAATGCCCTTTGTCCATTCTTTATTCAGCCATCCATTCAGATTCATTTTTGCCGTTTCATAATAATTAGACAGTCCAAATGAAGTGCTCTTCTTTAATTCATTGGTTATTTTTTTATCAAACAACCATTTGGCAGTATTGAGCAAAAAACTTTTAGTATCCACATCATAATCAAGATTTTCAACCTCTATGGTTTTCTTTTCTGCATGATATACAGGCTTGCCTATGAAATAAGCAGTGCCGGTGAACGATCCTGTAAAATCCAGCTTGATATTCAACCTTCCCAAAACATCTCCTGAAATAACTGCTGACCTGATGATAATATGTTTTTTGATTAATCCTTCTGACAATTCAATTCGTTTATTCACCAAATAACCATTCATAACCCTTGTAAGTGAATCATATTGCAATGCAGCTTCCAAAAAAATATTGAATTCATTTTTTGTGGCTGCTGTACTTAGGTTGGGAACAGGTGATGAAGCTTCCACAGGTTTTATAAAACTAACGATGGGTGTAGCGGTGATTCCTATATTGATGTTGAGCAGATCATTTTTTACAGAAAGATTATCCATTCGTAAAAGTTTTGGATTGAGTGTAATGTAACCAACATTCGGCACAGAATAAACGGTGTTAAGTTTATTCCATGCGAGCTGCATATAAGGCCTGAGGTTGATTAGTCCGAATGAATCTTCCATTAGTTTTTTTGAGGCGTCCAGTTCTTTTTTTAACCCCTCCATTACAGTTTTTGTAATATCCTGTCCCCAAAAGCAAACAGTACAATTATCCATTGCCTTTGGTTCCAGTCTCACCGTTTTAGTTTGCAAAATATAATTTGGGCTTAGCCAAAAACTGGTGTTAAATCCAATGGTTACCTTTCGTTCTCCCTCGCTAAAACCGCATTTGCATTCTGGCGTCCAGGGTGAAACAACAGTCCCTTTTACACAAACTCTTGTGGATCCGATAATGCGGTAATAACCGGTAAATAAAATGTTCATTGATCGTCCGGCACCAGAAAGGCGTAATGGAGAACGGCGGAAATAATATTTATAACGTGTGGCACAATCAGGCTGTATCCAGCTTAATGGATAATCAGGAGATGTGAAAAGAGTATCCACATTGGTTTCAGCAACTGCAAAAAAAGGACGGAGATTTACCTGGATGGGTATATCAATTTCGGAAGGAGGTAAGGAGTCAATGGAAAATCCTGTCCTGCTTCGCTGAGCTTTCAAATCAAAAAACAGGACAAAGCAGATTATGACAATAAAAATTCGTTGCAGCATGAATTTGTTTTCATATTTCTAACGTATAAGAATAGATTTTATTCCTGCACACCTGATTTCATAACGGCGGCAAGATAAAATTCAGTACTTATGTTTCTTTTCATGAGGAATAAATCAGGATGCTACTTCTGACAAAATTGCACTTTCTCTCTGACGGCATAATCATTGATAACCAATAGAGAACTATTAAAAAGTAATCAATGGGAAAAATAATAGGTATTGACCTGGGTACAACCAACAGTTGCGTAGCGGTAATGGAAGGCAATGAGCCTGTTGTGATAGCGAATGATGAAGGCCGCCGTACAACGCCATCCGTAGTGGCTTTTTTAAAAAATGGGGAACGTAAAGTAGGTGATCCGGCTAAGCGACAGGCTATCACCAACCCTCAAAATACTATTAGCAGTGTTAAGCGCTTCATGGGTCGCCGTCATGATGAAGTAACAGAGGAAATAAGCCACTGGAGCTATAAAGTAGAAAAAGGTGACAATAATACGGTACGTATAGACATAGATGGCAGATTATATACACCCCAGGAAATTTCAGCCATGGTACTTCAGAAGATGAAAAAAACAGCTGAAGATTACCTGGGTCAGGAAGTAACAGAGGCGGTAATAACCGTGCCTGCTTATTTTAATGATGCCCAGAGGCAGGCAACTAAAGAAGCAGGAGAAATAGCAGGATTGAATGTGCGTCGTATCGTAAATGAACCTACAGCGGCTGCACTCGCATATGGACTAGATAAGGGAGGAAAAGATCATCATATTGCCGTGTTTGACCTTGGTGGAGGTACATTTGATATTTCTATCCTGGAATTGGGAGAAGGCGTTTTTGAAGTAAAATCTACCAATGGTGATACACACTTGGGTGGTGACGATTTTGACAAGGTGGTAATGGACTGGCTGGCAGAAGAGTTCAAAAAAGATGAGAATGTAGACCTCCGTAAAGACCCCATGGCGCTGCAGCGTTTAAAGGAAGCCGCAGAAAAATCCAAGATCGAGCTTTCATCTTCTTCGGAGACAGAAATAAATCTGCCTTACATCACAGCTATTGATGGGGTGCCAAAACACCTGGTAAAAAAATTAACCAGGGCGAAGTTTGAACAGCTTGCTGACAACCTATTTGCACGTTGTTTAAAACCCTGTGAAGCGGCTTTAAAAGATGCCGGTTATAATGCATCGCAGATTGATGAAGTAATTCTTGTTGGGGGCTCTACACGTATTCCTAAAGTACAGGAGTTAGTGGAAAAATTTTTTGGTAAAAAGCCAAACAAAAGTGTAAACCCTGATGAAGTAGTTGCAATTGGCGCAGCCATCCAGGGAGCTGTATTAACAGGTGAAGTAAAGGATGTATTGCTGCTTGACGTTACTCCACTCTCATTGGGTATAGAAACTATGGGAGGTGTAATGACCCGTTTGATAGACGCTAACACTACCATTCCTACCAAGCGTTCGGAGACGTTCTCAACAGCAAGCGATAACCAACCCGGTGTACAGATACATGTACTGCAAGGTGAACGGCCAATGTCAAATCAAAATAAAAGTCTTGGAATGTTTAACCTGGACGGTATACCACCTGCGCCAAGAGGTGTACCTCAGATAGAAGTGATATTTGATATTGATGCCAATGGCATATTACATGTAACTGCAAAAGACAAGGGAACAGGTAAAGAACAGAAAATCAGGATTGAAGCAGGTAGCGGTTTAAGTAAAGAAGAAGTAGAAAAAATGAAAGCTGAAGCCAAAGTCAATGAAGAATCAGATAAAAAAGAAAAAGAGCGTGTAGAAAAGATCAACCAGGCAGACAGTCTCATCTTCCAAAGTGAAAAGCAACTGAAGGAATTCGGTGATAAAATTCCGGCAGATAAAAAATCCCCGATTGAAACAGCCCTGGAAGGACTGAAAACTGCTCACAAATCGCAGGACCTTGCTCAAATAGATACAGCTATTGCAAATCTGAATAATGCCTGGACTGCAGCGAGTGAAGAAATGTATAAGGCAACTCAGGAGGCAGGTCAACAACAGGGAGGTAATGGTTCTGATGGAAATGGTCAACAACAACAACAGCAGAATACAGGTACAGGTTCTGAGAATGTCACAGATGCTGAGTTTGAGGAAGTAAAATAAATATTCAGTTTTAATATTCAATAATAAGCCCAAAAATGTGGGCTTATTGTTATCGTTTATGTATGTTTTTTCAGCAATATTATATTATATCCATTGCCATCACAAAAAAAGTAGTTACAAAAGGAATCAGCATGGTGAGCCAGGGCCAATGAACGGCTATTGCAAAAATTAATACTGCACTGGTTAGGAAAAACAAAATCCAATACAAGCCTTTTGATTTGTGTTTTACTTCCATTAAAAAAATATTTTAGCAAAAATAGGGGAGAATAAGTAAAACAATTTTCTATACATATTCTTTTTTACCTTTCATTCATCAGTTCCCTTTAGTATTTTCGCCCACATTTGTTTCCGGCACATCTAATCAAAATTTCTGCACAATATTGAAGGAATGAGAATTGATTTTTATTTACGTTTTCGTACACAATACGGTCAGCATTTTTCCATAACAGCACTTTTTCAATCACAAAATGATGAAATAACAGAGCATGCCATAGACATGCGGTATTTGAATTCTGATTTCTGGCACACTTCTATTGAAACTGATCCGGATGAACACAGAATATTAAAGTATCAGTACATTTTTACCAATGAAAAGAATGAAGTAATCAAAGATGCTGAAAAGCAAAGATCTATTGAACTGGATAAAACAGTTCCTGAGCATCTGATGTTTATTGACACATGGAACTATGCCGGGCAGCATGAGAATATATTCTTCACTGCTCCTTTCAGGGATGTAATCTTTCATAACAGGTCAAAGCAAAAGATTAAACATCATAAAGATTTTACCCATTTATTCAAAGTCAAAGCGCCACTATTACAAAAGCATGAAACTGTCGGCCTGCTTGGAAATTCTGATTTATTGGGAAGCTGGAATACAGATAACATTCTTTTATTGAAAAAGCATGATGAATGGTATTCGATTCAATTGGATTTGAAAGAGGAAGTCACCCCCGTTATTTATAAATACGGTATCTACGATCAAAAAAAGAAAGATTTTATACGTTTCGAAGCAGGGGATAACCGCATGCTTCATGCTACAAATCTTGAAGACAGTTTGACAATAATTCATGATGGGTTTATTCAGCTGGCCAATAATACATGGAAGGGTGCCGGTGTTGCGGTGCCTGTATTTAGTTTAAGAACGAACAACAGTTTTGGGGTTGGCGAATTCAATGATATAAAGCTTCTTGTAGACTGGTCTGTACAAACTGGTTTGAAATTAATACAACTATTACCCGTTAATGATACCTCTGCAAGTTTTAGTAATCAGGATTCCTATCCTTACGCCTCAATTTCAGCTTTCGCACTTCATCCTATTTATATAAATATCAATAAAGTTGCAGGCAAAAAATTTGATTCTTACTTAAAATCGGTATCAAAAAAGAGAAGGCAGTTAAATGAATTAGAGGCGCTGGATTATACAACCGTCATTTCTTTTAAAATGCGGTTGCTGAAGGAACTTTATGATCTGGACCAGGATGAATTTTTAAAAGATGATGAATATCTTGCATTTTTTAAAGACAACCAGTATTGGTTAAAACCATATGCTGCTTTTTGTGTGTTGCGGGATCGTTATGGTACATCAGACTTTAAGCAATGGAAAACCAATTCTGTTTACAATGAACATGAAATTGATAAATTATTTCTATCCAAATCCCGCTGGGTAAAAGGTATCCGCTTTTATTATTTTGTTCAGTATCATTTGCATTTGCAATTGAAAGAGGCTGTGAACTATGCACATAAACACGGCATTGCTTTAAAAGGTGATATTCCAATCGGCATTTACCGGTATGGGGTTGATGCATGGAGAAACCCTGAATTATATCATATGCAATGGCAGGCCGGAGCACCGCCCGATGATTTTGCCGTTAAGGGTCAAAACTGGGGTTTCCCAACTTATAACTGGGATCGTATGCAGGAAGACCATTTTGAATGGTGGAAGCAACGTTTTCAGCAGATCAGTAATTACTTCGATGCTTTTCGTATAGATCATATACTGGGTTTTTTCAGGATCTGGAGCATTCCGGTAAATGCTGTGGAAGGTGTAATGGGCAGGTTTGTTCCCGCATTGCCTGTTAACATATCTGAATTTGGAGAAAGAGGCATCTGGTTTGATTTTGATCGCTTTTGCAAACCTTATATTACAAATGAAATACTTGATCATGCTTTTGGAAAAGATGCAACATATATAATTCAAACTTTTTTGACGGGGAAAGAAAATAAAAAATTTTCATTAAAGGAAGAATTTGATACACAAAGAAAAATAGAAGAATATTTTGCGATTCAGGAGCATACAGAAGAAAATGTAAAATTTAAGACAGGTCTTTATGACATCATATCAAATGTAATTTTATTTGAAGAGCCTGGAAGTAATCAGGAGCAATTTCATTTCCGTATTTCAATCGATAAGACCTTATCATTCCAGTACCTGGACGGGCATACAAAGCACAAACTTCAAGAGCTTTACATTGATTATTTCTACCACCGCCAGGATGAATTCTGGAAACAGGAAGCACTCAGGAAACTACCTTATTTAAAACAAGCTACTGATATGCTTATCTGTGGCGAGGACCTGGGAATGGTACCTCACTGTGTGCCTGATGTAATGAAAAATCTTGGCATATTAAGTCTGGAAATACAACGAATGCCCAAAAATTCAAACACAGAATTTTTTCATCCCAAAGATGCACCCTACCTATCCGTAATTACGCCGTCCACTCATGATATGAGTACCATCAGGGGATGGTGGGAAGAAAATAGAAATAAAACACAGAAGTTTTACAACCAGATTTTGGAATTTGGTGGTGAAGCCCCAATAAATTGTGCTTCATGGATCAGCAGGGCTATCATAATGCAACATTTATACTCACCCGCTATGTGGAGCATTTTTCTTTTACAGGATTTATTGGGAATGAATGATTTGTTGAGGAGGGAAAACACAGATGAAGAACGCATCAACCAACCGGCAGATCCCAATCATTACTGGAAATATAGAATGCATATAAACCTTGAACAGTTGTTAAAAGAAAATGATTTCAATAAGGAACTGAAAGAATATATAATCAATAGCAGGAGATAGGTGAAGGCCAGTTATAAAGTATACAATCTCAAATTCAAACATCCATTTGGTATATCAAGAGGTATAAAAACCCATCAGCCAACATTTATTGTAGAACTGGAATACCTGGGTTGGAAAGGATATGGAGAAGCCCCGGCCATTTCTTATTACAACATTCCGGTAGAAAAAATGGCTGAAGACCTGGAACGTAAAAAAATATTTGTCGAGAAATTTGCCTTCACCGAACCGGAAAGGTATTGGCATTACCTGCATCATTTATTTCCAATGAATTCTTTTCTAGTATGTGCGCTTGACATGGCAGGCTGGGATCTGTATGGAAAGCTAAGAGGCAAGCCCTTAAAAGAAATATGGAAAATTGAAAATTTAAATCCTCCTCTTACCGATTATACCATAGGTCTTGATACAATTGGTAATATGGTAGACAAATTAAAAGAAAAGCCTTTTCCCATTTATAAAATCAAGCTGGGGACACAACAAGACATTGAGATAATAACGGCTTTGCGTAAACATACTGATGCTGTTTTCAGAGTTGATGCCAATGCCGCATGGACCCTGGATGAAGCGCTGGAAAAAATTACTGCTTTTAAAGACCTTGGTGTGGAGTTTATCGAACAGCCACTGGCTAAAGATGATTGGGATGGTATGAAAACCTTGTTTGAAAAATCGCCACTGTCATTGATTGCAGATGAAAGTTGTGTATCAGAACATGATGTGGAAAAATGTCATAAGCACTTCCATGGCATCAACATCAAGCTCACCAAATGCGGAGGCATCACACCAGCGCTTCGTATGATAAGCAAGGCAAGGGAATATAAAATGAAAGTTATGATAGGTTGTATGAATGAATCAAGCATTGGTTCCGCAGCAGTGGCTCATTTGATGCCTCAGATAGATTATGTTGATATAGATGGCCCCCTGCTTTTGGAAGAAGACCTTGCCACCGGTCTGATCTATGACGATTACGGACAGGTAAAAACATCGGCCATGCCCGGGCTGGGGATTGAATTTACTGATCTATATAAAAAGTAAAAACTATTAAGAGATATTATTCCTAGCCTTGAAACTTATGGCTGGGTAAATACTAAAAAAGCCAATACATCGTTATTTCAGAGGCAGCTTATAAATTCTATCTTATTTGAAATCCAGAATCACTTTACTAACCCTTTTGTTATTTAATATCTCCTGCATTTGTGCACAGGAGCAGGACAAGAGCTGGCGAATTGGATTTTTTGCAGGAATTGTCAATTACCAGGGCGATCTGCAGCCAAATAGTCTTTCCTTTGCCCGTTCCTATTTGAGAACGAGTTTGTGGTGTACGAAAAAATATTTCAAATAAATGGTCTTTAAAGGGAGGAATTGGCCAAGGCACAATCGCAGCTGCCGACCGGTTTAACCGCGATTACCTGCAACCAAGGAATTTGAGTTTTAAAACGGATTTGAAAGAAGCTTTCTTATCAGTTGATTATACATTTCTGGATCATACAACAAGGCGTTTTTCTCCTTTTATATATGGCGATGTGCTAGTTTTCCATTTCAACCCATACACCTTTGATGACAAAGGCAATAAACTATACTTACAACATTTAAGCACTGAAGGGCAGGGACTGGCAGATTACCCCGACAGAAAAGTTTATAATTTAACCCAAAAAGCAATAGGATTTGGAGGCGGTTTTAAATATATTATAAACGACAATGTGATGATCAGTTTAGATGCAGGGCAGAGAAAAACTTTTACAGATTATATTGATGATGTAAGTAAAACTTATGTCGATGAAAAAAAATTATTCGCTGCAAAAGGATAACAGGCAACTCAACTTGCATATAGAGGCGATGAAATACCTAATCCCAGGCCTTATCCTGCAGACGGTGAGCAGCGTGGTACACCTACAGAAATGGATTGGTATTATTACGTGGGGTTCGCAATAGATATAAAATTCAGTGCAATAAAAAATCCATTTCATGGTTTATTGAAGGGTAAAGATTATTTTAATACCCGGTGTCCCCGTGTTAATTGATCTTACTAATGGCCCAAAATTTGTTTATTTGGTAATAAATCATCCATGCGGAAGTTCATTTTATCTCTTTTAATACTTACTTCTACAGTTTCTTATGCTCAATTCCGCTTAGGAATATTTGCCGGCATCAGCAATTACCAAGGCGATATGGTGCAAGGTGCTTTTGCAGTCCGGTTTACTAAAGGCGCCATGGGTATTTCAGGAAATTATGATATTTCTGAAAGAGTAACCTTAAGAGGGGGCTTTACTTTTGGGAAAATAGAGGGTGATGATAAATACAATATTGAAAGTGTAAAGTTTCGCAATCTTAATTTCCAAAGCAACCTCAGTGAGTTCAGCCTCATTGGCGAATTCAATGTATTTAACCTGAATAATATTAAATGGTCTCCTTATGCATTTGCCGGACTTGCAGTATTCCATTTCAATCCTTATACCATTGATAGTGTAAATGATAAAGTATTTCTAAAACCTCTTAGCACAGAAGGACAGGGCATAGATGGCTATGATAAACCATATTCTTTAACACAAGTAGCTCTCCCATTTGGAGGTGGTGTAAAATATAATATCAGTGACAACGTGAGGGTAGGCCTGGAAATTGGTTTCAGAAAGCTGTTTACAGATTACCTGGACGATGTAAGCACCAATTATGCAGATGAAGCTGATCTGCTTGCAGCCCGTGGCCAACAAGCAGTAGACTATGCCTTTCGTACAGATGAACTACGTGGTAGCACACAAATTTATCCTGCCAAAGGAACACAACGGGGAAGTGCAGAACAAAAAGACTGGTATTATTTTACCGGTTTGCATTTTACATTTGCTCTTGGCGATAGTAATGGGGGTGGCTTTCTAAGGGGCAAGGGTGGAAAGAAAGGTTTTGGATGCCCATCCGTTCCACTTTAAACATTTTCCTTAGACAGCGGTTTATACATTTGCAACCGCATGGCATATAAAAATCTTCAGCAATTTATTGATGTTCTTGAAAAAGAAGGCGAACTTATTCGTATAAAAGACTATGTTAATCCCCGGTTAGAGATCAGTGAAATAACAGATCGCATCAGCAAAACAAAAGGTGGCGGTAAAGGACTTTTATTTGAAAATACAGGTTACGATTTTCCAGTGTTGATGAATGCCTATGGAAGTGAACGCCGGATGTGCCTTGCACTGGGCGTTTCACACCTTGATGATGTGGCAAAAGAAATTGAAAAACTTTTTCATTTGCTTTCTTCTCCAAAAGAAAATATATTGGATAAATTGAAGCTACTCCCCAGGCTTAATCAGTTTGCAAGCTGGATGCCTAAGATAAGATCCGGAAAAGGGGAGTGCCAGCAGGTAATAATGACGGATCCGGATATTACAAAACTACCGGTCATTACCTGTTGGCCAAAAGATGGCGGGCCATTCGTCACCCTTCCTGTCATTCATACAAAAGACCCTAACACAGGGGCAAGAAATGTGGGCATGTACCGCATGCAGGTATTTGAAAAATATATAACCGGCATGCATTGGCATAAGCATAAGGTGTCTGCAAAACATTTCAATGAATACAAAAAAACAGGCAAGCGTATGCCTGTGGCGGTTGCCTTGGGTGGCGATCCTGTATATGCATATTCAGCTACAGCACCGTTGCCTGAAAATGTAGATGAATACATGCTCGCAGGTTTTCTTCGCAAAAAAAAGGTGGAGCTGGTAAAGTGTATTACCCAACCTGGTATAGAAGTGCCTGCAGACGCTGATATTGTTATTGAGGGATATGTTGATCCGGCAGATGAATTGGTCTGGGAAGGTCCGTTTGGTGATCATACAGGCTATTATTCACTTCCTGACTGGTATCCCCGATTTCATATTACCTGTATTACACATAAACGCAATGCTGTTTATCCTGCTACCATAGTTGGCATACCTCCCCAGGAAGATGCCTGGTTGGGAAAAGCTACAGAACGCATTTTTCTGGCACCCATGAAAATGACCATGATCCCTGAGATCATTGATATGGATATGCCGGTAGAAGGTGTATTTCATAACCTTGTGATAGCACAGATTAAAAAAGAATATGCTGGTCAGGGACAAAAAGTTATGAATGCCATGTGGGGTGCAGGGCAAATGATGTTCAATAAGATACTGGTATTGGCTGATGAAAAAGTGAAAATCCAGAATTACACAGAGCTTGCGCAATATGTATTTAAAAATCTTAACCCGGCTACGGATATATATTTTTCGCAAGGACCGATGGATGTGCTGGATCACAGTTGCAGCAAACTGGGCTTTGGTGGAAAGATGTGCATTGATGGTACCAGCAAGCACGAAGAAGAAAGGGATGATAATCATTTAAACGTAGATAATGTACAGCTCGGCAAAGCTCTGTTTCAAAATTTTCCGGAAATAAAGTCAATCAATATTGAATTACTTCAAAAAAATATCCCGGTAATTATTGTTTCTGTTGAGAAAAACAGGAAAGGCCATATTCGTGAGTTGCACGATCAATTATGCAGCTCTATTGAAATAGAAGGTGTGAAAATCATCCTTTATGTAGAGCATAGTGTAGATGCTGCTGATCTGGGAGTAGCCTTATGGCGTTTTTGCAATAACCTGGATCCTAAAAGAGATTATCACCTCGTGCAAAGACAGGCACTAATTCACCCCGGAAAAATATTCAGTTGTATAGGCTTTGATGGTACTAGAAAAACAAGGATTCATGATAATTTTCAACGCGATTGGCCCAATATAATAGTAGCTGATGACAGCACAATAAAGAGTGTAGATGAAAAATGGTCAAAACTGGGGTTGGGTCAATTCATTCCTTCGCCCTCGTTAAAATTTAAAGGGCAGATGTATGGAGAAGAAGCTGTAGTTTCTTAAATTTATAGTAGTTATTCATCTGCTATGATACAGGAATTCATTACTGCAAAAGGAAAAATTATCAAAGAGCGTGATGTTCTTTTCACCAAAAACCTCAATTGGAAGTTTCATGATAGCCTGGTGTATGAATTATTTATTCCCGTTCTATTTTTAATTGTTGCTGTCTGGAGATTCATGGATATTGAAAGAGATTGGGATCTTTTAAGGGCTTGCCTATTCAGCATCATAGCTTTATCTTTTGCTTATCCTCTCTATGATGTTGTGATCAAGCGTAGCTTGGAGAAAAGGATACCACTCCAAAAGATTAAATCTTTTGAAATAAAAGATGGAGAATCACAATTGGAAAAAGCAGTGATCCTGCACCTGAAGTCTGGCATGTATAAAAAAATATTGTTTCGCAAACTTGAAAACCAATACGAGCCTTTTACTGAATTAGTTTCACAACATATTGTTCAAACACAACTTGCCTGATACTATCAATGTTTTAATGACCGGTGCCGGTGCACCCGGAGCTCCGGGAATCATTGAATGCCTGAAGCAAGCCTCCTGGATCAATCTAACTCTAGCTGATGCCGATCCTGATGCCACTGGTAAATATTTACATACAGAATTTGAGCAAATACCAAAAGGTGGTGAATCCTTTTTTCCTGATGAAGTTTTAAAACTATGTAAACATAAAAACATACATCTCATTTTGCCACTTGTTTCAAAGGAATTATTACCTCTGGCAAAATGCAAAGCAGATTTCGAAAATGAGGGAATAAAAATTTTAATTTCATCTATAGATGCAATTCAAATAGCCAATAATAAATCGTCGTGTTACCGTTTTTTAAAATCAAAGGGGCTGGCTGTACCCCATTTTCAGGTAGTACAGACCACAGATGAATTTATAAATGCTGCCAGTGAACTGGGCTACCCGGATAAACCTTTTTGTTTCAAACCCTCTGTTTCAAATGGCAGTAGAGGCTTTCGTATAGTTGATGATACTATTGATGAAAACGAACACCTTTTCGGGCAAAAGCCTTATAACACTTATATCAGATATAATGATGCTTTACGTATCTTATCCTCCAAACCTTTCCCGGAATTATTAATAAGTGATTATTTACCCGGGCCAGAATATTCTGTAGACTGCCTGGCGGAAAATGGCAAAGCCAAATTAGTAGTGCCTCGATTAAGAAAAAAAATGATCAATGGCATTAGCGTTCAGGGAAGTTTTATAAAAGATGAAAAGATCATAGTCTATTGTACAAATATCATTGAAGCGATTGGATTGCATGGCAATATTGGCATACAGCTAAAGAACGATCACAATGATCAGCCACTCTTACTTGAAATTAATCCACGGGTTCAGGGAACTATTGTGGCCGCCTTAGGTGCAGGTGTCAATTTGCCTCTTTTAGCAGTAAAACAGGAACTCGGCATAGCTATTGAACAAGAAGAAATGGAAGTCAGGTGGGGTACAAAATTCTGGCGTTATTGGAAAGAAGTTTATGCTGGATAGAAATTCAATCTGGTTAAATTGATCTGTGGTAAATCATTACTTAATACGAATCTTTAAATTGTTTATAAATTCCATGTACATGAAGAGGTTTTTGATTTGGTCTGTTACATTTTTACTTAGTATCGCTGGTTTTTCACAAAACAAAAAAACAGAAAATACACTCCTTTGGCGCATTACAGGAAAAGGTCTTGCTGCACCATCTTATTTATTTGGTACCATACATATGATCTGTGGCGATGATTTGCAATTAAGCGACAGCCTCCGTTCAGCCATCCGCCAGTCAGACAAAGTATACCTGGAGCTGGACATGGACAACCTTTTTGAACTGATGGGAGTGATATCGAAAATGAAGATGAATGGTGATACTACGCTGGCTGAACTGCTGTCACCGGGCGAATATGAAAAAGTAAAAGCTTTCTTCAAAAAACAAAAAGGTATTTTGCCTTTTTCAATGCTCGAAACTTACAAGCCTATGCTGGCCGCGTCCACTTTAATGCAAACTGCTATGGACTGTGATAATGCGGTAGCCATGGAACAGTTGGTCATGAAAGAGGCTAAATATCACGACAAACAAATTAAGGGGTTGGAAACAATGGCTTTTCAAATGAGCATATTTGACAGTATTCCCTACCAGGTGCAGGCCAAACAACTCTTGCATTATGTAGAGAATTATGGAAATAAAGAGGAAAACAAAGATTACGAAGAACTCGTACAGGCCTATCGTAACCAGGAATTAAAAAAGCTGGAAGACCTTACCAAAAAAGAAGATACCGGCATGGAACAATTCACAGAAGTTATGCTATATAACAGAAACCATAACTGGGTAAAAAAATTGCAGGGTTTAATGCCCGACAATTCGCTCGTGATAGCAGTGGGTGCAGGGCATTTACCAGGCGAAAGAGGTGTGATCAACCTGCTGAGGCAGGCTGGTTATAAACTGGAACCGGTAAAAAATGAAATGCTCAAAAAGAATGTAAAGCAATTGTAAGAAAAGAAAAGATCAGTAAATCACTGATCATCAAAAACCGGCTTTTCAATATTGCTCCAGCCCTGAAAAGAAAAAACTCCCTTCAATAATTGCATTCTCGTCACTGTCGCTGCCATGCACAGCATTTTCACCAACCGATGTAGCATAGAGTTTACGTATCGTTCCTTCGTCTGCTTTTGCAGGATCTGTAGCCCCTATCAATGTCCTGAATTCAGCCACAGCATTATCTTTTTCTAAAATGGCCGCTATGATAATGCCGCTACTCATGAAGTCAACCAATTCCTTATAAAATGGACGCTCTTTATGTATTTCATAAAAAGCACCTGCTTTTTCTTCACTTAACCTGGTTTGTTTCAGCGCTACTATACGAAAACCGGCTTTGATGATTTTATCTAAAATAGCTCCTGCATGGCTGTTTTTCATCGCATCAGGCTTGATCATCGTAAAAGTTCTGTTACTCATTGATTCTTATTTTTTGCGCCGCGAAGATAAGAGGAATGTTTAATTGCAAAACCCTTTGCCACAACAATTACAGGTTAAGCCTGAATATCTTTTTCTTACATATACAGCAAAAATTTTAATGCCTTTTGCTTCCATTCAACTTTACCCAATTTAATGTAGGTTTGCGCCTCTTTATGCAGCCCATTCAGGAAATATTCGCTCAAATAAAGGAACCAAAAAAAAAGATCGCTATCACCATGCACCAGAAACCTGATGCTGATGCCATGGGTTCTGCTTTGGGGCTTTACCACTTTTTAAAACAGTTCGGCCATGAAGTATTGGTGATCTCACCTACTAACTGGGCACGATGGCTCAACTGGATGGAAGGAATAACAGAAGTGCTGGATTATGAATTGTTTAAGCTAAAAGCTGATGCCTTTTTAGACAGCACAGACTGGCTGTTTTGTCTTGACTTCAACAATATGGATCGTACAAAATCCCTGGCGGCAAAACTGACTGACATAGATTGTACTAAGATCCTGATCGATCATCACCAGGAACCTGATGTAGCTGCTTTTGATTATGGAATCTCGAATACTGCCAAAAGCTCAACCTGTGAAATGATATATGATTTGATCACCCTTTCCGGTCACAGGGATAAGATCAATATATTCATAGGTGAATGCCTTTATGCCGGTGTAGTAGCCGACACAGGTTCTTTCCGTTTTTCATCTACCCATGCCAGTGTACACCACATGGTGGCAGCATTGAAAGAACAGGGACTCGAGCATGTGAAAGTACATGAAGCACTTTACGATAATTACCTGGAAAACCGATTACGGTTTTTGGGTCATGTGTTGATCAATAGGATGGAGGTGATCTATGAACTGAATACCTGCCTGGTATGCATTCCGAAAATGGATATTTTGCGCTACGAGATCAAAACCGGTGATACGGAAGGGTTGGTAAATTATCCACTATCCATAGCCGGAATCAAATTGGTAGGCCTCGTTATAGACCGTGATGAGGAACGCAAATGGTCTTTTCGCAGTAAAGGTTCGTTTGACTGCAATACATTTGCACGAAAATATTTCAGAGGCGGAGGACATTTCAATGCCTCGGGTGGCAGAGATGACTGTTCACTACAGGAAACAGTCCGTAAATTTCGTGACGCCATTAATGAAAACAAATCTCTTTTACAATAAATAAAACCGAATGAAACCAGTTAAAAATTTTCTTTATCTAACCAGCCTTATCATTTTAATCATGGGCTGCGACAGTGTAGATTTCAAAAAGACAAAAGGTGGAATGCCTTATAAACTTTATGCAAGTAAAAGTGGCAAAAAAGTAGAGAATGGCAAGTTTGTAAAAATGCAGGTATCCCAGAAGATTAAAGACAGTGTGGTTTTCACATCTTATACCGGAATGCCCATTTATTTTCAGGTGAACCCCTCTACGCAAACTTACGACCCGTCAGAGATTTTCGCATCCTTGAAAGAAGGTGATAGCCTGTATACGGTGCAGATGATAGATACTTTTATCAAGCGTAATCCCGCCATTGTACAGCAAACAAAATTCAGAAATGGCGATAAGATCACAACCACTTTCAAAATATTAAAGGTTTTTGATAATGCCCACGAGTATAAAAAAGATGAAGATCTCGAGCGTACCAGCTTTACCAAAAAAGAAGAAAGCTCAGTCAAAGATTATTTATCAAAGAATAATGTGAATGCCCAGAGGACAGGCACAGGTACTTATGTGCAGATACAGAATGCAGGAAGTGGGCCACAGGCTGACTCGGGCAAATACGTTTCCGTTTTATATAAGGGTCAAACTTTCTCAGGAAAAGTTTTTGATACCAATATGGACACTTCATTCAAGCACACAGAACCAATGGGGTTTACGGTGGGTACAGGACAGATGATCAAAGGATTTGATGAAGGTATACGTCTGCTGAAAAAAGGAGGGAAGGCAAGGATTTTCATGCCTTCATCATTAGCATATGCAGGTCAGCCTCCTTCACTAGATATCAAGCCCTTTGAGCACCTTATTTTTGATGTGGAAGTTCTTGATGTATTAAACGTTGCACCTGCGCAACCTGGTATGCCGGCCCCGCCCGATACATCAGGACGAAATCAATAAATTTTTTATTGAAATTATTTCTCATCTTTATAGCTCATTTAACGATGAGCTTTTTTCGTTACAGGCATTTCAATTTTTCTATCTTATTCTATCCGCACCACAGAAATAAACTGTTGTAAAAAAATTATATCCATCAGCATCCACGTAAAACCTTTACCATTATAAATATCAAAGAGAATTAGTTAATGCGAATGAAGAGCAGTGCTTACTGCTCTTCTGTGTTTTTATAAGCCATCACCAGTTCGATTGCTTCCACAGCCTCATTTACGTCATGCACCCTGAGCATATTAGCCCCGTTCAGCAATGCTATTGTATTTAACACAGTAGTTCCATTAAGGGCTTCATTTGGTTTGATACCCAGTGTTTTATAAACAGTAGCCTTTCTTGATAATCCCACAAGAATAGGTTTACCGAGGGTATGAAAATAAGACAGTGAAGAAAGTAAGTTGAAATTATGATGGGCCGATTTACCAAAACCGAATCCAGGATCAATAATGATATCTTTTATTCCTTTTTCAATGCATTCACGGATCTTAAAATTGAGAAAATCATAAACTTCGAAAACGACATTGCTATATTCCGGGTTTATTTGCATTGTCTGAGGACTGCCTTTCATATGCGTAAGAATATAGGGCACCTCCAAATTTGCAACTGTTTGTATAAGGTCTTTATCCAGAGTTCCACCGCTTACATCATTCACAACAGATGCGCCTGATGCAACAGCCTGCTTAGCTACAAGCGAATAAAAACTATCCACAGAAATTATGGCATCAGGAAAGTGGCCGACTATGGCTTCTATTGCCGGGATTACTCTTTCACATTCTTCTTCTGCACTTAGAAGATGACTGTCCGGGCGGGTACTTTGACCTCCTACATCTAATATTACTGCACCATCTTCCAGCATTTTACCAGCTCTTTCTATAATAGCATTCCTTTCCTGAACCCTGCTGCCGCTATAAAAAGAATCAGGGGTTGCATTGATAATACCCATAACTATAGGCTTGTCAAATGACACTAACCTTCCTTTGCAATTGATAGAAAACATTAATCTTACTTCCTTACTTTTGAAGCTAAAGTAGCTATTAATCCTTTAAAGAATGTCGACCGGAACGATAAGAAATACTGAAGAACGGTATGAAGATGTGATCAGGCAATGTGAGGAGATTTTTATTAAAAAAACCAAAGATTATGGTACAGCATGGAGAGTATTACGCAATATTTCAATTATAGATCAAATTTATATCAAGGCACAAAGGATACGGACAATCCAACAAACGGGTAAGCAAAAAATCGGCGATAACATCCAGTCTGAATTTATAGGTATCATCAATTACGCTGTAATAGGCAATATTCAGTTGCATCTGCCGGGTGAATCTCCGGATGAAATGAATACAGATGAAGCCACTGCATTATTCAGGAAGCATGCTGCAGATGCAAAAGCATTAATGATGGATAAAAATCACGATTATGGAGAAGCCTGGAGAGAAATGAGCCAGGAAAGTTTTGCTGATCTTATTCTTATGAAATTGCAACGTATGAAACAGATATTGCTGAATAAAGGACAAACTTTAATAAGTGAAGGTTTGGATGCCAATTATTCAGATATTATAAATTATGGTGTATTTGCCTTGATTTTAATCAATGAAAAAGAGCATAACTTATGAAACTGGCAATAAGCATAGTACGTATCATAGTGGCCATACTTTTTATCATTTCGGGCCTGGTAAAAGCCAATGATCCTCTCGGCCTCAGCTATAAAATGCAGGAATTTTTTGAAATCTGGAATGCTTCATTAGGCGCCTCATTTCTTTCCCAAATTTTTTCTTATTTCCATGATCATTCATTAGCCTTATCTGTAGTGATGATAGGGCTGGAAATTATTGCAGGAGTAGCCCTGCTGATCGGCTGGCAGAAAAGATTTATTATTAGCTTGCTTTTATTGCTGATCATCTTTTTCACTTTCCTCACAGCATATGCTTACTGGTCAGGTAAATTCAAGAATTGCGGCTGCTTTGGCGATTGTCTTCCTATTACCCCCTTAGCTTCTTTTTTAAAAGATGTCGTACTTCTTTTGCTTATACTTTTTTTATTTTTCAGTCAACGTTATATACAGCCTGTTTTTTCATCAAAGAAACAGTTTGCCGTTATGGCTTTCAGCCTGCTTTTCACCATTGGCCTTCAATGGTATGTATTAAATTATCTTCCATTGGTTGATTGCCTGCCATTCAAAGAGGGGAATAATATTGCTGAACAAATGAAAATTCCGCCAAATGCCATACGCGATAGCTTTGCTATGAAATTCATTTACGAAAAACAGGGTAAGCGCTATGAATTCGGAATGGAAGAACTTCCTTCTGACCTTGCCAGTTATAAATTTATCGATCGTACAGAAAAATTGATACGGAAAGGAAATGCGGAACCACCAATTAAAGGATTTTCGTTAACTGGCAGTAGTGGAGCAGATTCAACATCAGAAGTTCTTAATGAACCAAGGGTAATTTTGCTTTTTGCGGAGCAATTTAGAAAACCAATTACTTCATGGGTAGGTTCTTTCCGTGATATTTATACAAAAGCAAAAGCAAAAGGCACACCTGTGTATATTGTTACTGCAGATGCTGCCAATGCCAAATCAACTTTAAGGGAAAATGGTTTAGCAGAAGTGCCTGTCTTCAGTTGTGATAATACAGCCGTAAAAACTGCAGCCCGCACTAATCCTACTGTTTTTCTTTTACAGCAGGGAACGATCAGGGATAAATATAGTTATAAGAGGATAGTGAAATTAAGCAACAAATTATAGAGTTAATGTAACTTCCCTTCGTGGTTTCTTTTATCATTAAAAAGCTGCTCTATGGCCTTTTGGTTTTGGTAGGAGTGATCGTGCTTGTATTTTTTCTTTTCCAGGGTTTTGGCGATCCATCCAGATTAATAATGGGGCAAACCGGAAACGCGGCAACACAGGAAGCTATTCAAAAAGAACTTTATCTCGACCAGCCCAAATGGAAACAATTTTTCCTCTACATCAATGATGTATCACCTATCGCATTTCATTCAAGAAGGGAAATAGAAAAAAAAGAGCTGACTGGTTTTTTTATTGGAGGTGAAAATAAATTAGCCTTCAAATTGCCCTACCTGCGAAAATCCTATCAGACAAAAAAATCCGTTGGCTCAGTATTGATGGAGGCCTTACCCGGTACATTGATACTCGCTGTAGCTGCAATGTTCATTGCCATTTTAATTGGTATCCCACTCGGGGTGGTGGCCGCTGTGAAGCAAAATACATGGCTCGATACTACTGCTGTTTTTACCAGCATTATTGGCATATCAGCACCTTCTTTTTTTATGGGGATTATCATCGCCTATATATTTGGTTTTGTACTAAGCGACTGGACTCATTTGCATATAACCGGCAGTTGGTTTGATATTGATACACAAACAGGTGCTAAGCGCCTGACACTTCAGAATCTTATCCTTCCGGCTGTTACTTTAGGCATACGTCCTTTAGCGATTATCACGCAACTTACGCGTAGTGCCATGTTAGATGTGTTGGATCAGGATTACATTCGCACTGCTTTTGCAAAAGGATTAAGCAGGCAGCGGGTAATATGGAAACATGCCTTAAGAAATGCATTGAATCCGGTAATCACTGCAGTGACAGGCTGGTTCGCAGAGTTGTTGGCAGGGGCTTTTTTCATAGAATATATTTTTGGATGGAAGGGGATAGGTAAAGTAACAGTTGATGCACTTGAAAAATTAGATTTTCCTGTAGTAATGGGCTCGGTGCTCGTTTCTGCTGCTTTTTTTATTTTGATAAATATTCTTGCAGATATACTTTACGGTATAGTTGATCCGCGGATCCGGATTCGATAATATAAATTTCAATCTCTCCAAAATAATAATTCAAAGCGCATCAGAATTTTGTAACTTTATTAAGAGCGCAGCTGTATGATCTTTCATTCTTTAAAAATTTTATCATGGAAAGAGTCGCTGATGTTCTTCTCAACAAACTTCCCCAGTTCAATACAACTTCCCCCAACCGCTCTATTATAGATGCTGTGCAGCAAATGCATTGCGAGAATGTGGATTATTTAATTGTGTTGGATAATGATCAGTTCGCCGGCGTACTTACCGAACATGGCATTACGGAAAAGATAATTTACCGGTCAAGGGAATTGGATACAGCTACAGTACGGGAGTTTATGAACACGTATTTGCCTGTGGCCACAATGAATGATTCATTGGAATATAGCATGCAATTAATGGAGCGTTATAATGTACGGCACATTACAGTGTTTGAAAATTTTATTTTCAAAGGTGTTATTTCGTCGCACGACCTGATGAAAGAAGCCCTGAGCAAGCGGTGGGCTATCTTTGATGAGTATACAGAACAGCACTCATACCCATGGAATTATTGAATTACCACTTCTTTAATTTCATTACTTCCCAAAGCTTCGTTGATACGGAGCTTTATTTTCTCTTTTTGGAAAGAAAGCTCCTGTTTTAAAGGTGCCACATTAGTAGTAATAAAAAGAGTGCCGTTGATTATATGAATTTTCTCAGTGTATTTGGATATTGTTCTGCCCATGATTTTTTCCCATATTTCTCCGATCTGCAAGGCTTGTATATCACCTTTCAGTCGACTTCCTTTTAAAAATTGCTGGATCGCATCGCCAATTTTATATTGCGCCATACAGCAAAGATAGTTAGTGATAAGAATCGAGAATGAAGAATAGAAAATTGAGAATTTCCAATAGGGGCTAACCACTTAAATTATTTTTATTCTTTATAACGTTATCATTTGAAAAGGTAGTTCCAGTTTTTGCAAGCCCGCAGCCAACCGTTCACACGATGTATCAGTTATAAATACCTGCGATTCTTCATCATCTGTCACACGGATAAGTAAATTGCTGATTCTTTCATCATCAAGTTTTTCAAAAACATCATCAAGCAGCAAAAGAGGGGAGAGACGCTTTTCCTTTTTTAGTATTTCCACTTCACCCAGTTTCAATGCAAAGAGTAAGCTTTTCCTTTGCCCCTGGGATGCAGTGGTTTTAAATGTCTGCTCCCCTAAATTAAAAATAATATCATCTTTATGAACGCCTGCTGATGTACGCTGGATCAATAAATCTTTTTGACGGTTATATTGTAACAATTCCTGCATATTGTTTTGCAGCAACTGGCTTTCGTATATGAGTGAGATAGGTTCATATTGCCTGGCTATCTGGTTATACAATTGCTTTACTTCAGGCAAAAATTCTAATAAAAATTCGCTTCTTTTTTTTGAAATAATTAAGGCCTGATCTGATAATTGTTCATCCAGTACATCCAATACAGCAAGATCGCGGTTGCCGAAACCCTCGTTATAATTTTTCAGAAAAGAATTTCGCTGTTGCAGAATTCTTGTATAACTAATAAGACTTTGCAGGTAAACGGCATCCAGCTGAGACAATAAGGTATCAATAAATTTCCTGCGGAGTTCCGCTGTTCCTATTATCATCTGCACATCATCCGGAGCTATCACTACACATGGATATCTTCCGATATGTTTCGAAAACCTGGTATATTGTTCCTCATCCACAGAAAATTCTTTGCGACCATTTTCACGCAGCACACACACGGCTTTTTCCGTTTTTTCATTAATTCTGAAAGAACCTTCAATTCTGAATCCCTGATGCTCATGTTGCACGGCCAAACCATCCTGCCTGGTGAAATAGCTTTTTGTAAAACACAAATAATGAATGGCATCGAGCAGGTTGGTTTTACCCATTCCGTTATTACCGCAAATACCGGTAATACGTTCGGTGAACAGGAATTCCTGTTGAAAATAATTTTTGAACTGGTAGAGCGATATGGATTGAATGCGCAAGCTCACACTTTCAAAGATAGGAGATAGCCTATTTTTTGGAAGCAATGAATTACCCGTCAAAGCTTCATGACTTACCCCATGAACCGAACATTTTCCCTTATTTTTGCGGCTCAAATTTTCAGACTTGGCTACTAAGTTCACCAAAGAAACCTATCTCTACTGGTATGAGTTAATGCAACTTATCAGGCAGTTTGAATTGATGGCGGAAGAAAAATACAAGATGGAGGGCAAAATCCGTGGTTTCTTTCATGCTTATATTGGCCAGGAAGCAATTGCAGCTGGTTGTATGACAGCCACTACACCGGAAGACCTTTTTATTACAGCTTACCGCGATCATGGCCTGGCAATAGCCAAAGGGATTTCAGTAAATTCCTGTATGGCAGAACTTTATGGTAAGGCAACAGGGAATGCGAAAGGTAAAGGTGGCAGCATGCATTTCTTTGGAAAAGAAGCCAATTTTTATGGGGGTCATGGTATAGTAGGGGCACAAATAGGGACAGGTGCCGGACTGGCATTCGCAGAGCAATACCGGGGAACAGAGAATGTAGTGCTTACATTCTTTGGTGATGGTGCTGCAAGACAGGGTATTTTACATGAAACATTTAACCTGGCTATGTTGTGGAAGTTACCTGTGATCTTTATTTGCGAAAACAATAATTATGCAATGGGCACATCGGTTAAGCGTACTTCTAATATTACCGATATTTATAAACTTGCTGATGGCTATGAAATGCCCGCAGATACTATTGATGGTATGAGCGCAGACACTGTGCATGAAGGAGTAAGCAGAGCAGTGAAAAGAGCCAGGGAAGGTGGGGGTCCTACGCTTCTTGAAATAAAAACATACCGTTATAAAGGACACTCTATCTCTGATCCACAGAAGTACAGAACGAAAGAAGAAGTGGAGGAATACAAAGGCAAAGATCCGATTACAGCACTCTTAAATTCCATCAGGGAAAAAGGGTTTGCTTCAGATGAAGAAATTCAGTCTATCAACCAAAGAGTGGATCAGGCAGTAGCAGAAAGTGTAAAATTTGCAGAAGAGTCGCCGTGGCCGGCAGATGATGAAGTGCTCAAAGATGTATATGTTGATCAGAATTATCCTTTTATTGTAGATTAAAAATTTTTTTTTAAAACTTTTTTTAAAATGGCTGAAACGAAAACAGCACCAGGCAGGACAACGGGGCAACAGGATGTGGTTGACCGTGCAAAAGATTTTTGGAGTCGTTATAACCGGCCGGTAACAATTGCTGCTCTCGCAATTATTTTATTAGCGGGGGGGTATCTTGTATATAAAAAATTCTTTAAAGAACCCAATGAACAAAAGGCATCGGAAACTATTTTCAAAGCTGAAGATTATTACCGCATGGACTCACTTACGCTTGCTTTGAATGGCGACGGAGTTAATCCGGGTTTTTTGAAAATTATTGATCGTTATACGGGCACCAAAGCAGGTAATCTTGCCAGATTTTATGCAGGGTCTATTTATTTGCAATTAGGTGATCCGGCAAAGGCATTGAAGCATTTAAAAGATTTTGAAACAGATGCAAAACAAATTCAGGCCCGGGCTTACAAGTTATTGGGTGATGCCTATGCAGAGACAGGTAAAAACAATGACGCATTGGACAATTACAAAAAAGCGGCGCATCATTTTGAGAAGGATGAGAGCGCATCTTCTGAATATCTTTTCATGGCAGCTTACTTTGCAGACCGTGTATTAAAAAATAAAAAAGAATCTATAGAGCTTTTTAAAGAATTGAAGGACAAATACCCTAAAACTGAGAGAGGTTTTGAAGCAGATAAATACCTGGCGCAACTGGGAATTTATTCCTATGAAAAATAAAATTTGGAATGGCAGAAGTAGCAAACAGTAAATTATTTGAAAATATCGAGGGCATCCGTCAATTGAAGGATGCTCTCATTGTTTTGGTAAAGACGGAATGGAATGCAAGCATAACGGATGAACTGGAAAGAGGTTGCCTGCACATACTTACGCAACAGGGCATTCGCACCAAAACGCTTGTAGTGCCCGGAGCTGTGGAAATTGTTTTTGCGATAAATCAATACTGGAATACCGCAAAAAGAAAAAAAAGACCTGATGCTTTTATTGCTTTTGGTTGTGTTGTCAGGGGCGATACTCCGCATTTTGAATACATATGCCAATCTGTGACTGCAGGAGTTACACGTCTTAATACGCTTTTACCGGTGCCTACAATATTTGGTGTACTTACTGTGGATTCTAATGAACAGGCACATGAGCGCATTGGAGGTGAGCAGGGACATAAGGGAGAAGAAGCTGCTGTTACGGCCGCCAAAATGATACTGCTAAGCCGCCAGTTAAAAAAAGGATAACATGAAGGTGCAGTTATTCGTTCCTTGTTTTGTTGATCAGCTCTACCCGCAGACTGCTTTCAATATGATCAAAGTTTTGGAAAAAGCGGGATGTACTGTGCACTATAATTCTTCCCAAACCTGTTGCGGACAACCTGCTTTCAATGCTGGCTTTTTGCCTGAAGCCAGAGATGTATGCATTAAATTTTTGAAAGATTTTGATTCATCTACGCCTATAGTAGCACCAAGTGCAAGCTGTGTAGGGTTTGTAAAAAATTATTATACCAGGCTATTGGATCTCACGTTTGATAATGAGGCAGCAGCGATCAGCAAAAAAATTTTTGAATTCTCTGATTTTCTTGTAAATAAAATGGAATTTACGGCGCTCGGCGCCAAATTGGAAGGCCGTGCTACCTATCACGATTCCTGTGCAGCACTTAGGGAATGTAAAATAAAATCAGAACCGCGGCTCCTACTGGCCAATGTAGAAGGATTAGAGATTAAAGAGCTGGAAGATGTAGAAACCTGTTGTGGCTTTGGCGGCACGTTTGCGGTCAAGTTTGAGGCAATCTCTATTGCAATGGCAGAACAGAAAGTGGAACATGCATTGTCTACTGAAGCCCAATATCTGATCTCTACGGACCTTTCATGTCTTATGCATTTGCAGGGCTATATAAACAATAAGCATTATAATTTAAAAACGATGCACATTGCAGATGTGCTTGCAAGTGGATGGTAAAAGAAACCCGGCCAAAGCACCTCTTGCGGTAGGAAAAACTTAAGTTGATAGTTTCCCTCTACTTCATAAGCTTTAAATAGTCGGGTTGAATATTATTTAGTCGTCACTATTGCTACTATCAACTTTTGTTGTGTCACACACTTTTACTTTCTTATCCCTATTCAACATATAGGAATAGCTTTTTGCATTTAAATATTTTACTAAGGATCGATGTAAAAATAAAAAGTATAATAATTGGAATGTAGCATTACTCCGTGCCCACAGGCTTATCTCTCATGAAACAGCCAATCTCAACTTGAGACTGGCTGTTTGCCCTGCACATACGAAATACTCGATATGTACGACGGAATAAAATTTACAGATTGACTTTTTAAAAAAAATTATTTAGGCATCAATACATGATCAATAGAATGTATAATGCCATTGCTTTGATACACATCTTTGATCACGATTCTTGACATACCACCTTTTTCATCCTTTAACCATAATTTTCCTCCCTTAGCGATCACCCAAAGTTTACCACCTTGTACTGTTGTCAACTGGTGTTTTCCTTTCCCGTTTTTTATCCACTTTGATAATTCTTTACTGTTCAGTCGTCCTGACACTACATGATAGGTCAGTATAGAAGTCAATAAAGCTTTATTCTCTGGTTTTACCAAAGTTTCTACTGTGCCGGCTGGTAACAGGTTGAAGGCTGCATTTGTTGGAGCAAATACAGTGAATGGTCCTGCGCTCTGGAGCGTTTCTACCAATCCTGCAGCTTTTACGGCAGCAACCAATGTAGTATGGTCTTTTGAATTCACTGCGTTTTCAACGATGTTTTTACTCGGGTACATGGCTGCACCACCCACCATTACTGTCTTTTCTTTTGCCATTGTGCCTTGTGCAAAGCCCGCTGTGGACAAAGCAATTCCTGTAAGCAGCAAAGCTGCTAATTTTACATTTTTCATTTTTAATATGATTTTTGATTATGAAATGCAGCCTGATTTGCTACATCTGCATTAATTACGGAAATTGATCCTGTTATGGATTTAGGAATAGTAAAAAAAATTATTATTTCTTAGAGCCAAATCTCTAACTATAAAAATTTAACCCATGCCTTATTGGTTGGTAAAGTCAGAACCGGGTGCTTATAGCTGGCAACAATTTAAAAAAGATAAAAAAACCGTGTGGACGGGCATTCGAAACTATGCAGCACGCATTCATTTGAAAGCAATGAAAAAGGGCGATGAGGTATTTTTTTATCATAGCAATGAAGGACTGGAAATAGTAGGAATAGCCAAAGTGATAAAAGAAGCTTATGCCGATCCTACAGCCGATGATATTGCCTGGGTAGCAGTGGATTTGCAGCCCGTAAGAACTTTAAAGCGACCAGTGTCTTTGGAGCAAATGAAAAAGAATGAACAGCTTTCTCAAATGGCATTAATAAGAATAGGGCGATTGTCAGTACAACCTGTATCAGAAAAGGAATGGAAAATAATTTTAAAAATGGCAGGAGAAATTTGATCATTAATATATTTTTTAAAGCAGTATTTTAATTTTTTTGAAATGAAGAAACTGGTTGTGCTAACAGGTGCAGGCATCAGTGCTGACAGCGGACTCAAAACTTTTCGTGATGCCGATGGCTTGTGGGAAGGTTATGACCTCAATGAAGTAGCAACGGCAACAGCATGGAAAAGAAATTCTGGATTAGTACTTGTGAGTTCTACAACATGAGGCGCAAAGACGTGAAAGGTGTGGTGCCCAATGAAGCTCATATAGCATTGGCGCAACTAGAAACAGAATATGATGTACATATTATAACGCAAAACATAGATGACCTGCATGAAAGAGCCGGATCTGCCAAGGTGTTGCATTTACATGGTGAGATATTTAAAATGCGCAGTGAAAAAAATGAGGATCTGATTTACCCGATAGAAGGCGATATTAAAATCGGCGACTTTGCAGCTGATGGCGCACAGCTACGTCCGCATATTGTGTGGTTTGAAGAGCCGGTCCCTATGATTGATAAAGCAATTGAAGTAGTTAAAACAGCGGATATATTTTTAGTAATCGGCACTTCATTAGCTGTATACCCAGCTGCAGGATTGGTTAATTATGCACCATGGACCATTCCTAAATTTATTATTGATAAAAAAATACCTTACACATCATCATTATACAACCTTACTGCTTTTGAAAAAGGAGCAGCTGAGGGAATCATAGAACTAAGAGAAAAGTTGAAAAGCCTTTAGATTTCCTCGCCACCCTTTTTGCCATAAAAAATTACCCAGGTAGCAAAATTTTCTGAAAACTGCTCAAAACGATGCTCCATTCCAGCCGGAACAAATAGAATATCGCCTTGTTTGCATTTTATTGTTTCATTGTTCCTGATAAAATAACTTTTACCTGATGCAATCACATAAATTTCATCCTGCACGTGAGGAGTTTGCATATCAATTTTATCAGGAGCAAAATATTCAACCTGCATTGTACCATGCTTTAATAAAACAGTAAATTTATTGATAGCTTCCTCAGTTAAACTTCTTTTTGCATCTTCAACTGTTACATGGTATTTCATGATGATAAAATGTTTTCTTCATGGAATTCTATACCATGTGTAGCTAATTCTTTTAATACAGGTTCATAAATATCGACTGCTAATGGAATGCATAAGCCTTTTGCTTTAATGATACCATTCAGAATTAGTTTTGCGGCTATTCCTAATGGTAATCCAACTGTTTTCGCCATAGCAGTATGCTGAGCTTCTTCTCCAATTAACAACAGTTGCATCGTTCTTTTATATTGTTGCTCGTCTTTTGTATATTCTATTTCATGGAGCATGATGACCATATCTTTATCTGCAGGAAGAAGTGGAAGTTTTTTTTCAAGCACAAATGTTAAGACATCTGCGGCACTGCATAGTCCTTTGTCAATAAATGTTTCGCCGTCATCCATGCCCAAAAAAAATAGCTGTTTCAATGTCAGCTTGGCCTCATGCAGTTGATAGGCTACAGTGGCAGCAGCATTGGTTTTTAAATCTTCAAGGTCTAGCTGTTGAAGATTTCCTTTTTCATTCACGACCATAAAATCATCAATTGGTTTTTGTCCGCTATCGTCAGCCTGTTCTTCCAGTTCTACTAAGTTCACAAGGTCTTCCAGTATTTTTTTACTCGTGGCAAACTGCTCCTGGATTTTTTGTTGCAACCAGCTGCTAAATCCATGTGCCTGCATATGCTGCTGAAAAAATTCTTTCAATGTCAGTCCGTCGGTTTGGTAAACTTTCTCTTCATCCGTAAGCTTTAAATCAATTAAATTTTTCCAGCCATATATAAAATCCGGATGCCTGAGTGTCGTCCTGATGAACGTAGGACAATTTTTCAGGCCATATGTTTCACTATATCCTGTTGAATCGCGGTTAGGATACCAGCAGAGAGGTTCATGCCCCGGAATATCAACATATCTTTTTTCAGAAAATAATTGCTCATAAGATAAACAGGTAGCAATGCCATGCTGCCGGAAACGGGCACCGGATTTCCCAGCTAATACAACGTTTTTTGGATTCCAGCTTATTTTATACCGCCAGGGGTTATTATCACTGCCCGGTGCTGCTAAACCGCCACAATGGGATATAAAAGATGTGACCAACCCACCGTCATCTTTTATCTCATTAATCATCTTGATGGCTGTCATATGGTCTATGCCGGGATCGAGCCCCATTTCGCAAAGAAATAATAAACCATTGGCCTCTATTTCCTTTTCTAATGTGCGCATTTGCTCATCAACATAAGATGCTGTAAGCAGATGCTTACGAAAATGAATGCAGTCTTTAGCAACGGCAAAATGCAGCGATGGTGGTAGCAAGGAAATTACAATGTCTGCATCCTGAATATGCTGCTGTCTTTTATCCTTATCCAAAATATCAAAAGAGGCTGCAATACCGCCAATGGCATTGCCGAGTTTGCTTTTTACAAGAGACATGTCTGTGTCCACAACCACAACGGTCCAGTTTTCAACCATTGCATGCCTGAGCAAATAGTCAATAAGAACAGTAGCCGACTTTCCCGCTCCAAATAGTAAAATTTTTCTCATAGCAATTATTGAAAGTGAAAGTAAAATATTTATGAACTACAGGACTAATTCAGTATTTAAATAAATTAAATAAGTTTTTGCAATACTAAAAGATCATCATTTTTTTGATAGGTTTTTTTTTGAAAATAATTGCCATTTCGCCTAAGACAAAACATTAACACAGCCTTGTCAGTAATGGGCAATAATGATAAAGAAAAACCTATTTTTTGAACGGCCGGAAGAAGAATTAAAAGTAAATTTGCCAGCCTTCAATTTTCATATTATAAACCCAGATGGAAGATAATTTAATACCGCAGGAGACTAACGATATTAACCGGATCATACCAGTAAATATAGAGGAGCAGATGAAAACCGCTTACATCGACTATTCAATGTCGGTGATTGTGGGCCGGGCCTTACCCGATGTACGGGATGGGCTCAAGCCGGTTCACCGCCGTATTTTATTTGCCATGAATGACCTGGGTATGGGCTACAACAGGCCTTATAAAAAATCAGCCCGTATAGTAGGTGAGGTGCTTGGTAAATACCATCCGCATGGAGATTCATCAGTATATGATGCCATGGTGCGTATGGCGCAGGAGTGGAGTATGCGTTATATGATGATCGACGGGCAAGGCAATTACGGAAGCCAGGATGGTGATGGTCCTGCGGCTATGCGGTATACGGAAGCCCGCCTGCACCGTATAGCTGAAGCTATGTTGCAGGATATTGAAAAAGATACGGTCGATTTTCAATTGAATTTTGATGACTCGCTAAAAGAGCCCACAGTTCTTCCCTCACGTTTGCCAAACCTGCTTCTAAACGGTTCAAGTGGTATAGCCGTGGGTATGGCTACCAATATGATGCCCCATAACCTTAGTGAAGTAGTAGATGGCTGTATGGCATACATTGACAACCGTGAGATCACAGTAGAAGAATTGATGCATTTTGTAAAAGCTCCTGATTTTCCTACTGGTGGTGTTATTTATGGTATGGAGGGAATAAAAGCAGGTTTTCATTTTGGCAGGGGTAGGGTAGTGCTACGCGGAAAGCTCCATGTAGAGGCTAAGGCAAGTGGCAGGGAACAAATCATCATCACAGAAGTTCCTTACCAGATCAATCGTGATACATTGTGCGACCGTATAGGGCAACTTGTAAATGAAAAAATAATTGAAGGCATTACGCATATCAATAATGAATCGAACCAAAAAGAAGGTACCCGGATAGTAATAGACCTTAAAAGAGATGGTGTTGCGAATGTCATCATCAACCAGCTTTATAAATTCACTGAATTACAGACCAGTTATGGCATCAACAATGTAGCCCTGGTAAAAGGCCGTCCCCGCATATTAAACCTCAGGGAGCTGATAAGTGAGTTTGTTGAGTTTCGCCATGAAGTGGTTGTGCGCCGTACGCAATTTGAATTACGAGAAGCAGAGAAAAAAGCGCATATTCTACAGGGCTATCTTATAGCGCTGGATCATCTTGATGAAGTGATTGCCCTTATCCGTGCATCTGCTACACCTGATACTGCAAGGGATGCACTGGTAAATGCCGGTTGGGGTTTGGATGAGGTACAGGCAAAAGCAATTTTGGAATTACGCCTGCAGCGCCTGACAGGTTTGGAACGTGATAAAATCAAACTGGAATATGATGAATTGATGAAACTGATCACTTACCTCAGGGAATTATTATCAAATGAAGGCATGCGTTATGATGTGATCAAAAACGAATTGAATGAAGTGAAAGAGCGGTTTGGTGACGCAAGGAAAACAGAGATCACCTACCTCGATAATGAAGTCAGCATAAAAGACCTCATAAAGGAAGAAGATATGGTAATTACCATATCACATTTAGGTTATATAAAAAGAACCTCGGCCACCGAATACCGTGCACAACGAAGAGGTGGCAGGGGAGCCATGGGCGGACGGACCCGTGAAGAAGATTTTATAGAACATCTTTTTGTAGCATCTACCCATCATACCTTACTTTTCTTTACAGAAAAAGGAAGATGCTACTGGCTTAATGTATACCAGATACCGGAAGGGGAGAAGAATAGTAAGGGCAGGGCCATTCAGAACTTGTTGCAAATAGCACCGGACGATAAAATAAGAACAATCATTGATATCAAAGACCTGCAGAATGCTGATTTTGTAAACGCTCATTATGTTGTTTTATGTACAAAAAAAGGTGTGATCAAAAAAACAGCGCTTGCAGATTTTAGTCGTCCGCGGCTCACTGGTGTGAATGCAATTACAATTAATGAGGGAGATCAATTGCTGGAAGTAAGATTGACTGATGGTAGTTGCGAGATCATGATGGCCATTAATGGAGGCAGGGCGATACGCTTCCCTGAAACAAAAGTTCGTCCTACGGGCAGAGGAGCAATAGGCGTGGGAGGTATTGAAGTGGAAAATGAAACGGAAGAAGTTGTTGGTATGATTTGTGTAAATCCTACGACGCCTGAAAGAACAGTACTGGTAGTGAGTGAGAAAGGATATGGTAAACGAACTTCAGTAGATGAATATCGTGTAACCAACAGGGGAGGAAAAGGGGTCAAAACAATTAACGTAACTGAGAAAACAGGCAAGCTCGTTGGCATAATGGATGTGAAAGAATCTGAAGATCTGATAATATCCTGCAAAAGCGGTGTCACTATTCGCATGAAAGTAGCCAACATCAGTGAACAAGGCCGGGCTACACAGGGAGTAAAATTAATTCGCATAGATGAAGGTGATGAAATAGCTGCCATCACCCGCATCGATGTGCAGGATGAAATCGGAATTATTACAGAGGAAGCCGATACAACTATTTCCAACGATGCGACATCTGAAGAAGAGAACAATGCACAATCATAAACTTAATTTTTAAAAAAACAACAATGCGAAAATTTATCTTATCCGCATTTTTTGTAGCTACAGGTTTATCACTGTTTGCTCAAAATTTAGACGAAATCCAGGAAAAAATAAACAAAGGCAAGTTTGATGAAGCAAAAGAGAAAGTAGATAAAGCACTGGCTGATCCTAAAAACCAGAAAAATGCCAACGTATGGTATTATAAGGCGCTTGTATATGGCGAGCTTGGAAAAGACAGCTCACGTACTGATATGGATTACCGGGTAGCAGCATTTGATGCCTATAAAAAATACCTGGAACTCGATCCAAAAAATATCCAGGGTACCTTATCACAAAATGCAGCCTTGTTTGGATTATACGAAGGATATTATAATCGCGGGATCAAAAATTTCAATTCAAAGAAATACGATAAGGCATTTTATGACTTCAGGAATGCCCTGGCTGTAAAGGATTTTATTTATGGAAAAAAATTCGAGATTAACAGTTTTAATTTTGCGGCGCTCGATACACAGTTATTAAACCTTGCCGGCTCGGCAGGAGTGCTGGCAAAGCAGGAAGATTCTGCCATAGGTTATTTTCAGCTTATTGCTGATGCAAAAATAAAAGGCGAAGACTTCAAAGATGTCTATCCCATACTGGTTGATTATTATAGCCGGAAGAAGCATGCAGAAAACAAGGCGAAATATTTAGCATTGGGCAAAGAACTTTATCCTGCCAATCCATACTGGAACCAAGTACAACTTGAAGAGGTAGGGGATGATAAGGGAAAGAGATTGGCCAGACTACAGGAAATGTCTAAAAATGAGCCTGCCAATTATAACCTGGCTGTTGATTATGCCGTGGAATTATTCAATTATACCTATGGTAAGGTTAAGCCGGCAGATTATGATGCACGCCAGACAGAATTGGAGTCTGCATTGAAGAATGCTATAAGCACCAACTCTACATCACCCTATGCGAATTTTATAATGACGCAACATCTTTCTAACCAGGTATATGATATGCAGCAGGTGTATAATGCATTAAAGGGCACGAAGCCGGAAGATATTAAAAAGAAGCAGGCACTGAATAAGGATATTGCAAAAAAATATGAGGACCTGTTTGCCTATGCCAGCAAGGCACATGAGCAATATTCAAAAATGGAAAACCTCAAACAAGCTGAGAAGGCCAATTATAAAAATGTGACGATGCTGATGGTTGATTATTACAAGATGAAAAAGCAAATGGATAAAGCCAAAATTTACGAAGACAAAGCAAAAATTATAAAATAGTTTTCAATGTAATATGAGCCGGTTTTGTACCGGCTTTTTTTGCTTCTTTATCGTTGATTAATGATTACAAAGTCATTTACTGGTATATTTCATTCGGTTTTGTGCTGGAAGTTAGCAATCTTTTATCTCATGTATGGTCGTTGGTGAGGTCTCCATGTTCCTCGCGGTACTGGTCTTTTTCCCTGGTTTCTAATTGAGTAGGATAGCCGTTTTCTATAACGGTGGGGTCGAGGCTGATTTCTTTTTCGTCTTTGCCTTTAGGCTGTTCAGGTATGTTTGGTATATTCTGTTTTTTCTTTTCCATTTAGAAATTTTGGTATAATATAATTCTTTTCAGATGGAGGAGCAATAATAATCATAACTCGTTTCTTCAACTAAAAGGGCTTAAAGACTATTACCAGTGAAATGACTATTATAGTTATAGCAACCAATAAGTGTCTTTCATTAAATTTTCGTTTTATAATTTATTGAAGATAGAAGACTATAGGTCTCCAACAATATAACCTTTCAGAATAGCATGCTATGAGGAGAAGTATAGCCAAATAATGTTATAAGTCTTTCGCCTATTTAACATAAAATGTTCTTATAGGCGATGGCGTTTGCGTCCTTGAATTGAATAAGATTTTTAAATAACTATACTCAAGTTTCAGGCTGTGTTCTTAAAAATCTTATTCAATTCAAGGACGCTGCAAGCTCTTTATAAATTAGGAATAGTAGCCATTGACTATAAGAATTATTATGATACTTGAGGTTGGCTGTGGGAGGGGCAATTTTGTATGTTTTCTAAAACAAAATTGTATGTAGCGTGAGCAAAGAGCAAGGGCGGCTGTTTGTATTTTTTTTTAATAGCGGAGCATCGGCTTTGCCGAATAATCATTTCATAGAAATGAAAAAAGAATTATTAAGTAATATTATACTTATTATAGAGACAATATTTTGGGCTGCTTTTTGGTTTGCCTGTGGTTGGTTTATAGTAGTTCTATCAAAAACTTTGTAATAAATCCTAATCCATAGCTACCAACTGCAATTGGTAGCCAATATCTTTTTCTCCAATTCTCTCTGGCATTAGCTATTTCGTCATTTTGGATTCTTTTCCATTGGCATTTACCTCTTTTATTAAGTTCAAAAACATGGTATTTAGTTTCATCAATGTAATCTTCATGTACCATTTCGTAAACGGGTTCCAACACCTCTTCTGGCTTGCAGTCAAAATATTTCACAAGTTCAATTGCTGTAGCAGCTTTATTTTGCCCTGTTAAATAAATATATATTGCACGTTGTGAAATCATATAATGAAGTTATGAAAATATCACGCTTCTAATCTACCTGTAAGCGACCATTATATTTGTCAAGGGTGGGATGGCAAAAAAATACAAACATGCCTTTGTGCCTATTTATCATAATATATATTATAGGCAAAAATGTTAGGGACAAGTTTGTGAATTACTATCAGCATTTGTGCAGCCATTGTTTTGCTCTGACTGGATCAAAGTTTACCAACCTCATCTACTGTAAGGCAATGGTTCAAAAATTTCTCATTCGTCAAGAAGCCCGCCCCACCGTAAGCTTGAATTAAATTTGAATTACTTTCAACTTAGAAAATCCATTACTTCCTTTTTCTAATTGAATTTGTGTTTCGATCCGTTCCTTCAACGCCTCTACGTGTGATATAATACCTATCATTTTATTACTTTCTGCTTGCATTTGTTCAAGACTGGAGATTGCCTGATCTAAAGTTTCAGGGTCAAGGGAGCCAAAGCCTTCATCTATAAAAAGACTTTCAATCCGGACGTTTTTGCTTGCCAGGTCGCTGAGGGCTAGAGCAAGAGAAAGGCTTACCAAAAATTTTTCGCCACCTGATAAGGTTTTGAC
>MWVW01000016.1_pt1 | contig 45604 bp, 32 predicted proteins | sample 1047191 | NCBI WGS metagenome assembly MWVW01 (sample SAMN06349985, study PRJNA376086) | soil metagenome | isolation source: MtG22-5 sample Antarctic (ecotone) | place: Antarctica
TTTACTTATAAACCAAAAACACCATAGTTACTTACTCTTATTCCATGTATAAGTTTTCCATGCCCACCACATTAAAATGAATTGTAATGGTAACCTCATCCATGCAATCCATTCCGGAACACACAAGTGTTTTGAAACACATCCTTTTTGCTGAATTAAATGAATATGTGCAGGAATAAATGCAATCAATATCATGATAATCAAGCATGCACCTATCTTTCTTGTAAAAGAAATGAGCATAAGTGTTCCTGCAATAATTTCACATACGCCACTAAGTATATTTAATAAATGATGATTTGGGAAATATGGCGGAATGAGGTCTAAATAATTTTTAGGATTCAGAAAATGATTGAGGCCTGCAATGAGGTAAAAAGTACAGAGGACAAATAAACTTATTCTTCCAAGGAGGTATTTTTTGGTTTTCAAATAAATTAAAATTTAAAATTCGAGGTAACAGGCGGAATTAATTTTTTACAGACTTGTTTTCTATAAAATTAAAGCTGTAAATCTTCACACATAGTTATTCATATCTTTGGTATTCATTCACATTTTTTACTGAGCCTTAAACTTATTTTGGGGCAGAAGGGATCATGTTTTTTGACATCAATTTATCGTATCCTTTATTTCACCGCAATGCAACATTGAGCTCTTATATTCAGGATGATTTTTACCCAGGTATGGATTAATTATCTCTTCAGTATTGCTTAGCCAGCTTGCATCTTTTCCTTCACCAAAAGCCATTGGGCAATTTTGCCAGTATAGTTTTATGCCTTCGTAATTAATTGTTTTTAAAAGGGGAAAAAGGTTTTCTGAAACCATTCTGAAATCCTGTCGCATTTCAGTAATATCATTTTCTTTTAAAATTGCATTTGCATTTGTTTTTATATCCTCTATTATTAAATGAGCAGATTGAAAAATACCGGATGTATCTTTTTTAAGCTCATCAAGTTTAATACTATCCAGCGCCACAATCATTTTTTCACCCTGCTCTTTTATTTTTACTGTGTCCGCATTTACAAATGCTTCCTTTAAAGAAAGATATGATGTAATAACTGCTCCAAGGCTTTGATTAAATTCTGTAGAATGTTTATCTACTTTTAAAGGCTGTTGCTTTGGCACTTCATTATAGGTTTTATGCCTTCCCCAAACTAACCAAATTCCGATTATAACTATTGCAAGGGATACAATAATTATTAATAATTTTTTCATCTAGTTTTTTTTACAAAGTTAAATATTAATCATCAAGCCTTAAAACGTCATAATTTTGCAGCCTCCAAGGGAGTTCCTTTGGACTTAAAATAAGTTGAATGCTTCTAGGTTTACAAAATGTTACGTTTGAGTTTGGCGCCCGGGTAATTGTGGAAAATGCTACATGGCATATACAGCCTAATGAACGTATAGGTTTAATTGGTTATAATGGTACCGGAAAGTCAACCTTATTAAAAGTTTTTACAGGGCAATTTCAACCATCTGCAGGCACAATTGAAAAAAGCAGGGATACAACCATTGGATTTCTTCACCAGGATCTTTTAAGCTTTGATACCGAAGATTCTATTTTACAGGTTGCATTAGGTGCATTTGAAAAGGTACTTGAACTGGAAAAAGAGATCGAGGCAATAGGAATTGAACTTGAAAAAAGCTCTGATGAAGACCTGGCACACAGGTATGCTGATAAGTTGCATGAACTGGAAATACTGGGTGGATATAATATTCATCACAAAACTGAGGAGATATTGCAGGGACTCGGATTTGCCAACGCTGACCTGAACCGTCCGTATAAAGAATTTAGTGGTGGTTGGAGAATGAGAGTTCTTTTGGCTAAAATGATATTAATGCATCCTGATGTTTTATTACTGGATGAGCCAACAAACCATCTTGATCTCCCATCAATTGAGTGGCTTGAAAAATATTTGCAGCATTACCAGGGGGCGGTTGTGATCGTTTCGCATGACCGGTATTTTTTAGACCGGATGGTAACCAAGATAGTGGAGTTGTATCAACAGGAACTACATTTTTATACAGGCAACTATACTTATTATCAGCAGGAAAAAGCACAACGGATAGAGATACAGCAAAAGGCATATGAAAATCAACAGGATTATATACGCCAGCAGGAAAGGTTTGTTGAACGTTTTAAAGCGAAGGCTTCGAAAGCAGCACAGGCGCAAAGTATTATGAAACGTTTGGATAAAATTGAAAGAATAGAAAATACTGAGCTTGAGCGCCCAAACATCCGTATCAACTTTGCAATTGATAAACAGCCGGGAAGGACTTTATGCACGTTAAAAAATGTTACCAAAAAATTCGGTATCGTAAAAGTAGTAGAACATACCGGGGCTGAAATAAACCGCGGAGATAAAATTGGATTAATAGGCGCTAACGGAAAAGGTAAATCTACCTTGCTTCGTATTGTTGCAGGTACTGAAACGTTTGAGGGTGAAAGAATCTGGGGACATAACGTTGATGATGCATTTTATGCACAGCATCAGTTAGAAGCCCTGAATCTGAATAATGATGTGCTGGAAGAGATGCAGACTGCACGAAGCGGTAAAACTGACTTGGAGCTGCGTAATTTATTGGGATGTTTCTTATTTAGCGGTGATGATGTTGATAAGAAAATTAAAGTATTAAGCGGTGGTGAAAAAGCACGGGTAGCGCTTGCAAAAACTATTGTAAGCAAAGCAAATTTTCTGTTGCTTGATGAACCTACTAATCATCTTGATATCCATTCAGTTGATCTGCTTATTGATGCATTAAATAAATATGAGGGAACTTATATACTTGTTAGTCACGACAGGTATTTTGTAAACCAGACATGTAATAAGATATGGGAGATAGAAAATTATAAAATAAAAGAATTTGTCGGCAATTTTGAAGAATGGGAAGAATGGAAGCAAAGGATGGCTTTAGGGAAAAATGAAAAATTAAAAAGTACAAAGGCAGAACCTGTAATTGTTAAAGAAGTAAGTGTTGAAGCAAAGCAAAATAATAATCAAAAAACCAATATTGATAAAGATGTAAAGAAAGAATTGCAGAAAACACAAAAACAGTTTCAACATCTTGAAGAAAAACTTGCAGGATTGACCAACCGCAAAGTTGAGCTGGAAAGCGCTTTATCTTCTTATGAAATTTATACTGACTCTACTAAATTTTCACAAACGGAATCTGAGTATAAAAAAGTTTCTGATCAACTTGAAAAAGCCAATGCTGAATATGAAGTAGTGTTTGAAAAAATGATGGAAGTGGAACGAAGACAAACAAATAATTAAAAATCATTTTGTTCTTATAGTAACTGATATTATTATACTTAATGGTTTGGTGGTGATTCGCCTGTTTTTAGCATACATATTATACACAATATCCGAGCCTTTTAAATAAGATAATAGTTCTGTATCATTACCCGGTGCAGTAAATGTAGCCGCATAAGTGTCAGGAAAAACTGCTGAAAAAATCTCTGCCGGATTATTATTGGTATTTGATTGCAGCGTTACGCGTAAGCTTTGAAAATTAGAAATATTATTTTGCTGATCAGCATTCGTGATATTAATGTTGAATTGTTTAACCTTAATTGAGCTAACATCATTTGCTCCAAATACACCAGCAGTCTTTGATCTAACTACACTGTCCAAATTGAATTTATAGGCGAATTGCCCTATTGGTATCTCAAACGGAGAAACAATGGGAACTACCGGTAAAGCTATCTGAATATCAGGTACGCTCACCTCAAATCCCTGGAATATGGCATTAGCAACTTTTTTGCAGGATGAAATTCCTGATAGTAATACTGCGACTCCAAAAAAAATGAACAATACTTTTTTCATAATCCCATTATTTACTTCGAAGATACAACTTATAAGCAGCAGCTGTAAGTTAAAATTTTACTATATAAGGCGTAAATCAATAAGCAGACACACTTGCCTGCGATAATCTATTAGATTATATTTGCAAAAATTGGTCCGGTAGCTCAGTTGGATAGAGCATCAGCCTTCTAAGCTGAGGGTCATTGGTTCGAATCCAATCCGGATCACATAACGAAGTAGTAAGGCTTCGCTTTTTTATGAAATATTTTACCTGCATTTTGTATTCTGTATTTAGCTGATAAATATTATATTGGTTTAACAGGTGATATTTTAAATGAAAGGCTACGCAGGCATAACAGTAATCATAAAGGATTCACAGGTAAGAGGCTGACTGAACGATTATTTATTTTGAAAGCTTTGGTAAAAGAGCAGAAGCTTTAGTAAGAGAAAAAGAAATTAAAAAATGGAAAAGCAGGACTATGATTGAAAAATTAATACGGGGGATAGACCCTCCCGACCTATAAGTCGGGAGGGTCTTCCGATTAACATCGGGACCAGATCACAAAATAAATTTTTAGAAGTCTTGTGAATAAATGGTTTTTACGAAACTTTTTTTAGTTAATAGGCAATAATATTTCTCCAATACATTATTTTTCTTTATGACTAATAATTGTAAACAATTCAATATTCACTTCATGTGATTTCCCATCATTTATCATTTGAATTATACCATTTTCCTGAATAGCACCATCTAAAAATACTTTCATGATTTTTTCAACGTCAGAAACTGTTTGAATAAATTGTATATGGTAATTACTATCCACAAACTTGTAATTTACTTCAAAGCTTTTCCATTCTTCGGGAATGCAAGGCATAAAACTAAGTGTATCAGCTTGCCTTTTTAATCCAATGAAAGAATGTAAAATGAGTTGATACATCCATCCGGCAGAGCCCGTATACCATGTCCATCCACCCCTTCCCTTATGCAAAGGCTCAGCATATACGTCTGCAGCAATCACATATGGTTCGGTTTTGTAAATAGCAATTTTTTCTTTATTGTTACCCCTGTTTAGAGGATTAATCATTTGCAATAATTCCCAGGTTCTTTTCTTATTGCCAATAGCTGCAAATGCCATTACCAGCCAGATTGCAGCATGAGTATATTGGCCGCCATTCTCTCTTACCCCGGGTACATAGCCTTTTATATATCCCGGATTAAGATCAGATTTATCGAATGGAGGATTGAATAGCTGTATCAGCCCATCTTCCTTACGCACCAGGTGTTTATCTGCCGAATTCATAGCTGTAATAATACGATCAGCGTCTCCTGCCTTTGATAATACTGACCAGCTTTGAGCAATAGAATCAATTTTACATTCCTCATTTTCTTTTGAACCGAGTGGTGTACCATCATCAAAATAAGCACGGCGATACCATTCACCATCCCATGCCTGTTCATTTATATTGATTCGTAATTTTTCCGCTTCATCTTTACATCTTTTTGTAAATAACTCATCTTTTTTCAATGATGCTATTTCTGCAAACTGTATCAAAATATCATAAAGAAAAAACGCCAGCCATACACTTTCTCCTTTTCCATCCCTGCCAACTTTATCCATACCATCATTCCAATCTCCTGAGCCAATAAATGGTAAGCCATGTTCACCAAACTTCAATGCATGTTCAATTGCTTTTACACAGTGTTCATATAATCCGGCTGTTACATCTGATCTTATGGGTAGATCATAATAGGATTCCTCTCCTGCATTTAATAATCTGCCTTCCAAAAAATGAATTTGTTCATCCAGTATTGTTTTATCAGCAGTTGTACTAATGTATTTGCAGGTTACAAAAGGCAACCACAAATAGTCATCTGAGCAGGTTGTACGAACACCCCTTCCTGCAGGTGGATGCCACCAGTGCTGTACATCTCCTTCCCTGAATTGCCTGGATGCACATAAAAGAATATGTGACCTTACTAACTGCGGCTGTGAATGTATTAATGATAAAACATCCTGCAACTGGTCTCTAAATCCGAAAGCTCCCCCCGATTGATAGAATCCGCTTCTTGCCCATATACGGCTGGCAAGTGTTTGATAATTCAGCCATCCATTAACAAGCATATTTAATGCATCATCAGGCGTTTGTATTTGTATCACACCCAAAACATTTTCCCAATGCTGATGAATTTTTTGTTTTGCCTGCTTTGCTTTCTCTGAACCTTCGCTTGCCTTTATGATATCCAATGCATGCTGCATATTTTTACCAGCGCCCAACCTAAATATTATTTCATGTTCTTCATCTTCAGCCAAATCAAAAACAAGCTGTATAACTGCACAGGGATCAAGCGCAGCGCCTGTTTTACCGGAAAGCCTTGCCCTGTTCAATCCATCAGGATTATTCAATGTTCCGTTACGCCCAATAAATTCTGATCTGTCAGTTGTTATACCTTTATTGGTTCCATCGGCATCAAAAAACGCTACCCGGTTTGCAAACTCTGTGCTATATGCATTTCTTGCCAGTATGGCACCATTGCGTTCATCCAGCTCAGTTATGGTATGTTTTAAATATTTTGCCCGTAAATCTCCCAACACCCATTCTGCGTAACCTGTTGCCCCAATTCGCCTTTGCCTGCCGGAATGATTGCGAAATTTAATAACAATATATTTAACCGGTTCCTCAATATCTGTAAAAACAGTCATCTCTGTGTAAATGCCGTCTTCGCTATGTTCAAATACGCTATATCCAAATCCATGACGACTTATATAAGGTGAATTGCCCCTGCAAGGTAATGGCGCTGGTGACCAAAACTTGCCACTCTCTTCATCTTTTATATAAAAAGCTTCGCCCTTAAGATCCGAGACAGGATCATTATTCCAGGGTGTTAATCGTATCTCATGCGCATTCTCTACCCATGTGTATGATTGACCGCTTTCGGTTATTATACATCCAAAGCCTGCATTTGTCAATACATTTATCCAGGGTGCAGGTGTATTACTTTCTGCTGTTGTTGTAATAACATATTCTTTTCCATCTGCGGTAAATCCACCGAAACCATTAAAAAATTGCAGATCATTCCTTGGTTCAACCGCGGTAGACTGAGAAGGATAAAATTTAGTAGGGCTGAAATAAGGTATGGCCGTTTTAATTTTAGTTCGTCTGTTCATTTGTTCTTCCAGGGTGCCAAAGCGGTCTGCTATAATAATATGGGCAACGGATTCAAACAATATCCTGTCTTCATTTGATATTTGTTCTGCAGATCTAATAAAAATTCCTCCCGGCTTTTCTTTCAGGTCGGTACCAACACCGGGTGTAATAAGACCTTGTATCTGGTTGTGTAATTCCTGCCGGTAGCCGCCATGATCATCATTCCATATTACAAGATCTACCATTAGTCCTTTCAGGCGCCAGTATAAATGAGCCTGTATCATTTGTTTTACTAGATCAACGTTAGCAGCATCTTCGATCTGTACTAAAACAATGGGGAGATCTCCTGATATAGAATAACTCCACAAACCAGATTGCCCTCTTCTGTTCTTTATGATGACGGCAGGATCTGCTCTTAATGATTGATTTGAAAAAATAATGGAACCTGCCAATCGTGAATATAACTGGGCGTCAGATTCTACTGCGTTTATTTGTCGCAAAATTACCTGGCTATGTGTCCATGCAAGTTCCAGAACGCGGTTAAATAAATGACGTTCCTGGTATTTATCTATAAGGTTGTTGCATATTTCTTTAGTTTCTGCCATTCCGGAAATGATATCCACCGTTACCGATTCATTGCCTTCTAAAATGATTCTATACCGTATGGATACTATAGGATCAAGAACAGACCCGCTATTTCCGGTAAAAGGTTCTGTAGTTTTCATTACCCTCGGATTGCTGATGTTATTCCCCCTACCAATGAATCGTTCCCGATCTGTTTCATAAGAGATATTTATTATTTCTGCATCATGCACTTTCATTAAGTGAAACATCCATGGTGTTTTTTCTTCTATAGACCGTGGCCTGCGTGTACATAAAATGGCATGCCGTTGTTCATTTATTTCTGTTTGAACAAATAAATTACTGAATGCAGGATGTGATTCATCAGCTGCAGATGCAGCCAAAACTATTTCTGCATAACTGGTTATTTCAATCATTCTTTTTTTACGTGAACGATTATTAATATGTACTCTTCTTAATTCGATATCATCTTCGGGGGATACAACAATTTCTGTATGGGTTTCCAGTGAAAAATCGCGGCGTCTGAACTCAGCCCTTCCCTGGGAGTATACTGCTTCATAATTTTCTCCCTGTTGAAGGGTAGGCTGGAAAGCGGATGACCAGAAAATATTGCTTTCCAGATCGCGTATGTAACAAAAGCTTCCCCAGTTATCGCAGGTACTGTCTTCACGCCAGCGCGTAACTGCCAAATTATTCCAGCGGCTATAACCACTGCCGGCATTGGTAATCATTACATGATACCTTCCATTTGATAATAACTGTATTTCCGGAACAGTAGTATTAGGAGTGTTAACTACTCTGATGGATAAATCATTGCCGGAAATTATGCTGGTATCTCCTGCATGTACACTTGGTGAATAAAAGGTAGTAACTCTGGGTATCCTTTCCTGTAATAATAATAACGCTGATTTTAAATGAACATCTGACTCAAATCTTTGCTGCATTGGTTTATTTAGGAGCAGGTAAGAAAGCGAAAGAAAAGATATTCCCTGATGGTGAGCCATAAAGGATTGTATCACCACTCGTTTTTGTTTCCTGAGTAACCGTGAAGTAGTGTAGTCTATCGCCTCATAAAAGCCATAAGTTGTTTCATAGCCTTCTTCTTTTAAAACCTGCAGGTTTTTGTATGCCTCATTTGGTGCTACCATCAGTGCCATACACGTTGAGTAGGGTGATATAACAAGATCTTCACCTAAACCACGCTTAAACCCTATACCGGGAATACCAAATGCACGGTATTGATAATTGAGGTGGGCATCTATCATGTTATAGCCAGATTCTGATATTCCCCAGGGCACTGAAAATTTTTTGCCATATTCAATCTGTCTATAAACAACAGTCTTATAACTTTGGTCTAATAAAGTATTTTTATAATTAGGCATCACTAAAAGCGGCATCAGGTATTCAAACATAGAGCCGCTCCACGAGAGCAAAACCGGAGCTGAACCCTGATTAGTAAGTTGTCTGCCCAAAGCAAACCAGCTTTCCTGTGGTAATTTTCCTTGTGCTATTCCAACAAAAGTGGTAAGCCTTGCTTCAGAAGCAAGCAGATCATAATAGCTGCTATCTCTTCTGTGTTCTTCAACATTGTAACCAATAGACAATAAATTTTGTGACCTATCAAAGAGGAAGTCGTATTCAATATTCGAAAAATTTATACATTTTGAAGCCAGCTGTTCAATAGTGATTATCAGTTCCTTGGCACGCCGTGAAGCATCCGTAATCGCTGTTCTGAATCTTGTTAGCCATTCTTTTTCTTCATCGTTGTTACCTGTTACATCATAACTGATTATTTTTTGTAAAAGAATCTGTTCTATTAGAGCAATTTGTTTTAGAGTTGGAACAGAAGGTAATTCCGGAATAAGTGATTCAAATTTTGAGGGGTATGTTGCAAAAAATACCCACGGTGCTAATGTAGTGATATTATATTTTTGCGCAGATAATTGTTGTAAAACTCTTTGCGCCCAAATATCTTCCTTCTCATCAGGAACCAAGTCAAGTTCAAACAGAATTTTTGTAAAAGATGACTCTGTTTGTTGTATAAATTCTTTTATATCTGCAAGGGTATTGATTTTATTTTGGTATTTTTCTTCCACTTCTTCCAGAAATTTTACCAACAGTTCATTTTCATTTGTATATTCTATCAGTATTTTAACCGTATCTGATATACCTTTAAAAAAACTTTCAGTAACAATTTTATTATCGGCAATAGCCAGTAATCCCTGTTTTAAAATAATAAGATGCCCTGCCATATTTCCACTATCAACTGTAGAAATATATCTTGGAAATAAAGGAACTAAAGAAATTGTATCATACCAGTTATATAAATGTCCCCGGTATCGTTCCATTCGCTGCATAGTATTGAATGTGTTACTGGTACGTTCTATTAATTGCAACACTGATATATAACCAAAATCGTAAGCAGTAAGATTTGATAATAATGATAGTCCGATATTAGTTGGTGAAGTACGATGGGCGGTTTTTTTAGCCGGTTCTTCCTGATAATTATCCGGAGGCAGCCAATTATCTTCTGCCGTTACAAATTTTTCAAAAAAGCTCCATATTTTTCTGGCTAACATGCGCAGATAAACAGATTGTTCTTCCGAAACAAACAAATAATCTGAACGCACAGGCCGGCTTATGGCAAAGGCTATCAAAGGTGCGGCCATCCAAAAAGAAAGAAAAGGCAATGCAATTAAAACAGCATTGGGATTATTAATGGTTAAATAAGTATAAACAAGCACAGCAAAAACAGGCTCAAACCACATAGACATATATGATTTTAATATGTTGTTTTGCCGGTATTGTAATGGATTATATGGATTCCATTGAAGAAGTTTTTTGTGAGAGATAAACATTCTCCAGAGTGTGCGTAATATAGCATCTGTATTTACATAAACTTCGTACGGCAAAAATATAAGTTCCAGCAACTGCTGAAAGAAATTATTAAGTGCAGAGCGGCTTGTGTATACAAGATGCTGTTTAAAAATAACGTCATCAGGTTTTCTTACAAGCTCCCAGAAAAAATTAACAACCGCCGGCAAAACAACTATAATTGTTACAGCCAGTGTCCAAAACCATGCGGCAGATGATATAGTCCAGCCAAATAATAAAAGTAATAACAGGCATAGCGGTACCAGACTGCGGCGTACATTATCAAAAATTTTCCATCTCGAAAATAAACTGAGCGGATTTTTTTGCAACTTTTTGTTCTGATCGGGAACAAAGGGTAATATCCATCTCGCTATTTGCCAATCCCCTCGTATCCACCGGTGCCGGCGCTGCATATCTATATCATAACGCAACGGATATTCTTCATAAAGTTGTATATCTGTAATCAAACCTGACCGTGCATAACAGCCTTCCAGCAGGTCATGACTTAAGATGCGGTTTTCCGGAAACCTATCCTTAAGCGCTAATTCAAATGCATCCAGATCATAAATTCCTTTACCAATAAATGAGCCTTCCATAAAAAGGTCCTGATAAACATCTGAAACAGCTTTTGTGTAAGGGTCTGTGCCCGGATCATTGCCATGCAATCGGGCATATAATGAACTATCAGTGGCCGGTAAACTATTTGATACTCTTGGTTGAAGTATACTGTATCCATCAACAATAAGTTTTTTCTTTTCATTATAAACAGGGTGGTTTAAAGGGTGTGTCATCGTGCCAATCATCTTCCATGCAGTATCACGTGGTAGTTGTGTATCAGTATCCAGGGTAATAATATATTTAATTTTACTGAGGCAGGATGCATCTGCCACAATCTCAGAAAAATAATCATTCCCTTTACCGCGTAATAAAGCATTTAATTCACCCAGCTTACCGCGTTTTCTTTCATATCCCATCCATATTTTATCATATTTATTCCATCTGCGGGGCCGATGAAAAAGAAAAAAAGTATCATTAGATGTTCGCTGATATTTTTTATTAAGTTCAATGATCCTTTTTTTTAAAGCTGCCAGCAGCGCTTCATCATCCGGCAAATGCTCTGTTGCTGCGTCTTTAAAATCTGTTAATAGAGCAAAATAAAGATTCACATTTCTGTTAGCAAGAAAGCGAACCTCTAAGCCTTCTACAAGCTGATCAATTGATGGAATGCTGGTAATTAGTGTTGGTATCACAACCATTGATGTTGCTTCATCAGGTATCCCTTTTGAATAATCCATACGTGGCAGCAGGCTTGGCCTTGCTAAGATTGTACTGATCCAATTAACCAGTGAAACTGCCAGCCGTGTGGTTGCCATTAATGCTACAATACAAACAATTATCAGGATATAGTTTGGCAATAACTCTGATGAAGCTTTTGCTATCAGTCCCCAGCACATAAGGAAAGTGAGTATGAAGATGCTGCCCAGGTAAATAAGTAAGGGATACTTATTGGTTACTCTCCTGCATTTCTCAAAGGCAGGAGTACGGGTTTTAGCGGCTTTTGCGGTAGTTATATAACCTTTACCAGTGAGGTAATACCCAACATGCGATAATCTTGGATCATTACTTACAATACTATTATCTTTTGCACAGTTAATAACCATTTCAGCAACAGCCTGTTCAGATAATTTACTTTGCAAAGCAATTTTTTCAACGGCATGCCTGTAATAATCACGTGTATAAAAATCCATTTTACCATAAATGCCATTTATATCACGACGAAGGGTTTCTTCAACAATACTCGTGTCTTCAACAAAATCTTTCCAGTTGGTAGTACTTAAAAAACGAAAGCTATTGATGTTGTTACTTATTGATACCTGTATAGCAGCCTGATTCCGGTTATCAAGCTGAATCAATTCATTGCCGGTTAACCCCAATTCTGAAAGTCTTTGTTCCATCCAATTAAGTGGTAGTGATAATGAACTACCTTTTTCCAGCAATCTCCTGGTAAATTCAGCTACGAATGTGCTTACCATGGGAGGCTCTGATCTTGCCATATCTGCTATTACCAATACAAGGTTCTTGGGATCTTTTTCAGCAATAGCTATCATTTCGTCTGCCCAGCGGTTAGCCAGCGATTTATTGTTTATTTCTTCAGCTATAAGAATGGAGAGTCGTCTTAAATTTTCTATTAAAGCAAGCCGGAGCATAATTGGTATGGCCCATAGTTCACCCAGTTTTAAATAACTAACAGTTTGGTATGCTTTTACAAATCCTGTAAGACCGGAGAGGTCAACGTGTCCATCGCTATGCGAAATAATTTCAACAGCCATATCATAAACACGGGGCAAATCCGCTGATTCTCCTTTTAATAATCTTGGGAGCGCTTTACTATACCCCTTAGGCAAATGTTTTTTGCCGGTATAAATCTGTTCTTCAATTAAATAAAAATTATCAACAAGCCATTCTGCTGCTGGGGCAATGCTGTTATTTTGTTTTAATGTATCAGATAACAATGCATAAACTTCAAGCAGAATATTCTCATTTTCTGCCAAACGTTTTAATAACTGCTCTGATGTTTGTTCGTAGATAAGTACATGCCTTTTAGCGAGTGTTACCGCATGCTGTTCCAATTTTTCTTTGGTAAATATTTCAGACCTTAGCGGAGGTCTTTCATTGTCATACTTATCGCCATTACTTTCTCCAAAAAATGGTTCAATAATATTTTTCCTCAGCCTGGCAATTGCCTGTGGAAGTAATTCAAAGAAATCATTTTCATTATTTTTTCTTGGGAAAACTTTCATACTCCTTTTAAAGATTCAATTTTATAAAACATCTTAATCCTATTTAATTTACATAAATAAGTATTATCAAAAGTAAAAGTAATCACCCGAAAAAAGCTAAGTGATGAACTATAAAAAATTTAATTGATAAAAATTACAGGATATATTAAAAGGTATGTTTTTTTATATCAAAGAAAAATGATATTAATTGTACAGCAGATACATATCTATTCTTCTGTTTCGGAAACCTATATAAATTAGATTATTAATTATAGGGCTTTGTTTTTTGGGGCTTTTGTATTTTTATAAAAATGTAATGATGGATGTAAAGATTGAACAGAGCTGGAAAACTTTACTTAAAGATGAATTTACAAAAGATTATTTTTTACAAATTGTAACATTTATTAAAGCTGAAAAAGCTCTCGGAAAAATAATTTACCCTCCCGGCGCTTTAATGTTTAATGCTTTTGAAAAAACGCCATTCGATAAGGTAAAGGTGGTTTTACTCGGCCAGGATCCATATCATAATCCCGGGCAGGCACATGGCCTAAGTTTTTCAGTTCCTACCGGAATTCAAAAGCCTCCATCATTAATAAATATTTTTAAGGAATTGCAAAGTGATCTGGGTATGGATCCGTCAGCAGATGGGAATCTTGAGAAATGGGCTGAACAAGGCGTACTGTTATTAAACGCTACATTAACTGTACGAAAAAATGAGCCTGGTAGCCATAGCAAAATAGGATGGATAGAATTTACTGATGCTGTAATAAAAAAACTTTCAGAGCAAAAAAAAGGTATTGTTTTTTTATTATGGGGAAAATTTGCACAGGATAAGCAGGCCTTAATTGATGAAACAAGGCATCATGTTTTAAAAGCAGCACATCCATCCCCTTTCAGTGCTGATAAAGGATTTTTTGGGTGCAAACATTTTTCAAAAACAAATGAATTTTTAATGCAGAGAGGATTGCAGCCTATTGACTGGAAATTGAATTGAGCCACGAATTTAAAACATGAATTACACGAATTAAAAATATATGAGTTTAATTAAAGAGATTTTAGGGCGACTATTTGCATTGTGGGCAATGTTGATCTTTTTAATCACTATGCTACCTGTGGCCTTACTTATGTGGTTAATAGGGTTGATGAAGGAACCCAAACGAACTGCGGCCTTTCGGAATATTTCAAAAGCATGGATGAAGATTTTCTTTTTACTGGTTGGTTGCAGGTTAAAAATAATTGGCAGGCAAAATTTTATTAAAGGCACTAATTATATTGTTATCAGCAATCACAATTCCTTTATGGATGTACCTGTAACCACCCCATTTATTCCCGGAGCAAACAAAACAATAGCTAAAATAGAAATGTCTCGCTTACCCTTATTTGGACTTATCTATAAACGTGGTTCTGTTCTTGTAGACAGGAAAGATAAAGACAGCCGTCGGGATAGTTTTAAAAAAATGAAGGAAGTTCTTTCAATGGGAATGCATATGTGTATTTATCCCGAAGGTACCCGGAATAAAACTGATAAGCCAATGAAGGAATTTCATAACGGAGCATTTAGATTAGCAGTAGAAACTGCAAAGCCTGTTATACCGGCATTACTTTTTAATACAAAGAAAGCTTTGCCACCCGGTAAAATATTTTTCTTTTGGCCTGTTACCATGGAGATGCATTTTTTACCCGCAGTAACCGTTTCGTCAACAGATGATTATGAAGTTGTAAAACAGAGACTGTATAACTTAATGAGCAGCTATTATATTAAACATCAAAAGCCACTATAAAATGATCTTGTACGGTTAATTCGTAGGTCTCTAAGGATTATCGAGAATAAAAAATTAAAATGTTGTGGTTATAGTTTTTAAAACCACAATGTTTAAAAAAATAAGCTGCTATAACTTTTTTTCAAAATTGGCTTTCATGAATTTACAGTAAAGTTATTCATTAGCTTTTTACAAAGCTATTTCCATCTTCGTCCTTGTAGGGATATCCGGACATCTATGTGAGGAATGGCTATGGTATGGGGCACAGCCGCATCTTGCGACTTTTATAATATTTTTCACTCTATTTGTTTTGCCATTACTTCACTAACACATCATTTGAAAATAGCAAATATTGTATTAGCAGAAGTAATAAAAAGAATGCTATTAGCACTTTTGGTAAAATGCAGGCTTTACTTTTTGTTTAGAATAGTTATAAATAATAGATATTATAACAATTACTAATAGGATCAAAGGAAGTATAAAAAATAAATATATTTTAGGAACTATCATGCTGATATCCCTTTTTGTAGCCTGTGAATACATATATACTAATATATTTATCACAATTCCGAAAATGGTAATTTTTATATTTCTCATTCTAGTTTCTTTCCCAAGCCTTGTGTGAAGGAAGAATATTTCTCTATAATTTACCTTGTTGGTAAAAACCAACAGCAAAAATTAATAAGAAGGAGAGCAATACATAAATAGAAATAATAATATTTCCTCTTATTCTTTCTTTCTCGCTTTCCTGGGAATATTTTTCAAAAATGGCTGATCGTTTATCTTTCCTGAAGTAAAATATTGCTTAAACAATAAATAAAGCAGCCAACCATCCAGCCTGTTTAGGGTTTGCAAAAAGAAAAGGTAAAGCAACTGTTTTATTCAGAAAACCATTTATTACAAAAAGATTTGCACTTATTAAACCACCAAACCAGACTTGTGCAGCAAAATGCGCAATGTCCCTTAAAGAAGATTTTAAAGCTGCTCGATATAGCTTATAATATATGTAATCAAACATAACCGCATACTTTAACATTTATCTATCCACTTATAAATATTCTCTTTTCCCTGCCGTGTCTCTACTCCAAGCCTTGTGTGAAGGAGGACACGGCTGCCAGTGGTGATTGGTCTTTTAATCAAATATACTCCTTGTTCTCCTCTACTATAAAACTTTGCAGAGCTATGTTTGTATTCAACAGGATTCTTTACAAAATCCAAAACTCCTGTACATGGATTATTATGAATATAATTATGAAGCAGTTAAGCAGAACTTTATAACTTAATGCACAGCTATTATATCAAACATTATAAACCACTATAAAAAGATCTTGTACGGTTAATTCGAAGATCCCTTAACAAACCTGATTTAGGACTTATATTGATACTATAGAAACGATACCTCCCTACAGGAGACAGATTGATTGACATTTGCCAGCAATGCATTTCTCTTGATATGGAAACAGAAATGGTACCCAACTCATGATGCGTAATATTATAAAAACCATTTACACCCATCTGCCATTTTGGTGTAAGGTTTAAAGTTCCTCCGAAAGTAACATCCTGGTTAAAATCTGTTTTAAAGCCACTGTAGTCAGATTTAAATACCCTATCAAAGCGAAGTGCATATGAAAAATTAAATGACCATGGTATACTAAAGTCAGCATACTCACCGGGATTATTTCTAATATATGCCAACTCATTTTGATATTCATCTGTATTATATCCCCGGGGATAATCATTAGTTCGCAGTTCCGGTTGTGTTGTATTTTTTTTCGTTTTATCACCTCCGCTAAACTGTGTTGACATAGAAACATTCCCATTAATCAATCTCCCAAACGATAAAGGTTTTCTCTTCCATAGTAAAGTTTTTAATCGTCTTCCGGAGATAGGATCTGCATCATATGGGTCTATCTGCGCACCTGCAGTTATGTTCAATTTGTTACTGAATAAAGAACTGCGGGCATTGACACTAAAATTGCCAAGAGCAAATGAATCTGCAACCAGGTTATAATTTCCATTTAAGCTCAATCCATCAATAAGAGTTACTTTTTTTATTGCATTTTCCCCGGTATCTTTTTTATTACGAACTTTCATCTGAAGATTATTATCAAGTCCGAAACCAATACCACCAAACCTTCCTGAACCATAAGGGCTAAAAACATTTCCTTCAAAAACGGAGAATTGAGCCATGTTATTTGCAGTATCAATCTGAGTGAAATAATAGTTCCTGCTGTTAAAATCAGGGTTGTAATTGAAACTTAGGTTTGGCGTCATTTCATGACGAATAGCCTGTATTTTGGCATCTTTATTTTTGGAAGTGAACATTCCAAATATCCTTGTAGAAACTCCCATACCAAAACTCATTTGCCTTGCAGTATAAAAACCTCTTGTTATTGTTGTATCTACCTTCTTTAAACCCGGATTCCAGCTTCTGATAAACTTTCTTTGATACCACGTTTCATCATAACTAACTGATGGTGCAAATTGAAAAGCACCCATGGGGGGCACAGAAAGCGTTATGGGGATTGAATGATGTGCACCCCACTGAAATGTATCCAGTATATGGCGGAAAATATTAGTGGTTGTATCATAAAAAGAAAACAGGCTTTTGGCGTTTCCATTATAGCCAATACCAAGGCTTTCATACCACTTTGGCGTACCAACTGCTTCTTTTTCTCTAAAAGGATATAAGGTGCTTAAATTAAATGCAACATCAGGCAGGTTAATATTGATAAGTTTTAAGTTGGTGTTTTGATTATGATTGGCAGATACCGTTAAATTATAGGGCTTGTCTTTCCACCCCTCGCCAAGGCCTTCCAGAGTACCCGTTTTTGAATAAGTGATGGAAGAATTAAGCTGGTTACTAAAATTTTTATATGGGTTGTCAGGAACATACCTGTTATAGCTGCTGCTGCCGGCATTTACATTAGCCATAAAACTTACGCCGGGCCTGGCTTTGCTATCTACAGCATGGCTCCATTGAATATTGTAACTCTTGTTTTTTGAATAATCAGGATCTCCTTTAAAATTTTGTTTAAAGTTTTGCATACTAAATGCAAGATTGCCATTATATCGATATTTTTTGGTGTACCTCGGATTCACATTAAGGGTCCATCCCCCGTATGAATATATATTTGCTCTTGTAGTAATATCCCAGTAATCGCTCAACACTTTATAATAGCCTAATCCTTCCATAGCCAGCCCTAACTGTTCATTTGCTGCAAAGGAAGGCATAAGAAATCCGGATCGTCGTCCCTGGCTTAAAGGGTAGATCCCAAATGGCAAATAAACGGGTACCGGCACTCCTTCAAATTCCGGATGAACAGGGCCGGTAATTGCTAATTTTTTGCTGATAAGTTTCATCCTGTTACTTACAAATGCAAAATGCGGAGTATCCAAATCGCATGTAGTAATTCTTGCACGCTCTGCAAAAAAAACATCGTTACTTATTTTTTTAATTTTTTCTCCATACACATACATCTCGCCTTGTTGAGTATAAGTACTTTTTGTAAGTCCTTTTCCTGACTTCATGTTAAACCTGATAGAATCACTTTGTGATTTAAAATCTGCCTGCGTAAAGGTTGGTAAGGAAATTACTTTTCCACTGCTGTCTCTTTTTATTGATGCTGTAATATTTCCTGTAGCCTGGTCAAATTCAATAATCGGGGCGCTTAAGTTATTATCCTTGTATTGCGTGGTTGTTTTTGTTCCATACATAATGATTTTATTTGTAGGCACATCTAATATCATTGAATCCTCTGCACTATATTCAACCACAGCATCAAGAGAATCCTTTGAAATTTTAATGTCAAGGGTATCATTCTTTTCAATCACTATGGTGGTATCCGTTCTTACATTTTTATTTTTGGGTGGAATTGTATCTGTAATTATCATAGATGTTTTATTTGATAAAACATTTTTTTTACCAGGCTTAATTGTATCCTGAAAAGCAGTTAAATTATTGTGAAATACCTCAGATATCTTAAGTTTATTCTTACTTTGAACAGTCAATATCGTAAAGAGAAAGACAACAAGAGATGCTAAATTGTATTTTGCTCTAACTTTGTTTGCATTATTCATAGCAGTAGTAATCAAAAATAGTTATAATAGCATTAACAATTTGTGAAGATTGAGCAGGATGTAATTGTTTAAAATATTAAATATCCCATGTTGAAAATAAAAGAGTCTGGTATTAGTTTATTCGCTGCATTCATATTGTCAATCTTTTGTTTAAATATTTCCGCTCAAACACCAAAAAAAATCAGAACGATTATAGTTGATGCCGGACACGGGGGAACCGATGCAGGAGCTCATGGCGAATATGAAGGCACTTTAGGGTCTCTGGAAAAACACATCACACTTGCTATTTCCAATAAATTGGTTGCTGAATTAAAAAAGCAATTAGCTGATACAAAAATAGTACCCACCAGAACCACTGATATTTATCAGGCTCCCAGAGAGAAAGCAAGGATTGCTAACGATAATCGTGGAGATTTATTTATATGTATCCATGCAGATGCGGTGGCATTAAAAACAGGCTCTAGAATTATTGGATACAAAACTGAAACTTACACAACAACCAAATATATTGGCAAAGGAAAAAAGAAAAAGAAAATTGTAACACCTCATACACGGGAAGTGCCTATAAAACAATACTTTAAAATACCCACCACACGTAAAGGAACAAGTACATTAATATTTGCTGCCAGTAAAACAAATGATAAGATCAGGGCTATGCAAAACAGTGATCTTATGATACCCGATGTGGATGACAGTACACTCAATATTAATTATGATAGTCCCGAATGGAAAGCCAATGCACTTTTATATACCCAAAATTATTTTAAAAAGAGTTACAAATTAGGCTCGCTCATACAGGATGAAATTACAAATATGGGCCGGGAGAACCTTGGTGTTTGGCAGCGGGAAAAAGGAATAGCAGTTTTACAGGCCACTCAAATGCCGGCGGTTTTAATCGAAACCGGTTTTATTGCAAACCCGGAAGATGAACGTTACTTAAACAGTGATATCGGGCAGCAGCAAATTGCAGAAGCTATTGCTAAAGCAATCAAAAAATATAAAGACCAGGTAGAAAATCCAAAGCCAGCTACCCAGTTAAATGAGACCACATCCAAATAATTATGATGTATTTGGTAATCTTTTCATCTATACAGGAAATATAATCGTAGCTTATAGCTAATAAACTTTTCCTATTTTCGTATATAGTAAAAAATAAGTGTTAATAACATCCCCGGGAAGAGGATCAACTATAAAAAATAGTCAATGAAAATTAATAATGAAACAAAAATTGGTATCCTTGTCGTAGTAGGTATTTTGGCGCTTATATTCGGCTTCACTTTTCTTAAAGGAAAAAGTTTTTTTAAGAAAGAAAATCATGTATATGCTGTTTTTGAAGATATACAGGGATTGGGTAAATCAAATCCTGTTGTAATAAATGGCCTTCAGATAGGACATATAGCTGATCTGGATGGTGGAAAGCTGTTAAAAAGAATTGTAGTTACTGTAGAGCTTACGTCAGACGTTTTAATACCTAACAATTCATTGGCTGTTATCAATCCCAGTTTATTAGGCAGCGTTTCCTTAGAAGTGAAATTAGGTAATTCAAATACCTATATAAAACCCGGCGATACTTTATTAACTACACTTAGCGGCGGCGCTTTTGATGAAGCATTGAAAATGATAAATCCTGTTTTGTATGAAGTTAGAAACGCCGTTAAATCCCTGGATTCTGTTTTGCATATTATATCAAACGTTTTTGATCCCAATACAAAGAATAATATAAAAGGCGTAATAGAAAATTTAAATACGGTTACTGCTTCTTTTACCATTTCTGCCTCTTCTTTACAAACTCTTTTAAATCCGCGTTCAGGTGCATTGGCACAGTCATTAAATAATGTAAATGCTTTTACAGGCAACCTCACCGCAAATAATGAAAAGCTTAATAGTATTATGAACAATGCAGAAATAGCAAGTACTAAATTTGCAAATATTAACCTGCAGCGAACGTTAAATACCTTAGACAGCGCTGCCAACCAGTTAAGAGCAGGTATAGCTAAGATTAACAGCACCAGTGGATCTCTTGGTTTATTACTGAATGATACAAAGCTGTATGATAACCTTGCAGGCACCAGCAATAAATTAAATATTTTAATAGATGATATCCGTGTGCATCCCAAAAGATATTTAACTATATCTGTTTTTGGTAAAAGGGATAAGGGAAATTATATTACAGCCCCTCTTATAGATGATACACTGATACTAATAAATGACACATCCAAACTTCCTGAAAAATCAAAATGAGGAAGGCTCTCTATTTTTTTTGGTTATTACTCTTAATTTTTTTTGATAACCTTTCTTTTGCGCAGATCAATCCAACAGCACCGTCTGATAACCTTAGAACGATTCGGATTATTGAGGGAAAGATGCTTAGTGAAAAAACGATTGATTCTGTTACAAAAGTAGAAACAATTGCAGGTGATGTTGTTATTTATGAAGGCACAACTAAATTTACCTGCGACAGCGCTGTTATTAACCGGAGATTAAATGTGATGGAAGCGTTTGGTAACGTTCGTATAAATGAAGGAGATAGTGTTTTTACATCTTCTCAATACATAAAATATTTAGCTAATGAAAGAATAGCTTACTTAAAACGAAATGTTAGGCTTACAGATAAAAGGTCAACGCTTACCACCCAGGCACTTGAGTATAATTTATCTACCGGCATAGCAAAATACAATACAGGAGGTAGGGTAGTTAACGCTAAAACCATACTCACAAGCACACAAGGGATTTATTACGAGCAAACGAAGGATATTTATTTTATCAACAGGGTTACTGTTGTTGATCCAAAAACGAATATAAAAGCAGATTCACTTTTATATAATACACTAACACAAAAATTAAACTTTATTGGCCCTACTTATATAAAGAACAAGGATGGTGATATATTTACAAGTCAGGGCACCTATGACCTGAAAAGCGGAGACGCTTTTTTTGGCAACCGTACATTGGTAAAAGACAGCAGCGGCAGGATATACCAGGCTTTAAACATTGTTTTTGATGATAAAGCAGGGCAGGCACAATTAGAAGGAAATGCAGTAATTAAAGATTCAGCAAATCGCTTTATTGTTACAGGTAATCAAATCTTTTTAAGTAAAAAAAATAATTCATTTCTGGCTACAAAAAAACCTGTTTTGGTAATATGGCAGGATAAAGACACAACTTATATATCGGGTGATACATTGTTTTCAGGATTTACAAAAAAAGTTTACAACGATGATATTATTCCTGAAGAAAAGCAGGGTACCAGCACCGATACAGTTTCGGTAAATTCAAAAAGCATGGTGATAAAAGATTCATTGAATAAAGATTCAGCAAAGGTTATTAATACAAAAAGGGATACTTCAGAGCTAAAGCAGATAAGCAAAACAAAATTTATTAATAGCGCTAAACCTGATACTTCTATAAGGTATTTTTTAGCCTATCATAATGTAAAAATATTTAATGATTCTTTGCAGGCAGTAAGTGATAGTTTGTTTTATTCAGGCGCAGATTCGGCTTTCAGGCTTTTTTATGATCCAGTTATCTGGAGCGGCAAAAACCAGATTACGGGTGATACTATCTTTTTATATACAAAAAATAAAAAAGCTGACAGGGTATATGTTTTTGACAACGGGATTATGGTGAATAAAATAAATTCAGAATTTTATAACCAGATTTCGGGTAAAACCATCAATGGCTATTTTGTAAACGGCGTTATTGATAATATGAAAGTTAAAGGATCACCTGCTGAAAGTATTTACTTTGTACAGGATAAAGACAGTGCTTTTACAGGAATGAACCGGGCTGATGGTTCTGTAATTGACATGTTATTTATAAACCAGCAGCTTAATAAAGTAAAATTTATCAATGATGTTCATGGAAAATTATATCCCATCCGCCAGATACCGCAAGATCAAAAATATCTGAAAAAATTTGTGTGGCTTGAAAGCAGGCGGCCTAAAAATAAGCTGGAGCTTTTTGAATAATACTCGTTATGTAAAAATGGATGAACATACACAAGACCAGTTTCTTGATAGTGCCTTTATAAATGCACTCATAAAACCAAGAGACCCATTTTCCCATAAAGGAAATTATGGGCATGCATGCTTGATTACGGGAAGTATAGGATTGATGGGGGCAGCAGTGTTAGCAGTAAAAGCCTGCCTGCGATCAGGTGCCGGGAAAGTAACCGCTTATACCCCAGGAATTGGATATGATATTATGCAGATATCTACTCCTGAAGCCATGACAAAAGTTACTGGCGATAATTTTATTTCATCTGCGGAGGATATTCAAAAATTTGATTCTCTTGGTATAGGTCCCGGGCTTGGTTTATATGAATCACATAAGGATCTTTTGAAAAATGTTTTCTTAACGTTTAAAAATCCTGTTGTTGTAGATGCGGATGCTTTAAATATTTTGTCTCAACATAAAGAGTTAATGCAATTACTTCCGCCAGGATCCATCATAACTCCGCATTATGTAGAATTTGAACGATTATTTGGAAAAACTAAAACAGATGCAGAACGAATAGAACTTGCCTCGGAAATATCGCAGCAAAATAATATTTACATTGTATTAAAAGGTCATCACACTTTGATTGCAACTCCTGATAAAAAACGATATTTTAATACCACAGGGAATGCAGGAATGGCAACGGGGGGTAGTGGCGATGTTTTAACCGGTATAACTACAGGTTTATTAGCGCAGGGGTACTCATCATTACATGCATGTTTAATTGGTGTTTATCTGCATGGACTTGCTGGTGATATTGCGGCAGAAAAATTTTCGCAGGAAGCCATGATTGCAGGAGATATAATTGATTATTTAGGAGAAGCTTTTAAGCAGCTAAAATAGTTATACGTATAAATTAAATTTGTTTGTAGTATAAATGTGTTGTCAGATGATTTTAAATTTTTCTCCACAAGAAGTCCTTCGGAAAAAAATTGAGGTAATAAGCAGCGAAGATTTTTTTGAAAAGTATTTGCTGAATCCTTCTTTAAGACGACGTAAAAGGTGACTGACCGCTGCAATAGGGATTGAAACGGAAAGCCCGAAGCGTAGAATTGGTCTTGTGCGTATGCGGTGAGGCTTGCAGTGTAAAGCCCGGCCCTGTGTTACAAAGTAAGGCGAGTGTACGAGCCATAACTTTTGTTACACAGGGAATTGCCCAATGCTTTTTAAACTTAAACAATCAAAATCAATTAACCCTTTTTAGCGGTATTTACCCTATTTTTGCCACCCAAAAAATTAAGAAATAACCATATGGAGAATCTGATCTATGTAATTCCGGCAATGGGTATTGTTGGATTGTTGTACACATTTATAAAGTACCAGTGGGTGAGTAAGCAGGATGCAGGCACCCCACGTATGCAGGAGATAAGTGCGTATATAGCTGAGGGCGCAATGGCTTTTTTAAAAGCGGAATGGAAGATACTCTCTTATTTTGTTGTGATCGGCGCTTTGCTCCTTGCTGTTATGGGATTATCAAATGATAACAGCCACTGGAGTATTGCTTTTTCCTTTATTGTTGGCGCATTCTTTAGCGCCCTGGCAGGATATATTGGTATGAGAGCTGCTACAAAAGCTAATGTACGAACGGCACAGGCTGCCCGTACCAGCTTGTCAAAAGCATTAAATGTTTCTTTCACCGGCGGCAGTGTAATGGGATTGGGTGTTGCAGGCTTAGCAGTATTAGGATTAGGAGGATTGTTTATTATATTAAAAGCAATTTTTGCACCGCACTCACTGGCTGATTCGGTTGAAATGGAACGTACCATTGAAATTTTAACCGGCTTTAGTTTAGGGGCAGAAAGTATTGCATTGTTTGCAAGAGTCGGCGGCGGTATTTATACAAAAGCTGCTGATGTAGGCGCTGATCTTGTGGGCAAAGTAGAGGCAGGTATTCCTGAAGACGATCCACGCAACCCGGCAACCATTGCAGATAATGTTGGTGATAATGTAGGTGATGTTGCAGGTATGGGTGCTGACCTTTTTGGTAGTTATGTTGCCACTGTTCTGGCAACTATGGTTTTGGGAAGGGAAACAATTTCTCCAGATGGATTTGGTGGTATGGCTCCTATTCTTCTGCCCATGTTAATTGCAGCAATGGGAATTTTATTTTCTATTGCAGGTACTTTATTTGTAAAGATTTCTGAAAATTCTCCTCTCAATACCACTGCTGTTCAAAAAGCATTGAACATGGGTAACTGGGGATCAATAATCTTAACTGCTATTGCATCTTATTTTTTAGTGATTTGGTTATTGCCTGATGTAATGGAGTTAAGAGGTTTTCGGTTTACTAAGGAGGGTGTATTTGGAGCAATAGCCGTTGGGCTTGCAGTAGGTACATTAATGAGCTTAATAACTGAATATTATACTGCCATGGGTAAGCGGCCTGTTATGAGCATTGTACGTCAATCTTCAACAGGGCATGCTACCAATATTATAGGTGGATTGGCCATAGGAATGGAAAGCACATTATACCCGATATTGGTTTTAGCTGCAGGTATTTATGGGTCGTATGCTTGTGCAGGATTATATGGTGTGGGTATTGCTGCTGCCGGTATGATGGCAACCACAGCCATGCAATTGGCAATAGATGCATTTGGCCCCATAGCTGATAATGCAGGAGGAATAGCAGAAATGAGTGAATTGCCAAAAGATGTTCGTGAAAAAACTGATATACTCGATGCCGTAGGAAATACTACAGCTGCCACAGGAAAAGGTTTTGCAATTGCTTCCGCAGCATTAACTGCACTGGCATTATTTGCTGCTTTTGTTGGTATAGCCCATATTGATGGTATTGATATTTATCGTGCCGATGTTTTATCAGGATTATTTGTGGGTGCTATGATTCCATTTATTTTTTCATCGCTTGCTATCCGGGCTGTTGGCGAAGCAGCGATGGCAATGGTGGAGGAAGTACGCAGGCAATTCAGAACCATCCCGGGAATTATGGAAGGCACCGGTAAACCTGAATATGATAAGTGTGTTGCCATATCTACCAATGCTTCTTTAAAAAAGATGATGCTGCCCGGTGCTATTGCATTGGGTTCTCCATTGATCGTTGGATTTATTTTTGGCCCGGAAGTGCTGGGAGGTTTTTTAGCCGGTGCAACCGTTAGCGGAGTGTTAATGGGTATGTTTCAAAACAATGCAGGCGGTGCATGGGATAATGCAAAAAAATCTTTTGAGAAAGGCGCTGTAATAAATGGCGAAACCTATTACAAGGGCTCAGAGCCGCACAAAGCATCCGTAACAGGCGATACTGTTGGCGATCCGTTTAAAGATACTTCAGGGCCATCCATGAATATTTTAATTAAACTGATGAGTATTGTTTCATTGGTTATTGCCCCTACCATTGCAAAAATTCACCATGATAAAATTGTAAATAACAGGCAGCACAAAATGGAAAACCTGATGATGATGGATGGTGACACTACAAGGCAGTTACAACCGGTTACAACCACCAATAAAGTTGAAAACAGGGGTAAGAAAGTGAGGGCAATGAATAATGCAGATGTTAAAGCACTTATTGGTGGATTAAAACAGGACGGCCTTATTGAATATGAAGATTATATTGTTGATATTGTTAATGGCCGCTTATATATTGATGGTATTGAGCAACCGGAGGAAGTACAAAATAAGTATAAAAAATATTTTGAAGGGAAAGCTGATATTGTAATAAGCGAAAGGAAAGTGAAGTAATGATATACGAAAACATAGTTAAAGCCTCAGCAATGCTGGGGTTTTTTTATTAGTTTTAACGGTATGATAAAACTAAGTTTTCTATTATTTTTTTTAGCATTAGATGTTACTTCTTTTGCTCAAACAAATTATCAAATAATATATCAATCTTCAAGATGGGATAATGAATTGGGAAAGTTTCAACCAATTTTTAAAAAAAGATTGTTAATTAATGATTCGGTCTCCTATGAATATACTTTATATACCCCCGATAAATTAAAACCTCCTTATGGAAAAAAGTTCTTTGGACACACCTCTTATAAAAATATTTCTTCAGGTTTATTTCTATTTCAAAGCCAGCCAATGAATAACCCCAAATACCTTATTGAAGATACAATTCCAAAGTTTGACTGGGAAATATTTCCTGAACAGAAAATAATTTTAAATTATAAATGTAAAAAAGCAACCTGCACATATAATGGTACCCTCTATATTGCCTGGTACACAGAAGAAATTCCACTGCCTCATGGGCCCAATATATTTGGAGGTTTACCAGGCGTTATTTTAGAATTAATTTCCACAAAATGGCAAACGGTAGAAATTGCAATAGATATACAGACACAGCATGTTGAAATTGTGCAGCCTGCAGTTAGCAAAAAGGTAAGCAGAGAAAAATTTGACAAAATAAAAATGGATTTGCGTTCCCGTCTTCCCGCCATAATTATTAGGTAACCCCAATTTTAATTATCTTTTTATATTCTAAATTAAGCGTTCTAATTTTTTTTTAAATATTATTTTGCTATTACGAACTAAATCGTATTTTAGCATACGAACTAAATCGTAAGCATGACAATAAATAAAAAATTAAAGCCTACCGAAAGCGAACTGGAAATCCTAGCCATACTCTGGGATAAAGAAAAGGCTACCGTACGTGAAGTACACGAAGAGTTATCAAAAAATAAAGATTCAGGTTACACAACTACGCTGAAGCTGCTGCAAATTATGTTTGAAAAGGGTTTGGTTACGAGAGATGACAGTAACAAAACGCATATTTATGAAGCTGCTGTTACAAGACAAAAAACTCAAAAACAATTTTTGGATAAGATGATCAACACACTTTTTTCCGGATCATCCACTCAACTGGTTTTACAGGCACTTGGTAACCAAAAAGCCTCAAAAGGAGAGCTGCAGGAAATTCAAAAATATCTTGACAACCTAAAAAAATAATAAGGTATGGACCTGACTGCTTTACAACATTCGCCTTTACTGCAATCTTTAGGATGGGCCATTGCAAACAGCTTATGGCAGGCCGCAGCTTTATGGCTTGCGTATTATCTTATTAATGCATCATATAAAAATGCCCCCGCAAAATTTAAAACAAACATTGCCACCATTTTACTTTCATCTGCATTTGTATGGTTTTGCTTTACCTTATTTGATAAATATTTTTTATTAGTAAATACTACGGCTGAATCAGTAATACAGGTTAATCTAAACAGCAGCTATATAAACACATATTCAATTATGCAGTTGCTGTTAAATAAAATTGCAGCTGCCTTACCGTACCTTTCCGTTGCTTATTTAATACTTCTTGCATTTCTTTCAACGCGGCTTATTACATCTTATCGCTATACAAAATTTATTAAATCACATGGTTTACAAAAGCCTGCTGTTGAATGGAAATTATTTGCAGAAAGGGTTAGCCGCCACATAGGTATAAATAAAAAGATCAAACTCTGGGTATCGCATCATATTGATGTTCCGGCAACCATTGGGTTTTTAAAACCTGTTATTTTAATTCCGGTTGCCTCAATAAATCAATTAACTGTTAACCAGCTTGAGGCCATTATTCTTCACGAATTATCACACATAAAAAGAAATGATTATCTGATAAATATTTTTATTTCTCTTATAGAAACGATATTATTTTTTAACCCGTTTATAGTTTTACTGGCTAAGATCATTAAAAGAGAACGGGAAAATTGTTGTGATGATTTTGTTATACAATATCAATATGACCGTCATTCATATGCGTCAGCGCTTCTTTCGCTGGAGCAATATAGAAATACAAGTATGCGGCTTGCAATTAGTGCCACTTCAGGTAAAAAGCAATTATTATATAGGGTGAAAAGAATTATGGAAGTAAGGAGGTATTCCTCTTTTAACTACGGACAAAAACTGCTTGCCCTGCTCCTGATAACCGGAGTAATTTCATCCATAGCCTGGCTATCACCAACTGCAAAAGAAACAAAAAAATCACCGGTTACTAGAAAAGTTGATACTGATAAACCTATTACCAAAATATATCCTACAACAAAAAGTTCTGTAAAATCTTTTGAATTCCCGGAGACTGAAATAACGAGTATTGAGGCTACAATTGTTAGCGCTTTTAAACATAAAGAAACTAAACCGGCCATTCCTGCAAAAGTAAAAATGAGCGATAAGCAAATTGTAAATAAATTATCAAGGCAAAATGAAGAAGGCATTGAAAGTGAATTAATGAGCCTTTTGGCATCCATCCCACAAAACTTACAACCTGGCGAAAAACTTTCTAAAGTCATACCGGCTAAGCAGAACGATAAAATAAAAACAGGCTGGTCATTTTCTCTAAATATAAATTCTGCGGATTTTACTGCTGCAATGCAAAAGTTTGAGAATGCAATGAAAAAAATTGACTTTACTACTATTGCAGAGTATGAAAATATGCAGAAGGAAATAAACCAGGCATTAACCAAGTTAGGTAACACCAGGAATAGTAAAACCTTTAATAAGATAAAAGATAAACAATTAGAAGAATTAAAAAATACAGCTATTGCCCGTACCCGTGCAGGAGTATTAACCAGTTTGCCATTAACCCGTGCACATGTTACTGATATTCCTTCCAGATCACTGTATATTCATGACTCTGTGGAATTCGCAAGCCCTCTATTTCATGAGAATAAAGTAAAAAGAGTGCAGAATAAAGATAAGAGAACCGCCATTACTGTAGAGGGGAGGCCAAGAAGAACATCAGCCCCACAATTTCCTTCAGCTCATTTTTATTATTTTAACAATAAGGGCAAGGAAAATGTTAGATCAACTCCTTTAATATACAGAGCTGTACATGCAAAAACACGCAATAGTGTAAAATCTTTTAAGCCTCATATAGAGAATTGCACAGAAGATAAGAGAGGAAGTATTACAATTAACGGGAAAACATTGCGCCTAACCGATCCTGAAAACATTGTTCCAAATTCCAGGGAAAATAAAATAGCCATTGTTTCCGGAGATCACATTATTGAAATACGTATTGATAATTAATTCTACCATACATTTCTTGGGCAGCTATCGCCATACCTGTTATTGATGAGAAAGCCTAAAATAATTTCGTGCGTATTTTTTGTATAATTTCTTAAACGTGATGTGGTTGAAGCATCATAAGCATAACCAAGATTAAAAGTATTGGAAACATTTATCCCCGCCATTGCAGCAAAGCCTCCCAACTGATCGCTTATCCGGTAACTTCCTCCTACCCACAGCTTATCAAGATATTGCAGCTTTACATTAGTATGGATCTGCAATGGATAGGGTTTTATGAACTGCATCATAACAGAAGGTAAAGCAGTAATATCATCATTTATAAAAAAACGATAACCTGCTGAAGCCAAAAATTGCGGCTCAAAATAAGATGCATAATTATTATTGGCTGCAAACTTTGCTTTTTTGGGAATGATATTCAATACAGAAATTCCTGCAAAATAATCTGCAGAATATAGCCATAGTCCAGCACCAACTTCAGGCTTAAATTGTTTTAATTCGCCGTTGTTATATCCTATAGCAGGATCATTGGGATCCAGCGTACCCCACTCAATCTTACTCCTGTCAATGCTTACGTTAGTAACACCTGCCAGAAACCCTGCTGATAGAGTTGTTTTTGGAGACAACCCTTTATGATACGCATAGGTTGCATAACCTGAAAACCTGCTTAGATAACCTGTTTTATCATTCATGATTATTATACCAAATCCGTGATGAGGTTGCGGTGCAGTATAACTTTCCCAATAAGCCTTTCCGCGGGGATTTTCTCCGGGAACTTCAAAAGATGTAGCGGTTGTTCGATAATCTTTTTTTCCTAGGGGTGCATGGGCTGATGCATATATTGTTATGGGTGCGCCATTAATCCCTGTCCATTGATTGCGATAACTTAATTTAACATCCGTATAATTTTCTATACCACTGAGTGCAGGATTTAAAATATAATTGTTGAGGATATATTGAGAATAATAGGGCTTCTGCTGGGCATGAGCATTTATCATAGCAAACAGTATCACTATAATAAAAATCCTTTTCATTTTTTATTAATTATTTTATGATGGTTACATAACCTGTAACGGGCTTGCGGCCATTACCCGGTTCAATTACATAATAATAGGTTCCAAAGGGCAACCATTTTCCATTCATGCTTCCATCCCACGGCTTTGTATAGCCCTTACTTTCAAAAACCAATTGCCCATACCTGTTAAATACCTGTACACGCACATTAGGATAATCTGCAAGATTTTGAATTATCCATGTCTCATTTATGCCATCGCCATTGGGGGTAAACGTATTTGGGATATTAGGAAATTTGAGCACTTTTACAAACACCTGGTCACTGAAGACGCATCCGCCGGTACCTGTTACATTTAAAGTGTAAGTAATATCCTGTGCTCCGGATACAACAGGATTGCGGATGGTATCATTATTTAAATATTGATTGGGTGTCCATAAATATTGCAAAACATTTCCTGAAATAATTGGCTCCAGTGTAATTGAAGCATCTTCTAAAACGGTTCGGTCTGGCCCCGCATTTACATTTACAATTGGATAAATGGTTATGGTTTGTTCTTTATAATCAACACAGCCTGTATTGGATGTAAAAGTATAGCGTATGGCGTGTGTACCCACCCCGGCCACCGCAGGATTAAATATGTTTGAGCCATTGGTTATTCCTTTACCACTATAAACGCCTGTACCGGGTACGCCACCTGTTTCGCTTGCCTGCGTAAGCTTAAATGGATCGATATTAAAACAAGTATCTGATATAGGCAAAAACTGTACTGATGGTGATGCATTTATAGTTATGGGTTTTGTTATCTCATCAACACAAATACTTCCTGAATAAGAACGGAATGTAACCTGGTATGTTTTAGTTAATGGTGTTTGAAAATTTTGATATTGATAGGTATATATTTTATTGGGTGCAGGATTATTATCTGTATCAATAACAGAAGGATTATTAGCAGCATCCCAAAAAATTTCAACCTTTGTTATGTTGCCAAAATCTACAGTTGATGTATTTTGTATTTGAACATTTGTATTACTGCATAATTCTGCATTATTTAAAATACTAAAATTTGCTTTAGGAACTGCTCCGTTAACGGTAAAAGGTTTGGTAACAGAAGCAACGCATCCGTTGTTAGACGTTATAGTTAATGATACATTGTATACCCCTACTGAATTGTATTTATGATTTGGATTTTTACTTGTAGCAGTATTTAAAGCTCCTGAGGCTGGATCTCCAAAATTCCATTGATACGAAAAAGAACCTTCACTGCCATCTGATATAAAGCTTGAATCAGAAAATTGCGCAAAGGCATCGTTTAAGCATACCTGGGGTAAAATAAAATTTACTTTTGGATCCGGATTAATTTTTACAGGTAATGTATAAGTATTTCTGCAGCCCGTATTTGATTCAACAGTAAGCTTTGCAGTATACGTACCTACAGAATAGATATGTGTAGGATTGCTTTTTAATGTTAATGTATCTTTTTTTCCATCCCCATAATCCCAATACCATTTTATAATTGTGCCTGTAGCAGAAACGGCAGACAGGTCAGCAAATGTAACTGCTTTGTTTTCACATTGAGGAGTTGATATGCTGAATTTAGCGTCCAGCTTATCTATGGTGATCGGCTTAATTGTATCTGTTATGCAACCAATATCTGTAATAGCCTGCAACTTTACAGGGTAAGTGCCGGGGTTTACATACCGCTTAACCGGATTTTTTATTGAATCAATCGTATTGTCTCCAAAATCCCATGCCCACTTAATTACAGCACGTCCCTTACCGTTTGTAGAATCAAAAAAAAGTACGGAATCAGATAAACAACCATTGTGCACAAACTTCCAGTCTGCTACCGGAGGATCAAAAACGGCAACATCATAATCTATTTCCTGAATGCCGCTGCAACCATCTGTTGTGGGATTATTAGCAATTACTTTAACAGGGTAAGTACCTATGGTTTTAAAAGTATACATGCCGCTGAGTTTATATATATACAGTTGTTTCCCGTTCACAATTAAACTGTCATCAGGGCTGGGATTATTATTGGTTACAATTGCATTGGGCAGCAGATCGGGATTATTATTAAAATCCCATGTTAAAGAAGTTGCCCTATATGGTAATGTTATTGAAAATTGAAAAGGACTATTTCTGCAGGTTGCGGGAAAATCTACCGTGGCAAATTGATTTTTGATTGTAATATATTGATAGAGGTCTTTTAAATTAGTGCCTGCTGAATACCCATATGATTCAGCACCTCCAAATCCATAAGCAATAGCATTAAATCCCGAATCACACGTAATGGTATGTCCTTGCGATGCAACTTTTATTCTTGCATATGCATAATTTGGATCTTGTAATACTGGTAAAAAGTTAGCAGCATAAGAAATCCCATCTATTTTGAAAGAATTAATTGCACCAGGTACGTTTTTAAGAACAGCATTTATAAAATGAGTTGAAAGATTAGTATTTGCTGAGGGTTGCATAGAATTTAAGGTAACATTGGAGATAGTTTGCTCCAAAGGATTCAGATAGATCATCTCGGGATCACCTAAACCTGAATTGCCACAATTAGTTGTTCCCCCACCACTTGTTGTAAAATATTGAACTACTAAAATGGGTTTATCACTGTTAATAACATTTGTAATAGCGCCGCTGAACTGATAATAGAAATTATTTGTGAAACTTGTTGATGGTATAACAGTGCCATTTAAAGTTACCGTTGCTGAGGCATCAGGCCTGATAATTCTGTAAAAATTAGTTTGAAAATTGGAACCGGTGTTAGTAGAAGGAATTGTAATGTATGATTTACCCCAGGCTGCTAATGGATAAATTTGCTGGTATAAATTGTCAGATGAACCTACATTTGGATCGTTACAGCCAATGGATATTTTGCCGCTTCCGCAGTAAACACCTATTTTTTTACAACCTCCTGTACCGGTACCTACTGATCTGATTATTGAACCGGTAAGGTCTGCGCCGCTTGTTCCGGTCACCTGTCCTAACGCCTGGTATATCTGACCCTGAGTGAGATCTACCGAAAATGTTACTCCTGCCGGTTTTCCATCTTTTAATGTTGCACTTGGAGTGATCTCCACCCTTGTAGTTCCGGTATCGGTTGCAACAACAAAAAAGTAAGAATAGGAATTTTGTTCATTTGATAATTGTTTATAATTCACAGAATAATATTCTTTGCCTAATGTATTAGTAGGCAGGCAAACGGTGGCTCCTGAAATTGCATTCACATAAATAAAGCTATAAACTACAACAGGTTTTACAGCAGTAACATGTATGCCCTTATCAAATAATCCCTGGTCAGGCAGGGCAGCACCTCTTGGGATAACTATAGTTGTAATTTGATTTGCTGTTACTGAGAAGGCCTGTGAAAAGTTAATCCCCGGGATATTAACTGACCCTGTTGTACTTACATCCGACGTAATGTAAAGCTGCATTTGTTCGGGGCAGGTTTGATTGTTAGCTCCTGTACAATTTGTAGAAGGATAAGGAGTATTATTTACCATGCGTACATGATAACCGTATCCTATCCAAAAATCCTTTCCTTTATTTGAGAAATCCTGCGCTGATGAAGAAGAAAACAACAGAGCCGAAAATAACAGGAGTAAAATACATTTCATTCAGATAATATAAAATTGCGGGTATTGCAATATACTAAAAACCGCCTAAACAGAAGCGATAATAATACATACGCAACTTGTAAAGAAAAAGGATTATTGAAGCGGAAATTTATCAAAAATCATCCCGGATTTGATGTAAACATAATTGCATTGCATTCTTTCCCCATATGGAAACTCGTAAATAATGCAATACCGGTTAACTTCCCCGTGTGCCGCCTGTTTTAACCGGCTTTTTTGAAAAGCCTCCACCTTTAGCAGGCTTGCCTATATATTTAGAAGCCTGAAAATTATTTTTCTGAGTTTTATTTCCTCCTTTGCCTTTTTGATTATTGTTGCTGGTTAATGACATAGTTTTAAATTTTTATAGTACAAATATAATTGAAAGACGGTATTCCTAAGAGTGTGGATTGTTTTTCACATCAATATGATAGGGTTTCAAGTTCTTTGGTATAATCATGCTGCAAATCATCATGAAGCGTACCTACAACTGTTCTTATTTTTTTTATTTGATTATTGTAAAGATTTGTTAGCGCAGTACTTTTATTAATTTTTATACCGGAAGCATTTATTTTACTGCAATAATAAATCAGCAATTCTACCTCTGCTTCTTTTGAAGATGTATACCTTATATACTTGTTTGTAATTTTTAAAATTTTCCGTAAACTCTTTTTTGCAAAATATAAATTGGCTTTATTGATTTGCAGGAAATCCTCATCCATTTCTTTTTTTATATTTTGAATGTAAGAAGTAAGATCATGTGCTTCAAAAAGAAGATAACTAAGTAACTCTTTATTTTCTTTTTTGTATTTAATTAATCTGAGGCTAAGGTTCAACAGCTCTTCAGGCGAGGCATCAGAAAGTTCCTTTTTAATCTCGGTTACAGATGCGGTTTTTATCATATTGGTGATGGATGTGTTTTTAGCCTGACATAAATCAAAAATAACTAAGATAGCGCAAACTCAACAGCAGCATTTGCATGAATAAGCGTGGTATCAAAAACCGGGATCTCACAATCCTCCTGTTTTATTAATAAAGGAATTTCAGTGCAACCTAATATCACACCTTCTGCCCCTTGCTTTTTTAAATTGTTTATTATAGTAAGATACTTTTGTTTTGTTTCCGGCAAAATAATTCCTTTTGCCAGTTCATTATATATAGATGAATTAATAATTTCAATTTCAGTATCTCCCGGTATCAAAGTGTTAATTTCAAATTGAGCCAGCCTGGTTTTCAAAAAATCAAATTGCATGGTATATTTTGTTCCCAGTAAAGCGATCGTATTAAGTTTATTTTTTTTTATTTCCCTCCCCGTTGCATCCCCAATATGAAGCATTGGAACTGTAACATTCCTTTCAACTTCATTAAAAATGTGATGCATAGTATTGGCGCCAAGTAAAATTATATCAGCTCCGGCATTCTGTGCTTTTATTGCTGCATCACAAATAATCTTAGAAATAGCTGCCCATTTATTTTGCTGCGTTAACTTTTTAATTTCACCGTAGTTAACAGAATATAAAATCATTTTTGCCGCCTCATCTCCACCTAAACTTTTATTTACTGCCTCATTAATGTACCGGTAATAATCAATAGACGAGTACCATGATAATCCACCTATGAGCCCGATTGTTTTCATTTTATTTTTTAATATTGAAATTACAAATGATTTTATAAAAACAGTATCTTTAAAAAATAACTCGTAAACAATACACACAATAAAGATTCTTTGGCATAATATTTAATACTTTCTTCTAAAATTTAATAATATGAATAATTTATTTAGAGCATTGATTGCAGGGTATGGTGCAAAAAAATTAGGTGGTGGATGTATAAGCACAATACTTATTTTTATACTTATTTACTGGGCATTAGGTACCTGTAATTCTTCAGATAACAGAGCTCCTGCACGACCAGCATCGATAACAAAGGAGAAAAAAGTTGCAGCAAATTTGAAGACCAGTAATATGCAGTTTACTACTGTGTATTATAATACTTACCGGTAAAGGAAGCGTAGGTATAAAAGTATTATAGTTCATCTCTATTCTACTTATGTACTGCATTGCTTACAACACACCTGGTAAACTTATTAAATTGTATCGGCAGTTTGCAAACCAATTAATGGTATAAAAACATATTGTATAAGGCTTACAATACAAAAGTACTTACAATAAAATTCCCTGGTTATAATTCTGCATTTTATTGCTTAACTCCTTTTTTCAAAACAGAATCATTTGTAGCACCCGGAATGGTTTGTGGCAAATAATTACCACCAAACATCATTTGAGATGTTTTTCTATCATTATTATATATATCCTCTCTAAAATTAAGCCGACCTTCTTCATCTACCCAGGCTGTAAAGTAAGTGATAGCTACCGGCATTGTAGGATTTAATTTTACATTTTGTTCTTTTCCACTGTTCATTGCAGCATTAACTTTTCCCCGTGGCCAGGCATTGTTATTACGTAAAAGATATGTTGCCAGTTTTTCGGCGTCAGCCAGTCTTATGCAACCGTGACTAGCAGCTCTTACATCTTTTTTAAAAATACCTTTTGCATCTGTATCATGAAAGTAAATATCATACCTGTTGGGAAATAGAAATTTTACTTTACCCAGTTGGTTATCTTTCCCCGGAAGCTGGCGAATAGTGGGCAGAGTATCATTTTTATTGCCCACAATTTCCATTCGTTTGGATGTAAGGTAATTGGGATCTGTTCTCATTTTTGGTAATATCTCATTCCTTACAATACTTGCCGGAATATTCCAGTATGGGCTGAAAACAATTTGATCAAGATTGCCATTAAACATTGTTGTATTGGTGCCTTCCTTGCCTACTACAACAGGCATTTCAAAAACTTTTGCATTATTCTCAAAGGCATACAACATAAAGTCAGGAATGTTTACCGTAATATAACTGGCATCTTTATTTACAGCCATCCATTGCATTCTGTTCAGATTAATTATTATTTGTTGAATGCGTTTATCAACAGGCACATTCAGCGATCTTATCATTGTATCAGTTACAATACCCGTAGGCTTCATTCCGTTACTTTGCTGATAATTTTTAACCGCAGTTACAAGTGAATCATTATAAGTAACACTACTGTCAGCACCGCTCATATAACCTGTTAACTGTAGTCTTTTTTTAATTAACGCAACAGCAGGTGAAGAAGTACCTTTTTTAATTTGTTTTCCTGGAAAAATTATGGTTCGCCAACCGCCCTGTTTTGCAACAGAATTATATAATTGCAATTTTTGTTTTAAGCGAAAATATTGTGATGCTGCCCTGTTATCTGCAGAAGAATCTTCTTGTTTTAATAACATGGTATCTGCCAGGGAAACCGCATCTTCTTTCTTCACCGGTATAGCCTTTTCAGCAGGAAGGTTAGCAAAAATAATTTTGTCACGATTTGCTTTATAAAACTGCAGCCACCTATTCGTTAATGATAGCTCTGTGTTGGAAATTGAAGTATCAAACCGGCTGATGGTAAGTGTATCCATGTTAAGCAAAGTGTCCATTTTATTACGCAATGATCTTTCTGCATTGTTTCCAAATTTATCCTGCAGATTCCAAAAGCCTTTTGCCTGTTCAGTAAACCCCTGGGATGTAAACCATGCAAATTGCATATTTCTGTAATTGTAAAAACTACGGAAACTTTTTGCCTCATCCCCAGATAATTTTTTTGATTGGATAAAGCTTTCTACCATAGCACTGTCCAGAAAAAGATCACTATACGAATTTGCGGGAGTAATTTCAACATTTCTGGTAAGATAAACCGTATCTGTTCTTGTAATTACGGATTCGTTATCAGTTACTGAAGTTGTGGTATCCTGGTTTTCTTTGCTGTTGCATGCGCAAAAGAAAATAAAGGCTGTAATATAAATGTATTTCATACGTGAATGATAACAAAAGATGTGCCTTTTAATTTTATAACCATTTAAGGTACCTTTTTTTTATTCACATAAGTTTTGTTTACAGTGTTTGTAATATTTAATATCTTTTCAAAATAATTAAAAAAATTATGAAGAAGTTCTCTGTATTATTACTTATTTTTTCGGCGCTTGTTCTGCAGTTTTGCTCATCATCTAAAAATGCCGCAACAACACGCAAGGCCGGAATTACTTATACCACCCATATACAACCCATCATAGTTGCTAATTGTTCACCATGCCACTTTCCTCCAAAAGGAAATAAAAAGGCGTATGATAACTACAATGCTGTAAAGGGGGATATTGATTCAATATTAGTTCGGGTTAACAGGAACCCCGGTGATAAAGGTTTTATGCCCTTTAAGCATCCTAAATTACCTGATTCAACAATTAATGTATTGGTGCAATGGAAGAAAGACGGGATGTTGGAAAATTAATAACTTAATTTCTGCCACGATAGCCACCACCTCCCCTCTGGGGTGGCCTTTGACTGGTGCGTTCTTCAGCCTGTGTAACTACTAATGGCTTTTTACCCAGGGATATGTCTTTTAAATTTTCAATTGCTTCTTTGCCTTCCGAATCATTCTGCATTTCTACAAACCCGAAGCCTTTACTCTTACCTGTTTCCCTGTCTATTGCTACCCTTGCCGATGTAACAGGCCCAAACTTTTCAAATATCTCTTCCAGTTCGGCGTCATCAAGATCGTACGGTAAGCCTGCTACAAAAAGTTTCATCTAAATAAATTTAAGTAAAAATACAAAAGTTATATCGGGAGAATTGTAATAAATATTTTATGATTAACTGATCAATAATTTACTAGTTATCTAATATCCTAATCCGAGGTCTCTGCCTTTCATATAAGCCGGTACTCCTTCGGTTATCCATTTAGGTGCAGGATCGCCTTTTAACAACCAATCAAAAAACTGCTGTTCCCTTATTTGTATATCCTTACGGTTTTTTCTTTCCACTAAATTATGTGCTTCGCCATTATAATTTAATAACCAAACCGGTTTATTAAGTCTTCGCATTGCAGTAAAAAATTCTATCCCCTGGTACCATGGAACTGCCCCATCAGCATCATTGCTCATAATCACCAAAGGTGTCTTCACCTTTTGTAAATGAAATAAAGGTGAGTTTTCAAAATACAATTGAGGTTTTTCCCAAATTGTAGCACCAATGCGGCTTTGTGATTTTTCATATTGCATTTGCCTGTTCACCCCACTCTCCCACCTAACACCACCATAAGCACTGAACATATTTACTACCGGCGCACCTGCCCATGCGGCTGCGTACAAATTTGTTTGTGTAATTAAATATGCAGCTTGATAGCCTCCCCAACTCTGGCCCTGCAATCCTATTTTAGTACTGTCAATAAAACCCTGCTTTATCAATGCCCTTGTTCCGCTTACAATATAATCGTATGCGTTTTTGCCGGGATGACCTGTAGTATACCAGATGTCAGGCGCAAAAACAACATACCCCCGGCTTACAAAAAAAGGAATGTTGAGCCGTGAAGGTGTTGGTGCCGGCGCCTGGTAATTATATAAAGTGTTGTTAAGCCGTTCATAGAAATATACGATCATCGGATATTTTTTCTTTGGATCAAAATTTTCCGGTTTATATAATATGCCTTCAGTTTCTTTTCCGGTATAAGCCTTCCATTTAAATAATTCTGCCGTACCCCATGTGTAACTGGATTGCTGGGGGTTGGTATTGGTAAGTTTTACAAAGTTTAAATTTGTTTTAGAATCCCCGGAATATTCTGCTGCAAACAGGTCAGGGGAATTTGTGAAGCTTTCTCTAGTTATTAATAATGTATTATTTTTTTCTGCTTTGTTTATAGAAGAAATATTAAGCGTATCTGAATAAGAAAGCATTGTATTGCCGTTGATATTTTGCAAAATGGTTATACCACTCCTTTTGCTTTTTTCATTGAAAGTTCTAAAGACCATTGGCTTATCGGGGCTGATAAATTTTTCATCAGCACCAATTACATTTATGTGCCGGTAAACGGTACTGTTCTTTCTGCCATTGGTTAAAACCTTTGATCTTTCTTTTCCTTCTGCATCTACTTTCCATACATCATATCTATCATACATTAAAACATACCTGTCATTTTCAACCCATTTAATTATGCCATGTGGCTGAGGGTCGTCGGGTACATCATTATCTTCTTCATACAATGCATGTTTAATATCAGTGGCGAAGCCGGTAAGCATACCGGTTGATGAATTATATAATGAATACGTTTTTTTTATATCATTATACAGCAACAAATATTTGCCTGTGTAGGATGGGAATGTTCTTCCTTTCCAATTTTTTGCAATTACTTTGTTAGCTCCGGTTACGGGGTCAATAGCAAATACATCTGTATAAGTAAATCCCTGCCATTGCCGGGGCACCCGGTTGCCTGAATCTGATGCTGCATAAAATACATCGCCATCTCCTTCCATAGTCAAGGCTATCCTGTTTAATTTTTCACTTCCCAGCTGAATCACTTCTTTCTTTATAAAATCATACCGGGCCAAATAATTTCTTCTTACAAGCGTGTCTCCCATTTTCAATTGTGCCGGCATCAGGTCCTCATCTTTATAATTCCAAATATCTACATTCACTCTTTCAAATTCAGGTAGAGAAGTATCCTTTAAAGGAAGTATTGGAGCTGTAGTAAAAAAAAGCCTGTTGCCACTTTTGCTAAAGCTTAAATTTGCCATCTCACTTATTCCCCACTTTGTAGGGATCCCTTTAGAATTTTTATCAGCAATAGGCAAAGCACTATCTCCATTGTTATAATAGTAAAGTGTGTAGAATTTCCCGGATGCCTTTTTATTGCTATCTCTTTCCGCCAGGAAGGCCAACTGACCCCCTTTTTCATCAAGTGCAAAACCTTTGGCATCATTAAAATTTCTTAATAGTGTATCTATAGTATTACTTGCCAGGTCTTCTTTTAATATCAAGGTTTTTGCCAAGGGATTTCTGTTTTGCCGGGTAGTTTTAATTACCAACGTGTTTCCATATTTACTAAACAAATAATTATTCACTAATTTAAAAATATGTTCTTTACCGGTAGTTAGATCTCTAACAACAAGGTCTGTTCCTTCTTCTGCAAAATCTTCCTGCTTTGTTTCCAGTACAGAAATATTGGGCTGTAATACGCCCATACCCTGCGTTTGTACCTGCGCCAGCTTAATACGCAAACTATCTGCTATCCTGGTTAAACTGTCAATAATATTCGATATGCTTTTTATACGTGACAAAGAATCGAGCTCTTTGCGTTGTTTTTGTACTTCAGCCAGCGGTTTTTCCATATTATATGCAAGCCATCGAGAATTTTTTTCAGGAAACTTATAGTTTTTTACCCTTGCAATTTTCTCTAACTTTTGGGATGTGATTTCTAAAATACCCAGGGTATCTTTAGGCATTTCATCAGGCTTTCTTTTTTTTATTCTTGCATCCCTGGTTTGTGCAAACGATGTTTTTATTTTAAAAATCAAAAAGCGTTCGTCTTCTGTGAACTTAATATTATAGCCCCTCGCAACTTCTAAAAGTTTTTTCCCGTCGGTTTGCTGCAGCACAAGTATAGCATCTCCTTCCTGTGGATTTATTGTGTAGGCAACAAAATTTCCATTTACACTTATTATTCTTTCGCCAACACTTTGCCAGGCATCATATACCGAATGGTCGAGTGGTTTTTTTTGTGAAAAAGAACTTATATAAATAAAGGTAGCGGCAAGAAATAAAAAGGATTTCATAATTTAAAAAAATATGGTTAAACCTGTGAGTAAATACTGGGTTTGATAAATTTACAACCATTAGGCGGCAATTTAAGAGATTGTGCAAAAGGAATTCTGTAACAATTTAAAAAGGCATAGGATACCGGTTATTGTACCAGTTGGTGAAATGAAAAATGGAGAGTTATTAGCTCTCCATTTATCTCATCCAAAAACTCCGTTTAGCAGGCTTTAAAATTCAACATCATTATAAATGCCCTGCTGTTATCTACATCCGGCTCCAGAATATTATGCAGTAATGTGCCTGCAATAGCGATACAGATGGCCAGTATAATTGCGGCACCCCAACCTTTAACTTCAAAACCGCTGAATAATTTATCAGCAAGTTTTATCATTACTGCCGAAACTATCAATCTAACAACAAAAGAAAGCAGGCCAAGGGTTACGATATTAAGCGGAAGACGCAACAACCACCCTATGGTTGCATTTAATATTCCTATAACTAACGCTACAAGAATTGCTGTGCCATAATTTTTTATGTTTACTGATGGTAATAAATAAGCAAGTAAAAAAAGAACACCTGCATTTACGAGCAATTCAAGTATAAAATTCATCGTATAATTTTAGTTTGGTTTTTATAATTAAAATTTTAATCCACCTATACTCTTGATAATAATAAAAAAAACATAATTGTTGCGATAGAACAATTAACCTTCGGTTTACGGTTTACATATTAAAATCCAATAGTTTTAATCATCATACCCGGCGTTACTCTATCTGTAAGTCTCATACCATTTAAAATGGCTAATTCCTGCAGGCGTTTATTATCATTTACTGAATAACTTCTTAATGCCTGCTCAAGGGTTGTATTAGTATTAACTGTCTTAACCCTTACACGTTCAGGTTTTCTGTTCAGTTTGCTTTGATCAGTAAGCTGCCTGAAGCCTTCCATGGTATTTGTAAAGTATGGCGTAAACTGATTAAAATCATTAATAGAGGATACACCAAGAAAAAGATAAATGGCATTTCCATATTGTATGAGGTACGAAAGCACTCTTATTGGTTGTGGCTGCTGACCTTGAACCGGCCTTGGATCTGCAACAAAAGCTATCGCTGGAAGCCCGTTTACATTTACCTGTCTTGATTCCAATACCTGCAGGTTATTCTGCTGAACCACTGTATTTGCCGCCTGCTGCAAATCATTACCTGGTGCAAGCGTCATCATTAATAATGCTCTTCCATCTTTTGGTGCCATTTGAACCCGCTGAGGCGTATTCTGGTAATTCCATCCCTGCGGAACAGGAAACTGGAATCTTAATTCAGGATGATAGAATACATTATTTTCAAGAAAGCCCTGCTTTGGATCTTCCCCATAAACCATTCCTTCAATTCTTTGCAGGTAACTATTGCGGTTAATCTGTGCATTTGTAAGATTAAGCTTTTGCTTCCATTCTGCAGCCAGCTTGTTTACTGTTACATTTCTATCACCGGGGTTGGGATGGGTGGATAAAAATGTGGGTAATTCAGCATTGGGACTTCCCTCACCTTTTCTCTCCAGCGTTGTAAAAAAATCCGCCATCTCTTTTGCATCATATCCTATTTTGGTAGAATATTCCACACCCAACTCATCCGCCTGGCGTTCTGCATCTCTTCCAAATTTTAAGAATAGAAGACCTAACCCCTGCGAGGCAGTTTCTGCAAAGCGTGCAAGGTTAGGATTGATCACCACACCTGCAATTATACCAAGCTGGCCAAGCATGGCATTTCTCTGTTGAGATACAGAATGCCGTGCTGTTATGTGCCCTGTTTCATGGCCAAGCACACCGGCAAATTGTGCTTCATTATTAAAATGTGCCATTATTCCACGGGTAAAATATACATAACCTCCGGGAGTTGCAAATGCGTTCAATACTTCAGAATCGAGAATTTTAAATTCATAATTAATATTAGGCCTGTGAGAAATGGCCGCCATCTGCTTGCCTTTTTGATTGATGTATTCCTGCAGCGATCTATCTTCATACAATCCAAACTGGGCCACTATCTGTGGATCTGCTTCTCTTCCCATTGCTATTTCCTGTGCTTCTGACATTAATACTACCTGGCTTTTTCCAGTAACTGGATTGCGGGCACAGCTGTTAAAAAGGAACATACATGCTGAAATCGATGCGATTAATGTAATCTTTTTCATTTTATGAGTTTTTGTCACTTTTAGTTTTACAAAGATGATACCAAAGGGTATTTTCTAAAATGTTTGAGTATTACAGAACACGGAAACATGAAAATGAATGTATAATTTAAAACTGTTTTTTAAATAGATCACAAAAGATTACAAGAAGTTACATACAGATCATTAAAAAATAAAGACGAGGTAAACTGTAATTATTTTTTGGCCTTATTAAATTGTAATAATTTTGCATGTAAATTGTTACAGATATATTAAATGAATAATAAATGAAGTCGAAATCTGCATTATTACTTTTAACCGGTATTGCCATTGGAGCTATTGGTAATTTTTTATTTACTCCATTAAAAGAACGCAATAAAAGAAGATTAGAGTTATCCAAAAAATCAAGAAAATACAAAAAGGCTTTTAAAGAAACTGCTTCAAAGTACAAACAAAAGCTTGGCAGCATTTAAAACGAATATCACAATCATCTTCATACTATAATACACAGTCTCTCCGGTCAACACATTCGCTGCGAAAGATTATTATTGTTCACTAAGTGCTTTCGGTATATCTTTTAAAATTGTCCAGAATTGCCTGCCAACCGCCTTGTTGCAATTCGATAGAATTAGTGGTTTCTGCCATCACTAATTGTATATTCTATGTATTCATAATTTTTCACAGCATCATAAATTCCAGAAAAGTCAAAACCAATGCTGTCATCTTTAGCTTCCATTCTTGAGACAAAGCGGCCACCAACACGGAGATCATTTTCTGCTCTTGGTGTATGCCAATGGTCAGAAGCATTATTCCATTTAATGATATGCTCAGGATTTGTCCAGTATTCCCAAACTTTTTCTACAGAAGCATTAATAGTATTCTCTACTGTTATAACTTTATCCTGCATTTCCATCTGTTACAATTTTATTGTTTGTAATATTTGTTTAGAATGCAAACATCTAACAACTTTTTAGAATATAGTGGTGTATAAAACGGCCAATGCCATTGCATATAATGCAGGAGGTAAGAAAATGTTCGGAAATGTGGAATGCATCTAAAATAAATCCTTCCTTTAAATGACAGAGAACCGGCATGGCTTAAAAGAAAGGTAAACCCTGTAGCTGCCGAAGTAATGCTGAAATGGTAATTTGA
>MWVW01000017.1_pt1 | contig 44212 bp, 40 predicted proteins | sample 1047191 | NCBI WGS metagenome assembly MWVW01 (sample SAMN06349985, study PRJNA376086) | soil metagenome | isolation source: MtG22-5 sample Antarctic (ecotone) | place: Antarctica
TTTTAACTTTGCTTAAATAATAATTCAACTACCGATGCCTGAACCAATTGTAGAATTAAAAAATGCAAATATTTACCAGGGAGAGTCCCTTGTACTTTCTGATGTAAACATTAGCGTAAACAGGGGGGAGTTTGTTTATTTGGTTGGCAAAACAGGAACCGGAAAATCAAGTCTGCTTAAAACTTTATATGGAGATCTTAAGTTAAGAGAAGGCGAGGGAACAGTTGCAGGTTATGATCTTAAAAAAATGGACTGGAAAAAAGTGCCTTATCTGAGAAGAAATTTAGGAGTGGTTTTCCAGGATTTTCAATTGCTTACTGACAGGGATGTAAATAATAATCTGAAATTTGTTTTAAAGGCCACCGGGTGGAAAGATGAAAAATTAATGGATGAAAAAATTGCTGATGTACTTGACAAGGTGGGATTAAAAACCAAAGGATTTAAAATGCCTTTTGAATTAAGTGGCGGTGAGCAACAAAGAGTAGATGTAGCAAGAGCCTTGTTAAATTCACCAAAATTAATTTTGGCAGATGAGCCAACCGGCAATCTTGATCCAGAAACATCGGATGAAATTATGCAGTTATTATTCCATATATGCCGTGATTATGGAACTGCGGTTGTAATGGCCTCCCATGATTATATGGTTGTAACAAAATTTCCTGCAAGAACCATAAAAACAGAAAGGGGTAAGGTGTATGATAATGCAACTATATCTATCACTTGATGTATTGTTTATTTTCTCCACCATAAATTAATTTGTACAATACAGTTGTGCCAGTAAGGTCCTTGTTATAAATTTGGATTTTTTTTATTACCTTCGCAGCCCTGTCTGCTTACAGTCAGGCTGATAAAATATAAATAAATAAATTATTTAGGAAAGATGTCTTATTTAACAACAGAAAAAAAAGCAAATATCTTCTCGGAATATGGCGCAGCTGCTGCCAATACCGGTTCTATTGAAGCTCAGGTTGCTATGCTGACAGAAAGGATCAATCACATTTCTGATCATCTTAAAACTAATAAAAAAGATTTTTCTACACAAAGGGGCTTAATGCAAATGGTTGGTAAACGCAAAAGATTACTTACTTATTTAAGCAAGCATAATCTAACCGGTTACCGCTCATTAATTGAAAAGTTAGGTCTCCGTAAATAATTTATTTTTGATAATACTTTGCTATTCCCAACTGAAAATTCAAACAGTTGGGAATACTTTTTTACTATTAATTTGATTAACAACAATGACGACTCCCAACCCAATTAACGTAACATTTGACATAGGTGATGGCCGGATGGTAACCCTTGAAACAGGTAAAATGGCCCGTCAGGCTGATGGTGCAGTTACAGTTCGCTTAGGTAACTGTATTATATTAGCAACAGTAGTAGCCAATAAAGAACCAAAAGAAGGGCAGGCTTTCTTCCCGCTTTCAGTAGACTACCAGGAAAAATTTGCTTCTGCCGGCCGTATTCCCGGTTCATTTTTTAAAAGAGAAGCAAGGTTAAATGATTATGAGATCCTGACATCAAGATTAATTGACAGGGCTTTGCGCCCTTTATTTCCTGAAGATTATGTTTGCGAAGTACAGGTACTGGTTTCATTAATTTCCTCAGATCCTGAAGTAATGCCCGATGCAATGGCTTGTCTTGCAGCATCTGCAGCGCTTGCCGTGTCTGATATTCCAATCCAGGAAATAATTTCAGAAGTTAGAATAGGCAGAGTTGATGGAAAGATGATCGTTAATCCTACCCGCAGCGAATTAGCTGAAGCTGATATGGAATTTATGATCGCTGCAACCGCCAAAAATATTATGATGGTAGAGGGTGGAAGTAAGGAATGCCAGGAGGAAGATCTGATCGCCGCTATTGAACTTGCACACACAGCAATTCAGGCACAGGTAAAGGCTCAGGAGGAGTTAAGGGATAAGGTTGGGGCTAAAGGCAAGAGAGATTATACAAAACCATATCGCAATGAAGAACTACACAAAAAAATAGACAAGTTTGCTGAGAAAAGAATAAAAGAAATTGCTAAATCAGCCTCCGCAAAGCATGACAGGAGTGACGCATTTGAGCAATTAAAGAATGATCTTATCGAACATCTGGGTGTAATACCTGATGAAGATGTTCCTTTAGTAAGATATTATTTTAGTGATCTCCAATATCATTATGTTCGGGATATGATTCTTGATCAAAAAGTTAGATTGGATGGCAGAGGGTTAGAAGATGTTCGGGTATTAACTATGGAAACTGATATTTTGCCCTCTCCTCATGGCTCTGCACTTTTTACACGAGGTGAAACTCAATCACTTACAACAGTAACTTTAGGAACACCTTTAGATGAATTATTAATTGAAAGTGCCGCCCAAAGTGATTATTCCAAATTTATTCTACATTATAATTTTCCGCCATTTTCTACCGGTGAAGTAAAACCTATGAGGGGTGTTGGCCGAAGGGAGGTAGGTCATGGAAATTTAGCCCTTCGTTCCTTGAAACAGGTAATGCCCGGTGGTGAATATCCATACACAGTAAGGATAGTAAGTGATATTTTAGAAAGCAATGGTTCGTCTTCTATGGCTACTGTTTGTGCCGGTTCATTGGCATTGATGGATGCTGGCGTTCCATTCAAAAAACATGTAAGCGGTGTGGCAATGGGATTAATTTCCAAAGGAGGTAAGTATGCAATTCTTACTGACATTCTTGGTGATGAAGATCATTTAGGAGATATGGATTTTAAAGTTACAGGTACAAGAGATGGGATATGTGGAGTTCAGATGGATATTAAAGTAGATGGATTGAGTATGGATATAATGAGGCAGGCCTTAGAACAGGCAAAACGTGGCCGGCATCAAATTCTGGATGCAATGTATCAATGCCTTCCCCAACATAGGGAAGATGTTAAACCACATGCTCCCAGAATGGAAAAGTTAATTATCGATGGAGAATTCATTGGTGCAGTTATCGGGCCTGGTGGAAAAATAATCCAGGAAATTCAAAAATCAACTGGTGCAACAATCAATATAACTGAAGTTGGTAAAACAGGGGAAGTGAGTATTTTTTCTGCAGATAAAGATAGTCTTGACCAGGCGGTGGCATGGATAAAAAATATTGTTGCGGTGCCTGAAGTTGGAGATACTTATGAAGCCACTGTAAAATCTATTAAAGAGTTTGGAGCTTTTGTTGAATTTCTACCAGGGAAGCAGGGTTTATTACATATCTCAGAAATTATGTGGAAGCGATTAGAATCTATGGAAGGAGTTTTAAATGAAGGCGATAAAGTAAAAGTGAAGATCATTGGTGTTGATCCAAAAACAGGAAAATTCAAGCTTAGCAGAAAAGCATTATTACCAAAGCCTGAACAAACGCAAACGCCAAGGCCTGCACAAAATCAAAATAACCCAAGGGATTAATTTTTATTTTAAATATTAATAATATGGCTTGCAATTGCGAGCCTTTTTTATGGGCAATACTATTCAAATACAGATACGTGTAATATCAAAAGAGCAGGCTGAAATTCTTATTGCAGAATTGGCAGAAATAAATTTTTATGCCTTTGTCCAGGAGGAGGATTCCTTCGAAGAAGAAAATGGGAATTCTCTTTTCGCTTTTATTAAAGAAGAAGATTTTAATGAAGAAGAATTAAAGAAATTTATTTCACATAAAAATCTTCCTTATATAAAAACAATTATTAAGGATATTAATTGGAATGCTAAATGGGAGGGAGAATTTGAACCCATACTTATTGAAGATTTTGTTGCCGTCAGGGCAGCGTTTCATCAACTAATCACCAATGTAACGCATAATATAATCATAACACCGAAAATGAGTTTTGGTACAGGGCATCACGCAACAACATTTTTAATGATGCAACAAATGCAACACATTAATTTTTCTAATAAAACAGTTTTAGATTATGGGACAGGCACAGGAATATTAGCCATTCTGGCTAAAAAATTGGGAGCAAAGAAGTTAGTTGCGATTGATAATGATGAATGGAGCATAAACAACGCATCCGAAAATATAATTGCAAATAATTGTAAAGATATTGTCGTGCTACAAAAAAATGATCTTAACGGGCTGGAAGTATTTGATATTATTTTAGCCAATATAAACCTGAATGTGATTAACAACAGCATTCAACAATTAAAACTTATATCACAGCCATTATCTAATTTATTATTAAGTGGCTTTTTTATCTGCGATGAGGAAGCAATACTCAACAATTTTATATCAGAAGGGTTTATACATATAAATACTATGAAAAGATATGAATGGATATCAATCTTATTAATAAAATCATAATTACCAAAGAAACAATACCGAAAGTATTATATTTGCCCCGCTTTGTTTTAACACATATGAAAGAGAGTTTACTTATTATACTGGCGTATCTGATCGGCTCTATTCCTACAGCTTTAATAATCAGCAAAAGATTTTTTGATATTGATATTCGTGATTATGGAAGCGGCAACATGGGTGCCACTAATACATTTCGTGTGCTTGGTGCCCGCTATGGCACTATAGTAATGATCTGTGATATTTTAAAAGGTATGGCTGCCGTTGCTTTATATAATTTATTACCATATTATTTAAGTAATGAACTGGACAGGACTAATCTTATGATAGGCCTTGGGCTTGCAGCTACCGTTGGGCATATTTACCCGATATGGGCACAGTTTAAAGGTGGCAAAGGAGTGGCTACTTTATTTGGGATGATACTCGCTATACAACCTGTAGTGGCAGTTAGCTGCGTTGCAGTGTTCATAGCTGTATTATATTTAACAAGATACGTGTCACTCAGTTCTATATTAGCAGGTATTGCATTACCTATTTGTGTATTATGGATATACAATGAAAAGGAAGTCTTTTACAGAGTATTTGCAGTTGCAATTGCTGGCTTAATCGTTCTAACGCATCAGAAAAATATCAGCCGGATATTGAAAGGCAATGAAAGCCGTGTTCCTATTTTAAGACATAGGGATAAGAGAAGGTCCAGAAGAAAGAACTCACAGCGTTAATTACAATTTCCTTCACAATTATATTCTTCATCATTTAAGATGCTTTAGGCATTTTGGTATAGCAATTGTTTTAATTAATATTAATTAAATAATTCAACTATGAAAAATATATTATATCTGTTTGTTGGTACGGCACTTTTTATCAGCGCCTGTACTACAAATGCAGTAACCGGCAGAAAACAGCTTAGCTTAATTTCAGAAAGTGTTCTTCAGCAGCAAGCGGTTACTCAATACAGAAGTTTCTTACAACAAAATGCAGTAATATCGGATGCTACCAGCAGGGATGCAGAAATGGTTAGGAGAGTAGGCTCACGAATTGCATCAGCCATAACTAAATATTATAATTCCAAAGGATTAAGGAACGAGTTAGCAGGATATAATTGGGAGTTTAAATTGGTAAACAATAAAGAGGTAAATGCCTGGTGTATGCCCGGTGGTAAGGTTGTAGTGTATACCGGCTTGCTGCCAGTAACGCAAAATGAGGCAGCACTTGCTATTGTATTAGCTCATGAAATAACTCATGCCGTTGCAAATCACGGACAGGAAAGAATCAGTCAGGCTATGCTTGCCCAGGGTATTGGTGTTGCCGGAAACGTATTTAGTGCAGGAAACCCACAAGCTAACAGTATTTTTAATAATGTGTATGGCCCTGCTGCATCAGTTGGGGTTCTGTTACCAAATTCAAGAAATCAGGAGTTAGAAGCTGATCGTTATGGGTTGATATTTGCTGCAATGGCTGGTTATAACCCAAGAGAAGCGATACCATTCTGGAGAAGAATGGCAAGTAAAGGCGGAGCAAAACCTCCACCATTTTTAAGCACTCATCCTACAGACGAACAAAGGATACGTAAATTGAACAGTTATATGAACGAAGCATTATCATATTATAAGCCGGTAAATTCTAGGTAATACCTTAAATAAATCATATCAAACTCTATCTCATAAGGATGGAGTTTTTTATTAGCGTTAAGCTTAAAAGTCTTATCTTTACGCACTTACTTCGCTAGCTTGCTTTTTACAGTATCTATGACAAGTCAATATTGTTTTCATTTTTAATTTAAAATTTTAGGCTTATGTCTCAAACATTGTTTGAAAAACTGAATTTAAAGAATGAGAAGAATTTATTGGTACAGGGGTTGCCCTCAACTATTGAAAAGCAATTTGTTAAACTTTCCTTTGCAAAAAATGTTACTCCGCTTTTAAGAATCAGAAAAATTGATTTTGCCCTGATCTTTGCTCTTAATCAAAAGCAGTTGAATGATATCTTAAAAGAAGTTTTTCCTGCTTTACATCCGGAGGCTAAATTATGGATTGCTTTCCCTAAATCAGCTTCTAAAATAGTAAGTGATCTTAACAGGTGTTGCACATGGGAATACCTTCGTACGGAAGGTTTCGAATCAAATGAAGAAGTAATACTTGATTATGTTTGGAGTGCTCTTCAATTTAAAAGAATAGAAGCTGTAAAAACTATCAAGCCTTTATCATCTAAACCAAAAGTATTGGAGCCTATGACCTCCAAAGGGAAAGTGGCTTTATCAGTTTAATAGTGTTATCGTAAAATCACTGTTCCAAGTTGCCTTGTCAATTCTACTTCCAGGTCTTTTAAATGTTTATGCGTTTGCAGCAGAGAAAGTTGTTCTTCAGCTGAATGAGGTTGCTCAAGATCTTTTTGGTTAATACTTATCAGCCTCTTAATCTTCCTTAATTTTAAATAATTTACAGTAGACATTACTTCTTCCTTATATGTCTCATTACGTGTTGGTACCGGCATTTCATACTGCTCTTTCCATCCGGGGCTAACTTCATAAGGAAATTCCATAATAGATACTACCAAAGAATTTATCTCATGGTTCTCATGATATAAAAAATTTTTTTCTGTTGGTTCTATTCCTTCATCATACCATACTTTATAAATTTGTATTATTTCCAATAGTTTACTGTTATCTATAAGCTCATCTTCAGTTATATTATTCAACATATAATCTGCAACTGAAATTCCGGGTTCCCATTCTTTTAACCCAAACTCCAGTAAATTTCTTACAATTGCTCTTTCACTAAACTCATCTTCATTTAATAAGTTTATCAGATCGTCATCTGCAGAAGGAATAGATGAAGTACCGGCTTCCTGGTATTCTTTATCTACAGAGAATGATTTCTTTTCCTGCTTATTTATTTTTTCACGGATAAATTTATTTACAAGGTTATGTAAGCCGCTCTCATCAATCTTTAACAGCGCTGCGCTTTTACGTATATAATCCTGCTGCTTTGTAAAATCTTCTGCTTTATTAATTTTTGAAATTGTTTCTGCAATCTGATTTACTACCACAGACCTTTTATTCGTGTCGTCGCCTGCATCTTTTAAAGCAATATCCAGCTGAAATAAAATAAAATCTTTTTTATTTGTATTGATAAAATCTGCAAAAGCGCTTACCCCTTTTTTGTTTATATAACTATCCGGATCTTCTTTATCGGGTATTAAGACAAGTTTTACATTCAAGCCTTCTTCCAATGCCATATCCAGTCCACGCAACGCGGCCTTTACTCCGGCAGGGTCACCATCATAAATTATAGTAAGGTTACTTGTGTATTTTTTTATTAAACGTAACTGATCTGTAGTAAGCGAAGTGCCACCACTTGCAACCACATTTTCAATGCCAGCCTGGTGCAGCGCAATAACATCAGTATAACCCTCCACCAGTAAGCATTCATCCGCTTTATCTATTGCCATGCGGGCAAAATAAGAACCATATAAGATTTTACTTTTTACATATATTTCATTTTCAGGAGTATTAATATACTTAGGTGATTTATCAGTACTCCTGATAAGCCTTGCACCAAAGCCAACAATTTTTCCACTTTGATTATGTACAGGAAAGATTATTCTTCCCCGATAATTATCTGCAGGCTTTTCATCCCTGATTAATACTAAGCCACTTTTTTGCAAATAATCAATATTAAACTGAGCATCCAATGCAGCCTTTGAGAAATTATCCCTTGCAGAATGATTAAAACCAAGTTGAAACCTTTTAATTATATCTTCTCTAAAGCCCCGCTGCTTTAAATAACTTAAACCAATATCCTGCCCTTCATCTGTATTAAACAAAACATCTGTAAAGTATTTTTGTGCAAAATTATTTATTGCATACAGGCTATCGGCCAGCAATTGTTGTTGCTTAATTTCTGGAGAAGTTTCAGTTTCTTCTATCTCAACATTATACTTATTAGCAAGCCAGCGTAATGCTTCTACATAGCTGTACTTTTCATGCTCCATTAAAAAACTTATGCTGTTGCCGCTTTTTCCGCAACCAAAGCATTTATAAATTTCCTTTGATGGTGAAACTGTAAAAGAGGGTGTTTTTTCATTATGAAAAGGACAAAGTCCCAGATAATTAGAACCTCTTTTTTTAAGTTTTATAAAAGAGCTAATGATATCAATAATATCTATCCTGCTTAAAATTTGTTGTATAGTGGTAGGAGAAATCATTACTTTCAAAAGTAACAAATGAATGGTATTATTCAGCAGTTGTTAATTCTTTCATACAATTTTTAAAGAATACAACCGTTTATTAATACAATACCATCCTATAATTAAACCAAAACATGATGCCTATCCAAAACCAGCAACATTTTTTAGCTGAACAATTTCATGCTAAAGATATTTTAGTTATCAAAGAAAATTACGAGCTATTTTTTAAAATTAAAAGGTGGAAGTTCGTTCATAATCTTTCAGGTTTAAGTAAAAATATGCGTACAGAGGCCGATAACATTATGAATAACTCTTTTCTCTCTTTCATTGATTTGAAACAAGTTCTTACTACAGAAGGATTTTTTGAAGCCGAACTTAAAAATTAATAACCGGTTTTAAAAGTACTTAACTGCACAGTACTGTTGCAGGCTTATCTTCTCATTGTTTACATTGATTTATTCTTCCTATTTCTTAGCTTAGTATTTAAAAAAATATGTTATGAAGAATTTATTTAATACTCTGGAAAATCAGGAGGTAATAGATAGAATAAACAAGTTATCTTCTGATGCCAAACCGCTGTGGGGTAAGATGACAGTTGCGCAAATGCTGGCACATTCTCAAACAACAATAGAAGTAGCACTGGGGCAAAGAAAATTAAAAGGCGGATTAATTGCCTGGTTATTTGGCAGGATGGCAAAAAAGAAATTAATGCAGGAAGGGCCATTTAAAAAAAATCTACCCACTGCTCCAAGCTTTATAGTGAAAGATGAAAGAAATTTTGAAGAAGAAAAAAACAGGCTTATAGATTTAGTTACGCATTTGGAGGAAATAATCCTGAGGAAATTGCAAAAAGACCGCATCCCTTTTTTGGTAAGCTTACTCCCGATGAATGGAATATACTTCAATGGAAACACCTTGACCATCACCTGACACAATTTGGTGTTTAACCCCATTTATTTTCATTTGTGTTTACAGTTATCAAAACAATTAACTGTTGCTTCGGTTTATTACCTTTGCCTGGCATTGTAATGCCATTGGTTAATTCAAAATTATTATGACGAAAAAAGAAGTTTATATTATTTCTGCAGTTCGTACACCACTGGGAAGTTTTGGAGGAGCTTTAAAAGATATTCCTTCTACTAAACTTGGTGCAATTGCTATAAAAGGCGCAATAGAAAAAGCCGGTATTGACGCAGGTATTATCCAGGATGTATTGATGGGATGCGTATTACAGGCAAATTTAGGGCAGGCACCTGCCCGACAGGCTTCAATGCTGGCCGGGCTTCCCGCCAACGTAAACTGTACAACGATTAATAAAGTATGTGCCAGTGGAATGAAAGCAATTATGAATGGGGCTCAAAGTATAATGTTAGGTGACGCAGATGTAGTTGTTGCAGGTGGTATGGAAAACATGAGCCAGGTCCCTTTTTATTCTCCTTCAACACGATGGGGAAATAAGTATGGAAATGCTCAATTAGTAGATGGGCTTGCAAAAGATGGGCTAACAGATGTTTATAAAGATTATTCCATGGGTAATGCAGCAGAATTTTGTGCAAAGGAATGTAACATAAGTAGGGAAGCACAGGACGAATTTGCCATAGAAAGTTACAAGCGCAGTCAGGCAGCGGTTAATGATGGAAAATTTAAAGAAGAGATAGTAGGAGTTGAAATTCCACAGCGTAAAGGTGGTCCAATTTTAATGTTGAAAGATGAGGAACCTTTCAACGTAAAGTTTGATAAGATTCCTGAATTAAAATCAGCTTTTGAAAAAGGTGGCAGTGTAACAGCAGCCAATGCAAGCACCATGAATGATGGCGCTGCAGCAGTAGTTTTAATGAGCAAAGAAAAAGCGGATGAATTGGGATTAAAGCCAATCGCTAAAATTGTAAGCTATGCAGATGCAGAGCAGGCTCCTGAATGGTTTACTACAACTCCATCAATAGCTTTACCAAGAGCAATTGAAAAAGCAGGATTAAAAATGGAGGACATTGAATATGCAGAATTGAATGAAGCATTTAGTGTTGTTGGAATTGTGAACGCACAAAAAATGAATCTCGATCTTAAAAAAGTAAATGTAAATGGTGGAGCAGTTTCATTGGGACATCCTTTAGGCTGCAGCGGAGCCCGCATAATTGTTACATTAATAAATGTGTTAAAGCAAAATAATGCAAAAATTGGCGCTGCGGCAATTTGTAATGGCGGTGGTGGAGCAAGTGCTATGGTAATTGAGAACTTAAATTAATATCAATCTTATAATTTCAACATGGAAAAATTTTTATTATTTATTTCTTTCGGTTTTTTTGTTTCATTGATATCAAAAGCCGCAGATTCAACTTTTACGATCAATGGCAAATTCAATAAAGTAAAAAGCGGGCTTGTATATTTATATATTGGCGGAAATAAATCTGATTCTTCAAAAATTGTAAACGGAAAATTTTCTTTTAAAGGGAATGTACAAACGCCATCTTCTGCTTTGTTAGATTTAAAAGATGGCAAACAGGATTATTTCCGTTTTTACTTAGAGCCTGGAAAGATTATAATTACCGGATCTGGAGATTCTTTAGGTCTTCTAACAATAAAAGGCTCTCCTGTGAATGATGATAATCTTGTATTAAAGCGAAGATTAGAACCAATTAGTAAATGGGAAGAAACTGCCGGCAAACTTTATAATGAAGCAAACAAACAAAAAAATAAAGCTGTTACTGATAGTCTTGAAGGAGTATTTGATAATATATTAAAAGAAAAGAGAAAAGTAGTTGCTCAATATGTAAAAGATTATCCCAACTCCATGCGGAGTGCCATAGCCATCACAGAAAATTTTGGTTACTATGCTGAAGCGGAAGAAGTTGAGCCTTTATACAACGCACTTAGCAATGATCTTAAAAATAGTACCAAAGGAATTGCCATTAAAAATATGATAGAAGTTTATAAAACTGTGGCTATAGGAAAAGTTCCACCTGATTTTACTCAAACAACTCCTGATGGAAAAAACATTAGTCTTTCATCTTTAAAAGGCAAATATGTATTGGTTGATTTTTGGGCAAGCTGGTGTGGACCTTGTCGCAGGGAGAATCCAAATATTGTAAAAAACTTTCATCAATATAAAGACAAAGGCTTTGATATTTTTGGCGTTTCATACGACACAAAAAAACCTAATTGGGAAAAAGCTATTAAAGATGATGGCCTCGAATGGAAACAGGTTTCTGATCTTCAGGGTTGGAAAAATTCAACCTCCGCTTTATACGGCATCAAAGCAATACCTACCAATTTCCTGTTAGATAAAGAGGGAAAGATCATCGCAAAAAATATCTTTGGTAAAAAGCTTACTCAAAAATTATCAGAAATAATTCAATAATAAATGAAAAAAACTTGCTGCTAATTTTTCAAAACTTCAAATCATTATTTACTTGCAAGTCTCCCTTTTAGGGAGATTTAGAGGGTTTTTTCTTTTTGCTTATATCATTGTTAACCAATAATTTTGCCCCTCTCCAAAGAAGCTCTTTGGACAAATTTCTAAATTATGAGACAAATTGCATTTCGGGAAGCATTACGTGAAGCAATGAATGAAGAAATGAGGCGTGATGAAAAGGTTTTTTTAATGGGAGAAGAAGTTGCAGATTACAATGGTGCTTACAAAGTAAGCCAGGGAATGCTTGAAGAATTTGGTGAAAGAAGGGTAATAGATACGCCTATTTCTGAACTTGGATTTACCGCAATTGCTGTGGGTGCTGCACAAAATGGCCTGCGTCCTATTGTAGAATATATGACCTGGAACTTCGCTAATCTTGCCTTAGATCAAATTTTAAATACTGCTTCTAAAATGCTGGCAATGAGCGGAGGACAGGTCGGTTGTCCGATTGTTTTTAGGGGCCCGGGCGGTAGTGCCGGACAATTAGGAGCACAACATTCCACCGCCTATGAAGCGATGTATGCCAATATTCCGGGGCTCAAAGTAATCTCCGTAAGTAATCCTTATGACGGTAAGGGTTTACTAAAGAGCGCTATTCGTGATGATGACCCGGTAATTTTTATGGAGAGCGAAGTGATGTATGGAGAAAAGGGTGATGTTCCGGAAGAGGAGTATTTAATTCCCATTGGAAAAGCAAAAGTGGTAAGAGAAGGGAGTGATGTAACGATTGTTTCATTCAATAAAATGATGAAGGTGGCTTTAGGTGCTGCTGATGAATTACAAAAGGAAAATATAAGCGCAGAAGTAATTGATCTAAGAACCATCCGCCCTATGGATTGGGAAACTATATTAAATTCAGTCAAAAAAACAAACCGGTTGGTTATTGTTGAAGAGCAGTGGCCCTTTGCATCCGTTTCTTCTGAAATAACTTATAAAATACAAAAAGAAGGTTTTGATTATTTGGATGCTCCTATCCGCAGGATAACCTCTACCGATACACCGATGCATTATGCGCCAAATCTTGTGGCTGCTTATTTGCCGGATGTTCCAAGAACGGTAAGCCTGGTTAAAGAAGTGATGTACCTTAATAAATAAAAAGCATCCTTTTATTTTATTCTCAATTTTTAGGGACCAACTCTCTGTTATGATAATTCTATCCTGATTTAGAATTGATTATTTTTGACTTGTTCAAGTATTAAACATGGCAAATATTTTAATTATAGATGATGAAAAAAGCATCCGTAAAACCTTAACTGAAATACTTAGTTATGAGGGCTATAAAATTGATGAGGCAGGGGATGGGGAGGAGGGATTAAAAAAATTCAGGGAAAAGAATTTTGATCTTGTTTTGTGTGATATTAAAATGCCTAAGCTGGATGGTATAGAATTTCTTGAAAAAGCTAAACAAATAAATGGTGATATTCCTGTTATAATAATCAGCGGGCATGGAAATATTGAAACTGCAGTGGAAGCCGTTAAGAAAGGCGCTTACGATTACATTGCCAAGCCTCCTGATCTTAACCGGATGCTTATCACACTTCGCAATGCAATGGATAAAACATCTCTGGTTGCAGAAACAAAGGTTTTAAAACGAAGAGTAAATAAAACTCAGGAGATAATTGGAGAATCTGCACCTATAAAAAAAATTAAAGATACCATTGATAAGATCGCTCCAACAGAGGCACGGGTTTTAATAACGGGTGATAATGGCGTGGGGAAAGAATTAGTGGCAAAATGGATCCATGATAAAAGCAACCGTTCTTCAGGGCCTATGATTGAAGTTAATTGCGCTGCTATTCCGGGAGAATTGATCGAGAGCGAATTGTTTGGACACGAGAAGGGCTCATTTACATCCGCAGTAAAACAGCGAATAGGCAAGTTTGAGCAGGCTAATGGGGGTACTTTATTCCTGGATGAGATTGGCGATATGAGTATTAATGCCCAGGCTAAAGTTTTAAGGGCTTTACAGGAAGCGAAAATAACAAGAGTTGGGGCTGATAAAGATATAACCGTTGATGTAAGAGTAATTGCTGCAACAAATAAAGATTTACTAAAAGAAGTAGAAGAAAAAAAATTCCGGCTGGACCTTTATCACAGGCTGGGTGTTATAATTATGCATGTCCCCTCTTTAAATGACAGACTAGGCGATATTCCGCTGCTTGTTGATAAATTTTTAGAAGATATAGCAAGTGAGTACGGACAGCCTAAAAAATCAATAGAAAAAAATGCAACCGAATCCCTGCAAAAACACAACTGGAGCGGCAATATTCGTGAGTTGAGGAATGTTGTTGAACGCCTCATCATCCTTTCCGGTAAAACAATCACCGCTGATGATGTAGAAAATTATGTACTGCCAAGAAAATAATAACAAGTCATTCATCAATAGTCATTAAGTCATTAATTAAATTTTCCCTTATTGACTTACTGAATAATAACTTAATGACTTTTTAATATGAAACACATTTATTGCATAAGCGGGTTAGGGGCGGATGAAAAAATGTTTTCTAAAGTTCAGTTTCCACAACACGAAATACATTTTATCAAATGGATATTACCAGAAAAAAATGAGAGTATTGATGCATACGCTCAAAGATTAACCAAACAAATCCATCATCAAAATCCAATTCTCATCGGTTTATCTTTTGGGGGAATAATGTGTATTGAGATAGCAAGACAAATAGAAACGGATTTAGTCATAATCATTTCAAGCATTAAATCAGGCAATGAAATGCCTTTATGGATGAGGCTTTCAGGAAAATTAAAGCTTAACAGGCTTTTCCCCATGCGATCATATAAAATAACCCGTCCATTTCAGGACTACAACCTGGGGATAACCACTAAAGAAGAACGGGAAATGGTTTATGACTATAGAAAAAATATAAATACGGTATATTCTAACTGGGCAGTGAACGCCATCTTAAACTGGGAAAATAAATCAGCGCCGAAAAAGCTCTACCATATTCATGGCGACATGGACAGAATATTCTCTATAAAAAAAATTAAACCTGATTATACAATTCATAAAGGAGGACATTTAATGATATTGAATAAAAGTAATGAAGTAAATCAATGCATCAACTCCATTCTTAAAGCAAACAATAGCGAAAGGTGAAAGAGTGAAATGAGAAAAGGCGAAAATCGTTCGGTAAATTTTTTCATGTTTGCCGTTTCATAATTAACATTAGTTTATAAATCCCATTAATCCATTAATCTCATAAATCAAGGTTCAGACTTTTTAATACACTACATTTGTCCGCACTAAAACTTTGTACATGAGTATAGGTTTCCTCTTATTTATTATTGCGTTAATTTCCTCTCTGGTTGGCTTGTATGGCATGTTTCAGAAGGCAGGTATTGCTGGCTGGAAAGCATTTATACCATTTTATAACACGTGGTGCATGGTAGAAAAAATGCGCCTGAAAAAAATCTGGTTCTTCCTTCAGTTTATTCCCATTGTAGGATTTTTTATTATTATCTGGATACTCATAAAATTTGTAGAACATTTTGGCAGGTTCTCTGTTCTTGCTCATGCTGCAACAGTATTTATCCCATTTATTTATTTTCCATACTTAGGTTTTTCAAAAAATGAAAGATATGCCGGCACGGTAGTGGTAAAAAATTATAAAAAATCTGCAGCAAGAGAATGGATTGATGCCGCGGTATTTGCAATAGTAGCAGCAACCCTCATTCGTACATTTGTATTTGAAGCATATACTATTCCTACACCATCAATGGAAAAAACTTTGCTGGTAAACGATTTTCTGTTTGTAAGTAAATTTAGCTATGGACCCAGAATTCCCAATACCCCCATTGCAATGCCATTTGTACATCATACAATTCCCGGCTTAAATACAAAATCGTATGTGGAATGGATTCATATTCCTTATACCCGATGGTTTGCCAGCCCCATAAAAAGAAATGATGTTGTTGTATTTAATTTCCCCGTAAATGATACATTAATAAATGATGAGGAAAACTTTGGATCAAGAGTAACGTACTATGAAGCAATAAGGCAACGCATGGCAGCTGAAAATATCAGCTATGATGAAGCAAGAACAAGAATATGGGATACTTATGGAGAAAACATCATTGTAAGGCCGGTTGACAAAAGAGAAAATTTCATTAAACGTTGCGTTGCTGTTGCCGGGGATACATTACAGGTAAGGGGAAGCGTGGTGTATATAAATGGCAGAACAGCTGGAATTCCAAAAGATCATGAAAGAAACTATATTGTTACTACTGACGGTTCTTTTCTTAATGAAGAGGAAATTGCAGAATTTGGAATACATACTGACCCCATGCTTAATGAATTTGTAAATACAGGGCCTGGTACTTATTCTATTAATATGACAGAGGCGGAAAAACAAAAATTGTCTAAATTATCAAACATAAAAAATATTGTTCCGGCTCCTTATCCACCGGAAGCCCAATTGTATCCATATTATACAATCGAAAGGCAATGGACGGTTGATAATTATGGGCCAGTATGGATCCCTAAAAAAGGTGCGACTATATCTCTTACACCTGATAATGTTATCCGCTACAAACGCAGCATAAGTGTTTATGAAGGCAATACATTTGAAGAAAGAGATGGTAAATATTTCATTAATGGAAAAGAATCAACTTCCTATACTTTTAAAATGGATTATTTCTGGATGATGGGTGATAACAGGCATAATTCGCTTGACAGCCGGTTTTGGGGATTTGTTCCTGAAGATCATATTGTAGGTAAAGCCACTTTAATATGGTTTAGCTGGGAAAAGGGCCCAAGGTGGAGCCGCCTGTTTAGAACAATTAAATAATGTGCTAATTTGCTAATATGCTGATGTGCTGATTTATAATTGGATAAATGAAAAAAGAAGAACTAAAGTTTACAATAGAAGTGTACGATTCAAGTGATGAATTAAAAGAGGAGGATGCTTTTCTTTTAAGCGAGGCCCGTTCGGTAACACAGTTTGCATATGCCCCTTATTCAAATTTCCAGGTAGGTGCTGTAGCTAAGTTAGTAAACGGGGAAATGGTTTCGGGTACTAACCAGGAAAACGCTTCGTATCCTGCGGGTATTTGTGCAGAAAGAAGTTTGCTTTCTGCTGCTGCATCAAATCATCCCGGCGTTGCTATTGAAACAATGGCCATTACATACAATAATTTAAAAGGAGAGAGCAATACACCCGTTAGCCCCTGCGGTATTTGCAGACAATCTCTCAGTGAGTTTCAAAACCGCTTTAAAAAACCAATCCGGATTATTTTAAGTGGATTGAAAGGTAAGGTGCAGATAATTGATAATGCCGGATATTTACTGCCTTTGGCTTTCACTTCTGAGGATCTTAAGTAGTCAATGGTCAATTGTCAATAGTCCTGAAGCAAATGACTTATTGACCAATGACCCAATGACTATTTATACGATATTCTGTAAACTGCTCCATTATAATCATCGCTTACCAATAAAGCTCCGTCAGGCATTTGTAGTACATCTACCGGCCTTCCTATAACAGAATTATCAGGACGCAACCATCCCGAAGCAAATACAGTATAATCAGTAACTTCATTACCCTTAAGCTTGGCGAGTGTTACATCATAACCAAGTGGCGTACTCCTGTTCCAACTGCCGTGATTGGCAATAAATATTGCATGCTTATATTCTGCCGGAAACATATTACCTGTATAAAACCGCATTCCCAATGCAGCCACATGGGGTCTAATATTTTTTACAGGAGGAACATAGTTACTGCAATTTTTATTTTTACCAAATTCAGTATCTAACACATTTCCCTGGTGGCAATAAGGAAAACCAAAATGCATTCCTTTTTGCGGAGCATGGTTCAGTTCATCTTCGGGAATATTATCGCCCATTCTGTCGCCACCGTTTTCAGTAAACCATAATTCTTTTGTAACCGGATGCCAGTCGAAACCAACAGTATTTCTTATACCGCCTGCATAAACTTCCATACCCGTTCCATCGGCATTAATAGTGGTTATAGATGCATAAACGGGATTTTGTTTTTCACAAATATTACAGGGTGCACCAACAGGTACATATAATTTTCCATCAGGCCCAAAGGCAATAAATTTCCATCCATGGTGACCATCTTTGGGAAATTGATCGTACACGGTTACAGGGGATGGGGGAATATTTAATTTTGATTCAATACTGTCCAGTCTTAGAATAGATGAGATTGTTGCAATGTACAAACTACCATTTTTAAAAGCAACACCATTGGGAGAATTCAACCCGGATGCTACGGTATATACTTTATCCGCAACACCATCTTTATTTTCATCAGTAACAGCATATACTTTATTGCCATTGCGGTTACCCACAAATAAGGTACCGTTAGGAGACAGCGTCATGCTTCTTGCTTTATCAACTTCCGCATACACATCTATTGTAAAGCCTTGCGGCAATGTTATTTTATCAAGATTATATTTTTTAAAGAGAGCATCATTATTTTTTGATATTGGTTTGCTATTGCTGGTCGTATCCTTGCAGCTATTTGAACTTAATAAAATCAAAGCCATCAATAATATTACAAGGCTTTTCAGGTAAGAGAGTGATATACGCATGTTTGAAAGTAATTTTTACAAAAATAGGTAAGATATTCGCCTGTGAAAACATAAACGTAACTAGTTAGATTAGAGTCGACTAGTCTATTTTTTTTGATTTTTACTTATGTGCACCGGCTTCTTGTATCGAACCTGGTTTTAATGGGAACACAAATTAGCAGCATCATTATATTAAAACAGTTCCTGCACACCATGTGCAATTTTAGCTTCATGATCCAGCAGCCATTTCTTTCTCCATAGATCACCGCCATATCCTACTAAAGAGCCATCAGTGCCAATAACCCTGTGGCATGGAACAACAATACATACTTTATTGCAGCCGTTTGCTGTACCCACCGCTCTTATGGCTCCTGCATTTTCTATACGCCTGGAAAGTGTTAGATAACTTATATGTTTGCCGTATGGGATATTGATAAGTTCACCCCATACTTTTCTCTGAAAAGCAGAACCGCTAAAGGTTAGTTTAAGATCAAACTTTTTTCTTTTACCCGAAAAATATTCCTCAAGCTGCTTAATACATTTTTTTATTACAGTTGTCTTAGGTACTGCATATTCAATTTCATCTTCATTAACCTGCTGGCCCCTGGGTGAATTAACAAATAAAATTTCGGCAATAGAATCACCATAACTCTTTATTGACAGTATGCCAATGGGTGAGCGGTAATATGCCAGAAATGTTTCCAGGTTTATTAATTTAATCATCCAGTAAACTACTAAGCAAAATAAGATCTTTTTGCTTGTACCGGTTTTTATCGTCATCAAAGCATTTGCTCAATTCCTCGAGCAAAAATTGAATTATACGCTTATTGTTTAATTGTTTAAAATAGGATGGGGTAGGAGGCACCGAAATTCTTTTGAAATAATTCTCAACATCTTTGTGTGTATACATCTGGCCGTTTAATGGATCAATAAAGAAATTGATTTTATTGCCTGGTTTTCCTGCAGGGTTTGGATAGTTATAATCTACATCAAAATAAGCAAGTATAAATTGCTTGGGAATATTAATAGCCCTAACTGGCAGATCAAGTAATTCGCAAAGCACCACATATAAAATTCCGTTGGTGATGGCATTTCCTTTTTTACCTTCCAATACTTTATTTATAAAAAAATCCTCAGGAATATCATAAGCTACTTCTGCTCCTTTTAATTTGTAGTAATTATATAAAATCCCGGTTACAACATTTGTTTGTTCAAGCGGTGTAAGATAACTGTTAAGTTCCAGCCATATATTTCTGCGGATCTTTTCAATCTCCTGTAGTGTTGGTGTGGAAAGCATTTCAGGGTATTGATACCGGGCAACTAATAAGGCGCCCTGTAACAGATCGTGAGAACCGTTTTTCCATTCGGTAAAATCATTGGTAAGATCCCTGAAATGTAATTTATGAATGAGCGATTCAATTCTTCCCTGTACTTCCTCATCCGGTGTGTTTTCCCACAAATGTTCCAAGTTAGGAATAATGGCCCTTCCCAGTGAAACAATTTTATCACTTACTGTATTAAATACATCTTCATCAGGATCATCAATAAGATGAAAGAGGGCGGATATTTCTTTGTTTTCCTGCATTTACATTCAATTGAATATTAGATTTTCAGGATAGATCAGCTTTTTAAAAAATAAATATCGGGAATTATCTCTTAAAAAATAACTTAAAACTTTTTATCGAAAATATGCGCTTTTGCAGCTTTCTATACTTTTTTCCTGGAGGTCTTTTTTAATGGTCTTTTCTTTACAGAAGCTTTTTTATCGAAAGCTTTGGGATCCTGTTTAATAATCATTTTTTTAATCTCTTCAAGAGTGATATCCGAAAGTTCTTCTGCAGTGTATTTTGTTTTGCCAGGCGTTTGGGGCAGCTTAAGCATTTTTTTACCGAATCTTATAAAAGGTCCCCACCGACCATTCTCGATTGCTATTTTTTCTTCTGGCCATTGTTTTATAACTCTTTTAGATTCTTTCTCAACTTTTTTTAGGATAAGCTCATTACAATCTTCCTGTGTAAGAGTATCAAAATTATAGGCCCTTGGTACATTAATAAATAAATTGTTCCATTTTATAAAAGGGCCAAACCGCCCTTTACCTTTGGTAATTGGCTTATCTTCAAAAAAACCAATGGGTGCATCCTCGATTTGTTTGGCATTAATAATTTCTATAGCCCTGTTTAGATCTATCTCCTGCAGATCTTCGCCCCGGGGAATAGAAATAAACTGTTCTCCCCATTTTACATAAGGGCCAAAACGACCTATATTTATTACCACCTCCTGTCCTTCATATTGCCCCAATGTTAGCGGCAATTTAAAAAGTTCAAGGGCATCTTCTAATGTTATAGTCTCAATGCTCTGGTTGGATTTAAGTTTTGCAAATTTTGGTTTTTCTTCATCCTGCTGAACACCTACCTGCACCATCGGCCCATATTTTCCCATTCTTGCTATAATTGGTTTTCCACTAACAGGATCATTTCCTAATTCTCTTTCACCAACAGATCTTTCTGCATTCTCCAGTGTATGTTCAACATCCTCATGAAATGGTTTGTAAAAATCTCCTACCATTTTACTCCACTGCTGTTTGCCTTCTGCTATCTTATCAAATTCCTCCTCAATGTTTGCAGTAAATGAATAATTCATTACTTCATCAAAGTGCTTACTTAAAAAATCAGTAACAACAAGCCCGAGATCAGTTGGAAATAATTTAGATTTTTCTGCGCCTGTATTTTCGGAATGAATAGATTTTTGTATTTTATCTTCTTTAAGTTTTAAAATAGTGAACTCCCGTTTATTTCCTTCTTTATCTTTTTTCTCTACATAGTTTCTTTTTACAATTGTACTTATGGTAGGCGCATACGTGCTGGGTCTGCCTATACCTAATTCTTCCAGTTTTTTTACCAGTGAAGCTTCAGTATATCTTGCAGGTGGCCTGGTAAATTTCTCCATGGCAGTCATTTCCTGAAACTGAAGCTTTTGGCCAACATTTAAATTTGGTAACCGGCTATCACCATCTTTTTTTTCATCAGTTTCCTCGTCACTTCCTTCAATATATACTTTTAAAAACCCATCAAATTTTATAACCTCTCCGGAGGCAGTAAGCTCTTCATTATTTGTACTGATACCAATTTTCGCAATTGTTTTTTCCAGGATCGCATCCTTCATCTGGCTTGCCATTGTCCTCTTCCATATCAGATCATATAAGCTTTTAGTATCAGGATCCACATCAGTACTGTTTGACATATAAGTAGGGCGAATAGCTTCATGGGCTTCCTGCGCACTCTCATTTTTATTTTTAAATTTTCTTATCTCGATGAAGTTTTCACCACAGCAATTTCTAACAGCATTTTTTATATCCTCAATTGCTGTTTGGCTTAGGCTAACACTATCCGTTCGCATATAAGTTATCTTACCACTTTCATATAATTTTTGTGCAAGTAACATGGTTTTACTAACCCCATAGCCTAATTTACGACTGGCTTCCTGTTGTAATGTGGATGTTGTAAATGGAGCCGCTGGTGTGCGCCTTCCCGGCTTTACCTGTATATCCTTAACGGTATATTCAGCGCCAATACAGCTTTGTAAAAAATTTTCAGCGGTTTTTATTTCATATTTTCTTCCATCTTCGGCTTTAAAGGGTATGGTTTTGTTGTTAATATCAGTTGATGCAAGTGTCGCTTCGATCTTAAAATTACTGGTGCTTTTAAACTGGTTTATTTCCCTTTCTCTTTCAACAATTAATTTCACAGCCACGCTTTGCACACGGCCTGCACTTAGTCCTCCTGTCATACCTATTTTACGCCATAGAACGGGAGATAGCTCAAACCCAACAATTCTATCCAACACACGCCTTGCCTGTTGAGCATTTACAAGATTCATATTTATTGAACGGGGATTTTTTACTGCTGCTTCTATAGCAGGCTTAGTTATCTCATGAAAAACAATTCTTTTTGTTGTTTTAGGATCAAGACCCAGCACTTCTGACAAATGCCAGCTTATACTTTCTCCTTCACGGTCTTCATCGGAAGCCAGCCATACTTCATCGGCATTTTTTGCCAGGTGTTTTAATTCTTTAACCACTTTTGCTTTTTCATCGGGTACCTTATAGCGTGGCTTAAAATGATTTTTTATATCGATGCCCATATCATCTTTCTCCAGGTCACGGATATGGCCATAACAACTCTTAACCTCAAAATCTTTCCCCAGGATTTTCTCTATGGTTTTTGCTTTTGCAGGAGACTCAACTATTAAAAGATTCTTTGCCATAATTTATAAATTCTTCAGCATTTTGTTTCTATTTTTTACATCTGCTTACATGCAATATTAGCTTAAAATTGAAAATTGAAAATTTAAATAAAATATATCTGCGGATATTAATCCCTTGCCATATTATATTTTTTCAGACATTTTTATTTGTAAAAAATTGGTCTTACTATTGTCAACAGGAAAGCTAATCGAACTTTATCAAGGACATTAACAGTGATAATTTAGTTGCATCGATGCTCCTTTGCATAAGCCCTAAAATCAAAAGATTGTAACAATGAAGGTTGTAATTGTAGGTTCAGGTAATGTTGCTACTGTGCTTGGCAAGGCTATATACAATGCAGGGCATCAGATTATTCAGGTATTAAGCAGAAATGAAAATCATGCAAAAGAACTTGCAGCATTATTTAATTCTTCATGGGGAAGTTTTAAATCTTCACAGTATAAAGAGGCTGACCTGTATTTATTAGCAATAACTGATACGGCATTATACCATTTAGATCAATATGCATCATTGGGAAATAAATTAGTAGTGCATACAGCAGGCTCTGTTTCAAAAGATGTTTTAAAAAATCTCTCTTCCAGTTATGGCATAATCTATCCCTTACAAAGCCTTGTAAGATCATCTTCACCTGCTGAAATTCCTTTATTAATTGATGGCTGCAATCCTGATGCAATAACTATCATTGAAGGTTTTTGTAAAACATTATCTAACAACGTAACGATAGCTGATGACCAGGAAAGGCTAAAATTTCACGTAGCTGCTGTTATTGTTAATAATTTTACCAACCATTTATTTGCTATGGCGGATGAATTTTGTAAAATAGAAAATATTGATTTTAAAAAGTTATACCCTTTAATAGACGAAACTACCCTGCGCATGCAACTGCACCCACCACAAACGGTACAGACCGGACCAGCTATAAGAGAAGATATATATACATTAGGTAAACACCTTCAAATACTTTCGGTACATCCTGACTTAAAATACCTGTATTTAAAACTTTCAGAAAGTATTTTAAAGCTTAATCAAAAAAAGTAAGCAGCTTATTAATTGGGAAAATAAAAACCAATTCGTAACCTATAGCTTAATTTTGCGTGCGTTAAAGAAAGCTGATGTATAAGGTTACTTTTAAGTTTGAACAAAAGGGTTTGATGCCCGTTACTATAAATAATGTAGAACATGACCAGTCAATTTTAGAAGTTGCCCTTACCAATGATATAGAACTGCATCATAACTGCGGAGGGGTTTGTGCCTGCAGCACATGTCATTTATATGTGGAAAAGGGAGAGGATTTTTTGGAAGAGCTAAGTGATAAAGAAGAGGATTTTATTGACAGGGCAATAAATCCACGATTAAACTCCCGGTTAGGCTGCCAGTGCATTTTACATGATGGTGAAGGAGAAATAGAAGTTACTTTACCTGACCAAACACAGTTTTTAGGAGAATAATTAATTAGCTGATTTGATAATGTGCTAATTTGCTAATTCAATTTTTTCTCCGGATTAAACTTTTATAACATTCGCACATTAGCTTATCAGCACATCAGCAAATTAATTACTATGAGTTTTGAACCCCCCATACATTGGAATGATTATGAGGATATCGCCATGAAATTATATGAGCGTTTTGGGGATGATTTTAATGAAGGAAAAATTTACCGGGTACGCTTCACCGACCTTCTTAAATGGGTTTTGGAAATTCCAAATTTTGCAGGTAAGCCGGAAGAAAGTAATGAAGGCCACCTGGAGATGATCCAGAGCGGATGGGTGTATGAATGGAGAGATAATCAATCCCAAAACCCCAGAGGAGCTTAATTATCGAATTCGCTAATTTACTTTATGAATATTTTAGAAAAATTTAAATTAATAAAAACATTTGTTTTTGACCTGGATGGCGTACTTACTGATGGATCGCTGCTGATTTTAAATGATACAGAATGGCTGCGCAAGATGGATATAAAAGATGGATATGCAATGCACATTGCTGCTGATAACGGTTATAAAATGGTTGTTATTTCCGGCAGTATATCGGAGCAAGCAAAAAAAAGATTAGCACATCTTGGTGTATCAGATGTGTTTATGAAGGTGGCCAGTAAAAGAGAATTATTACTAAAATATATTGCAGAAAAAAATCTTAGTCCCGCTGAAGTATTGTATATGGGTGATGACATACCTGATTATGGCTGTATGGATATTGTGGGTGTATCATGTTGCCCTGCAGATGCTGTAAGTGAATTAAAACGAATAGTAAAATATGTATCACCTTTTAATGGAGGCCACGGTTGTGTAAGGGATGTAATAGAGAAAGTATTAAAACTGAATGATAAATGGAAGGTAGAATAACTATATTGTAATAAAAGTTATAACCATTAACTAATTTCAGAATAGATTTAATGAAGTTAATCCCTGCTTTTTTAAAATTAATCAGATGGCCTAACCTGGTTTTTATTGCGCTTACACAAATTTTATTTTTTTACTGCATATTACCTTTTGTTTATAAAGGCGTAATTACAACAGGGTTATCTTCAGGTATTTTTTATTTATTGGTTTTCGCTTCTATATGCATTGCAGCGGCAGGGTATATAATCAATGATTATTTCGATCTTAATATTGATCTTGTAAACAAGCCTTCTAAACTAATAATAGAAAAATATATCAGCAGAAGATGGGCAATGGTTTTTCACTTATGTTTATCGCTTACCGGCCTTGCAATAAGCTTTTACGCCGGTTATAAGCTTAAAAACATTTACATACCTTTTTTTAATTTATTATCTATTGCAGGTTTATGGTTTTATTCAACCACATTCAAACAAAAATTATTAATTGGTAATGTAATAATTTCTATTTTAACAGCATGGGTGATATTGGTTATTACCACTGCAGAATATAAAATACGCCACAACCCTGTTGACAATTCCTACATCATCTCCAGGCTTTTGAAAGTTTCGTTTTTATATGCCGGGTTTGCTTTTATTATTTCACTTATACGGGAAGTTGTAAAAGATATGGAAGATATAGAAGGAGATGTAAAATATGGATGCAAAACTATGCCAATTGTATGGGGCATTCCTGTATCAAAAGTTTTTGCAGGAGTTTGGCTTGTTGTGCTTGCAGGTGGGGTTGCAATATTACAATTCTATGTATTACAATTAGGCTGGTGGTTATCGGCTGTATATTGTGTGTTGCTGATTATTATTCCTTTACTACTGATTCTCCAAAAATTATACATGGCACAAAGGGCGTCTCATTTCAGCAGATTAAGCAGCGCTATTAAAATGGTAATGTTTACAGGTATTGTTTCAATGATATTTTTCCGGATATATTTATAAAAGGCTGGGATAAAAAAATGCAAAAAATAATTTTAGGTTCACAGTCACCCAGGCGAAAACAATTATTACAATGGGCTGAAGTGCCTTTTGACATAATAATTAAAGATACTCCTGAAACTTATCCTTCACATTTAACCCCGTTGGAGATTGCGATACACATTGCCAAAAATAAGGCTGTGAACATACAGGTTTCACATGGGGATTCTGTACCCATTTTATCTGCAGATACTATTGTTGTACTTAATGATGAAATAATTGGTAAGCCTGCGGATAGGGAAGAGGCAATAAAAATCCTTTCCAGATTATCGGGTGAAAATCATTCGGTAATAACCGGTGTATGTATCTTATTCAATAACAAAGAAATAGTTTTTGCAGATATAACTGAAGTAGAATTTAATGCACTTAGTATAGATCAGATAGCTTTTTACGTAGATAAATACAAGCCATACGATAAAGCAGGGGCATATGCAATACAGGAATGGATAGGGGTTGTTGGCATCAAATCAATTAAAGGAGACTTCTATAATGTTATGGGCTTACCCATAAGCAGGGTAGTTAAAGAACTAAATAAATTATAGCCGGATAATTCTTATCTTTTATTCTTATTAACTTATTTATGAAAGAAAGACTGTTGCAATACCTGTGGCAATATCAATACTTTAATAAAAATGAGCTTACCACATCTTCCGGATTACCGCTACAAATAATTTATCAGGGAAATTTTAATACCAATCAGGGAGCTGATTTTTTTGAAGCAAAAATTAAAATCGGCAATACAATATGGGCTGGCAATATAGAATTACACATAAAATCTTCTGATTGGGATTTACATAATCACTCTGCAGATAAGAACTACAACAACATAATACTGCATGTTGTATGGGAACATGACAGGGAAATTAAAGATATCACAGGAAGTACTTTACCAACACTGGAATTACAAAACAGGGTTTCAAAATTGTTATTAAGTAAATATGAAGCCTTAATGAATACTAATTCATTTATCCCTTGTGAAAAACATGTTCATTCAATTAAGGACCTGGCATTAATCAGCTGGAAACAAAGATTACTCGCTGAAAGGCTGGAGAATAAAGCATCAATAATTTTTTCATTTTTAAATCAAAATAATTTTCATTGGGAAGAAACCTTCTGGTGGCTTATTGCAAAAAATTTCGGCATACAGGTAAATAGCGACGCATTTGAAAAGATCGCAAGATCACTTCCCCTCAGCCTTCTGGCTAAACATAAAAATCAAATCCATCAACTTGAAGCATTATTATTTGGCCAGGCAGGTTCACTGGAAAAAGTTTTTGAAGAAGATTATCCTAAAATGTTACAAAAGGAATATAGGTTTTACAAAATGAAATATAAGCTGATTCAACCTGGGGTTCAATTATTCTTCCTTAGGATGAGGCCCGCAAATTTTCCCACGATCAGATTAGCGCAACTGGCAATGCTTATTAATAAAAGCACCGGTTTATTTTCAAAAGTTAAAGAAACTGAATCTCTTGCCGATGTGAAAGAATTTTTTAACTTAACAGCAAATGATTATTGGCACTACCATTACTTATTTGATGAAACATCGTCTTATAAAAAGAAAAAACTTGGTGAGCAAATGACAAATAATATTCTTATAAATACAATTGTGCCCGCCTTATTTGCTTATGGCCTTTATCATAATGAGCAACAATATAAAGACAAAGCAATTGCATGGCTTGAAGAGATTGCACCTGAAAAGAATGTTATTACAAAAGGTTTTGCAATACTTAATTACAGTAGTAAAAATTCTTTTGACTCGCAATCATATATTCAGCTCAAAAATGAGTATTGTAATAATAAGCGTTGCCTGGAATGTTCAATCGGAAATTCTTTATTAAGAGAAGTTTAAACTTACCAATTATACTGAATATTCAACCGGAGCTCTGGGTTTAAGCTTTTTGCAACCGGGCAATTATTTCCGGTTATTTCCAATGTTGATTTTTGTGATTCATCTAATTGTAATTCGGGAAAATTAATGGTAATATCAACCTGTCCAACTCTTCTGGGATCTTTTAACATATATTTCGTAACATCAATTTTTGTACCTTTTAACTGTACACCCATGTCGCTGGCCTTTAAGGCCATCGTAGTTATAATACATGTTGCAAGGGAAACGCAGAGTGTATCAGTAGGAGAAAATTTCTCTCCTTTGCCCCTGTTATCTATAGGGGCGTCTGTTTGTATTACAGTTCCGCTTTGCAAATGAGTAGCACTGCATCGTAAATCGCCCTGGTATATTATTGAAGCTGTCATTATTTATTTTTTCATAAATTTACACAGTAAAACCTCAATACCTTAGTGCATGCAAAAACTATTTTTCATAATCATATCATTAATTATTGCATCTTCATCTTACGCTCAAAAGCAATCAAAAAAAGAAAAGCGTGATCAAAACCGTAAAAGAATAGATGCTTTAATAAAACAGGAAGAAGAAGGTGTTATCGCATATAAAAGGCACATAGTAGTTGGCGGAAAACTTATTAATAATGGTTATGGCGCATTCTTAGAGGTAGGCAGGTTATCAACAGTAAAGAAGGGAATGCTTTTTCAACTTGAATTATCTGAATATAAAAGTAACAGGGAAGAAAAGCAAGGTACTCTGTATTTCAGTACGCCCTTTGTGTATGGAAAACAAAATTTTCTTTATCCTGTAAAATTGGGTTTACAGCAACAAATACTCTTTGGCAATAAGTCAAATAAAAATGGAGTTAGCATCACCGGGAATTTTGGAGGAGGGTTAAGTTTAGGCATGGTTCGCCCATACTATGTTCAGGTAGGTGGTACAGATGATTATATAAAATATGAATCATCAGATAGTGCAAAATTTTTAGATCCTAATGAAATCAGCGGTGGGCCGGGTTTTAGCAAAGGCTGGAATGATGTGACAATAAATCCGGGAGCTTACATAAAAACTGCACTAAGGTTTGATTATGGCAGTTATAATGAAATTGTTTCTGCATTAGAAGTTGGCATAAGCGCTGACTACTATTCTAAAAAAGTGCCCCTTATGGTGCGTGAAACTCCAAGACAATTTTTCTTTACAGGATATGTTGCCATATTATTTGGAAGAAGAAAATAATTTGTAACCGGCATTCATATTCTTCAAATTTTGCGATGTCATTCATCGTGTGCCGAATTTCTTAAGCAGAACTATGCAGGAACTATTATCAGACGTTCAACATATCCCGATAGCTATCGGAACTAAAAAGCCAAACTGGCTTAGGGTAAAGTTGCCAATTGGTGAAGAATATAAACATGTAAGAAAGCTGGTTGATACTCATAAATTACATACTATCTGCGAAAGCGGCAATTGCCCTAATATGGGCGAATGTTGGGGAGAGGGCACTGCAACTTTTATGATTCTTGGGAATATTTGTACAAGGAGCTGCGGATTCTGTGCAGTAGCAACAGGCCGCCCATTAGCTGTTGACTGGGATGAGCCACAAAGAGTTGCAGAAGCAATACATCTGATGAAGGTAAAACATGCTGTAGTAACTTCAGTGGATAGAGATGAAATAAAAGATGGTGGCTCCATTGTTTGGTATAATACTATTATGGCTATTAAATCTTTAAACCCTAATACAACGTTAGAAACCCTGATCCCCGATTTTAAGGGAGAATCAGAAAATATTCAGCGTATTATTGATGCAGCCCCTGAAGTTGTTAGTCATAATATTGAAACAGTTGAGCGCTTAACAAAAAAAGTTAGAATACAGGCAAAATACTGGAGAAGCATGCAAACACTACGCATATTAAAAGAAGGTGGAATGCGTACAAAAAGCGGAATTATGCTTGGTCTTGGCGAAACAAAAGAAGAGGTGATACAAACTATGTATGATCTTAAAGACAATTGTGTTGATGTAATTACAATAGGCCAATATCTTCAGCCCTCAAAAAAACATCTAGAGGTTAATCGCTTTGTACATCCTGATGAATTTGCAGAGTTACGTGAAATTGGTTATAACCTTGGATTTGATTATGTAGAGAGCGGCCCTTTGGTTCGTTCTTCTTATCATTCAGAAAAGCATGTAATTCAAGGATATGGAAGAAATAAATGGATCGAGGAAAAGTTATCAGTTAATCAGTAATCAGTTTACTTGTCTTTGGAGGAAACGACGAAGCAATCTTATAATAAATATTAATGGTAAATAAGAATTGGATTTCTAAAATTATTCTTTCAATTCTAATATTATTAACTACTACATTTTCTTATTCTCAGCTCAAATGGCAAAATGTAGATTCGCTTTATCAGCCATTGCCTTCATCGGTTCATGTTTACTTTACAAATGATAGAATTGATACCGGCGCTTTCCGTGCTTATTATGTAATTGCAGATCTTAAAGACAAAAACTTAAATTTTACAACTGATACAACGTATAAAAGAAGATTAACGCCCTCACAATTCTATCAAAAGAATGATAACCCTCTTGTTGTAGTTAATGGTACTTTCTTTTCATTTGAAACAAACCTGAATCTAAATGTTGTTATAAAAGATGGAAGACTTGTTTCCTATACTGCGCCAATAAAGGGAAGAGGGAAAGATTCTTTAATAAAATATCCTGTTTATAAAGGAGCCATCGGTATTACAAAAAAAAGGAATGCTGATGTTGCATGGATAAAAACAGATACTACAAAATCCTTTGCTAAAGCAGTACAATTTCCTTATACAAGTACAGGTAACTTTTTTACAGTAAATGCTACAACGAGGCAAAAGGAAGCCGCAACCAAATTTAATCCTTTTAAAAAATGGAAAATGCAAACTGCTATTGGCGGTGGACCGGTTCTTTTGCAAAATGGCGAAATAATGATAACCAATAATGAAGAAAAAATGTTTGCCGGTAAAGCTATCAATGATAAGCATCCGCGAACTGCAATGAGTTATACAAAAGATAATAAACTTATTATACTGGTGGTTGAAGGCAGAAACACTAATGCTTCAGGGGCTACCTTAATTCAGGAAGCACAAATATTTAAAGATCTAGGCTGTATTGAAGCTTTAAATCTGGATGGCGGAGGCAGTAGTTGTTTATTAATAAATGGAAAAGAAACAATTAAAGTCTCTGATAAAAAACAAAGACCTGTACCAGCTGTTTTTATTATAAAAAAGTTATAAAAGCAGACTTTTGTTTATTGGCATGATTTTTTCCTTTTACCGGTATATAAACCCTTACACCATGAAAACAAAACTCTTATTACTATCCTTCTTTTTAGGAACAGGGATAATCACTTTTCTATCTTGTTCAAAAGATAATAATTCAGGTACTTCAAATCTTCAGGTTAGGCTAACAGATGCTCCGGTGGCTTATGATAAGGTAAATGTAGATATCAGGGAGGTAAGAGTAAATTTCAGAGATGATTCTACCGGTTGGGTTCCTCTTGCTACAAATGCAAAAATTTATAACTTATTAGGATTACAAAATGGAGTAGACACTTTATTGGCTACGGGTACAGTACAAAACGGAACTTTAAAAGAGATCAGGCTTATTTTAGGACCAAACAATACTGTTGTAGTTGGTGGTGTAACATATCCTTTAACGATCCCCAGCGGCGGTGACTCAGGCTTGAAAATTAAGATAAATAAAAATCTTAATGCAACATTAGAAACCTTAATAGTTGATTTTGATGCTGCTCTTTCTATTAAAGAAGAAGCCGGAGGATATAAACTTCGTCCCGTGCTAAAAATTAAATAAATCCTATAAAAACACATATCCCTTATGAAAGCTGCTATAAGGCAGCTTTTTCATTTTAATCAATATTCTTTATATACTTTGTAAAGGTTATCATTCTGAACGCATTTCCCAAACCAAAGCACTTGCTCCAAGTATAGCAGCATCCGATTCTACAAGTTCACTAAAAACTAATTTTACTTTATTTTGAAATATTGGAAGAAGATTTTTTTCCATATGCTCCCTGGTAGGATTCATTATCATATCACCGGCCCTTGTTAAACCACCAAATAAAATGATCGCTTCAGGAGAAGAGAACATAATAAAGTTTGCCAGCGCCTGCCCTAAAATTTTTCCGGTATATTCATAAACCTTTTTTGCCAGCTTATCATTTTTCATAGCACATTCATAAACAATTTTGCTGTTTATTTTTCCACTATATTTTTTTAAAAGACTTTCTTTTCCGGAATTTTTCTCCAATAATTCAACAGCAGTTTTTGTAACACCTGTGGCAGATGCATAGGCCTCTAATGAACCCCGCATACCAGTTCCTTCATGAATGCGGCCCCCTGGTATAATTATCGTATGCCCTAACTCACCTGCAAATCCATCGTGGCCTAGTATTAATTGCCCGTTCGCAACAATGCCGCTACCTACACCGGTTCCAAGTGTGATCATGATAAAGTCTTTCATTCCTCTTGCAGCGCCATACGTCATCTCTCCAACAGCAGCTGCATTAGCGTCATTGGTTAATGCTGCCGGTAATTCAAACTTCTCTGATATTAATTTAGCAAGAGGAATAATGCCTTTCCATTTTAAATTAGGGGCATATTCAATTGTACCTGTATAATAATTTCCATTTGGGGCACCAATTCCAATGCCCTGAACATTTTCTTTCTTTAAAGAACTGATCAAAGGATCAAGCTTAGTATGTAATGCATTAATAAAGGAACCGATCTCCGGATAATCTTCTGTAGCAATTTCGCCTTTTTCTAATATTTGTCCACGATGGTTAACTACCCCATATTTAGTATTGGTTCCTCCAATATCAATTCCTATTGCAAGCTCGTTTGATATATCCATCAAATAATTTTTTATGATTTGCGTTCAAGCGTTGCTTCCGGTGATGCTTCAATAGGTGCGTCCATCGGTGTATCATAATCAATTCCCTGTTTCCTTAAAATGCCTTTTACCAGGAAGGCAAATAATGCCAGGTATAAAAAGCAAACTACTGCAATCCAGTATGATTGATGAATACCATAACCTGGTATGTCTGATGTTGATTGAACATAATCGGCAATCTTACCTTGTATAGGTGGTATAATTCCTCCGCCCAGTATCATCATGATTAAAAATGCAGAACCCTGAGTTGTATATTTTCCTAAACCTGCAATAGATAAGTTGAAAATAGCCGGCCACATAATCGAACAAAATAATCCGCCGCTCAGGAATGCATAAATAGCAAATGTGCCAGTAGTCATAACACCAATTATCATTGCAATCAATCCAAGGGCGCTAAAAATAAATAAGGTTCTTGCCGGTTTATCCTGGCAGATATAAAAAGCAATTATCTGTACTACTACACAAATAACATAGTAATATAATGGAGCCATATTGTATTTAGCTAATGATCCAATTATAATTATCACTGCAAATGCAACAAGCGGAACAATAAATCTTAAAATATTTTTTGTATTGTTGCTTAAATTAAACGCACTAATTGCTCCTGTCCATCTGCCGATCATAAGTCCTCCCCAGTACATCATAATATAAGGGGTTGCTTCTGAAGCAGCATGGCTCCCAAAAGCCGGATGCCTTAATAATTCTCCTAAATTACTTCCAATGGCTACTTCTACACCTACATAAGTAAAAATGCCTAACATACCTAATACCAACTGAGGATACCTCATTGCTCCCCAGCCATCCGGATTTTTCCGGGCGGTCATATTGGAAACGATTAAACCTATAACGACAACCGCAAGGGCTCCAAGCAACCATTTCATACGATAGGTTTCCATATCATGCCTAACCGCATCAGTTGCATTCGTAAGATCTGTTCGATAGCTGCTGAACACAGGAACAAACATGATAATAAGTAAGCCGGTAATAATTAACAGTGAGTATAAAGCTTTATTGGCTTTTTCTGTTTTTTCTGTTGAAATACCACTGGGAACTTTTTTGGAAAAATAAAATAAAGCTGCTGCTGCAATAAACAAAGCGCCAACAAATGAATACAGAACAATAACCTTGCTTAAACTTAACGCTTGAATTTGTTCATCTGTTACTGCTGCGGTACTGCCAAAAAGTGCTACAGCTACAAGCAATGGTCCAATAGAAGTTCCAAACGAATTAATCCCACCGCCTAAATTAACACGGCTGGTTCCGGTTGCCGGATCGCCAAGAGAAATGGCAAAAGGCTGTGCGGCCGTTTGTTGTAACGAAAATCCAAGAGCAACCACAAATAAACCAAATAACATTCCACCAAAAGTATCCGCATTTACTGCAACGATCATGGCTACTGCTCCTAAAGCCGAAAATAGCAACCCATAAACAATACTTTTTTTGTAACCCCATTTAGCTACTAAATCTCTTCCTCCAAAAGCGCCATAAGCAAATAAGCCGAGGGCACCAATATAATAGGCAGTATAAAAAGCAAAGTCAATCAATTGGCTTTGAAACTGGTCTAATTGAAAATAATGTTTACAAAAAGGAATGAAAATACTATTACCTGCCGCAATAAATCCCCAGAAAAAGAAAACGGTAACCAGTGTCCCAAGGGCCCCATAATTTGTCGGCTGCCCGGTTGATTGTAAATTTTGTGTAGAAGGTACATTCGTTGATCCTGCCATAGCAATAAATTTTAGAAACTGAAAGTAACAGATTTTTTTTACTTTGTAAGTTTTGATTTATAATTTGTTCATAACAAAATCATGCTTAATTTGAATCGGCCAACCTGGGAATTTCGTTTTTATATTTAAATGTAAATGGAAAATCTTCTTAGGTTACAACAAAAATTGTAAAATGATATCCGGAAATAATAATGCTACAAAAAATGGGAATTATGTATTATCAATTACAATTATAGGTTCTCTGTTTTTCGTTTTTGGTTTTATTACCTGGGCTAACAGCCAACTGATACCATATTTAAAGATTGCATGTGAGCTCACCGATACACAATCCTTCCTTGTAGCAACTGCTTTTTTTGCCGCCTATTTTTTTATGGCAATTCCTTCTTCATTAATACTAAATAAAACAGGATATAAAAAAGGAATGTCTCTTGGTTTATCTGTAATGGCAGTTGGCGCTTTAATTTTTATTCCGGCAGCACAGGCCCGTAGCTATCCTTTATTTCTGGCAGGCCTTTTTATAATCGGTACAGGTCTCGCTCTGTTACAGACCGCCTCTAACCCTTACGTTACTGTTTTGGGTCCCATTGACAGTGCAGCCCAGCGAATAAGTATAATGGGCATTTGCAATAAAGTAGCAGGTATCCTGGCAGTTTTTATATTAGGAGGAATTGTTTTAAAAGATGCAGATGCACTCAAACAAAAATTATTGCTGCTTAACCATGCTGCTAAAGAAGCTGAATTAAATGCATTGGCATCCAGGGTAATCAACCCTTATATAACTATTGCAATTGTTTTATCTGTATTGGCCATTATAATTTACTTTATTAATCTTCCGGAAATAAGAGAGCAGGAGGAGACAACAGATACTTCTTCAAAACCTCATACAAGTATTTTTCAATTTCCGCATTTAATTCTGGGGGCAATTGCTATATTTTTTTATGTAGGAGTGGAAGTTATAAGTTATGATACATTTGCAGCTTTTGGCGAATCACTTGGGCATCCATTGGAACAGGCCTCCCGGTTTGCTTCTTATACAGGGTATGGTTTGCTGGCGGGTTATATCCTTGGAATAATTTGTATCCCCCGTTATATATCACAGCAAAAAGCATTAGTTTGGAGCGTCGTTTTATCTATGATACTTGTATTGCTTACACTTTTTACAAATGGAATGATGGCAGTTTTTTGTTTTGCATTACTCGGGTTCTCAAATGCTGTTATGTGGCCTGCTATCTGGCCTTTGGCAATTAATGGTCTTGGCAGGTTTACTAAAATCGGGGCTGCATTATTGATAATGGGAATTGTGGGTGGTGCAATTTTACCCCCTTTGTATGGAATGATATCTGAAATGGTGGGTTCAAAACAATTGGGCTATTCTCTTCTGATTCCCTGTTATCTGTTTATATTATATTATGCCACTATAGGTTATAAAGTAAGAAGGAAATAAGTACAGATGGAAATAATACATGTTAGTGCTGAATGTTATCCATATGCCAAGGCAGGCGGTTTGGGAGACGTTGTTGGCGCTTTACCAAAATATCAAAATAAGCTTGGCCATATTGCAAAAGTGGTTATCCCGATGTATCGGACCGATTTTTTGTACAGCAATCAATTTGAAGTAGTACATAAAGGAGGATTTGGAATGGCTCATTATTGGTTTAATTATACTGTTATAAAAGAATCAACAAACCAGCTTGGGTTCGATCTTTACCTTATAGATATTAATAATTTAATCGACAGAGAAAAAATTTATGGTTATGATGATGATATTGAAAGGTTCGCGGCATTTCAGATAGCTGTTGTAGATTGGATTAGTAAATGGGAACATACCCCTGATGTAGTTCATGTGCATGATCATCATGCTGCCCTTATCCCTTTTATGATGCAAAGTTGTTTTGCGTACAAACACCTTTCATCAGTGCCAACAGTTCTTACAATTCATAATGCACAATACCAGGGCTGGATGGATTGGAATAATTCTAATTACCTGCCGGAATGGGATAAGTGGAAATGGGGATTATTGGATTGGAATAAAACAATTAATTCATTGGCCTGCGGTATAAGATGTGCCACAAAGGTTACAACTGTAAGTCAGGGATATTTAAATGAGCTTAGGTATAATGCCAATGGTTTGGAAATGTTATTTGAATATGAAAAAGGGAAATGTTCAGGAATAATAAATGGGATCGACGAAGAAGTTTGGAATCCGGCAACTGACAAGTATATTAATAATGAATATAGTGTTGAGGATGCAGAAGAAGGTAAAAGAACAAACAAAAAAATATTATGCGATCAATTTTCACTTGATAAAGAAAAGCCGCTGATAATTTTTATTGGAAGATTAGTGGGGGAGAAGGCTGCAGATCTTTTACCACAGGCTATTTCGGATTCATTATATCATTTAGATGGTGAAATGAACTTTTTAATTTTAGGAAGCGGGGACCCCAAAATAGAAAATCAGTTGCAGCAGTTGAATGGCAAGTTTACCGGATATTATAATTCACAAACTGGTTACAATGAAAAGCTTGCTCACCAAATGTATGCAGGAGCAGATTTCTTATTAATGCCAAGCAGGGTAGAACCTTGTGGCTTAAATCAAATGTATGCAATGAGATACGGAACAATACCCATCGTTCGGAACACGGGAGGATTGAAGGATACTGTTAAAGATTTTGGTGAGAAAGGGGGCTTTGGTATTTGTTTTACTAATGCTACTGTTTGGGATATAACTTATTCAATACATCGTGCGGTAGAATTATATAAAGAAAGCGAAAAAGTGGAAGAAATCAGAAGTCAAATAATGCAGATTGATCATAGCTGGGAATATAGCGCAGGACAATACATAGATTTATATAAAACACTTTAAACCTATTTTTTATGGCAATAAGTAAATCTTTGGTTTCAATAATTATGGGTGGCGGGGCAGGAAGCAGGTTGTACCCCCTTACAGCAGCCAGAAGCAAGCCAGCAGTGCCTATTGCAGGGAAATACAGGCTGGTGGATATCCCTATCTCTAATTGTATCAATTCAAACATCAACCGGATGTTTGTATTAACACAGTACAATTCCGCTTCGCTAAACCGGCATATTAAAAATACTTACCAGTTCAGTTTATTCAGCAGTGGCTTTGTTGATATTTTGGCTGCAGAACAAACTCCTGATAACCCAACATGGTTCCAGGGAACAGCAGATGCTGTAAGGCAATCGGTTCGACACTTTGAAAGATATGATTTTGACTATGTACTAATTTTATCAGGCGATCAATTATATCAAATGGATTTCGGTGATATGTTTGATCATCATGTAAAAAATAATGCTGATATAACCATTGCTACAATCCCAGTTACGGAAAGAGAAGCTCCTGAATTTGGTATCCTTAAATCAAATGATGAAAACATCATCACTTCTTTTATTGAAAAGCCTAAAAAAGAATTATTGGGCGATTGGATAAGTGAAACAGGAACTGAAATGAAAGACCAGGGCAAAATATACCTGGCTTCCATGGGCATTTATATTTTTAGCCGTAAGATTTTATTTGATCTGCTTCAGGTAGAAAAAAAAGAGGCTACTGATTTTGGTAAAGAAATTATTCCTCCCTCCATAAGTAAATATAAGGTTGCCAGTTTTCAATATGATGGCTATTGGACAGATATAGGAAATATTTATTCATTCTTTGAAGCTAATCTTGCTCTAACCCTGGAAATTCCACCTTTCAATCTATTTCATAATACCAAAACAGTTTACAGCAGGGCAAGAATGTTGCCACCCTCCAAGATAAGCGGAACAACTTTTAAAAGTGCGCTTATATCCGAAGGTTGTATTATCCATGCGGCAGCAATTGAAAGCAGTGTAATAGGGATACGAACAAGAATTGGCTTAGGCACCACTATTCTAACAAGTTACATTATGGGCAGCGATTATTATGAAACATTACAGGAAATTAATTACGATCAGGAAAAAGGGTTACCTATTATAGGTATAGGTGATAACTGTTATATTAAAAATGCTATAGTAGATAAAAACTGCCGTATTGGTAATGATGTTAAAATAAATGGAGGAATTCATTTACCTGACAGTGATCATTCACTATATACCGTAAAGGATGGGATTGTTGTAGTAAAAAAAGGATCTGTAATACCTGATGGGTTTATAATTGGATAATTTATGTTATAACATTGTTGTCCATTCAAATCTCGCTTTTTGCTCTTTCATTTCATTAGCATCGCCCCATCTATACCAATCTTTTGTTCGCTCGTTTAAAGTGGATTTTAAATCTTTTAAAGTGTAATATTTCTTAACCGTTACCGGTTTAATTACACTTTCATTTATGCCATTAAGCATAACCTTTGTAGCTATCCACGATGTGTATAGTCTGGGAATAGTAAGGCCCAGGATCATACCGGGTAAGCCGTTTATAGAACATGGGCCTCCCGGTATCATTATTTCGTCGGTATAAAAAGCGAAAACATATACACTGTCAAATATTTTTGCTACGGCTTTCCTGCAATTAAAACCTGCAATCACTCTGTTCTCGTTTGTGAGTTTCCATTCTAAAGTGGGTATGCTGTCTTCTACATTAAAATTAGAACCATAAACATTTTTCTGCATATTAAGTAACCCGGTATTATGATCACTATACCATACGTTTTCTTCATCACTGTCTTTAAGATGCTTAGGTATTTTAAGAGTTGGATCCCAATGACTAAACTTGTAAACACTTTTATTATTGGCAAAAGTATATGTGTAATACCCGGTTTTAAATGTGGGCAGGTTTTCTTTCATCATCTCTTCCCACATACTGCTGCCCAACGTCTTTTTAATATTTGCTTTTACCTCGTATTCAATTACTGCCTTTGAAATAAATTGCTGTGCAGGCAAACTTGAAATAACCAGTAATGCAAGTGCTGTAAAAATGATTTTTATTTTCATATAAGTTACTTTAATAAGTTAATAAAAGACTTCGCTTCCCCTCTCTTTTGGAGAACTTGTCCAGACCTTTCGGGAGGGGTTGGGGGTAGGTCTTATTTTGTTCCAGGAGCTTTGTTTTTAAAATTCCATGTGAAGCCAATCATAAAATATCTTTTGAGTCTGTCATTAATCACCTCCCTGTATGTAGTACCGGAAAAAGTTCTATCTATTCCTATATTTTGGTTTAAAATATCCCTTACCATAACATATGCCGTAAACTCATCTTTCTTAAATGTCCGTTGCAAACGTGCATTCCAGATATGATTATTCAGGCTGGAATTGAATTGTACAGTTTTCTGGCGTGAGAAAAACTGATAGTCGCTTATAACAGACCAAACTGTATCAAAATAAACGGTAGTATTAACATTTAAAGTATTTATATAATAGTGAATTTTAGTATCATTTTGAGAAGTTGTACTGCTGTTATAAGTATAGTTATTATGAACAGAAATATCATACTTTTTCTCTTTGCTTTTCCATAAGCCTACAGATAGTCCGGCATTAAGATTTTTAGTAAAGCTGATATTGCTGTTTATTACGTCAGCATATTTATTATAACTTATGTTAGGATTAAAATTAACTCTTGTACCCAGCTTTTTTAATTTAAAGCCTCCTCCACTCCACAAGCCGATTGATACATTTCCATTTGTATTTATAGGCTGTGTAATGGTTTTACCTGAATCAATATTAATAGTGCGATTATTAGTTATAGAATTACTTGTAAGCCTTACATTTAATGACATATATGCATGAATCTCTTTAAGGAAATTGTATCTGTTGTGAGAAAGATTAAATGAGTTGGTAAAAGAGGGTTTTAAGTCGGGATTACCTATGTATTGGTTAAAATAATCATTATTATTTCTTAATGGCTGCAGTTGGTTTAAGGTAGGCTGCCTTGTATTACCGTTATAATTAAACCTGAAACTGTGATTAGGCTTGTAAGTATAAGTAATATTTGCACTCGGAAAAAAATTTACATAATTCCTTGAATAATCCTGGTTAAAGCTAATATCTTTTAATTCAAAATTGGTAAAGCCAAATCCTGAACCCGCATTTACTTTCAGTTTTTTATTTGCAAAATTTATTCTGGCAGATGGTATGTGCTGAATAATATTTTGTTTAAACTGATTTGACAAAGAATCTACAGCAAAATCATATTTTCCTGATGCCGGTGAAAAGCTATAAGTTAACTGATCATTTGTGCCATAATTATAGGCAAGCTGATAGCCTAATTCAAGGGAATATTCTTTACTCAGCGGTTCAGTATAAATAAATTTAGCTGAAATATTACTGGTAGACATCTCATAATCCTTCATTTGGTTTAGCTGCTGGCTACCCGCCGGGTTACCGCCAAGGTATGCCTGGTTAAGCGATTGTAAAAAATTGGTTCCTTCTGTAGATAATGTATTCCAATCAGCCGACAATGAAATTGTTCTTCTTGCTTTTTTAAACTTTTGCCTGAAAATCAAGTTGCCTGAAAAAGCACTTTTATCGCTTTCTGTTTGCAAATGCCGGTTGCTTGAATTTTTTAATGTGCCTGATCCTCCTTTAGTTACAGAAGTCCTTGTTTCCTCGCTTTCGGTATGATAAAAATTAGCATTAGCAGTAAGTTTCAGCGAGCTGTTCGTGTCCAGCTTTATATCATAAGTTAATCTGTTTTTGAAATTGTAGCGGTTGATGCCGGTTACGTCATCTGAATTTTCATTTAATACTGAATCTTTAAGTTGTGTTTGCGAAAAGGTTTTTTTATGATTATCATATAACTGGCTGTTGTATTTCGGAGAAAAATTTAATGTGTGTTTGTCGTTCCATTTATTACTGTATTGCATCCCGGCATTTACATTTGTTATAAATCCATTTCGGGGGTCAAAATAAGGTTCATCGTCTGAAGTACCACCACGCCACATAAACATCATACCTCCATCGTCATCCATACTCATAGTAACATTATCATTTCCGCCATATTTTTCCTCATCCTGCCAGCTTAAGCGGTCCTGCCCGGTATTTCCATTTAATAAAAACCCGGATAATTTTCTTTTCCCTTTAAAAGAACTGAATAATAAATTATTATTATACCGTGGGTCAAAACCTTTTATCAAACCTCCTGCAGCATCAATTTTTCCGAAGTATCCCGTTTTTTTATCTTCCTTTAATTTTAGATTAATGGTTTTTTGTGTTTTGCCGTCGTCTATACCAGTAAACTCTGCCTGGTCGCTTTTTTTATCAAACACCTGTACTTCTTTTACTGCATCTGCCCGTAAATTTTTTACTGCCATCCCCGGATCGTCGCCGAAAAATTCTTCTCCATCAACCAATACTTTTTGTACGGTTTCTCCCATAGCTGTTATTTTTCCATCTTTATCTACCTGTATTCCCGGCAATTTCTTTAATAATTCTTCTACATTGGCATTAGCGCTGACTTTAAAGCTATCTGCAGTATAAACAGTAGTATCGCCTTTTATTTTTATGGGGCTGCCGGTTTTTATAATTACTTCCTGTAATAATTTGGCTTTGGATAAAAGGGCAAGCTCAGGTATCTCAATATCATTTTTAATAACCACATTGTCTAGCAAATCAGCAAAATAGGGATGGGTGGTCATTAAAATGTAATCACCAGGCTTTACATCTTTTAAAATGTATTTGCCTTTAGCGTCACTTCTTGTAAACTTATATAAAATTGAATCTTTAGGAGTAAGTAATGCAATAACTGCATTGTGTACAGGCTTTTTTTCATTTGGGTCAACTACTGAGCCGGAAACACTTACTTTCTGTGCGAAAGAAGAAAAACTGAGAATAAATATATTTATGATTAAGATAAAAAATTTACTCATGTTAGTTAGGTTAATTAGGTAAAAGGAGATTAGGTTTCAAAAGTGATTAATTTATTTCCAAATGGTCAATCAGTATTCATAAATATACGTTAAAAGCAAATCAACGAATAAAATCGTACAAGAGTAAATATATCCGTATGAAAGGTATATTTCTTAAAGACAAACCCAATTTATAACTAATTTATTAGTTTAACAACTATTTTGTTAGTTATATATAAAATTATTTGCAAACTCAACTTCATTGCTAATTCTTTAATGTTATAGTATATTCACATAAAGCATTTTGCATGGTAGAAGACACAAAGCCATATGAAGACGTACATTTTGTTGACACTTCTAAAGCCGTTTGGAATTATTCTTTATTCAATGAAGAAGACATAATAAATTATCAACAGGGCACACATTATTCTTTATATAATAAATTTGGCTCTCATGCAAGAAAAGTTTTAAATACTGAAGGATATTATTTTTCAGTATGGGCGCCAAATGCAACTGCAGTGAGTGTTATAGGGAATTTTAATAACTGGAATGCAGATACTCATCCACTTTTTGTTAGGTTAGACCACTCTGGAATATGGGAGGGTTTTATTCCGAATATACCAAAGGGTACAGAATACAAATATCACATTACAGGTTTCCAGGGAGTTACTTTGTTTAAAGGTGACCCTTATGCAAACTATTGGGAACACCGTCCAGGCACCGCATCAAAAGCATGGCAGTTGAACTATGATTGGCAGGATGCGGAATGGATGAAAAAAAGAAAGAATAACAATTCCCTCAAATCACCATGGAGCATTTATGAAGTACACCTCGCAAGCTGGATGAGACCAGATAGAAATGATGAAGAAACTTATCATTCTTATAAAGCAATTGCGGATCGGTTGGTTCCTTATGTAAAAGAGATGGGATTTACACATGTTGAACTTATGCCGGTTATGGAGCATCCCTATGATGGAAGCTGGGGATACCAGGGCGCCGGGTATTTTGCACCTACATCAAGGTTTGGAACCCCGGAAGAATTTATGCAAATGATTGACGCTTTTCATAATGAGGATATAGGAATAATACTTGATTGGGTTCCTTCTCATTTTCCATACGATGCACATGGTTTATTTATGTTTGATGGAACTCATACATATGAATACGCGGATATGCGAAAAGGCTTTCACCAGGATTGGAATTCCTACATTTTTAATTATGACAGGGGAGAAGTGAAATCATTTCTTATCAGCAGTGCAAGATTTTGGTTTGATAAATTTCATATTGATGGTATTCGTGTTGATGCAGTTAATTCTATTCTTCGTTTGGATTATTCCAGAAAAGAAGGAGAATGGGAACCGAATAAATTTGGTGGAAATGGCAACCTTGAAGCCATAGCTTTTATAAAAGAATTTAATGAAACTGTTTACCGCGATTTTCCGGATGTGCAAACCATTGCTGAAGAAGCATCTGACTGGCCAAATATTTCTAAACCTACACATACCGGTGGTCTAGGCTTTGGCATGAAGTGGATGATGGGGTGGATGCATGACACCCTGAACTATTTTAAAGTGGATCCGCTTTATCGAAAAGGTCACCAGGATAAATTCAGTTTTAGCATGATGTATTATTATGATGAGAATTTTATGCTCCCGCTAAGTCACGATGAAGTTGTACATGGCAAATCGCCAATGCTTTATAAAATGCCGGGAGATGAATGGCAAAAATTTGCAAACCTGCGTTTGCTCTATACTTACATGTATACACATCCGGGAGCAAAACACCTTTTCATGGGTAATGAGTTTGGTCAAACATCGGAGTGGAATTATAAAAGGGAATTGGATTGGCATTTATTACAATTTGA